>Ga0256405_10003657_pt1 | contig 31195 bp, 19 predicted proteins | sample RumenRJG_02DNA_FD_189096 | JGI IMG/M metagenome (GOLD analysis project Ga0256405, IMG submission 189096) | Bovine rumen microbial communities from Lethbridge, Alberta, Canada - RJG_02 | ecosystem: Host-associated > Mammals > Digestive system > Stomach > Rumen | place: Canada: Alberta...
AGAAAACATTTTCATTGTATCCAGTTCCCCATAAGGACATACCACCATCGCTATAAGTCTTTAAATAGATTTCCATATTATCTTTAGAATGATAAATGCGAAAGCCATTTATCACATCACCAACGATGTTATTATTGGCAACAGGTTGGCCTTCGGAATAATCAACACCGATATTTTCGGTAATCTTATTATCACCTTTATAGAATTCTAATAATCCACCGCGAATACCATTGGGAAGAGTAGCCTTAAATTGATGTAAGACACCTTCTGGTTTGCCTTCATCCGCTAAAGCGAAATTGATGGTTTGGGAACGGAATTTAAGAACGAAATTATTTTCTCCTAAAATATCTGATTCCCATTCAGCGGTATATTTGCCACCCTCTAAAGTGTTATGAATGATTAATTTATCACCATTAACACCGCTTTGTGTGATGTCCACTGTTTGTTTGGCATCAGTGGTAGCACCATCTGTGATAATGATTTTAGCAGTGGCAGGAACATAAATTTCAGTGCCACCTAATTGTTGTCCTGGCCAAGCACCGTTCGTGCCGTTGCTATCCCAAGAATAGATATATGGATCGGAGAATACTGAAGAAACTTCAGAAACATCTAGAACATAAGCCTTAGTGGCAGCCATAGAAATTTTGCCATAAACAGTCGTATTGCTTGTAATAGATGTAACTTCATTACCGGCTGTATAGTCAGAATCACTATACCAGCCAGAGAATAATTGCCCATATGTTAATGTTGGATCAACAGGAAGTCCACCTTCTGCAACTTGTACAGTATTTGTAACAACCGTGCCATTAATTTGCTTAACATTAGTCATTACTTCAAATGTGGTAATTTCCGCACCACCACCATAAGTCGACCATTCGCCATCACAACCAGGATTACCCCAGCTAGCCGTAGAATTGGTAATGGTAAATATATTTTTACCATCTGTTGGGAACGCAAGATTTTTTGTTTTGGCGCCCCAATCAGAAACAGCACCCGTTCCACCATTGACTCTTGTGAAAATTACATTTGGATATGTAGCGATATCGATATCAAAACTCCATAAACCTTGAGAAGAATCGACTGATGTCATTCTCTCTCCTGGCCAAGCGACTTTTGGATCGCCACTACCCCAACAATAAATGCCGATAGCTGCGCCATCAGCGGTCCACCAACTATGTTCCATCTTAGCGTAAATGGTCACAGTTGCAGCATTTGCAGGTTCGGACTCTTTTGCCATGCTAATAGAAGCAACAGCAGCAAGTCCCATTGTCAAAGATAGACCAAGGGTCAAAAAAACATTTTTCTTAATCATATGTTTTTCTCCTTTGTTTATTGCGCCTATATATTAGTGCGCATTAATTTATCAAATTAATTATATTTTTATAATAATAATTAGTCAATTATACCGATGATTTCGAATCTTTTGTTTTTGGTTCATCACTAGATTCTTTGGGCCTTATTATTATTTTCTTTATTCTCGTTAAGTATTCTTTGACAATATCACCTATGCAGAAGAACAAAGTGCCTAAAGCAGGGCCGAAGATAATAATGCTAATCATTTCGATGAAATATAATGGTAATACTCTGTTTTCAAAACTATAAGAAATTGGGAAATTCATTTCGATAATTTGGAAGACTACGAAAATCACCACTTCAATCGCGCAGACAATACCAACGATTTGTAGCATCGATCTCTCTTTATCTCTTCCTAATTGATCATTGATTTCGGAAGTGGTTTTAAAGAATCTTTTAATCATCAAAAGAGGAACGAGAATCATCATTGCTCCCACGATTAATGGGAAATATTTATTTGTGATATCCATAAAAGGAATCGGGAAGGGAATATATTTTAAAACAACGCGATAAACAAATTCTTGAATCATTGCAGCATCCGCTAAAGCGGAAACAAAAGATATTTCTTTAATTCCCATATAGACCAAATCTTTCTTATCGATTGCTCCTTTTAAGTTAATGATGGATAAAATAAATAAAGCGATGATAAAGAAAATAAAAATCAAGCCTACCCAGCCAGTAAATCTATTCTTGTTGGTGATATCAATACCTCCAACTTTAAAGATGGAGAACATGATAAATAATATTGAAAAAGCGATAGTAACTAAGATCATAACAAAATAAGTTTTTAACTTATAAGTTTGATCTTTATACATATCTTTCGCATATAATGCCTTACAGACGAAAACAAATAAGGTTGGTAATGCGGCGACAATCATCACTAAAGAGGTCGCTAATAAACCGAGAGTGAATTTATAAGTAAAGCTCACCAAAGAAACGATAGCCATAACAATAGCCACACGTTTTGGGGTGATGAGTTTTTTCACCACGTGTTTAACTTTCATAAAATAATTATGTTACTTATTTTTAATAAAGTCGATAATTCATTAGTAATTTTCCATAAAAAAGACCTTCATTTATTTTTTTATTTTGACCTATAAAAATCAAAGGTGATATACCCTCACGGATATACCACCCTAGATTTCATAGTTTTGGGGTTATTTTAGTTTGACTCCCGTTAAACCCCGCTAGATTTCAGAGAGCCGAAGCCTCAATAATTTAATGTAGATAAGATTATTTATCTTTTCTCTTTAATGAGAAAGCTTTGATACCAAAGACCACTAATAAGGATGTCATCGAGATAGCGGCAATAGTAATGATAGAAATGTTAGAACCAGTCAACTTATTGTTAATATTGGAACCCTGTTCTTGGCCGAAGATAAAGTCACCTAAAATATTGTATCTACCAAGGATGTAGGAATATTTGGCAATCACTTTTTCGACATTCGAACCATTTTCATTACCACCATTGATTCCGACAGCGCGGATAATGGCTTTATTATCTGCATTTAAAGCTTCAAAAGCGGTTCTTTGATTTTCCCAAGCTTCATATAAATCATCTAAGTTGGTGGTATTGTCATTCTTACAAATTCCACCGATTGTGGTTAAGAAGTTAACTAAGAATGTATCTAAAGTATTATCTTCTAAGGCAATAGAAGCCACGACAGAAATGTTCATACCAATGACTTCACGGAAATCATCATCAAATTGCATTTGAATAGTCACTGCAAAATTGAGAGTGAAATCACCACCTCTATTGAAGACCATCTTCATTTGGTTGGCTACACTATCATCGATAGAAGCAAAATCATATTCTTTATCAAATGTGAAGTCGGCATATTGTGGAGAAGTCTTATAAGCTTCATATCCGCCGAACATATCAAGCATATACAAAGCAGCTACTTTAGTAGGATTGTTTCTAGTGGTATCAGTTGGAATATTAGCATCTGCTCTCATATAAACAACTGTCGAATAGGTATGAGTTTTCTCATCCATAGATTCATCGCCTTCGCCCACTTCTTCTAGTAAGGTACTAGCTTCTATCTTCCACGCGGTAGATGCATCACCAGTATAGTGTGCATCGCCAACTAGATAAGCACCATCATGATAACATTTTGCATAAATGGTGAGATTGTCATCTAATTGTCTTGGTGTATAAGGTTGTGTACATTGAGCATCTAAATATAATTCATTGGTATTTATCATGGTGATGTTGTGATCATCGTCATAATAAATTTCTGATTCCAATTCAGGATTAAATGTTTCGCCTTCATAAACGATGAAACCAGTAAAGTGAGAGGTTGTTCCAACATAGTTGGGACTAAATAATGAATAATACACGCAAGCACTAACACCATTACTTATTTCGTAGTGATAATCACCATTGCTCTTCACATAAATATCAAGATTCACAGATTGCTTAAGTGAATAGAAATAATAATCTGTATCTTCATTTCTCATAGAAGAATAACTTCTAGTATCAACGAAGATATAATTATTTGGGTTGTCTAAATTGTGATAACTATCGACACCATTGAAATAGGAACGAACAGAAACAATTTGTTGATAACGATAATTTCTATCATAAACAAAATGATAATTTCTATAAACCGCCACATAACCATTGGGGTCATTTTCTAATGCTTCAAATTTATAGAACTGTGGATTAGAAGCATCATCATAACTGACATTATCAAATCTAAATGAACCATTAGTGATTAAATAATATCCATCAGTATCTGGATAAATACCATCAGTGTACCAAAATAGGTGGTAGAAAAGTGTATCGCCATGCTGCGATTCTTCAATTCTAAATAACAATTTATCTTTATTAAAAGATGAGGAAGGGAGTTGATAATTAACAATGACATGTTCATCATCTAAACCTTGACCTAAAGATTCATCAAAATAAATAGTGACATAATCATAAGAAACAAATGAACCCACCAAACTATTATCGATATTTAAGTAATGGTCGGAAGAATCAAGGGTATCTTGTAAATGCATTCTAACTTGTAGGCCTTTTAAAGCAGGTAAATGAGTAGCTACATTAGTGAAATCATAATAATAGGTCTTCTCTTCAAGATTGTAAATATTACCATATACTTCTTGATTGTCATCATTAATGTAAAAAGGATTAGCCCATGTGTGAAGTTCCTCATCAAGCCAATAACCGTTAAAAGATTCACCCCATTCTACGACTGGGTGCTCAATTTCTTCTTTATATTTATGCGATTTGACTATGACATCTTTAATTGTGCCATTCGTTTGTTTAACGTGGGCTGTAACATCAAATACTGATTTTTTCCAAGAACCAATAACATTGCCATCTGGCTGTTGCAAATCATAGTAATTAACAACAAAAGCTCTTGGAGATTCTTTCGATTCTGCAACCGGCAAACGTATAGGCGTACCTTTATCAACAGAGCTTCTATTAAAGGCGAAAGAATCATTCCAGTTAGTCCCATCAAAAGATGAACTTACACGAATGAAAATTAAATTAGTAAGATTCTCATCAAGTTTGAAGTGGAAAATTTTGCTATATTGGTCGTGTGAGTAATAATAATTATAGGCTCTTTGTCCTGGCCACGGACCATTATTTAATGTCTCTGCGTCATTATAAGCATATACATATGTATATGCTCCGTCATTATTCCAATAATCTCCACAAGAACCTGCGGTTGATAAATCTAGGATATACTCAACTTCAGTAGATTCTTCTGCATTAGCAGCTTTAGATGATTGTTTAGCAAGCAAAGAAACGCCAACACCAAAAGACATAGCTAAAGCAAGGCCTAATGAGGTAATTAAATGTTTTGCTTTCATAAGCGGTTCCTTTCCGCTCTTCTGTTCGAATGCGCCAAGTAAAAGTTGCTTTTATTCTATTAATAAATAAATATATGTGTCAATTACATAAATGCAGATTTGTAACATATATGAAAAAAAGGCAGATTGAATCCACCTTTTTAGTTGTTTCATATTTTAGGTTTATTTAAGAACTACTGCAGAATAAGCAGGAAGTTTAGAAACTGTCGCACCATTATAGGAAGCGAGGACTTGACCGCTTAAATTATATAAACCACTATTGATGCTGTAATTATTGAAGTTCACAACAACTGTCACTGTTGTGCCATTATAAGAACGCTTAAACGATAGAATGTTATCGCAATATGGAGCGGTTCCATAAACATAGATAGATTCCATAGAGCCTAAGCATAGAGCCTTAGAAACAGCATCACCACTAGTCTTGAGAGTGACAAATTGCTTCATGAGACTGAAGTCACTATTAGGATCACTCATTTGTGTATTGGCAGGAACAACTGTGCTCGTAGAGTTAACATTATCCCATTGCACTTTCATATTAGAGCCAGTGACATAATAATCAGTCATATATTCACCACTTTGATTAGCAGTCCATTTCATCGGTTGACGATACCATAAATCAGCGAAATCACTGTCCGCATCTTTACCAGCTGGGAAGTTACCGGTCATGCCGATTTCATCACCATAATAAATCCAAGTAACACCCGGGAACATAAGTTCAGCAATCTTGACGCAGTTGGCAGATTGTTCGAGAGTTGCATAAGTATCGGTAGTAACATTGCCTTGTTTGCTTAAACCAGTGGCGTCACCAGTACCAGCGATACGATTAATCACACGAGCGATATCATGGTTAGAAGTGAATGAACCAGGTAAGGAAGTGTCGCCACGATAGTTGTTATAAACACCATAGACTGACGGATAATTCCACTTACTTCCGTAGGATAATTTATTTCCGGCATCTTTCGCACCTTTTTCTGTGGATGAATCATCTTGTTGAAGATATTGTGATCCACCGTTCATAAAGCCGGAAACTGTACCAAATTTACTATTGGTATTGGTTCTTCCGGTCGCAGCAGAAGATGTCAAATTATAATAGGTATAGAAGTCGAACATAGAATCAAAAGCTTCATAATATGGCGCTACATGATAAGCATGTCCATCGAAGTTTTCACCGACAAAGAACACATCTTTTTGTGATTTTTGCGTTACTGTGGCTTTTAATTCGCGGAAGAAATGTAAGTTCTTGGATAAGTTAGAACTATAATCTCCTGCCGTCGCTTTATCATAAATAATTGTGTCGGTAGATTTAGGTGTTGATTCATCCGACATATAGATATGTTTAACTGCGTCTAATCTAAAGCCATCAACACCGACATCCTTAGCCCAGAATACCGACATATCTTCCACGGCTTCACGTGTGGTTTTGTAGGAGAAATTAAGTTCAGGCATTGAAGAGCCAAATTTCGCATAGTAAGAATATGGATGGTCACCATATGGATACCAGCATTTATTTTCGTTAATTTGTCCTGGAGTGGTCTCATGATTACCCCATTGATAATAGCCACGATATTCATCATCGAGATTAGCGGATTTCACAAACCACTTATTTGCGGTAGAAGTATGATTGAGGACTAAGTCCATCACCGCTTTAATGCCTAAATCATGAGCAGCATCAATCAATTGACGATAATCCGCAAGTGCAGTTTCACTCGTCACTTCTCCACCATTAGCGATAGCGGCAGGAGAAACGGTAGAGCCAAACTTCGGATCAACCATTTCATAATCGGTAATATCATAACCATGATAAGAATCAGATAATTGAATTGGAGTTAACCAAATAGCTTTTACACCTAAGGTATTTAAATAAGATAGTTTATTGGTAATACCAAAAATATCACCAAATCCATCACCATCACTATCAGCAAAGCTGGAGACCATGATTTGATAGCCAACACCGACATCTTTAAAATCAGATGCAGTAGCTGTCTTATTAGCGGTATTATTCCAATTCACATTGTCGTATGTTGAATTGTTATATGTGGTATTTGTGCCATCATCATCCGCAAATGGATCATCGATGACATCGGCAGGAATTGCAGATGGTTCTTGAACGTTATCTTGCACGACAAAGATATGATAAGCCACGCCACCATTAGTGAGTTCTAATGCATAGTTTTCTAAGGCCACATAAATTTGTCCACTATCATTGACCCAGAATCCACTATCAGAATTTCTTGAGGCACTTTGCACAATTTGCAAGCCAACTTGTGTGGAACCAGTGAAGTTCACATTAGTGCCGCCCATGACATGTGTGCCAGCATTCCAGCCACCATCATAGTCTTTACTAAGATCAATATCGATACAAGCGCCACCTTTAGAATCGCTTAAAGATGTGACCCAGTCAAATTTTGCACCTTCACCTGCTTTTGGTTTATAGGGCCAGGCCCATACATCCCAAGGAGCATAATCACCATTAAAACGATAGTAATGATAATATAAGTGATTTGCTGTACTTGTTCTCTTCAAGTTTTCCATATATTCACCGACTTCGGCGCTGGAATAACAAGCGTAAAGAACAGCGTTTGATTGGCCGACGGTATAAGAGGTGACAATCGTGGATTGATCGCCCATCTTACGGCTTTGACTATATTTTGTCGACCATCCTAAGAATGGTTGGCCATTTAACGCTCCACATTGAGGAAGAGTTAAAACCGTGCCAGTTACACCTTTCAAACGAATGATATCGTTAGGATTTCCATTACATGGATTAAAGGTAATTGTGTATTCGGTTAAAACTTCATCTTGAGAGGATTGGGATGAAGAAGAATTATTATTGTTTGGTTTTTGCGTATTACATGCGGATAATAATCCCGCTACTAATACTATCGTTAAAAAGGGGTAAATTTTATTTTTCATAATGATTAAGCCTGATAATTAGTAATCCAAAAAGTTCCAGTTTTATTGACATAAATGTCATATGTGCCAGCAACTGTGCATTTGATGTTTTGACCATTAAAGCCATCTGAAGTAGAAGCAAAGTTCTTAAGGCCATAATTATCATCAGATACAAATGTATCTATTTTTTCATAGCCGTACCATGTAGTGCCATCTGTAACTTTAAATATATCGTCAGCAGCAAAAGTAACACTTAAGATGCATCCTTTATCTTCCGCATTATCTGGGTTGGAATAGAGTTGAACACCATGTTCGATATCCCAGTCATAAGGCCACAAGGAACCTTTACCCACTAAATACCAAGAAACTAATTGAGAGCCTTCTGGTCCATGAGGTGTGGATGGGTCAACAGGATCGACGGAAGATTGATATCCAGTCACCCAGAATGAATAACCACCATTAGACCATTTCTTTAAATAGAAATCGATTAATCCGTCATTATCACAACCAGTATGGATGTAATAACGACCATCAACGGTATCAATATTATTCTTGTTTGTAGCGTCTTCAATGTCGCTACCAATATTAGTTAACTTAATTTGTTGACTATCAGCGAAATAGATTTCTGAACCAGCAACTACTGGAGAAATTCCAACATGATATTGAGCCAGTTGATTTTGTGCTAAAGAGGCACTTTCATCAACGGACATTTTGGTATAAACACCATCGTAATATAAATAATATTCTTCAGTGACGATTGGGGTGGTATCTTCATATCCATCAATCCAGAAAGAATACCCACCATCTTCCCAACTTCTAAATGTCACTTTGACATTAGATGCATCATTATGAACTTTATAAGTTCCACCATCATTTAGAACATTATTATGATAAGATTCATAATCCATATCTGGGCCGTAATTGCTTAAAGCAACTTCATCAGCATCTAAGAAACTAATGGTTTGCCCTTCACTTATAGAGGCAAAGGTACAAATGTAATTACCAGTTTGATTCTCAGCAATTCTTTCTGTGTCGGCAGTCATTGCAACTTTTTCTGCACCGATAACTGCATAATAATCCGTAGTTACTGGCTCGGGTGGTATTGGTGGTTCGGTGTTTTTAGTCCAACTAGCAAATAATGTAAAACTAGATGTAACCGGAGTGTTGAAGTCATAAGGTGTTACTAAGACATTATCTTCGAACCAATTGCCAAAGGTAAAACCTTCTTTAGTTGGATTCGTTGGTTTTGTCGCTTTTTCACCTTTTTTCACTGTTTGGCTAGCGACATCACTACCACCATTGGAATTGAAAGTGACGGTGTAAGTTGTTACCACTTCACCGCTTTGGCTATCGCTTGGTGTGTCACTCTGGTTTGCTTGTTTTTGGGTATTACAAGCACCGAGAAGCAAGCCCATCGAAAATACAGCGCAAAGGATGACAAATGAATTTTTCTTTTTCATTTCGTATTCCTCCGAATATATCTTTGTTTTATTATAAAAGGTTTTTTTCTTTATGTGAATACATACACGCACGTTAGAGAACAATTCAATTTTATTGAAAGACCCATTCAATAACTAGTATAATGTTAAAGATTAAAGAGGTATAAATCATGGCAAAAGTAATGGTCGTTAATTCTGGTTCATCATCATTAAAATTTAAATTATTTGAAATGCCAGAAGAAAAAGTTTTAGCAGCAGGAAACTGTGAGAGAATCGGTTTAGCCGATGGTATTTTCACTATCAAATATGATGGTAAAAAAGATCAGACATTCCCAGTTTTCAAAAATCATGAAGATGCTGCTAAAGTCGTTGTCAACGCTCTAGTAGAAAAAGGTATTATCAAATCATTTGAGGAAATTAAAGCTTGTGGTCATAGAGTGGTCCAAGGCGGTAAATATTTCAGCAAATCCGTGCTATTTAATGAAGATGTGGTAGAAAAAATCAAATCTCTCATCCCACTAGCACCTATCCATAATCCCGCGAATTTAACATGTTATGAAGCTTTTAAAGAAGTTCTTCCTAACTGTCCAAATATCGCCGTATTTGATACAGCATTCCATCAAACTATGGAACCAGTTGATTACACATTTCCGATTCCTTATGAATTAACACAAAAATACGATATTAGAAGATATGGTGCTCACGGAACTAGCCACCAATATTTAGCCCAAGAAGCGCAAAAATATTTAGAAGGTGTTAAACATCCAAAAGTCATCTCCTGCCATATCGGTTCCGGTGCTTCCATCACCGCTATCAAAGATGGTAAATGCGTTGCCACATCTATGGGCTTAACACCATTAGGTGGAATTATGATGGGTACAAGAACTGGTGATATGGATCCCAGTGTCTTCAATTATGTTTGCCAAGTAACAGGCAAATCCTCAGAAGAAGTTTATCAATTATTTAATAAACAATCCGGTTTCCTTGGTGTCGGTGGTTCATCCGATTCTCGTGACATTTTAGCAGGCGTTGATAAAGGTGATGAAAGATGTATCCTCGCCAACGATTTATTCAATAGACGTGTTGCAGATTATATCGGCCAATACTTTGTCCGCTTAGGTGGATGCGACCTCATTATCTTCTCTGCTGGTATCGGTGAAAATGAACCGAGAACTAGACAAGCAATCTGCGATTTAATCGCTGACGCACTAGGTGTTAAAATTGATAAAGAATTAAACTACTCTTTAAGAGGAAAAGAAGGATTATTCTCCACTCCTGACAGCAAGATTAAAGTTGCGATGATCCCCACTGATGAAGAAGTGATGATTGCTCGTGATGCTTATAGATTAGGTTTGAAATAAATAGGAGGTAATATGAAAAAAATCGACCCCATTATTAAAGAATTTTCTAAACCATTTAAAAAAGATATTCAAAAGATTATTAGAGCGATTAAAAGATACGATCGCATTTGTATTTTCCGTCACATTATGCCCGACTATGATGCCTTAGGCTCACAGATGGGTTTATATACTTGGATCAAAGATAACTTCCCAGAAAAAGAAGTTCATGTCGTCGGTGATAATCACGTGACATTCACTCCGAGATTATTCCCTGAGATGGAGAATTTACCAGAATCTTGGTTCAAAGAACCATTCTTAGCTTTTATCCTTGATGTAGGCAACGCCAGCCGTATTGCTGATCCGAGATTTAAAAAAGCGAAATACAAAATTAAAATAGATCACCATCCTGATGTCGAACACTGGGGTAATGTCTCTATCGTTAATACCGCTGCCTCAGCGGCAAGTGAAAACATTGTTTCCGCTTTATTAAATATCAAAGGTGACTATGTTTTAAGTAAAGAAGCCGCGAGCTATTTTTATATCGCTATCGTCGGTGATTCTGGACGCTTCCAATATAGTTCGACAAGCGAGCATACATTCGCAATTGCTGGCGAATTATTAAAAGCGGGAATCGATATTTCTAAAATCTATCAGAACATGTATTTAAAGAAAGTCGATGACTTAAAAGTAACAGCCTACATTTTAAACCACTTCTCTATATCACCAAAAGGCGTTGCCTACTATGTTTTAGATAGCAATATTCAACGTGAATTAAATATCACCACAGAACGTGGAAAAGAGAATGTCAATCTCTTCTCTAACATCGAAGGAATCAATGCATGGTGCTCCATCACTCAAGATGATAATCCCAAAGAACCATGCTGGAGAATTTCCATTAGAAGTAAAGAAAAAGCTATCAATGGAGTGGCCACGCAATTCGGTGGAGGCGGTCATGCGCAAGCCTCTGGTGCGAAGATTGAAACGCTCGATCAACTTCCGGAATTCATCGCTGCTCTCGACGCATTGTTCTAATAAAACGCTAAATAAAAATGTATCCAATTATGGGTACATTTTTTTGTGCGTTGCTAATATAATAATATTAGTATGAAATTCGTCCCCCTACATGTTGTTACTGGTTATTCTTTCTTACAAAGCGGTTTGACTATAGAAAGAATTGAAACAGCTTTAAAGAAAAATGATTATTACGGAATAGGTATTACCGACCACGAAGTAATGTATGGCATTCCACCATTTATCTCGATGATGAAAAGAAACGAGAAACCTTTTATCGTTGGTGAAGAATTTATTATTGATGGAGATACAATTTGCTTATACGCCATTAACGAAGAGGGATATCACAATTTAATGGATGCTAATCTTGAATCAGCATCTAGAGATCTTACTTTAGAATTTTTAGAAGAACATAAAAATGGTCTCATCTGTATCTTAGAAACAGTGAGAGGCAAATTTAGAGAACTATTCGTGGAAGATTACGATTCTTCCTTTAATAAATATTTATTAAAATTTGCGAAAATATTTGGAGATAATTTCTATCTCGGTTTAGAAGTTACTTCTCGCGAAGAATTCTTATACGCGAATAGAATCAGAAAGTTTGCTAACCAATTTACTTATAACTGTGTGGCCTTCCCAAGAATTAGTTATCTCAAAAAAGACGATGCTATTATCATGACTATCGTCAAAGCCATTGCTAACGATGAAAAGATACAAGATAAGGAAGCGGTTGGTCAAAACTATTTCATGAGTGAAGAGGACTATAGCAAAATCTATACAGCTCAAGAAATTGCTAACACGGTTAGAATTGTGCAAAAATCGCAATTTGATTTCTTTAAAAAGAGAGGTGAATTACTCCACTACCCAGTCGCTAATTCCCAGCAAGAATTAAAGGAAATTTGCTACAAAAACCTCTTAAAACTCAATTTAAATGATGAAAAACATAAAGATAGATTAAATTATGAATTATCTATTATTCACTCCATGGGATATGATGATTACTTCTTAATCGTTCAAGATTATGTCAATTACGCAAAGACGCATGATATACTCGTCGGTCCTGGTAGGGGCAGTGCTGCTGGTAGTTTAGTCAGCTATCTTTTAGGCATCACAGAAATTGATCCTCTCGATTATGATTTACAATTTGAAAGATTCTTAAACCCCTACCGTAAAACCATGCCTGATATCGACGTTGACTTTATGGATGTCAAACGTGATTATATGGTTCAGTACTTAAGAGAGAAATACGGAAATAATCGCGTGGCCAATATCGTCACTTTCCAAACTATCGGTGCTAAACAAGCAATTAGAGATATCGGTAGAATTTATAACTACAGCAGCAATCAACTTGATCAACTATCAAAGAGATTAACAAATAAAGATTTCGGATTAAGGGATTCCTATAAGAAATTACCTGATTTTAGAAAACTCGTTGATAGCGATAAATATTATTTAGAAATTGTTTCTTTAGCAAGCAAGATTGAAGGCTTACCAAGGCAAAGTGGATTACACGCTGCCGGTGTCGTCATCGATGACAAACCATTAACTGAAACTATCCCAGTAACAATTATTAATGGTGATAATTATATTTCTCAATACGAAATGGAATATCTCGAAGAGCAGGGATTGTTAAAGATGGACTTCTTATCTTTAAGCAATCTCACAATTATTTATAATTGTGTTAATCTCATTAATCATCGATATCCCGAAGCCAAATTAAATCCTTATCAAATTCCTTTTGATGAGCCAGAAATCTTTAAAATGATTTCCGAAAATAAAACGATGGGCTTATTCCAAATCGATACCCAAGCCATGCATCGCAGCATCAGTGTTTTAAGACCTTCTAATTTTGATGATGTAGTCGCTTTATTAGCGTTAGGTCGTCCTGGCCCTATGGAATATATCCCCACCTACGCAAAACGCAAAGAAGGAAAACAAAAATTCACTTATGTTTCCGATGATTTGAAAGAAATATTAGAGCCGACGTATGGAATTATTGTCTATCAAGAGCAGATTAACAATATCGCGATGAAGATGGCGGGATTCACTTTAGGTGAAGCGGATATGTTTAGACGCGCTGTCTCCAAGAAAGACAAAACCAAATTATTAAGCTTAGAGCAACAATTCGTTAATGGATGTTTAAAGAAAGGTTATAGCCAAGATACCGCAAAAAGAGTTTTCCAAGATATTTTAAAATTTGCAGAATATGGATTCAATAAATCTCACTCCGTGGTTTATTCCATCATCGCTTGCCGTATGGCGTGGTTAAAACTCCACTACACCTTAGAATTTTATTGTGCTTTATTCGGTTCTAGTTCTGCGACTAGCGACAATAAATTCAACGACTATATTTCCGAATTAAAATCATTTGGCTATAAATTATTTTCACCATCGATTAATTATTCCTCTTATAACTTTGTTATAAAAGATAATGGTTTACTATATCCACTAACCGGAATTAAAGAAATTAGTATCTCAATTACCGAGAAGATTCTTAAGGAAAGAGAAGAGAATGGTTTATTCAAAGATTATTTTGATTTCGTTTTAAGAATGTATAAATACAAACTCAATGAAAGACATTTACAATCTCTAATCCATTCAGGTGCCTTAGATGAATTATATCCATCACGTTCTAGTATGTTACTCAATATGAGAAGCGCTTTGCAATACGCAGAACTCAATACAAGTGACGATGGGCAATTATCTATTGGTATCACGATGTTCCCCGCTCCACTGATGAGGGAAGAAAAAGATGATCCATTAACCAACTTAAATAACGAATACGAAGTATTAGGAATAATGATTTCCGATAACCCATTAACTTATAAAGCAGATGTCATCAAATCATTAGGAGCAGTTAAAGTTAATGAGGCCCATAATTATTCTTCCGGATTGGTTGCTGGCATCGTTAAAACTAAAAAGACCATCAATACCAAGAAAGGCACGCCGATGGCCTTCGTCAAGATCTTTGATGAAACTGGAGAGATGGAAGTAATTGTCTTCTCAAAAGAATATAACGATAGTATTTCACTTTTAGTGAAAAACAAGATTGTTCTCATAAAATACACTAAACAAACAAAAGATGGCGAAGATTCATTTATCGCTAACGAAATAAGAGAATTGGAGGAAGAAAATAATGGCAAATAGATTAATTATTATCGATGGTAATTCCTTGCTATTTAGAGCGTACTATGCCACTGCCTATCCAGGTGTGGAAATTATGCGTAGTCAAGATGGTACTCCTACCAATGCTATTTTTGCTTTTTCCAATATGATGAATAAAATCCTTTCCGATTTAAAGGAAGGTGAATGTATCTTTGTCGCTTTTGATGCTGGCAAGCATAACTTCCGTCATGACCAATTAGAATCATATAAAGCCAATCGAAAACCCGCTCCGGATGATTTAGTTAAACAGTTCCCTTTGGTAAGAGATTTCTTAAATGCTTTAGGTATCTATCAATTTGAAGAAAGCGGTTTTGAAGGTGATGATATCGCTGGTACAGTCGCAAAGCTTGCAGAAAAAGAAGGATACAACATCAACCTCTACACATCCGATAGAGACTTCTTACAATTAGTGACCGACAAGATTCATGTCAATATCATCAAAAAAGGTTTATCCGATGTTGTCGAAATGACCCCTTCTTTAGTGAAAGAAACATATGGTTTTGAGCCATTACAAATCATTGATTATAAAGGCTTAAGAGGTGACTCTAGTGATAACCTACCAGGTATCCCGGGAATCGGAGAAAAAACCGCGGTTAAATTAATCGAAGAATACGGAAGTTTTGACAATATTATCGTTCATGCAGATGAGATTAAAGGTAAAGTTGGTGAGATGATTAAAGAACATGGAGATATCGGAAGAATCTCTCGTGATTTAGCCATTATTAAAACCGATATCGAATTACCTTTTGATATCTCAGATACCGAATATAAAGGATATGATTTCCCCACGATTAATGAATTCTGCCAAAGATATGGTTTAAGACAATTTATTAATAAGGTTCAGCCTAAATGGAAGAAGAAAGATTTGAATTCTATCGAACTTAAAGTGGATAGCGTTTCTTCTATAAAAGGATACGAAGTCGGTAATGATATCGGTATCGCCTTAGACTTTGAAGATGATAACTATACATTAGGTAGTTTCTATGGACTCGTCATTTCCTTTAAAGAAACTAATCTTTATATCAGTCTTGAAGATCTCAAAAAAGATGAATCCGCTCAAAAGATTTTAAAAGATTCCTCTATTAGAAAATACTGCTATGACTATAAGGCTATTAAAGTCGCTCTAGCAAAACACGATATTGAAATTAATGGTGTCTATTTTGACTTGCTCATCGCTTCCTATTTAGTGGATAGCTCATTAAAGAACAATCCGGAAATCGTCATGAACATCTATGGCGTTGATCTCTCTTCTAAAGATGAAGAAATCTCATTATTTAGCGCAGAAAACCCACAATTGACTGCAAAAATGGCGTATTTCAGTAAATATTTAAAGGATAAAGTCTTCACTGAATTAAATAAAATCGACGCCATTAAATTATATGAAACATTAGAAGTTCCTCTTATCGATACTTTAGCGGATATGGAAATTGAAGGTTTCCCATTAGATAAGAAAAAGCTCGATGAATTTGGTGATGTCTATAAAGAAAAAGAAGAAATCCTCGCTAACGAAATCTATGAAATGGCAGGAGAGAAATTTAATCTCGCTTCTCCAAAACAAATCGGTGAGATCCTTTTCACCAAGATGGGCTTAAGTGCTAATAGAAAGCAATCGACATCAGTGGATAATTTAAAAGAAATCGCTGATGAGCATCCAATCGTCAATAAGATTTTAGAGTACCGTAAATATTTCAAATTAGTCTCAACTTATGTCGAAGGATTAAAGGCTCATATTCATAGTGATGGCAAGATCCACGCTAAATTTAACCAAGCCTTAACCACGACTGGTAGATTATCTTCTAGTGAACCAAATTTACAGAATATATCCGTAAGGGATGAAGAAGGTAAATTGATTCGTAAAGCCTTCTATTATCCTGATGATGATATCGAGATTTTATCACTTGACTATTCACAAATTGAATTAAGAGTGTTATCCAGTTTATCAGGTTGTAAAGCCCTTCAAGATATCTTCCGTTCCGGTGAGGATATTCACGCGGCTACCGCTAAGAAGATATTTAACCTAGAAGGTGAACCAACACCACTGCAGAGAAGACGCGCTAAAACTGTGAATTTTGGTATCGTTTATGGCATCTCTGATTGGGGTCTAGCGGAACAATTAGAAATCTTCCCCAAAGAAGCGAGAAATATCATTAATTCTTTCTATCAATCATATCCAGAAGTTTCTATATTCTTCCAAAAGATTATCGCTGACGCCACAAAGGATGGATATGTCTCCACTTTATTAGGTAGAAGAAGATATTTAAGAGAAATTCACGACAGCAATTATCAGACAAGAGAATTTGCTAAACGTGCCGCGATGAACGCCCCTATTCAAGGTACTGCTGCGGACTTAATCAAATTAGCAATGATTAATGTCGCTAAGGCTATAAAAGAAGGTGGATATAAATCCAAGATGGTTTTACAAATCCACGACGAATTAATTATCAAAGTTTATAAAGAAGAAAAAGAACAAATCTATAATCTAGTGAAATCCACTATGGAGAACGCTATGAAATTAGATGTCCCATTAGAAGTTGATGGAGGATTTGGCAAAGATTGGTATGATGCCAAATAATTAATATGCCTGAACTACCAGAAGTAGAAACCGTTAAAAGAGTTTTAGAAAAAATCGTCATCGATCGCACTATCACCGGTATCGATGTTTTAAGAGTGACTTGTATCCATGGTGATCCGAATACTTTTAAACAAGGTGTCATTGGAGAAAAATTTATTTCCTTATCTAGAGTGGGAAAATTTTTAATTTTCCATCTCACTAATAGCAAAGTGATTATCTCTCATTTAAGAATGGAAGGTAAATATTACGAAATATTAGAATCTGATGCTAATACTAAATACGCTCGTGTCGTTATTCATTTAGATAATAATCATAAACTTTGTTATGATGACTCCCGTTCTTTTGGCTATCTTAAATTATCTAGCGAAGAAGAATATCTCAAAGATAAAGAGATTGCTAAATTAGGGCCTGAACCTTGGGACTCTGATCCCAAAACTATCATTAAGCAAGTGAAAAGAAGTTCTTTGCCGATTAAAAGTGCACTTTTATCACAAGAATTAATGACTGGGTTAGGCAACATTTATGTTGATGAAACATTATTCGCAACAAATATCCATCCTTTAACACCCGCTAACAAAATTACTCTCAATCAATGGGAAGATATCAAAAGAGAAGCATCTCGCATTTTAAAAGAAGCGATTATTTCCGGTGGTTCCACGATCAAGAGTTACCACCCCGGAAAAGATATCGATGGAAATTTCCAAACTAGATTACTCGCTTACGGCAAAGCCGATACAGATTGTCCGAAATGCGGTGCTATATTCCGCTTTATGAAAGTCGGAGGTAGAGGCACCACTTATTGCCCGCACTGCCAAGTTTTAAAATCCAAGCAAATTAAAGTGGCCATCTTCGGCAAAATCTCCTCTGGTAAATCAGAGGTATTGAAGACATTTAAAGAAGCTAGTATACCCACTATCTCTTCTGATGATGTAGTTACCGATTTATATCAAAAGAAAGAAGTTATTGACTTAATCAATAAAACTTTCAATTTACCAAATGAAGAGCACATTAATCGCGACCTATTAAGAGAACATTTAGCGAATCATCCCAAAGATATTAAAAAGATTAATAACATCGTTCATCCTTTAGTGAAAAAGGAAGTTGAATTATTTATCAAAAATAATCCTACTGGCTTAGTGGCTGTCGAAGTTCCTTTGTTATTTGAAAGTAAGATGAACAAGATGTTCGACGTCATTATTGCTGTTGATATCTCCAAAGATAAGCAGATGAAATTATTGAAACAAAGAAATAAAGACAGTGAAAAAGAATTAAAAAAGATTAACGAATACACATCCTTTGAGGAAAATAAAAAGAAGGCCGATTTCATTATATTTAATGACTCCGACCTTAAATCTTTAAAATTACAAGTTAATAAAATTATTAATAAATTGAAATCTCGCCTAGATTGATTTCCTTATCGCACATAGACTTAATCAATTTACAAATCTGTTTTGCGCGAATCGCTCCTGGTTTTGTATTACTATAAAGCGCTTCGATATCTTCTAAAGAGAAATCGCTTGTAAAGATAGTTAATAACCTCTTAGAAGCGCGTGTAGAGATAATCGGGAATAATATCGCATCTCTCACGTAATCGTTTTTATATTCATTACCGAAATCATCGAGGACAAGAATAGGAACATTAGAATATAATTCTAATTTCTTATCAAATTCCTCTTTCTTTTTACTATAATTGAGATCCACTAATTCGCGGAAACGATTGCTGGTATTTAAGAAACAGATATGGCCTCTATCTCTTCTTGCTGCATCCACTGTTAAAGCGGCAGCGAAATAAGAACGACCACTATTTTTACCACCGACTAAATATATCCAATGGTTTTGTTTGTTCTTAATAAAGTCTTGGTATTTAAGCATAGCTTCGCCACGGCCAGTGTTACGATCGATAGAACGTAAATTGCTATCTAACCATTCATCATCAAAATCTCTAATCGCATATTGATTTTGGAATGTGATTTCTTTTAGTAAGGCTTTGCAAGGCACCAATTGACGATCCACCACACCATAACTATAAGTTAACTTCGTGCATAACAAGGGATTTCTTTTTTTGCACTTTCTAACACCTGGACATTTATTGCAGTAATTGATGTCACTGACGAAATCATAGATTTTCACGATATTGTCATCGACTACTTCTGGAGGTATTCCTAAGTCATTAACATATTTCACGGCTTGGGGACATTCGAGATACATCTTCTTCATCTCGGCGATGAGTTCTTGATCGCTCTCAATGTTCATATTTACTTTAAGCTTTTCCATTAGATTCACCTCCGTCATCGTTATCTAAGTCATCTAACATCTCATCCCAATTAAGTTCTTTTTCTTGGGATTTTTGTTCTTTTTTGGCAGTATTTGCAGGTTTTTCTTCTAAATTATCACTACTTGTGGATTTTCTTCCACCACGGCTCACTCTCTTTAAATAGTTCATCGCATCGATTGTGGTTTCAATACCTTCTCTAGCTAAGGAGGCAGCTATTTTTTCGGAGAACGCTCTTGAGAGGATATTGTCATTTGTGGATAAGACATAATCAATAATGACATTAATAACACAGTTGTTTAGTTGGAATTTCTTTGATAAGTCGTCAACAATTTTTAAATCGCTAGAAGCAGGTTGACTACCATTTTGTAAGATGGCTAGGAATTCTTTAGGAGAACGAGTTTCCATGATATTGATTTTTCCTGCTAACTCACTCTTGCCAGATACCATATTAGGACCACGATTAAGTTTCTTACTTAAGAGATAAGAATAATCGGTTTGTTCTTGGAATAATCTAGTTAATTGTTTGAAGTCGATATGTTTTCCTTTTGGAGCGCTTGGTTCATAGATTGAAGAAACAGCATAAGCGGCTTCTTGTTCACTGATGCCATTTAATGTCGCTAATCTTTCGATTTCTTTCATATCTTTCTTCGTAAAAGCGGCAGAAGTAATTTGAGAGATTTCTCCTAAATTAGTGAAGAAGAGATCATAATTGAATCCACTTCTCACTTTCGCGGTATTTCTTCCAATGGAAGGCGCACCATTCATAGCCTTTAAGAAAGCGGGATCATCAAAGTTAGGATTATAGACTTCAATGAAAGAAGAAGAGATGTCTTTTCCGTTTTCTTCTTCCTTACTAAAATGATAAATCATTTTGAAACGATTTGCATCGACATCACCGATAGCTTTGATGAGCATACCGAATAATAATGTATCTTCGAAAAAGTTATATGGAGCTTTGGGAGAATAGATTTGATAATGATAAATCGTTGTGTCGTTTTGTTTCTCTAAGAAGGTTCTGACTAAGCCAACACCTTCAAGATGTTTTCTCGCTTCAATAAAAGTGCCAGGGGCCATTTGTAAGCGATTTAATATTTGACTATGACTTGTCATACTAGTGACTTTTTGATTTTTAGCTTCCGCCACTAAAGTGAAATAAATCGCTAAAGCAGCATAACCGATAATGGGTTGATAGAGATTACTTAAAGTCTCAACATCGTAGTCAGCGATTAATGAGTTAAGTTTGACATCCAAGTAATCATTTTCCGAAAGAATAACCATAAGCTCCTCCAAATCGTGGGACAATTATCGCACTTAGAAAAAAAACTTTTCAATAAGAAAAAGGTCTCAACATTTTATGTCAAAAATTATCCACATACACGATGCGTGACATTTATATAAATATAAATATCTCTAAATACTTATAATTCCCTGTCTTTTCCACATCTCATTTTGTGGATAACAACTTTTTTTAAAGAAAAAACTAATCATTGACCCGTAATTGTAGTAGAGTATATGTGTATTATTGCGCACTAGTAATTTTAATTAAAATTGCTATACCACAATAAGCTTGTTATAACGAGGTAATTAGTTATGGTAAAGAAAATTGCAGTATTAACTAGCGGCGGCGATGCCCCAGGCATGAATGCTTGTTTAAGAGCAGTCATCAGAGCAGGTATCTTCCGCGGTAAAGACATGTATGTCGTCTATGACGGATTAAAAGGTTTAGTCGCTGGTAAAATCAAAGAAGTCAATAAAGACTTCACTCAAGACATTATCAATCGCGGTGGCACAATTATCAGAAGCGCCAGACTTCCAGAATTTAAAGAACCAGAAGTCGTTAAAAAAGCCGCGACAGTTTTATCCGATTTTGAAATCGATGCTTTAGTCGGTATCGGTGGAGATGGCACATTTAGAGGTCTAAATGAAATCGCTAAATATGGTATTAAAGTTGTCGGTATCCCTGGCACAATTGATAACGATGTCGGTAGTACTGAACAAACAATCGGTTTCTCAACCGCTTTAAACACAATTTGCGAATGCGTCGATAAATTAAAAGATACATCTGGTTCCCATCAGCGCTGTTCATTGATTGAAGTTATGGGAAGACATTGTGGCGACTTAGCGATGTATGCTGCTTTAGCAGAAGGCGCTGAAGGCGTTATTTGCGTGGAACATCCACTTAAAGAAGAAGTCTTATTCCGTAAATTAAGAAAAATGAAAGCGCAAAATAAGAGCCATGCCATCATTATCGTTTCTGAAAACTTATTAGATATTAACGAACTCGCTAAGAAGATTGAAAAAGAAACCGGATTTGATACTAGAACTGAAGTTCTTGGTAGATTACAAAGAGGTGGTTCCCCATCTGCGGAAGATCGCGTTTTAGCGGCGAGAATGGGCGCTAAGAGTATCGAACTCATCCTCAACGAAGAATTAGGCAGCCGCATCATCGGTGTTAAAGGTGGCCAAATCATCGATATGCCTATCGAAGATGCTGTCAAATTAGAACATGAACATACTCATGGCCTAAGAGATCTCATTGATATGCTCCAATAATTTATTATTGGTTTATATAAAAATTTAATAAAGAAAGAAGCCCGCTTTTGTATTGCGGAGGGAAAGAATTATGAAAGTACAACAACACGACGGTTCCATTATTGAAATGGAAAAATCAAGTGCAGAAGCCTTGGAAGTCTTGAATCACTCCACTTCTCACTTATTAGCGCAAGCTATCACTGAACTTTATCCAAAAGCTTTATTTGGATTTGGTCCAGCAATTGAAAATGGATTCTATTACGACATCGATTTCGGCGAAGACACTATTACAGAAGATGATCTTCCCATTATCGAAAAGAAGATGAGAGAAATCGCGAGTAAAGATTTACGAATTGTTCGCGAACAGCTCACTAAAGAACAAGCTCTTGAAGTATTTAAAAACAATCCATACAAAATCGAATTAATCGAAGGTATTAACGAAGATATCACCATCTTCAAACAAGGTGACTTTATCGACTTATGCCGTGGACCTCATATTATGTCCACTGGTTTAATTAAACATTTTAAACTACTATCTCTCGCTGGTGCCTATTGGAGAGGCAATAGTAAAAACAAACAATTAACGAGAATTTATGGTACCTCTTGGTTCACTGATGAAGATTTAAAGAAATATTTAGAACTCCTCGAAGAAAGAAAGAAGAGAGACCACCGTATTCTCGGTAAACAATTAGGCATCTTTATGTATGATGACTTAGTAGGTAAAGGTTTGCCAATGTGGTTACCTAACGGCTTTATCGTTAGACGTTTGTTAAGCGACTACATCATGGATAAGGAAATTGCCTTGGGTTATAAACATGTCTTAACACCTTGTTTAGGTAATATCGAATTATATAAGACTTCTGGTCACTGGGCCCACTATCAAAAGGATATGTTCCCCAAAATGGATGTCGATAACGAATCATATGTCCTAAGACCGATGAACTGTCCACACCACATGGTGATGTATAGAAGTGCTTTGCACTCTTATCGTGAATTACCATTAAGAATTGCCGAAATTGCTGCGGATTTCCGTTTCGAAGCTTCTGGTGCAATTACAGGCATTGAAAGAACAAGAGCGTTCTATCAAAACGACTCCCATATCTTCTGTATGCCTAGTCAAATCGGTGATGTCTTTAAAGAAGTCACGCAACTTATTCTCGATGTCTATCACGACTTCGGATTCCAAAACTATGAATTCCGTTTATCCCTTAGAGATCCTAATGATACCGAAAAGTATTTCGGTAATGATGAACTTTGGGAAAGAAGCGAAAATGAATTACGCGAAGTTTTAAAACAACTCGGCGTCAATTATTACGAAGCGATTGGTGAAGCGGCATTCTATGGTCCAAAACTCGACGTTCAAGTCAAGAGTGCAATCGGACATGATGTTACGTTAAGTACTATTCAACTCGACTATCAATTACCAGAAAGATTCGAACTTTGCTATATCGATGAGAAAGGTGAAAAGGCACGTCCTGTTGTTATTCACCGCGCTATCTTAGGTTCATTAGATCGTTTCATCGCCTTCTTAATCGAAGAGACTAAAGGTGCTTTCCCCACTTGGTTAGCCCCTGTTCAAGTTAACCTATTACCAGTTAATAATAACTTCCATCTAGAATACGCACAAAAGTTACTTAAAGAAATGCGCGATCATGGTATCCGTGCCGAACTAGATGATGGCAATGATAAACTCGGTTATCGTATGAGAAATTCTCAAATGAGAAAGATTCCCTACACCATCGTTCTCGGTGATCACGAAAAAGAAGATGGAACAGTCACTTATCGTAAATATGGCTCACAAGAACAAATTACCATTAAGGTCAACGACTTCATCGCCATGATCGACGAAGAGAAGAGATTGAGAAAATAAAATAGCGAAAACCAAATAATTAAGGAAAGTTTAACTTTCCTTTTTTATTTTGTTGACACATATCATTAATAATGATAATATTTCCTCGCAAATAAAAGGTAGAAAGCAGAGGCACCCGCTTCTCGCCAGACTGACACGTATCGGTTGGCTAACGCTACATCTTAGGGGTTAAGATTGTTAACGGGTGCAGTACGCTTGCATCCGTTTTTTTGACAAAAAGGAGTTGATATTTATCGCCACAAACTATTCTGGCAATTCACGCAAGCCAAACAATCAAAACAAAGATATGGTTAACGAATTAATTCGTTTCCCAACAGTATTATTAATCGGTCCTAATGGTGAACAATTAGGCACTATGTCTTCAAGAGAAGCACAAATGAAGGCTAACGAATACGACTTAGATTTACTCTGCGTCGCACCAAACGCTCAGCCACCAGTGTGCAAAATTATTAATTACGGAAAATATCGTTTTGAACAGCAAAAGAAGGCTAAAGAAGCCAGAAAGAACCAACACACCATCGAAACTAAGGAAATCCAATTAACTCCCCAAATCGGTGCGCATGATATGGAAACCAAAGCTCGTGCTGCTATCAAATTCTTACAAGACGGTAACAAAGTTAAAGTCGGTGTGAGATTCCGCGGTAGACAAATGACTCATATCGAAGTTGGTCAAGAAGTGATGGATAAATTCATCGCATCAATCAGTGAGTATTGCAGTATCGAAAAACCATCCAGCATGGATGGCCGTTGGATGATTGCCATTCTCGCTCCCAAGAAAAAATAAAAGTAGGAGGAAGAATTATGCCAAAAATGAAAAGCAAAAGAGGCCTTATGAAAAGAATTAAGGTCACAGGCAGTGGTAAAGTCGTCAGACACCACGGTTACGTTTCACATTTAGCCCCACACAAAACAACCAAACAAAAGAGACACTTAATGAAGTCCGCATCTGTTCACAACAGTGACTACAAGAGAATTAAGTTTCTCATCATCAAGTAAGGAGGTAACCATTAATGGCTAGAGTTAAAGGTGGCACAGTTACACGTGCTCGTCGTAAAAAAATCTTAAAAATGGCTTCTGGTTACTTCGGAAGCAAACACTTACTCTTCAAAACAGCTAAAGAGCAAGTTATGCATAGCTTAAACTATGCTTACAATGATCGTCGTAAATTAAAGAACGATTATCGTAAATTATGGATCAGACGTATCAACGCCGCATGCCGTATGAACGATATTTCTTACAGCAGATTCATGTTCGGTTTAAAACAAGCTAATGTGCAAGTTAACCGCAAAATGTTATCCGAATTAGCAATCAATGATCCAGCTGCATTTGCCGATTTAGTCAAATTAGCAAAGAAAGCTCAATAATTTAGTTAAGCAAGCAAAAACTTCCGTTGATTCGGAAGTTTTTTTGTGCCCTTAATCTTATAGAAGATTTTCTTCTTCTTTCTCTTCAGTAATAAATTTCACTTCAATATTAGATAATGCTTCTTTAATGAGGGGCTCGTAATCAAATTCTTGTTCAAATTTTAGGCAATCATCTAGGTGAGGTGCAGTCTTTGGTGACTTCGGTGTAAAGATAGTACAGCAATCGATAAATGGTCTAATAGAAATATCATAAGTGCCAATCTTGACCGCTGTATTAATGATGTCGGTTTTATCCATTGTTGCACATGGTCTAATAATCGGCATATTAGTGACTTCATTAATCACTCTCATAGATTGTAATGTTTGAGACGCCACTTGACCAACCGATTCACCGCTGGAGATAACTGGACAGTTTCTCATCTTAGCGAGGCGATCCGCTAAGCGGAACATCATTCTTCTCATCATCGTGATGCAATATGATTCCGGAACATGGTCATAAATCGCTTCTTGTATTTTTGTGAAAGGAACGATATGCAATCTAATACGGCCTTGGTATTTATTTAAGACTTTTAATAAATCTTCTAATTTATATATCACGCCTACCTGTGTGTATGGGGGTGAAGCAAAATGGATACATTCAATGCTGACTCCTCTTTTCATCATCAGATAAGCAGCGACGGGAGAATCGATACCACCAGATAACATATGCATGGTTTTACCGCCTACACCTAACGGATATCCACCAGCGCCTTTGAAGGTATGACAGAATATATAAGCTGCATCATTTCTGACTTCTATAGAAAGTAATATATCAGGATTATGGACATCCACTTTTAATTTATCACCGCGGTTTTTAAGGATATGTGTGGCGACAATTCTCGTGATTTGGTCAGAGATAAGTTCATAAGATTTATCACTTCTTTTCACGCTGACTTTAAATGTGTTACCTGGTTCTCCATCGATAAGTTCAAGAGAAACATTTTTAATGTTTTCAATATCTCTATCTATAGCTTTATAAACTAGAGATAATCCTTGAATACCACTGACATCTTGGAGGCGTTCAATGATAGGCTGATAATCATTATCGTTGAGATGAATATAGATATGGTCATGACGCTCGATAATTTCTAAAGAAGAGAAATCTTTAAGCGCTCTTTTGATATTTAAATATAAAGTATGGATGAAATCTCTTTTGTTTTTTCCTTTAGTGGATAATTCACCATATCGCACCATGATGTGATCATATTTAATCATTATTTAATTTCCTCTACTAATATATCTAAAACTTCAATAAACTTATTCACTTCTTCAATAGTGTTATCTTCTGAGAAACTCACCCTAATAGTGTTATGGGCTAAAGCATCACTTTTACCCAACGCTTTAACGACGTAACTAATCGGTTCTTCTTTTGCTTTGCAAGCAGAAGTCGAAGACACCATAATCCCTTTTGTAGATAAGGCTTCCACTAAGACACTTGCTTTTTTTGTCTTTAAAGAAAAATTCACAATATAAGGATTATCACTACTATTAAGTTCATATAAAGAATCTTTTGTCTTAATGTATTCTTTTAATTTTTCCGCTAAAACTTGGACTTTTGCGTAGTTTTTATCGATTTTTTCATATTCTAAGCGAATGGCTTTTGCTAAGGAAACCGCCAGAGCTAAATCGTTCGTGCCACTTCTTAATCCATCTTCTTGACCACCGCCATTTAATAATGGCAACAGTTCAATTTTCTTTTTCTTAATTAAACAACCTGAACTATTTAAACCATGGATCTTATGTCCCGAGAAAGAGAACATATCGATTTCGTTTAAAGGAAGCTTGATCTTGCCAATCGCTTGTGTGCAATCGACATGAAAAGATATCAGAGGATAATCCTTTAATAGATTAGCGATTTCACGAATCGGATTAATAGAACCAATTTCATTATTGACCGCCATGATGGAAACAAGAATTGTATCTTTTCTAATTGCCTTCTTTAATGTTTCTAATTCCACTACACCTTCTTTATTGACTGGTAAGTAAGTAACTTCAAATCCAAATTGTTCTTCTAATTGTTTAGCAACTTCTAAAACAGAAGGATGTTCAATATTAGAAACGATAATATGCTTGCCTCTATTTTGATATCTTAAGGCATAGCCTTTAATCGCTAAATTATTAGCCTCTGTGGCCCCACTAGTGAAGATTAATTCATCACCGGCAACATTTAATGTATTAAGAATTTGTTCTCTGGCTTTATCTAATAATCTACCGGCTTCTTGTCCACAAATATGGATACTGCTAGGGTTAGCAAAAAACTGAGTCTTGGCTTTGCAATAAGCATCCAAGACTTCAGGTTTAACAATAGTCGTAGAAGCATTATCTAAATAGATAATTTTATCTTGCACCATTATCGCTCGCTTCCTCTACATGCATACGACGATAAATCGCATTCGCGTTATGATAGACTTTGACAAACTCACCATCAAAGAAAGAACCTTCCAAAGAAGAAAGTTGTTGATGGACATCGGTTTGATGACTCCTATCTCTATTCGCATAGACAATCGCGGATTCTGCGAGTTGTTCTTCACGATATTTATTATCAACATCATCAAATAATCTATTGCCAACAAGTTTTAATTGTTCGACTTTATCGTTGACGATAGAAACATCGATTGGTTGAACCTTCAATGTAGCGTCGATATCGTTTAATAATTCATAGACATTTTCGATTTGTGTTTCGAATTCTAAACCGATACGAGAAACATTCATTTCTCTAATTAAAGATTCGGTTTGTTTACAACGATAGAAATAAACAAAGATTAAAGAATAAGCTTCTTCGCAAGATGTTTTTAAGGATTCAATATAGGTTTTGAAGTCATTTAATCCTTTTTCTGCAGCATCATAATCTTGTTGGAGATCATCTAATTTATGTCTAAGGATAGAATATGGTTGTTTAGTTCCACTATGGACGAAATTATCGAGTGTACGCTTGCTATTGCCCATCCTATTCATGCTGGCTTTTAATTCTTCGATATGAACTTTTTGTTCATCGGAGATAATATAAATCTTCTCCACTTCTGGTAATAAGGAGCAAATCTTTAAGAATTCTTTTTCTAGGACGATCGCGGCTCTATAGAGTTTATCAGCGGCTTCTTCGAAGATATCTTTATCATTTACTTCGTAATTCAATTGTTCACGAGTCTTATCAATTTCTTCTTGAATATTATTAATTTTTTCTAAAGCGCCTTTAGTTCTTAATTCAATTAATTGAGCTTTCACTTCCGCTAAAGTTTTATTCCAGGTTTCGACACGGTGACGATAAGAAAGATTGAATAGAGGAATACCTTTTCTTTCGACAGAAGAATATTCACTAGAAAGATTTTCAATCTTTTCTGGCACAACAGATTGCACCATAATGCAAAGGTTTGGTAATACTTCTAAGGTTTTCTCTAAAGCGTTAATAACGCGTGAAATAGTTGGTAATAAAGCATTTGCTTCATCATATTCCGCACTTTCAATATGACCTTCGAATTCCACAAAAGTAGTATCTAATTTATCAAATACTTTAGTAAAAGAATTAGCGACTAATTCTAATTCATTAGTGTGAGAATAGAACGTTTGTTTCACGCGACGATAATCTTCTTTTAATTTAAGAATCGCTTGTCTGGCGTCTTCTTCCGGTTTAATGATTTGATATAATTCAGCATCTAAAGCATTAACCGCTTCTTCAAAAGCAGTTACGGCTTTTCTCGCATCAGCAATCACTAATTTAATGTTTTTGTATTGACCAGAGGCAATTAAAGAATTTAATTGTTTGATCATTGATTCCGCGAATTTGTCATCGTTATCAAAAACTTCTTTAAATCTCTTGGAATAAGTATTGTATTTCTCTACGTATAAAAGGTTGGTGCGGCTCACTAATTCTAAATGATGAATGTATTGAGAATCAGTGCCCACTAATAAAGCATCAAAGAAGGAATATTTCTTTTCTAATTCACGAACTTGTTTTTTATAAGCATTATGAGAAAAAACTAAGACATAAAGCAAAATTATTAAAACTGCTGCGAAGACCACTACTCCTAAGACAATAAGAACAATGGCGATGGTGTTAACCGAAGATGACGCTAATACATTCATATATGATCCTCCTATTACACATTAATATAAGCGAATACATTAAAATGTAACCAAATATATGGCTCAATAATATTTTATAGATATTCGCAAGAATTATAAATTCTTTTATTAATTATTTTTCTTGGTGAGAAAAGAAAGGAGAATTTTGAAGATTGCATTCTCCTATGTTTCCCCATAATAAAATGCTTTTTATTATTATATCTTATACAACTTCTTTTAAAAATAGTTGACTGTGATTTTTATTTTCTATATATTATTTACTGCATGTAATGCAGCATGTGAATACATCTTGTCTGACGTTCTCAAGCAAAATAAGTAACCAAAGCTATAAGGTGAAATAGAGAACACCCGAAGATAGGGATTCACACCTATTCATTATTTTGCAAAAAAATAAAGGAAAGGAAGGATAGATCATGAGATACACAGGATCAGATTGGAAAAGAAGCCGTCGTTTAGGTTTTTCCGTACTCGAAACCGGTAAAGAATTAAGCAAACGTCCTTATGGACCAGGCCAACATGGTAATACTCGTAAAAAGAAATTATCAGAATACGGTAAACAATTAGTCGAAAAACAAAAATTAAGACAAATGTACGGTGTCAACGAAAGACAATTCCGTCGCTTATTCATGATTGCGTTAAACAGTAACGAAGTTACCGGTTATGCATTTATGAAATTACTCGAAAGCCGTCTCGATAACTTAGTGTTCCGTATGGGCTTCGCTCGCACAAGAAAAGGTGCTAGACAATTAGTCAACCACGGCCACATCGAAGTTAATGGCAAGAAAGTCGACATTCCATCATATCTTTGCAAAGTCGGTGATGTTATCTCCGTGAGAGAAAACAGCAGAGACTTAAAGGTCATCAAAGAATCATTAGAATCCATCGCCGCGAAATACGCGTGGGTCGAAGTTGATGCCGAAAAGATGTGTGGCAAGTACATCCGTGAAGTCGAACGTAAAGAATTACCACAAGACATCACAGAGAGCCAAATCGTTGAATACTACAACAGAAAGCTCTAATACGAGAAAAACAAAAGAAGTTCCAATTGCGGAACTTCTTTTTTTAACCTTTTTTTAGTAAATTGGATAAGGGACTTTTTCTAGTCTTTTATTCGGATAGTTTTCTCTACCTTCTTTAGCTTCGTGCCTACCATCGAGCATCACTAAGTCAGCGGTGAATCCACAGGTGGTATTATTCACAAAATATGAACCAACACCATACATGCTCACTGGAACGCCTAATTTCACCCATTCTGTTATTTTTTCCGCGGAAAAACTGGATGAAACTGTGATTTTTACATAATTATAGCCATGATCATCAAGGGCTTTTCTCAAGGCAAAAATGAGTTCTTTGCATACTCCATGAGGATCAAAATCAGATGTATCTTTATCATCGAAATAATGGTCCACTAAAGCCTTAGAAGTATCCACTCTAACAC
>Ga0256405_10003658_pt1 | contig 31179 bp, 27 predicted proteins | sample RumenRJG_02DNA_FD_189096 | JGI IMG/M metagenome (GOLD analysis project Ga0256405, IMG submission 189096) | Bovine rumen microbial communities from Lethbridge, Alberta, Canada - RJG_02 | ecosystem: Host-associated > Mammals > Digestive system > Stomach > Rumen | place: Canada: Alberta...
GGTCTGAACGGATGCTATATCTACGACAGAGCTCCCGCAGGCTTCCTTGTCCGGATAGGTAGGCCTTAACGACTGAGAGTTTCAATTCCGGACTGTACCTCGTCGTATGTTTCTGCCGGGACAGCCCCTCCAAGCCAAATGTCTGGTACAGACGGAGCCAGTTCCGAATTGTTGATTTGCCTGTACCGTAACGTTCGGCCAGATCTTGCTGGCTTGTTTTACCTTGAAGGTAAGTTTCCACAATGCTGCGCTTTTCTTCTGCACTGTAACTGAGTTTTGTAGACAAAAAGATGCCCTCCTAAAAGCAACTCACGAATTTGTTTTTTTCGTGTGTCTACTTTTAGGAGAGCATATCAAAAGCTCCGGAACGCGCTGTTTTTTAACGATCTGCTATGCCGATATGATGGCAGCGTCTGCGGCTGGCCGCATCAGGGAGTACGCTGCGCGGCTCGTTCGGCGTACATGATGATCTCGACGGAGAAGACGCCCTTTTCGGCGCTCACGGTCATGGTCCCGTCGTAGCGGCGCACGGCGCTCTGCACGGAAGCCAGGCCGATGCCGTGGCCGGGGCGTTCGGCGCGGGGCAGGCCGTTTTCGCCGAAGGGAATGGTCCCGCTGTAAGGGTTGTCGACGGCCAGGCCGATCATCTCGTCGGAAAGCATCGAGGCGATGACGCTGACGCGGCGCTGCTCCTACGGCAGCGGTGCGACGGCAGTGAGGGCGTTTTCAAGCAGGTTGCCGAGGATGGCGCAGAAGTCGGCTTCCTTCACGGGAAGGCGGGGCGGCAGGCGCAGTTCGCACACGACGCACGTTTCGCGCTCTTTCGCGACCGCGGCGTAGTGCGAGACGACGGCGTCGACGGCGCGGTTGGCGCAATAGGCGCTGTGGGCGTGGCCGGTCTCTTCGGCAAGGGGGAGCAGGTACTCGCGCAGCTGCTCGAGCTGACCGGCGCGGGCAAGATCGCTGATGACGAGCAGGTGCTGGCGGTAGTCGTGCCGCAGGGCACGCGTGCTTTCCATGTAGCTTCGCAGTTCTTCATAGCGCTTGCTTTCCAGCTGAAGCAGGGTGTTTTCCTGCTGAAGGCGGGCGCTCTCGGCAAGACGGACGGCCGTCCACCACAGGACGGTGTAGAGCATGTGGACGGCCACCAGAAGGAGCGGTATGGCAATAAGGATGAAGGAGCGGCCGCGTCCGACAAGGATATATTGCGGATAAATGGGGACGTACCACCTGATAAGAGCAACGACGACCGCAGGCGCGAGCCACAAAATCTTCCACAGGCCGTCCAGGCGCGGATCGCCGAGGAGGAACGGCAGTTCGACGGTAAGCGCATGCCAGAAGACGGCTCCGACGACGACGGTCAGCGCGAGGCCCACGCACGCTCCGGGCAGGCTGAGAAGACGGGCGTCGGCCCACTGGGCGTTGGCGGCTTCGTAACGGGCTGTGACGAAAACGGCATACAGCAGGCTGAACGAGCTGAGCATGACGGCGTTGCACAAGCAGAAGAGGCGGCGGCGAATGTCGATCCTGACGCAGCCGCAGAACACGGCAAAGAAGACGACGAAGCTGATGACGAGCGCGCGGATGACGAGAAACCGGCTTTGCGCGCAGAGCCAGGCGGCCGTGGCGATCCAGGCGGGCAGGAGAACAGCGTGCGCGGTGAACACGGCGCGCCGGGAAAAGCGCAGTTTGCCGAGGACGGGCAGATAAAGAAAGAGCGTTTCCGGGATGATGGCGGCAAGCTCGAGGACGTAGCGGACATAGGTCTCCATTTTCTATTTCTCCCCCATCCGCCTGAACGCGCCGCGCAGGCGCAGGACCTGATACTGGGCGAACGTCTCAACTACAGCCGCGCGCCCCCGCACGCGGATGGGCCATATTTGGCCGTTTTTCATGCGAAAAGCCCCGTCGGTGACGGACAAAACGTGATCCATGCCGACGATCAGCCCGCGGTTGCAGAGCACAAAGCCCTTTTCGTCACGGAGGAGTTCTTCGATCTCGCCGAAGCTCGAAGCGATATTCAGCGTGCTGCCGTCTGAAAGGCAGAGCTCGACGCAGTGACCGCGCGAAACAGCTGCCGTGATCGAGCGGACGGGCACCGCGTGCTGTGCGCGTCCGACGCGCACAGCGATCACCCGCTCTTCGCCGCCGAGGAGGCGCGCCGCTTCGTCAAGGACGGCGCACAGACGCTCCTGCTCGATCGGCTTGACGAGATAATCGAACGGATGCAGCGGAAAGGCGTCAAACGCGTATTCGCGCGACGTTGTCAGAAAGACGATCAGGAGCGCGGCGTCCTGCCCGCGCAGACGGGCGGCTGTCTCGATGCCGTTGAGGCGGTCCATGCAGATGTCCATGAACACGAGTTGATACTCGCGCGGCACGAACTGGCCGATCAGCTCCTCGCCGCTTGAAAAACACCGGACGGTCCCGGTCGAAACGTCGGCCAGCCCCTGCCAGCGCTTCAGCAGATCGAGCAGACGATCGCGATCGGCTTTCAGATCGTCGACAATGGCGATGTTCATTTTCACAGACGTCAGCCTCCTTTCACGTCATATACTTTGTTTATTTTCGCCGCTTTTCGATAAAAAAGCAAGGACAAATCGGAAGCCCCCGCATAAAAAAACAGACCGCCCGCGTGGACGGTCTGTTTTTTGGGTCATAATTCATGCACTCGGCCAGAGCGGGCGTGTGCGTGAAATGCCGGCTTTAACCGGCCTTGTCTGCCAGAAGAGCAGAGAATTCTTCGTCTGTGATGCCAAGATCGACAAGAATTTGTTCTTTATTTCGCCCGTTATTCAGCATCCGCAGGACGTTCTCGCGCTGGGTTTCCCATCTCGTCTCATTTTCTCTTTCTTGCATCAGTCTTTCCATGATTTCACACATTTGATTCTCCCTCTTTTCAGTGGTCTTAAAGGAGTTCATGCACTCAGCCAAAGAGGGAGATGTGCGGGAAATGTCGGCTTTAACCGGCCTTGTCTGCCAGAAGAGCGGAGAATTCCTCATCAGTGATGCCAAGTGCGAGCATGATCGCACTTGGCATCAAAACCGTTATTTAGCATCCGCAGGACGTTCTCGCGCTGGGTTTCCCATCTCGTCTCATTTTCTCTTTCTTGCATCAGTCTTTCCATGATTTCACACACTTGGTTCTCCCCCTTTTCAGTGGTCTTCAAGGAGTTCATGCACTCAGCCAAGGTAGGAGATGCGCGGGAATTGCCAGCTTTAACCGGCCTTGTCTGCCAGAAGAGCGGAGAATTCCTCGTCAGTGATGCCAAGATCGACAAGAATTTGTTCTTTATTTCGCCCGTTATTCAGCATCCGCAGGACGTTCTCGCGCTGGGTTTCCCATTGGGTATTTTTGCGGACTATTTCATTTTCTCGCTCTATCAGTCTTTCCATGATTTCACACACTTGATTCTCCCCCTTTTCGGTAGTCTTAAAGTAGTTCATGCATTCAGCCAAGGCAGGATCGGCGATACGCGCGGCTTCGTCGGCGAGGAAGTCGCGAAGAAACTGGCCAAGGGGCCCTGGCGTGGTATTATTCATGACGGCGTAGATAATATGGGCGCGATCGCCAAATGGTGCGTGGTCCATTTCACGGACGGTCCGGTCGATGTGATACAGCGCTTTGCCGCCGTGAAGGGTGTCTTTTTCGGTAATGAAGATGACATAGGTCTCCGGCAGATCGACAAAGTCGGCGTTCTTTTCGAGGGTGCTGCTGTCAAGCATGGCGGAGTGAAAGCGGGCGCGCTCGGGCTCGGCGCCTTTGCGGCGGCGCTGGATCTCAATGTTGTAGATTTTTCCGGAGCTGTCTTTGGCAACCAGGTCACAGCAGATAGAACGGTTCTTCACGCTGTGAATGTCGTGACGGGCGTGGACCGATATGAGTGTCAGGTCGCTGACGCCGCTCAGAGTCCGCACGATGTACTCGGCCACGTCGGAACGATACTCAAAAACGGCGGCAATGAAGGTGTCGTCGCGAAAGGCGAACTTCTGCAGCTCTTCGTGATATTTTTCGCGCGGTGTGATGGCTCTCTCCCCCTCTGCGTACCGCGATTGCCTGCTTTCGGCTTTTTCTTTGTTTTATATTGTACCACAGTTTCCGCCCGATGAGGAAAGCTGGCGAGGCATCAAGCACGTGAGCATTCCTGTTCAGGGGCAGCGCAGCCTGCAAAAATGCCGGTCTTCCGTCCGAGGACGTGAAGACCGGCATTTTTACATTACGTTTGCTACTCGTGGGCGCTCTGCTCGCCCTGGCGTCTGGGTGCTCCGCCGGAGCGGCGGCGCGGACGCCCGGTGCGCGGGCGCGGCGAAGAGGATCGTTCGTCACGTTCACGCGGCGCCGAATGGCGGCGAGGAGCTTCGCCAGCGTCGCGTCTGCCGCCCGCGCCCAGGAGGCGCACGGCGACTTTGCGGCCGGGCTCGACGCCGATCGAATGAGTTTCGACGTTCGTGCTCTCGCGCAGGGTAAGGTGGACGATGCGGCGCTCCCAGCTGCTCATCGGCGGCAGGTAGACAGTGCGGCGCGTCTTCATGGCCTCCTTGGCGGCTTCCATGGCGATGCGCTCAAGGTCTTTCTCGCGCTTGCGGCGGAAGCCTTCGCAGTCGAGGCGCACGTGCGGCACGGGGCCGTCGTTGCGGGCCATGAGATTAACGATGTAATCGAGCGCCTTCAGGCCTTCACCGTGACGGCCGGCAAGCAGATAGCGGCTGTCGGGGCCGGAGAGGTTGACGGTGCCGTCGCTCTGAACAGCAGCGTCCAGTTCAAGCCCCGCGGCGTCGATGACTTTTTTCAGGAGCGTCATGAAATCGGAGCTGCTCTCCGGTTCAGCTTCCGCATCAGCTGCAGCAGCCGGAGCAGAAGCGGCAGGGCGGCGCGCTTCGATCTTGAGCTTGCGGCCGAAGAGGCCGAGGAAGCTCTTTCCCTCTTCGATCACGTTCAGAACGACTTCATCCACCGGGATGCCCCAGCGGGCGGCGGCCTGAGCGCGGGCCTCATCTTCCGACGAAACTTCCAGCACCAGCACCTCGTCGTTCAGAGATGTCGTCATATTTTCCACGTGCGGAAACCTCCTTCCGGACAAGGACTACTTTTTCCGGCGGGGAATGAAGGAATCGTCGTCGTCCTCGTAGACGAATGCTTTCTTGTCGGACGAGGAAGGAATGTCAGCGAAAGAGTCTTTCTTCGGAGCGGGCGCGCTGGCCTTGCGGGCAGGCTTGGCGGCAAACTCGGCCTTCTTGGCCGTCTCGCCGTCGCGCGGACGCTCTGCATAGAGCACCGGCTTCTCTTCCTTGGCGACCTTGCTGACAGTGTACTTCTGCTGAATGACCGCGAACAGCGACGACAGCATCCAGTACACGAGCAGTCCGCCAGGCATCGAGATGCAGATAAAGCCCATGAAGATCGGCATGATGATGCCCATGGTCGCCATCTGAGGGTTGTCGTTGCTCGTCAGCTTCTGCTGATACCAGGTAAGGAACACGATCAGGGCAAGCAGGATGACGATAGGCAGATAGACCATGACGTTCTTCAGGCCGGCAGGATTCGCCGAAACAGCCTTGAACGCCTCGCCGATGCCGAGCATGGGGTTGTCAGCGCCAGCAAAGCCAACGGCCTTCGCCAGGGCGGTCAGCACCGTGCCGGCCAGAGGCACGCCGAAGAACGTGTCAGTGCCGAACTTTGCTGCCGAGTCGCGGAGCACGTTGAACAGCAGGATAAGGACGGGAAGCTGGATCAGCAGGGGCAGACAGCCAGAAGCGGGGTTGACCTTATTCTCCTTGTAAAGAGCCATCGTCTCGCGGCTGAGGGCCTCGCGGTCATCCTTGTACTTCTCCTGAAGGACCTTGAGACGGGGCTGGAGCCGCTGCATCTGCTGCATGCTGCGCATCTGCTTGGCATTGAGGGGATGCGTGACAAGACGGAAGATCACCGTCAGGGCGACGATCGCCCAGCCCCACGAACCAAACAGGATGTTGTGAAGGAATTCCAAAAACTGACCAAGATAATTGCTAGCAGCTGACCACAAGATGAAGTCACCTTCCTGAATTGGATTTTAAAGCAAAATATTTTTCATTTTTTCGCCGGAGGAACGGGATCGAAACCGCCCTCGCTCCACGGCCCGCAGCGCAGCAGGCGCCACGCCGTGAGGGCTCCGCCCTTGAAAAAACCGTGCGTGCGGAACGCTTCGAGCGCATAGCTCGAACACGAGGGATAGAACCGGCAGTGATGTCCCAGCATCGGCGAGATGAATTTTTTGTAGCCGCGGATCAGCAGCATGCAGAATGCCGCGGGCAGTTTACTGATACCAGACAGGACCGGGCCAGTCATCGTCAAGAAAGCCTCCCCGTTTGAGCGTCCGCGCCAGGTCGTTGTAGACCTCGGGAGCGGAAGCGTTCAGTCCCTGCTCGTTCAGCATCATCGCGAACCACCAGCCCTCTTTCATCCAGGGATGAAGACGGCGCAGCGATTCCTTCAGCATCCTGCGGCCGCGATTGCGGCGGTGAGCCTTGCCCAGCTTCTTTCCGACGGCCATCGCGAAGCGTGTCTTCCCGTCGGGGGCCTTAACAAACAACAACCGCACCAGCCTGCCTTTTAAACGACTGCCGGTGCGGAATAGTGTGTCGTATTCCCAACCCTGTTTAAGCCGTAAAGAAGCGGGATATGGGAAAACCAAGGCTCTCTGATTAGACTGCAAGGCGTTTGCGGCCCTTGGCGCGACGCGCCGCGAGCACACCGCGTCCGCCGTGGGAACGGGAACGGGCGAGGAAGCCCATGGCTCTTTTGCGCGACCTGACGTGAGGCTGAAATGTCTGCTTCAATCTGAACACCTCCTACTTGCAAATATCCGGATAGAACATACACGTCCGGATCATTAGATTCAGCCCTCGAAATATAACACATTCGAGGCCTTCTTGTAAATATCCAACTTTATTGACGCGGCGGAATCAGACGAAATTTTTTCACCGGCACGGCCGGGAGGCTGTTCAAAATGTTCCACTGCGGACGCGAAAGGATGCGTCCATCGAGGATGACGACCTTGTCTCTGTCGGTTGCCGTTCGCACCAGCCGGCCCGCCGCCTGGCGCAGCTGCATTTTCGCCCCCGGCAGCACCACTTTCATAAAATTGCCGCCGCCTTCGAGCTCGCTCCTGGCCTCGCCGACGGGATCGCCGGGATGAGGGAACGGGATGCGGTCGATGATCACCTGCGTCAGCGCCTCGCCGGGCACGTCGATCCCCTCGCGGAACGACGCCATGCCGATCAGCACGCAGCGCTCGTTTTCGCGAAACAGTTCCAGCAGTTCCGAACGGGGAAGATCCCCCTGAACGAGGATATTCAGGTCATCTTTTTCCGCATTTTGCTTCAGATAGGAGGAAACGACGTTCAAAAGCCGTCTCGACGAGAGCAAAATCAGCGTCGCGCCGCCGTTTTCGCGTGCGAACTTGCGGCAGACGCGCGCCACAACGTCAGCATAGCCGTCATCCAGCACTTTCATGCCCAGATCGACCACGTCGATCTCCATCTGATGCTCCAGATCGAACGGCGAATCCAGCACGACCGTCTCATCAGGAGCCAGTCCCGTTTCTTCGGCCCAGTATTCGAACGACTGATCCACCGTCATCGTCGCCGACAGCGCCACAATCTTCACATCGTCGTCAAAAGCCATCGGCACGATGCCGCTGCCCGTCACACAGGCGCTTTTCAGCGCACCGCCCTCGCGCCAGTAGGCCCACTGAGGATAATCATCCACGCCGCAGCACCAGCGCAGCGCGTCGCGGTATTCCGTCAGCTCTGAAGTCCACACGGAAAGGCGGCCCTCAGCCTCGCTGCCTCCGTCGCTGCGCAGATCGCGCGGTGAGGCGCCCTCGTGAAGCGTGTTCAGATCGCGGATCAGGCCGTCGCACTTGGCCAGCATCTCGGCCGTCGCTGTTTTCAGATCCTCGGGATAGTCGGAAAAACTCCTGCCGTCAGGCAGCGTCAGAGCGATCTGTTCAAAAAGACTGTCGGCGACGTGTCCCAGATCGGTCACGCGCTCGGCAAAGCGCCCCGCGCTGAAATTCGCGCTGCGCAAAAGCGGCGCGTCGAGATGGTCGAGCTTGGGCGGCCGCCGCAAAAGGCGCTGCCAGTCGCGCGCGTCGGCCCCTACCTGCGTGACCGAGCGGGCCGCCTCCTCCATCTTATGCGCCTCGTCGCAGATCACCAGTCCGTGTTCCACAGGGAACGGCTTTTTCTGCCCCAGCACATACGAGAAATAAACGTGATAATTCGCCACCACGATCCGCCAGCGGGAGGCGCTGCGCAGCACGCGGGCGTAGAAACAGCGCTCATGATGCGGACACAGCGTCCCCATGCAGGTCAGATACGACGAGGCGATGCGCTCTCGCGCCGGGTGATTGTCGCCCAGGCTGAGCTCGCTCAGGTCGCCCGTCTCCGTGCTGTAGAGCCAGCTGCTGATGTCGCGCGAAGCCTTGCCTCGGTCGCCGTCGAAATCAAGATACCCTTCCTGCCCGATCTCCCGCGCGCGGCGGATGCAGGCATAATTTCCCCGTCCCTTGAGCAGCCCATACGGCAGATCAAGATTCAGCACGTCGAGCAGTGCCGGGATGTCCTTGCCGATCAGCTGTTCCTGGAGAGTGATGCCCGACGTGAGCACCAGCACCGTCTTGTTGTTCTCCGCCGCCCAGCGCATCGCCGGGACCAGCATCGCGAACGTCTTGCCGACGCCTGTCGGCGCCTCCGCCGCCAGAAGATGATCGTCCGAGTCCAGGAAAGCGTCGATCTTCTCCGCCAGCTCCTGCTGCTGACGGCGGTATTCAAAACCGGGAAGGCGCTGTTTGAGAAGCCCTTCCGGACCAAAATAATCTTCCATGCGATCACCGCGATCTTTGCAGAAAATGATTTTACCGTCAGCCGCCCGTGCAAGAACGTGCAGCGCAAAAAATCCTCATTATGATAACACGACTTGCCGCGCACGTCGTCACAAAAATCCCCGCACCGGAACTTTTTGCTCTCCGGCGCGGGGATGAGGCATGATCACACCACCTGGAACAGGTAGAACTTAAGGTACTCTGTCTCAGGCACGCCCCAGAGGACGGGGTGGTCGGGAGCCTGGCCGCGGCCCTCGACGAGACGCAGGGACACTCCGGCATCGCGGGCGGCTGAGGCGAGCATTTTTTCAAACAGCTCCCGCGTCATAAAATGCGAGCACGAAGCGGTGGCCAGCCATCCGCCCCGAGGCAGCAGGCGCATGGCGCGCAGGTTGATGTCCTTATATCCGCGGGTGGCGCCTTCGACGCTGCGGCGCGACTTGGTGAACGCAGGCGGGTCAAGGATGATCATGTCCCATTCGCCGCGGCCGTGCTGCGCTTTTTCCGTAAGCAGATCAAACACGTCGGCGCAGACGAAGTCCATCTTTTCGGCAAAGCCGTTCAGTTCGGCATTGCGGCGGGCCATGTCGACGGCGCTCTGCGAGATGTCGACAGCCGTCACATGAGATGCGCCGCCCCGCACAGCGTTGAGCGCGAACGAACCGGTGTGAGTGAAGCAGTCGAGCACGTTCATCCCCTTGCAGATACGGGCGACGGCCGCACGGTTGTATTTCTGGTCGAGGAAGAAGCCCGTCTTCTGCCCTTCGACAAAATCCACGTCGTAGAGCACGCCGTTTTCGCAGATGCGCGCCGTGCGGCGCTCGGCCAGCGAGCAGCCGTCGAGCGGATGCTCGCCGCTGAAGCGCTTCAGCCCTTCCAGATCGCGGATGGCGGAGTCATTGCGCTCGTACAGGCCGGCAATGTTCTGTCCGTCCTCGCGAAGCAGGCGGACGAGCATGGGAAACAGCCGACTCTTGAGCTTGTCCATGCCCAGCGACAGGACCTCGGCGACAAGCACATCGTCAAAGCGGTCGACCGTCAGGCCGGGAAACTGGTCGGAATCGCCGAACAGCAGGCGGCAGCAGCTGTACTGATCACCCATCACCGTCTTGCGGTAGCCGAGGGCATAGCGCAGCCGCCGCTCCCAGAAGGCATCGTCGAACCGGTCATTCGCATTGCTTGAAATGACGCGCACGCGGATCTTCGAATGGTCGTTGACGAACCCAGTGCCGAGATAATTTCCGGAGCGGCCGCAGACGTCGACGAGGTCGCCGTTCTGGTATGCTCCTGCGGTGTCGGTCACTTCTTCGCCATACACCCACGGGTGACCGCTTTTCAGGCTGCGCTCAGCCTTGGGCGTCACCGTCAGTCGGGGAAAGGCGCGTTCCAGCTTCATCGTGCTCCTCCTTCCGCTTCCGGCAGCGCCGCTGTAACAAGATCGAGCAGATGCACGGGCGTGTGCTTACTCATCGCCACGCCCTGCACGCAGCCAATGCAGGTGCAGACGACTTTGTCAGTCGTCCAGCGCTTGGCGTGCTCAGCCATCTTTACGGTGATCTCATCTTCGGGAAGCGGCGACGTTTTCCATTCCTGGACGAGCTCTTTGGGGGCCAGATCGGCGTAGCGCGGCGAAGGCGCGCGGTACAGCGATGGTCCGCAGAAGTCGGCACGCTCATAGCGCTGTTCAAGCTCAACGATCGTGACGTTCATACGGCGCAGACACTCGCGCACGGCATCGCAAAAGGCGGTATTTTTGCGCGATCTCCAGCAGTCCTGCACCGTCATCGCCTCGCCGCCCAGGTCAGGCCAGGGGAAAAACTCGTCTTCCAGCAGCAGCTCGAACACGCTGCGGACCGTTCCCGCCGTGCCGCTCTCGCTCAGGATCAGTCCGCAGGTGGGGCACTGATACAGCGCCACGTCGCCGCGCTCAGGGCGCGCGTGGTCAGCAGAGCAGCAGCCTGCAACGACAGCGCCAAAACGCCCGGCAAGATAGGCTGTCAGCCGTGCGCTGCTTTCAGGGCTGCGCGCGGAATACTTGCAGCCCGGGAAATAAAAGATGGTCATGAAGGATTCTCCTTTCATCCCAATACGAATCACAGCATTGACGTCTTCATTATACAATAAACGCCGAAGAAGCGGACAGGTCGCGCTTCTTCGGCGTTTTTTCTGTTAAAGATTTAGTGTACGCGGGAACCCAGCGGGATGTCCTCGACAGGGCCAAGCAGCGAGATCTTCTCGTCAGGAGCTCCGTGCGTGCCGCTCTCGGCGGCAAGGAGCATGCCGTTGCTGAGGATGCCGCACATCTTCGCGGGCTTGAGGTTGGCGACGACGATGATCTTGCGGCCTTCGAGCTCTTCGGGCTTGTAGAAGGACTTGATGCTCGACACGATCGTGCGTTTTTCGTAGCCGAGGTCGAGGTCCAGCTTATAGAGCGAGCGGGCCTTTTTCACTTCCTCGACGTGAGTGATCTGAGCTACGCGCAGCTCGATCTTGGCAAAGTCGTCGATGCTGATCTCAGGCTCGTGATCGCCGGGATCGGTAACGACCGCGCCTTTCTTGGCAGCCTCGCGCTCCGCGACCTGCTTCTTCCACTCCTCGATGTCGATACGGGGATAGAGCACGCCGTCGGCGCGGCTCACGTGAGCGCCGGTCATGCTACCCCAGGCGTAGTCGTCAAAGCGCACAGCCTTGGCCTCGCCGGCCTGGCCCAGCTGCGACCAGATCTTCTCGGCCGTCTTGGGCATCACAGGAGCCAGCATCAACGCCGCCAGCTTCAGTTCCTCGGCCAGCAGCGAGAGGACTGTGTCGAGACGCGCGGCAAGCGACTCATCCTTGCCCAGCTTCCAGGGCATCGTCTCGTCGATGTATTTGTTAGCGCGTCCGATCATGCTCCACAGCGCCTTGAGCGCGTCGTCGAACTGATAGTTGTCCATGAACTTGCGATATTCGGCAAACTGTTCGAGCGCCTGAGATTTCACTTCGTCGTCGAGCGCTTCGTACGCTCCCGGCGCGGGCACCACGCCGCCGCGGTACTTCTCGATCATCGTCACCGTGCGGCTGAGCAGATTGCCCAGGTCGTTGGCAAGGTCGGAGTTGATGCGCTGCACCAGCGCCAGCTCCGAGAAGTCGCCGTCGAGGCCAAACGTCACCTGGCGGAGCAGGAAGTAGCGGAACACGTCGCTGCCATAGAGCGCGATCATCTCGTGCGGATCGACGACGTTGCCCTTCGACTTAGACATCTTCTCGCCGTCGCGCGTCCACCAGCCGTGCGAGTACACGCAGGCGGGCGGCGTCAGCCCAAGCGCCAGCAGCATGATGGGCCAGACGATGCAGTGGAAGCGGATGATGTCCTTGCCAACAAGGTGGTTGACCACGGGCCAGTACTTGTTCATCTTCGCCTCGTCCGTGCCGTAGCCGCACGCGGTGAGGTAGTTGATGAGCGCGTCGAACCAGACGTAGATCGTGTGGTGCTCGTCGCCGGGAACGGGGATGCCCCACGGCACGCTGGTGCGGGAGATCGACTGATCCTTCAGCCCCATGCGCAGGAAGCTGACGACTTCGTTGTAACGCACCTGCGGCTTGATCGCGTCGGGGTGCTCCTCATAGAACTTGAGCAGCTGATCGGCATAGGCCGACGTGCGCAGGAAGTAGCTCTCCTCTTCCATCTCCTTGAGCGGACGGTGGCAGTCGGGGCAGGTATGGTTCTCGCCCTGGCTGGCCTCGGGCACGTATGTCTCGCAGGGCACGCAGTACCAGCCCTTGTACGTTCCCTTATAAATATCGCCCTTGTCGAGCAGCTTTTTGAAGATCGCCTGCACAGCCTTGACATGACGCTCCTCCGTCGTGCGGATGAAGTCGTCGTTCGTCGCGTCGATCAGCGGCAGAAGATCGCGGAAGTTCTGCGACAGCAGGTCGGTGAGCTGCTGAGGAGTCATGCCCTTCTTCGCGGCGCTCTCGCTGACCTTCTGGCCGTGCTCGTCGGTGCCGGTCAAAAAGAACACGTCATAGCCGCTCATGCGCTTGTAACGCGCCATCGTATCAGCGGCGATCGTCGTGTAGGAGTGCCCGATGTGGGGCACGTCGTTGACGTAGTAAATGGGCGTAGTGATGTAGAAATTCTTGTCTGCCATAAAAAAGTTCCTCCAGTGCCAAAAATTTTGAGCGCGCGAATGGAACGCGCCCAAGATGCACATAAAAAACCCCGCCGCAAATCCCAAATCGGCGGAACATCTTTATCATTGTAGCAGATTTTTAACGATTTGGCACAGAAAAATGCGGCCGGATTTTGCCGGCCGGCATCAAAAAACCGTCCGCGCCCAATCAGGGACGCAGACGGTTTCGATCAAAAAAATAAAATGGCTACCCCGCCTGGATTCGAACCAGGATCAAGGGAACCAAAATCCCTTGTGCTGCCGTTGCACCACGGGGTAACAGCTCGCCATGCAGCGAAAAGAAAACTGGCGCGCTCGGCGGGATTCGAACCCACGACCTTCGCCTCCGGAGGGCGACACTCTATCCAATTGAGCTACGAGCGCAACACGTTATAGAATACCTCTCTTTTGGCGTTCCGTCAAGGACGATTCGTGCGGCGCAAAAAGGAAACAGCTTGCCTATAAGGAGCTTTTTTGTTAAGATTACAGCAAGCTGCAAGGATATTTTCAAACAGTCAGGGAGGAAACGACAATGAAAAAGCTGTTGATGATCATGATGCTCTGCGCCTGCATTTCAGGCTTATGCGGACAGAAAGCCTGTGCCGACAAGGCAATCAAGCTGTCAGACGATGCGTCCGGTTTTGTGGTTCTGACCGATGTGGTGCCGGATGCAATCTTGGAGATCCGCTATTTTTCCACCTATAATTTCGTCGGCGACCGTATCGACGGCTATCTGCAGCCGACCGCTCTGATGACGAAAGAAGCGGCTCAGGCGCTGAAACTCGTCAGTGATGACCTCAGGAAAAAAGGCTACCGTCTGAAAATTTATGATGCCTACCGCCCCCAGCGGGCTGTATCCCATTTTGTGCGCTGGGCTAAAGACTTTACCGACACGCGCATGAAATCCTATTTTTATCCGGAGCTGGAGAAAAACGTCCTCTTCCCGCTGGGCTATATCGCCGAACATTCCGGTCACAGCCGGGGCAGCACGGTCGATCTGACGCTGTTCGACATGACCACGGAAAAGGAAGCGGACATGGGCGGCACTTTCGACTTTTTCGGCAAACTGTCACATCCCGACTATAAAAAGATCACGAAGAAACAGTACCGAAACCGCATGATCCTGCGAGAAGCCATGCTGGCCCGCGGATTCAAGCCTCTGGCAGAAGAATGGTGGCACTTCACCCTGAAAGACGAACCCTACCCGGATACCTACTTCACCTTCCCAGTCAGCGAAGAGTCCGTTAAACGGAATACAGGCGCCAAGCCGCAAGAACTGAAGCCGGCTGCGTAATCGCCGTGTTTTCTACCGTCACTGTGTTATCGTGACAAAAATCCGATCGAAAAAATCACAGAACGGCAGCCACCGCACACAAAGCACAAAGCCCTGCGCGTCCCGGACAAGACTTCGGGGCGCGCAGGGCTTATTATTTGTCAAATCCTGAATTAAACAGTTGTCGTAAAATCAACTAACGTTTATTATAATGTTTGACGCAATCAAAACGGACTCTGTCTATGGCCGCGGACCGATCGACTGTGCGAGCAGCACATGCTGAAGCCCGTTCAGCCCCAGAAGCCGGCCGAGCTCCGCGCGGTCGACCGAACCGCGCACCACCGAACTCCATCCCTTTGACGCGGCAAACAGCGAGGCGTTCTGCGCGGCCGCGCCTGCGTGAGCATAGCCAAGCTGAACGAGCGCTTCGGGCGGCGTCTTTGTCTTGCTCCAGCAGGAACGGTCCTGCACATAGACCAGATCCACCGACGCGTTCGCTGCAAACGGCTGCATCCCCGTCTTCGCGCGCAGATCGCCCGAAACAGTCATCATCAGCGCGTTTGCTCCCGCATCGTAGCGATAGGCGCCCGACGCCGTAAAAACGTAGATCGTGATGTCGCGCACGTCCTGCGCTGTGGGGTACGTCATCCGACCGTCTCCGCGGTTGATGCCGCCTGCCGTCCAGAGCAGATCAGAAAGCTCCTGCTCACTCAGAGGCACCCCGCTGAAATCACGCCCCGAAGAGCGCGCATTCAGACAATCCAGAAGCGCCGCACCGCCGCTTTTGTGCGGCGCGGGCAGAACGAACGGCTCCGCCGCGGCCGCAGCGCACGCAAGAGCCAGCGCAAACGCACATCCCAAAGCTAATTTTTTCATTGCAATGACCTCCCTACGAGTATCGGGCTAATCGCGCCCGTCCAGAATATCCTCGTCGAGACCGAACTGATCGCACACGTCAAGCGCCTCTTCGCCGCGCCCCACGCGGTGCAGGCACAGCGCCAGATATTCAGCCGCCTCCAGCGTCAGCTCGTCATCCTCGCCGTACAGCTCCATATTTTGCTGCGTGACGCCCTCCCAGTGCTCAAGCGCCTCACCGTAGCGGTGCAGAGCAAACAGAAGCTCGGCCAGCACGCCGCGGGCAGACACCGCCCGCTCGCTCTCCTCCCCTTCTGCCGCACACAGCGCCTCATATCCCCTGCGCGCCTCTTCCAGCTGAATTTCCAGCGATTCGGGACCAAACTCCCCGCCGTGCTTTTTGACGTTCTCAAAATCAACGATGGGCATGAAATCACGCTCCTTTGAGTTTATTATAACACCGATTCAGTAACATTTATGTGTCAGGAAGGCGACTCAGCTGTACAATATGCTCAATAAGGGAGGCGGCGTTTATGAATGTCAGAGACTTCGAATATATCATCGAGATCGCTAATCAGCGAAGCATTTCCAAAGCGGCGACAAGCCTTTTCGTCTCGCAGCCAGCCCTGAGCAAATACGTTCAGCGCATGGAAGAAAGTCTCGGCGTGCGGCTCTTTCAGCGAGTCGGCAAGCAATTCATCCTGACTTATGCGGGAGAACGGTGCGTGGAAAAAGCGCGCCAGATCCTCTCGCTGGTCCGATCATCAAAAAATCCGGTCTCCTCGCGGAGACCGGATTTTTGCAACTATCAAGTTATTTCAAATGGCTCGTATCGTTCATCAGGGACACGCGCGCAGCGCCTTTGGCGTTGAACTCGACGCAGGAAACGCCGCAGTTGTCGAGTTTGAAGCGCCAGTAATTCGTCAGCGGGCTGCCGAGGTAGTGCGCCAGGATCGTGGTCGCCGCCGCACCGTGCGTGGCGATCACAACGCTGCCCTCGTAAGGAGCAGCCAGGCGCTCAAGCGCTTCGACGGCGCGCTTCTGCACCATTTCCAGCGACTCGCCGCCCTCGCCGGGGTAGCGCACGGTCTCTGGCGCAGCAGCCCACTGCTTGGCAATGGGCGCAAGGTCGGACGTAAGCACTTCCTTCATCGTCTTGCCCTGTACGGCGCCAAGGTTGATCTCCATGAACCCGGGATCGGCAATGATGTTTTCACAGCCGGCCGCTTGAGCGATCGCTTCTCCGGTGACGCGGGCGCGCGAAAGGGGCGAGACGAGCACGGCGGCCAGTTTCACGTTTTTGAAACGTTCCGCCGTTTTTTCGGCCTGCTCCAGCCCTTTCTCGTCCAGCTTCACGTCGAGCTGTCCCTGCAGGCGCCCTTCTTTGTTCCACTCGGTGCGGCCGTGGCGGACAATGTAAACGCGCACGTTCTTTGGTTTCGGGCTTTCAGCCGCAATCGCCGCCGCAGACGCAAGCAGCACTGCTGCGGCAAGGCATTTGAGCAGTTTCATCGGCGCAGCGCCTCTATGCCTGCTCGCCGGCTTCAGTGCCGAGCAGACCGATCTCGGCAGCGTAGGGCTTCATGCCCTCGATGACGATAGCCGCCACATCCTTCACGTCCATGCCGAGCATTTCACAGCCCTGCTTGATGAGGTCGCGGTTGCACTTGCGGGCGAACGCCTTGTCTTTGAACTTCTTCATGAAGCTCTTCACCTCAAGGTCGGTGATGCCTTTGGGCCTCATGCGCGCGCAGGCCTCGATGATGCCGGTCAGCTCGTCGACGGTGTACAGGCTTTTTTCCATGTTCGTCTCCGGCTTCACATCGGTGCAGATGCCCCAGCCGTGGGCGAGAATGGCGCGGATGTCAGCCTCGTCGACGCCGGCTTCGCGCAGCGGCTCGGCCGTGTGCTGAAGGTGCTCCTCGGGATATTTTTCGTAATCGAAGTCGTGCAGGTAGCCGACGGCCTTCCAGTGTTCCTCATCCTCGCCAAAGTGACGGGCCATCGCCCCCATCGCCGCCATCACATTCGTCGAATGGACGATCAGATGCGGCTCCGTGACCATCGTCGCGTTCAGTTCCTTGGCTCGTTCAAGTGTAAGCATAGCGTACAGACTCCCCTTTCATGATCCGCGGCAGGGCGCTCCGGCGCCTTGCGCCATTTCGATTATTTTATCTCAAATCTGGCGGCGTGTGAACGGGCAAATGTATCATCATTTTTCTCCGTTTTTCGCCCGTCTGTCATGCAGCGCGTGATGGATCATTGTCCACAGCGGTACAGCGTAGACGTACACGGCAAACGGCATCGCCGCATACGTCTCGCCGAGGATCGCCAGCGGCACGCTGCCGAGGATGCACCAGGGGATGAGCGCCGGCAGGAGGATAGCGCTGTTTTCGATGTCATCGGCCAGGTCCTCGCGGCTCAAGCCGCCGCGCTCATAGATCGGCCATAGGAACGCGTGGCTGGAAACGATCGCGATCACCTGATTGCAGAACACCGCTGCAGCTCCCAGACAGACGAGCATCATCGCCGGGAAGCGGCCGAGCCGGGCGCTGACGCGCTCGACACAGCTGTGCAGTCCTTCGAGCAGATGCGCGCCGTCGGCCAGCCCGATCGACGCGCACGAGATCGTGACGATAGCTGCCGAACCGAGCATCGAGATCATTCCCCCGCCGTCCAGGATCGCCGTCGCGCCGCCTTCCGCGGAGCGGTAGCCCAGCGCGCAGACGCGCGCGATCTCAGCCAGTGAAAACCCCTGCACGGCGTGCGCCACAGCCGCTCCGGCAACGACGCTCGCCGCGATCGCCCACTTCACCTTCACGCCCGCAAGCGGCAGGATCAGCATCAGCGCCGCAGGGAGCATTGTCCACGGCGAGAGGACAAAACGTGAGGCGAACGCGCTGAGCGCGTTTTCATCAAGCACGTTCAGCGGATGCATCACAGACAGACAGGCGTAGAACGCGAACGTCAGCGCCAGCGGGACAGTGCCCGTGCGCATCATACGCCGCACGTTGCCGTACAGCTCCGTCTTCGTGACCTGAGCCGTCATGATCGCCGTCGAAGCGATCGGCGAGCTGCGGTCGCCAAAGTAAATGCCTGAGAGGATCACCCCCGCCGCGACCGCCGTGTTCACCCCACCGCCGCGCGCCAGCGTCATAAAGATCACGCCCGCCGTGCCGACAACGCCGAACGACGTGCCGAGCGCATAGCTCAGGCCGCACGTAACGGCAAAGACGATCAGCAGAAACAGCCTCGGCGTGATCGCCGCGATGCCGTAATGCACGCACTGCACGATCGTGCCCGAGACGCGCCACACGCCCGTCACCATGCCGATCAGCAGCAGCATCTTGCCCACGTCGATCGCCTCGCGAGCCCCCCGTCCGGTCATGCCGCACAGTTCGCGAAACGAAAATCCCTTGCGCAGCCCCAGCAGGAAAAAACAGACAAATCCCGCCAGCAGCATCCCAATAATGTACCGCATAAAAACATCCTCCGCCCCGAATTGATTTCCGCCCGTCAGAGTAACATTTGCACGCCCGTTTGTAAATTGCCTGCAGGCATAAAAAACAGAGACGCCCGCAAGAGGACGTCTCTGTTTTTTTATTTCTTTGCCGCCTCCAGCGTCTCGTTCATGCTGCCGGTGCGGTAGCCCTGAAGGTCGAGCGTGACGTAAGCAAAGCCGGCCGCCCGGCACTCTGCCGTGATGCGCTCGCGATTGTTCATCACCAGGCCGAACTGCTCCGGCAGCACCTCGATGCGCGCCAGATTGCCATGGATGCGGACACGCGCCTGTCTTACCCCAAGATCGATGAGGAGCTGCTCAGCACGACCGACCATGGCCAGCTTTTCCTCGCTGATCGTCTCGCCGTAGACGAAACGCGACGCCAGACACGCAAACGACGGTTTGTCCCATGTGGGCAGGCCGAGCTCCTTCGACAGCTCGCGGATCTCTGACTTGTACAGCTTAGCCGAGCGCAGCGGACTTTTCACATCAAGCTCGGCGATCGCCTGAAGGCCGGGACGGTAGTCGCCCATGTCGTCCATGTTCGATCCTTCGGCAATGCAGGCAAAACCGTTTTCAGCAGCAACGCGGCGCATCTCGGTAAACAGTCCGCGCTTGCACAGGTAGCAGCGATTTTTCGGGTTCTCGCGAAAACCTGGAATGTTCAGTTCGTCCGACTCGCAGACGATCTGACGGATGCCCCGGGCGGCGCAGAACGCCCTGGCCTCGTTCAGCTCGCGCTCGGGGAACGAGCACGACCTGGCCGTGACGGCAGCGCACTTTTCGCCAAGGACATCATGCGCGACCGCCAGCAGGAACGTGCTGTCGACGCCGCCCGAAAAGGCCACGGCCACGCTGCCCAGCCCGCGCAGATATGTTTTCAGTTTTTCAAGTTTTTCATGCAGCTCTGTACTCATGCAGAACGTCCCTTTCTGTTCCTCAAGGAAGATCACGCTGGAGTCTTCAGCGATTTTTCGTCTCCATGTGATTGACCATGCTGGCGAAATATCCGGCGCCGAAGCCGTTGTCGATGTTCACCACCGTCACGCCGCTGGCGCACGAGTTGAGCATCGACAGCAGCGCCGAAAGTCCGTGGAACGACGCGCCGTAGCCCACGCTCGTCGGCACGGCGATCACGGGACAGTCAGCCAGACCGCCAATCACGCTTGCAAGCGCGCCCTCCATGCCCGCCACAGCGATGATGACCGACGCGCTCATGATCTCGTCAAGATGCGCCAGCGTGCGGTGCAGACCGGCCACGCCCACGTCATACAGGCGCCTCACATCGTTGCCCAGCATCTGCGCCGTGAGCGCCGCCTCCTCTGCCACGGGGATGTCGCTCGTTCCGCCCGTGGCGATGACGATGCGGCCAATGCCGTCAGGCTGCGGAAACTCGCCGGCGACGGCCATCCGCGCCTCTTTGTAATACGTTACGGGCCACCGGGCATTCACCGCTTCTGCCGCTTCGGGTGAAAGGCGCGTGACGAGCACGTTTTTCTGACCGTGAGAAGCCATCGCCGCCAGAATGCCCGCGATCTGCTCAGGCGTCTTGCCCGCGCCGTAGATCACCTCAGCCGCGCCCTGACGCAGCGGACGGTGCAGGTCCACCTTTGCGAAGCCAATATCCTCAAACGGCGCTTCCTTCAGCTTCAGCAGCGCCTCGTCCACGCTCACTGAGCCGTTTTTCACGTTTTCAAGAAGATTTTTTATCGATGTGTTCATGACACTCTCCCAAAAGAATTCGCGATTTTCCCGCTAAAACAGTTCCATTATAACACAGATACCTGGTAGGGAAATATTACCCCGCGTCCGCCATAAGCGCAAGCATGAACCTGCTCCAGCCCCCGGCAAGTCTGCGTTTTCACCGCTGCTTAAAGATCCAAGGCATCTGACAAGATTTTGCTCTTTTACTGCTTTTCGTAAAAACGGCTAGCGTTTTTACCCGTTTTATAGCGCCATTAGGCACGTCGAAAAACGCATGAAACGACGTGTTGCGTAAGGCGCCAAATATCGCACCTGTTTGCGGAGCGCCCCCATGATTAGGTGTTTAATCGCGAAAGAGTATTACGCTGCATTCATTGTTAGCGTTCAGCATGAAATAGTCCCCGCAAAAAAACGGGAGCGCGAAGAACATTTCTCCGCGCTCCCGTTTTTTGCGTGATGTCGTTTTAAACGCGCTACTTCGTCGCCATGCCGATATCGATCAGCATCTTCTTGTAATCAGCGACGTACTTGCGCGAGCCTTCCAGATCGTAGTAGGTGGCGTCGATCATGTTCTTTGCCAGTGCTTCGGTGTACTCAGGATCGGCCGCGACCTTCTTGCACACATCGGACAGCTTTTCAAGCACATCCTTAGGAGTGCCTTTAGGAGCGGTGATGGTATAGAACACGACGGCGTCAGTGTTGTAGCCAAACTCAGCCGTGCAGGGAATGTCGGGCGTGTACTTGCTGCGCTCCTTGCCCATCGAGGCAAGGCAGACCACGTCGCCACGCTTCACGTACTGATCAATGAGCGAATACGCGCCGAGGAACACGTCGATATTGCCGCCAAGGAAGTTGGTCAGGCGTTTGTTCGCGTCGCCGACAGCCGCGGAGGTAAAGTCAAATCCGGCCTCGATGAGTTCAAGCACTTCAACGTGAGCAACGGCGCCGGGGGTGTCGCCCGCAACAAGGTCGCCGGGATGCTTGCGGCTGTACTCCCACAGGTCTTTCAGCGTATGGATGCCGGCTTCGTCAGCCAAATCCTTCTTGATGGCGATCCAGGTGCCGCGCTTTTCGCCGGGGACACAGACAGTCTCGAAGCCTTCGACGGAGTCGAAGTCGGTGCGGCCCATCACGTCGCTGATGAAGATACTGTTGTTGTTCCAGCACAGGGTATAGCCGTCGGGAGCAGCACCGGTGATGGAGCGCGAGGCATCGACGACACCGGCAGTATTGCTGATGATGATGTTCTCGCCCAAGTACTTGTGCGCGATCTTGGCGAAGACGCGAGCAGCGAAGTCGATCTGCGAGCCAGCACGGCTGGTGGTCATCGTGATCGCGCGCGTGGGATAGTCAGCGGCAAGCGCAGCGGACGAAACAGCCAGAACGGCACAGATGGCAACGAGTGAAACGAGCTTTTTCATGAGAAAACAACTTCCTTTCGCTATAGATTGTTTTAGCGCGTTACGCCGAATGAGCGGCCTTGCGCTTTGAAGCCTTGATGCTTTTATACAGCGACCACGCGAACGAGAGTACGGCAAGGACGAGAAACGCGATCGCGATGGGACGCTTGAGCAGACGCGCAGGGTTGCCGCGGCTGATAGAGAGCGCTCGGACAAAGTTGTCCTCGATGATGTCACTGAGGATGTAGCCAAGGATGATGGCCGCGCGCATGATGCCGGCCTTCTGCAGAAAGTAGCCAAGCACGCCGCCGATAACGAACACGAACACATCGGCAAAGTTGCTGCGCGCACTGTACGAGCCAAGGAAGCACATCATCATCACAAACACCATCGTGATGCGCCGCGGCGCAGTGAGCACCTTGAGATAGCCGTTGAGCACGCCGCGTTCGATAAAGAGCATGTAAAAGTTGGCGATCATGAGGATGGCAAATATCGAGTAAATCAGCTCCGTGTTCTCGATAAAGGCCAGCGGTCCGCATTGCACGCCGTGCAGCGTCAGTGCACTGAGTACGATGGCTGCCGTCGACGATCCGGGAATACCCAGCGCCAGCATGGGGATCATCGCACCGCCGATGCAGGCGTTGTTGGCCGTTTCAGAGGCAATCAGTCCGTCGATCTCGCCGGTGCCGAACGTCTCAGGATGCTTCGACTGGTTTTTCGCCGTCATGTAAGCCAGAAGCGATGCCGACGAACCGCCCACACCAGGAAGCAGGCCCACGTAAGCGCCAATCACGGCTGAGCGCAGGATGTTCCACCAGCGGCTCAGGTACTCGGCCATCGAGATGCCAAAACCGCGCAGCTTTTCCAGCTGCCGAACTTCCGTTGACTGGTCGTCGAGATCGAGCGCCAGCTTGATTACCTCGGGCACGGCGAACATGCCGCACATCAGAGCGGTGATCTTGATGCCGCCATCAAGCGCGTGAAGACCGAAGTTGTAACGAGGCACAGCGCCCACCGGATCGGTGCCGGTACAGGCCAGGCACATGCCCAGCAGCGCGGCGAGCACGCCCTTGACCACGTTGTCGCCGGCTACGCTGACGATCATCGAGATCGAGAACAGGCCGATGGCGAAATACTCCCACGGGCCAAACTTGAGCGCAATATCGGCGATCAGCGGCGCGATGTACATCAGCAAAACAAAACTGATAAGCCCGCCAACAAAAGACGTGAGGATGCCCACTCCGATAGCCTTGCCCGCCTGCCCCTTTTGGGCCATCGGGTGGCCGTCGAACGTCGTTGCAATCGACGAGCCGGTTCCCGGGATGTTCAGCGCGATGGCGGAGATCAGTCCGCCGCTCATGGCGCCGACATAGCAGGCCAGAAGCACACACATGGCCGTCTTCGTCTGCATGTTGTACGTGAGCGGCAGCGCCAGGATCAGCGACATGTTGACAGAGATCCCGGGCAAAGCGCCGAGCAGGATCCCCAGTGCCACGAAGCAGAGCATCAGGCCGATGTACGACGGCGTTGTAATCAGCTCAAGGGCCGAGGAAAAAAATACCGATGCCATTTTCCCGCTCCTCCTTTACAGAAAGCGCGCCAGCACAGGCGTCAGCAGGCCCATCGGCAGCAGAGTGGAAAAGCCGTAGTAGAAAATGAAGAACACAGCTGTCGGCGCGAGCAGCGAGCTGAGGAGGTACAGTCCCCAGCGGCGGCGTTCCGGCTTTTCAAGGATGACGAAAAGCGCCAGCATCATCGGCGGCATCGTCAGCACAAAGCCAAGCGTCTTGAAGCTCGCCGCCGCCGCAAGCAGTACGAGCGAGACGGCGATCATCCGTCCCCAGGCAGCAGCGCCTTTTTTGGAGTTTTGATCCTCCTCCGCAGCAGCGCTCAGCCGGCGGTATCTGCAATATCCCTGCCAGATCAGCAGTGCCGAGCACGCCAGCACGATCACGCTCAGCACGCGGGGCACAAATGTGGCGTCCACCGTGTTGCGCAGCGTTACGAGCTTGAAGTGATACGTCTCGGCGTAAAACAGCACAGCAAAGATGGCCATGCACGTACCGAGGATCATGTCGCTTTTCGCTTCTTTCAATTCGCGCACAAAAGATTCCTCCGTTTCCGTCTCTAACTTTGAAAAAAACTTGCTATAATACTGCTGAACATAACCTTATCATTTCCGGCCGTTAAAGTACAACAATTTCTCTTTCGTCAGAATCACAGGAAAAAAACTGTTACGAAACGGCCATAATCACGAAGGGCGCTTATGAAGATCTCGAAGCTGAACTACTTCCTTGCCGCTGCCGAAGAGCTGAACATCACCCGCGCGGCGCAGAAGCTCTATATCACGCAGCAAAGCCTGAGCGAGAACATCGCCCAGCTCGAAGAAGAATATCACGTCACGCTCTTCCGCCGCCGCCCAAGCCTGAGTTTGACGCCCGCCGGCGAGAAGTTCGCCGCGCTTGCTCGCCAGATGATCGGGCTTGAGGCGCACATTCGCGCCGAGATGGCTGACATCGCCCAGCAGAATGCCGGCGTGCTTTCCATCGGTGTGCGTCGCCCCTACAGCGAGATCCTCATCCCCCATGTGCTGCCGCAGTTCGTGAGGGAGCATCCGCACATCCAAGTGCATGTGTTCGCCTCAAGCACGCCCGAGATGGCACAGCAGCTCATCGACGGCAAGATCGACCTGTGCATCGGCATCGCCCGCTATATGAAGAACCGAAATTTCGAGAACACCACGCTGTGGAGCGACCGTTACTGCATCGTCATCCCCGACTCGATCCTGCGCGAACGTTTCGGTATGACGGAGGACGACCTGCAAAGCGGTCGCGAACCCGATTTTTCGAAACTGGCTGAAGTACCGCTCATCCTGCGAGACAGCAAGGCCAACAGCCGGCCTACAAGCGCCCTGTTCCTGCTCCACAACGGCGTCGCTAATCCCAACGTGCTTGCCGAACTGACAGACCCCATCTCGCCGCTGCGCTACTGCGCGCAGGGGCTAGGCGTGACTTTCGCGCTCGAAAAAGTATTCAACCACTTCACCAGGTTCGATGCGCAGGGCGAAAAGCTCCATGCCTTCCCGCTCCCCGACTCGGCCTTCGATCCGTCCACCTCGCTGTGCACGTACAAAGGCCGCTATCTCAGCCATGCCGCTCAGGACTTTATCGAGCTGGTCAAAGAGGCCGGCGCAAGCGGAAAATATTTTTAGGCCATCGATCGGTCACAGGTAAAAAACTGTTTTCGAGCAAATAATTTTCATGTTTGACTTTCTGCTGCGGTCACGATGATAATTACCGTAAAATACGAAAATCTTACCGCAAAGGAGAGCTCAGCATGTCTTTCTACATGGAACACAACCGCGCCCTTGACGCCATCCGCGCCGGCAAGACCGCGTTCGGGCTCCAGCTTCGCAGCCGCTCGCCGCTGATCGCCGAGCTGGCCGGATACCTCGGATTTGATTACGTGTATTTTGAGACAGAACACTACGCCTGCAACGACGAGACCGTCGAAAACCTTGTGCGTGCCTGCCAGGTCTCCGGTGTTACGCCGATGATCCGCGTCATCTGTGACGATCCCGAATACATCGGTCACCTGTATGACACCGGCGTGCAGGGCGTCATCCTCCCCCACGTCGAAACAGCCGAACAGGCCAAGCGTTTCGTCGACGCTGCAAAGTTCCCGCCGCTAGGGCACCGAGGCGCTTCGAGTGCCAGCCGCGCGGCCTGCCTCGGCTGCATGGACGGCAAAAAATTCCTCGAAGCCTCCAACCGCAACTGCTCCGCCATCGCTATGATCGAGACGGTAAAAGGCGCCCAAAATCTTGATTCTATTCTCGAAGCCGGCATCGACATGATCCGCATCGGCTACAGCGACCTCACTCTCGACATGGGCATCCCCGGCACTCCCCCCCGCGACGCACGCGTCGAAGCACTCACTCGACACATCGTCGAAACCGCAAAAGCTCATAATGTACCCGTAGGCGGCAAGTGCTCTTCCCCTGAAGACGCCGAATATTTCATCTCAATGGGATTCAGCTGGCTGAACGCTGCCAGCGATCTCGACCATCTGAAAAAGACGCTTGCCGTCCGGCTGGATCAGCTTAGAGCGGTCGCAGAGAAATAATTCCCTTTGCATTGTACACAAAGCCCGCGGCGGAGGCTCGGAAAAATTTTTCCGGCTTCCGCCGCGGGCTTTTTTGTGCAGCTACTTTTTCGGGCAGGGCACGTGATAGACCATCGCCGTCAGCACGGGGATGACGATCAGCGTCAGCACCGTGCTCACCGTCAGGCCGGCCATGATCGTCACCGCCATGGGGCCGAACATCAGGTCGGGGATCAGCGGGATCATGCCCAGAACGGTCGTGATCGCCGACATGCTGACGGGACGCAGGCGGCCGACGCCGTCCTCGACGATCGCCTCATAGCGGTCGCGGCCGGCGGCAAAGTCGACGCTGACCTGATCGAGCAGCACGATCGAGTTTTTGGCTAACATTCCGACCAGGCTGAGCAGGCCGACGATCGCCAAAAAGCTGACGGACATTCCGGCGATCGCCAGTCCGGCAACGACGCCGATGAGGATCAGCGGCAGCGACGCAAAGATGATCAGCGGCTGGCGCAGTCCGTTGAACAGGAACACCATGACGGTGAACATGAGCACGAGCGCAGGAGCAAACGCCACTTTCATCGAGTCCAGCGACTCGTTCGACAGTTCCTGCTCGCCGCCCCAGTCGATCGAGTAGCCGACTGGCAGCGGGATAGCTTCGATGAGCGGGCGCACGCGGCGGAGCATCGCGTCAGCGTTGCTTCCCAGCACCGTGTCGGTGGCCGCAGTGAGCACACGCGAGCGGTCGCGGCGCATGATGAGGTTGTCCTCAAAGCGGGTGTCGAGCGAGGCGATCACCGTCCCCAGAGGTACTGTCGCGTTCGCCGTCGGAGCCCAGATAGGGAACGACTTGAGCCGGTCCATGCGGTAACGCTCGCCCGGTTCGACGACAGCCAGGATGGGCAGCGTCTTGTCGCCGTCGCGGTATCCGCCGATCGGCAGCCCCGTCGTCGCGATGAGGATGTCCTGATTGATCATCGGACGGGTCAGCCCAAGATTGCGCATCTGGTCCTTCATCACGCGGGGACGGATCACCTCGACCGGCGTCCTCCAGTCAAGACGCGCGAACTTATGCGACGGGTCGGCCTCAAAGATGGATTTGGCCTTTTCAGCCAGCTCTCGCAGAGTCGCGGAATCTGTGCCGTAGAACCGCGCTTCGAGCCTCGGCGTCATGCCGCTGCCCTTGGAGAACGGCTTGCAGATGCCGCTCACGCCGGGCATCGCCTCGTCGATGTGCTTCTGCGTCTTCAGCAGGACCGAACGCATGTCGCGAAAGTCTTTCGTCTCGACGAGCAGCTGCGCAAAAGCCGTGTTCGGATCGGGGGGCGAATAGGTGAGCATGAAGCGCAGCGAGCCGCCGCCGATGAAGTCGGTGACGTTTTTCACCTCGGGCATGGCGCGCAGATAGCTTTCCAGCTCCACAGCCGAGGCGCGTGTCGCCTCGAGAGACCTGCCCTCCGTGCCCCAGAGGTCGACCGTGTAATAGGCCGTGTTGGCATCGGGGAAAAACGACTGTTCCAGCCGCGTAAAGCCCCAGACTGAAGCCGCAAACACCGCAAGAGTCGCTGCTGCCGTCAGCAGACGGTGCCGGAGACAGGCTTCCAGCAGCCAGCGGTAGGCGCGGAACAGCGGCTTGTTGTACGGGTCCACATCCGCCTTGCCAGGCTTGAGCATCAGCGAGCCGAACACCGGCGTGGCAGTGAGCGCCATCACCCAGCTGAACGACATCGAGATGGCGACCACCTGATACAGCGAACGGCAGTACTCGCCTGCCTGCGCCTGCGAGAAGCCGATGGGAGCAAAGGCCAGGATAGCGATGAACGTGCCGCCGAGCATGGCCCACTTGGCCCCTTCCACCGAGTCGTCGGCAGCGTCCTCGATCGCCTGGCCGCGCTCGACGCCGACCAGCATCCCCTCCGAGACGACGATAGCGTTGTCAACCAGCGAGCCGAGCGCGATGATCAGCGCCGCGAGCGAGACCATCTGAAGGAAGATGCCGCATGCATTCATGATCGCGATCGTGCCCGCCACCGTGAGCAGCAGCACGATGCCGATCAGCAGCCCGGTCCGAAGCCCCATGAACACCAGCAGGACGCCGACGACGATCGCCAGCGACTCGGCAAGATTGACGATGAAATCGTTGATCGACTTGGTGACCTGGTCGGACTGCATGTAGATCTCTTCCAGCTCCATGCCGATGGGACGATGCACCTCAAGACCGCGCAGGCATTTCGTCACAGCCTCGCCCATCTCGACGACATTGCCGCCGGGGACGGTAGCGATGCCAAGGCCCAGCGCGGGTCGGCCGTTGAAGCGCAGCATGAACGTCTGCGGATCGGCGAAGTCGCGCCGTACCGTCGCCACCTCGCGCAGGCGCACCAGCTTGCCGCCCGCGCCGCCGATGACAAGATCACCGATATCGTCGACCGTGGTGATGGAGCTTGTGGGCGAGACGCGCACAAAGCGCGTCCCCTGCAGTGTGCTGCCGACGGCCGACAGCGTGTTCTGCTGATTGAGCACCTGGATGATCGCCTGCGGCGAGATGCCCAGCGACGAAAGGCGGTTCGTCGAAAACTCGACATAGACACACTCCGACTGCTCGCCGAGGACCTTCACGCTGGCCACGTTCGGCACAAGGACCAGCTGCTTTTTGAGAAAATCGGCGTAGTCCCACAGCTCCTTCATCGTGTAGCCGTCGCCGATGAGCGCGTAATACTGCCCGTACACGTCGCCGAAATCGTTGTTGATCATGACCGTGCATCCCGCGGGCATGTACGGCTGCACGTCGACCAGCTTCTGCCGCAGCACGTCCCAGATCTGCGGCAGGTAGGCCGACGTGTATTTGTCCTTGATGTCGACGTAGATGATCGCCATGCCGGGCATGCAGTGCGAACGGATGTGCTTGATCTCGCCCATCGCCTGCACGGCGTCTTCGATGCGGCTGGCGACCTCGCTTTCTACTTCATAGGCGGTCGCTCCAGGATAAACGGCCGTGACGACAGCTGTCTTGATCGTGAATGTGGGGTCCTCCAGCTTGCCGATGCGGAAATAGGCGAACACCCCTGCCACAGCGACCAGCAGGCAGAGGAACAGCACCACAAGACGGCGCTCGATGCTTGCACGCGCGATCTTCATCACTGGTCACCCGCTTTCATGAGACGAACTTTCTGCCCTTCCCTGAGGAAGTGGACCCCCGCTGTGACGATCACGTCGCCTTCGTTCAGCAGCGGGGCGCTGATCTCGACGCTGTTCCCGTGCGCCGCAAGGACCGCCACAGGGATCGACTCGACGGAGCCGTCTTTGCAGCGCCAGACGGAGCGCATCACGACATCGCCGAGGATAGCCGACTGCGGCACAAGGAACGTCGTCTCCTGCTTCCGGCTTCCGCCATAATCCACCGCCACGCTCACCGCCATTCCCGGAAGCACGCGCGCGCCTTCCGGCTGAGGCATGGTCACGGTGACGGGATACGTCTTTGTACCGGGATCGGCCTGTGCTCCGAACTCTTTCAGCTTCACAGGAAAATCCCGTCCCGGAATGGCATCGAACCGCGCCGTCAGCGAAAACGCTTCCGAGGCGCGCGCCAAACCTTTCATGTCGATCTTCGACGGCACCGGCGCACGCTGTACGTCGGAATCGGGAACGCTGAAAACGATCTCCAGCGTCGAGATGTTTTGAAGACTCAGCACGGGCTGCTTGGCGACCACGTCCTGAAAGTTTTCGGTCATCCGCTCGGCGACGACGCCGTCGAAGGGGGCGCGCAGCTCGGTGTCACGCAGAGCGTCGCGCGCAGCAGACACTCCGGCTTCAGCCTGCTTCACGGCCGACCTTGTCACGCTCAGCTGCGCCTTGTATCCGTCATATTGTGCGGCGGCAATGACCTTCTGCTTATACAGTTCTTCGTAGCGCTTGAAGTTGGCCGCAGCGTCGCTGTACTGCGCGCGCGCCTGAGCGAGCACGCCCTGCGCCTGTTCCAGGCGCGTGCGGAAATCGCGCGGGTCGAGACGAGCAAGGACATCGCCTTTTTTCACCATCGCGCCCTTTTCCGCCGGAAGCTCCTTCAGCGTACCGGAAACGCGGAACGACAGGTTGACGCGCTGAGCGCCCTGCACGGTGCCAAAATAATGCTGCACAGTGCCGCCTGAATAATTTCCCAGCACAGTCGTGCGCACAGGACGCACGATCTCCGGCTCCTCGACGGGCGTCTGCCGCCGGCGGAACTCTTCGATGCCCAGACAGGCCGCGGCGATCATCGCGATGCCGCCTGCCAGTTTGAGCCATGAAAAAGAAGATGATTTTTTCATGTTTTGCCTCCGAAAAAAACTCTTTTGCCATGAAGCCAATCTTATGTTTCATGCCGCGCCGATTGTATCACAGCGTTTTCCGCTTTTCCACCGCGCGAGCAAGATGCAGACAGAGAACCAAGGTGAGGACGAACAGTTAAAACAATTTTCAAGATCTTTATACTTGTGCTTTATTCATCCAGCCGTGATGTCCGGGCAATGCAAAAAATTTGACAATGGGCGGGATTAGAAATATAATTCATAAGTTCGCCAGCCGGCGGCAGCTTGCTCCTTCAAGCCCGCCTGCAGCACCGGCTGACGCACGTTCGTTCAGTACAAAAATGACCCGCTTTACCGCGCCGTGCGGCAAAAACGGATCATTGATTTCATATCAGGAGGTCTTTGCATGACGAAATACGTTTACCTGTTCAGCGAGGGCAACGCCAAGATGCGCGAGCTGCTCGGCGGAAAGGGCGCCAACCTGGCTGAGATGACCAACATCGGTCTGCCCGTCCCCCAGGGCTTCACGATCACCACCGAAGCCTGCACTCAGTATTACGAGGACGGCCGCACGATCAACGACGAGATCATGGCCGAGATCATGAAGAACGTCGAGAAGATGGAAGAGATCAACGGCAAGAAGTTCGGCGATCTCAACAACCCTCTGCTCGTCTCCGTCCGATCCGGCGCGCGCGCTTCGATGCCCGGCATGATGGACACCATCCTCAACCTGGGTCTGAACGACGACGTCGTCGCCGCAATGATCAAGGGCAATCCCGACCCCAAGTTCGAGCGCTTCGTGTATGACTGCTACCGCCGCTTCATCCAGATGTTCTCCGACGTCGTCATGGAAGTGGGCAAGAAGTACTTTGAGCAGCTGATCGACAAGATGAAGGCCGAAAAGGGCGTCACCTTCGACACCGAGCTGACCGCCGCCGACCTCAAGGCTCTGGCCGAGCAGTTCAAGGCCGAGTACAAGAAGCAGATCGGCGCCGACTTCCCCTCCGATCCCAAGGTGCAGCTGTACGAAGCTATCCGCGCCG
>Ga0256405_10003659_pt1 | contig 31169 bp, 33 predicted proteins | sample RumenRJG_02DNA_FD_189096 | JGI IMG/M metagenome (GOLD analysis project Ga0256405, IMG submission 189096) | Bovine rumen microbial communities from Lethbridge, Alberta, Canada - RJG_02 | ecosystem: Host-associated > Mammals > Digestive system > Stomach > Rumen | place: Canada: Alberta...
ACCAAATCTATCATACCACGTTGGGGTAATTTATTTGCTTAAATCTAAAGACGCTCAAGCGCACCGGCATAGCCGGTGGTTTTTATTCCTCGGACTGTCGTCCTCGGAAACGCCACTAAAGTAGACAGTAAAAAAGAACTGCCCCTTTGGACAGTTCTTTTGCTTTTTTTTACTTATTCTGCTGCTTTGCCTGTACGAGTTCAATGGCTTCCTTGCCGGTAAAGAACTCGATATCGATGGCAGTCACGCCGCACTGAGCGCGCTCGATATCTATCTGTTTCACTATCTCTTCGGCTGAATGAACGCCCTTTACGAACTTGGTCGTAAGATCTACCAGAGCCTTGTAATATTCGTCTTCCTCGTCAACTACCCTGGCATGTCCGTAGCAGATGACGGATCTGAAGTTTGTGCTGTAGTTTTCGGGATCGTTCTGATCCATATCTACCACGCAGAAAGAAACTTTCGGCCTCTCCATCATGTAGTCCCATCTCATGCCCTTGTTGGCACCATGGAAGTATATCCTGTTCAGTTCCTCATTGTAATAGTAATTGATGGGAACGCTGTAAGGATAGTCGTCATCCGCCATTATGGCCATGACTCCGTGAGTTCCTCTTTCCAGGATCTCAAGGCAATCCTCCTTTGAAAGTAACTGTTTGAATCTGCGCATCTCTCTCATAGCTGTCTCTCCTTAAAATAGTTTATCTTGAGTGTAAAATCATATCCATCATGTAATCGTCGTTCTCCTCGTCTACGTCGTGAACGATCTCACCGTTTACAACGGTCATATCGCAGTAGAGCCTGCTGAGTTCTCCCGGTCTTCTGTCCAGCGGGTTTTCGGAAAATACCGCAAAGTCAGCGTATTTGCCCTTTTCTATGGAACCCAGCTTATCAGCCATTCCGATCATCTCTGCGGATTCCATGGTCAGGTGTTCAACAGCCTCTTCTATATCGGTTATCTCTCCCTCAAAGAAGCTCCTTCCCAGTTCATCCGATCTCCATGTCAGATATACGGTGCTGCTTGCGCTGAATCCGGCGTCCTCCTCATCGGTAAGATCTTCATCCGAAGCTATGATCACGGTATTTTTATATCCCCTGTTTCTGATATGATCGACAGATCTGTATATCTTAAGCAGGTCTTCCCTTCCTACCGCTTCAACGTAAAAGCTGAAACCCCTGTCTGCGCATTCGGTCATGATCTCCTGAAGCGCTCCCTCAGGGAACTCCTTGCCTGACTCCTGATCCAGTCTGATATAGAGGAACTCGTTCTTTATCATGTCGCCGAGCTCGGTGCACTTGGTCCTCCTCATATTGAGCACTTCCTTGACGAATCTGGCAGGCACCGGCTGATTGATATAGAGTGAACCGAAGAATCTCTGCCTGAGTTTATCTTCCGTATAGAATTCTATCAGGCTGTTAATGAATTCGTTCTCTATCTGATGAGGCGTCGCTATATCCAGGACAGTAGTAAAGCCATGGTCTGCAAGGGCACTTATGGTTTCCTCGACTTTTGAATTGAACTCGCTGTTATCGACGTAGTACTCCGTATCATCTTCTTCGTCATAGTACTCGTCAGGGTCTTCGGAGTTTCCCTCGTCCTCTGTATCTTCCGCCTCTTCTACGTCCTTAGGTTCCTCTTCGTCTTCAGCTGCCCATTCGTCTATCTCGCCGTCATCGGCATATTCGTAGACCTCGGCGTGATCCATGCTGGCGAAGATATTCTTTTCCTCAGCTTCTTCAGCCTCCTGTTCTTCCTCTTCATCGATGCCGTCAGTCCCGATCATCTTCATCACCGGGCTGTGGTGTATGTCTATGAACCCCGGGAGCATGTATTTTCCGTCCAGATCTATGATCTCCGTGTCATCGTCTATTATGCTGTCCATCTGATCATAGTTTCCCACTGCCATGACCTCGCCGTCGTATACGGCAACAGCTTCAGCCCATGGAAGCCCAGGATCCATCGTATAAATATGTCCGTTGTGAAAAACCTTGTCGGCACAAGCCGCCTTTTTCTTAAAAAAGCCAAAAGCCATGTATTACCTCCAAAAAAATTCTAAAAATATTCTACCACATTTTTTATGAATGTGTTATAATAAAATGTATTTTTGTTGGGATTATATCTGTCAATAAGGTCAGATATGGATCCTTCGTATAATTACATAAGGAGTTAGAAAATGCAGAGAAGAATTGGAACAATCTCAAGAGGACTCCGTGGTCCTATCGTAAAGGAAGGCGACGACTTAAGAAAGATCGTAGTAGATACCTTTATGGACTGTGTCAACAACGGAGAGTTTGAAATCGGCAGAAAAGACGTGCTTGCTATCACAGAATCCATCTTGGCTCGTTCCGAAAAGAACTACGCCACCACAGAGCAGCTCGCTGCAGACGTAAGAAACAAACTGGGCGGAGAGACTGTAGGTGTAGTTTTCCCTATCCTTTCCAGAAACAGATTCGCTATCTGTCTTCGTGGAATCGCTAAAGGCTGCAAGAAGGTCGTTTTGATGCTTAGCTATCCCAGCGACGAGGTCGGCAACCACCTGCTCGATATCGACAAGTTAGACGAAAAGGGAGTAGATCCCTATAAAGACGTTCTGACCCAGGAAGAGTTTGAGGGAATGTTCGGCAAGTCAAAGCACACCTTCACTGACGTAGACTATGTCAATTACTACAAGGGACTCATCGAGGAAGAAGGAGCAGAAGCTCAGATCATCTTCGCAAACAACCCCCGCAGGATCCTGGACTACACAGACAAGGTGCTCTGTGCAGACATCCACACCAGAAACAGGACCAAGAGACTGATCAAGGAAGCAGGCGGCAAAGTCGTCCTCGGCATGGACGATCTGCTCACAGCTCCTGTTGACGGTTCCGGCTACAATCCGGACTTCGGTATCCTCGGATCCAACAAGGCAACTGAAGACACCATCAAGCTCTTCCCCATCAACTGTGAAGAGTTCGTATGCGGTGTTCAGGATGACATCAAGAAACTCACCGGCAAGACCGTAGAAGTAATGATCTATGGTGACGGAGCTTTCAAGGATCCCGTAGGCAAGATCTGGGAACTTGCAGACCCCGTTGTTTCCCCCGGATTCACTTCAGGTCTCATCGGACAGCCCAACGAGCTCAAGCTTAAGTATCTCGCTGACAATGATTTTGCGGACTTAAGAGGAGACGAGCTCAAGGAAGCTATGATCAAGGCCATTAAGGAAAAGGATGCCGATCTTAAGGGAACCATGGCTACAGAAGGTACCACACCGAGACAGCTCACTGACCTTCTGGGATCACTTTGCGACCTGACATCAGGTTCAGGCGACAAGGGCACACCTTTCATCTACATCCAGGGTTACTTCGATAACTACACAGACTAAAATTTTAATGCGCTCATTTTCGTGAGCGCATTTTTAATAAGTCCATTATAAAACCCCGCCGGGTGCTGACCTAGCTCCGCCTGGCGGGGTTCTTTTATAATATAAAAAGCATATACCTCCAAAGGTATATGCTTACCTATAATTCTCTTGGTTAACAAAAGCAGGCATATACTCCCGGCGAGCATCCGCAGCGCCGGTACTTAGCGACTGGCAAGCCTTCGGCGCAGCCAGAGCTTAGAACCGCTGCGCGAGGACGAAACGCGAGTGGTCGCAAGGAGTATATGCCTGCTATTTGTTCTTATTTGATGTTCCAGACTGCCTCGGTCCTCTCGCGGGAGGCTCTGAGGTGTTCCCGGATGGCTTCGAGCGCTCTTTCGGTATCCCTGGCCTTCACGGCTTCAAAGATCGCTCTGTGTTCTTCCTGGATCCTGTCCAGGAAGCTCTCTTCATAGAAAACGCTCTTTCTGGTCTTATCCAGATAACCCTTGTAAGATCTCAGGACCTGAGCAAGGAATCTGCTGCCTGCAGAATTGTAGATGATGTCGTGGAAAGTGCTGTTCATGGAAAGGATCTTATCCACGTCTCTCTTCTGGGTATAGAAATCCATGAGTTCGCACTGCTCTTCGAGTTTGGCGATCTCATCGTCGGTGATCCTTTCACAGGCCCACACCATGGCGATCTCCTCCAGAGCTTCCCTTACGGTATAAATGTCGGAAACGTCTCTCTTGGTAAATCCCTTGGCATAGCAGCCGCGGTTCGGAAGATAATCCAGAAGCCCTTCCTCCTCAAGCATCCTGAAAGCCTCCCTTATGGGGGTACGGCTCACGTTCAGTTCCTGAGCGATGGAGCTTTCCTTTATCTTTTCACCGATCTCATACTCACCCCTTAAGATACGCTCCCTTACGATATCAGCTATCTCATTGGTAAGAGTGTTTTCATTGACTTGTTTTTCTTTTTTGCTTTTACCTGTCATATCCTTACTGAAAACTAGATGATATGGTTTTCAAGAACCTGCTTCTCAAAGTCAAAGTCATTGAGCTGCATGTAGTATTCCGCACAGTCTGTGAGAGCCTTCATAGGGCAAAGTCCTACGATCTCGCACTTGGTGATGTGTACGCCGTATCTTGCAGCCTCTGTCTTAACTGTCTCGACTACTCTGTAGAGAGGTGTCTGCTCATAGTTGGTCATGTTGCAGGATACCTGTGCATACTTCTTGCCTGTCTCTTCGTCTTCGATCTCGAATCCCATGGACTTGACACACTTGAAACCGCCGTCCTTTTCACGGATGATCTTAGCGATGTTCTTTGCTACCTGAACGTCATCTGTGTCGAGGTCGAGGTTGAAAGCTACCAGAGGGGGTCTTGCTCCAACTGCTATGACTCCTGCTGTAGGATGGATCCTTCTTCCGCCGAAATCAGGCTCCCAGTCGGGTTGCTGAACCTTTTCAGCCATGCCTTCGAACTGGCCTTTTCTGATGGTAACGAGGTTCTGTCTCTCAGGACGTGTAGCGGACTGCTCATAAAGGAATACGGGAACTCCTGCTTCCTCAGCGATCCTCTTGCCAACTCTCTTGGAAAGCTCGATGCAGTCTTCAGTAGTGCAGTCCTTGATGGGAAGGAAAGGCATTACGTCAACAGCGCCCATTCTGGGATGCTCGCCTGTGTGGTGGTTGAGGTCGATGAGCTCAGCTGCCTTCTTAACGAGCTTGACTGATGCTTCTTCAACTGCTTCAGCGTTTCCGATATATGTGATAACGCTTCTGTTGTGGCTCTCGTCTGATGAGTAGTCGAGAAGTGTGCAGCCAGGGGTGTTTCTGATCTGGTCTACACATGCTTCGATAACTTCTTTATCTCTTCCGTTAGAGATATTGGGGATTGATTCGATGATCTGTGCCATATTTTTCTCCTTAATTTATAGATTGCGATTTCTCAAAAATGACTTACAGTGATGCTTCTACGTCTCCGTAGATCTTAGCAGCGATCTCTTCTGCTTCCTTCAGCATATCTTCAGCCTTGGCGAACTTAGCCTGAAGTTCTTCGTCCTTAACGCCGGGAAGGTTGATCTTGACGTTCAGCCATGCGCCTCTTGCTCCTGTGAGGAAGCTGAGTGCTGCTACTCCGAAGTCAGATGCAGCGTTCTGGTTGAACTTGCCTGCCATTGCTTCCATGGCTTTCAGTCCCTGAAGGCTGAGTTCCACGGTGTGGAAAGGAACCTCTGTAGCTCCTACGTTTGCAGCGCGGATTGCAGCTGATCTTGCTGCCTTGAGCTCATCCGTATCCTTGGGCATCTTGTATGCTGCGGATACCTTCATGAAAGCGTCTGTATCGTTGTCAACGCCTGCATAGAGTTCTTTGTAGAGTTCCTGCATCTTGGCCTTGGTGGCTTCGCATACTTCAAAGTACTCAGCATACTTTTCCTTACCGAGGGTGAGGTCTGCTACCATGGATACCAGAGCACAGGCCTGGGTCGAGGAAAGTGCTGCAACTGATCCGCCGCCGGGTGCCGGTGCGTCGCTCATAACTGTTTCAAGATAACCTGTAACGGTCATGTCTACTAATTTCATAGTTTTTATTCCTTTCATTGAAGCGTCGTGCGCTTACTGTCTCATGAATTTTCCGCCCTTGATGGTCTGTATAGCCAGGTCAGAGCCGAATCTGTAGCAAAGCATCTCCATGTTGGGAGCGTTCCAGACTACCATGTCTGCCTGCTTTCCTACTTCCAGAGTTCCGACCTTGTCGCCTCTGTTGATACCGCAGGCCGGGTTGATGGTCACAGCCGTCAGTACCTCTTCAGGAGTCATCCTGTACTTGAGGTATCCCAGGTTCATAACGAACTGAAGGTTCAGCGAAGGACATGAGCCGGGGTTGAAGTCGGATGCGGTTGCAACAGGGATCTCGAACTCGTCTATCATCCTTCTTACAGGTGCGAATGTCGCTCCGAGGTAGAAGGAAGTTCCGGGAAGGCACATTGCGATGGTGCCGCCTTTGCTCATGCTCTCAAGTCCCTCGTCGTTTATTACGATGAGGTGCTCAGCGGATGTGGCGTGCATCTCGCCTGCCAGCTTGGATCCTCCGATGGCTTCGATCTCATCAGCGTGGATCTTAAGAAGGAAACCCTGTTCACGTGCAGCTTCCAGATATCTCTTTGACTGCTCGTAGTTGAAAACTGAGTCCTCCGTGAAGATATCGACGAACTCTGCCAGATCTTTCTCCTTGACGTAGGGGAACATCTCGTTTATGCAGAGATCGATGAACTCGTCCTCTCTTCCCTTCCAGTCGGCAAGCACTACGTGAGCCGGCATGAAGGTGGATACGATATCCATGGGATGATCTTCGTTGAGCTTTTTTAAGACTTCCAGGAGTTTTACCTCGGTCTCAAGATCGATGCCGTAGCCCGACTTGGCCTCGCAGGTAGTTACTCCCAGGCCCATCATCTCATCGAGGAAGCCCCTGGTCTTATCATAAAGTTCCTCAAAGGTGGCTTCTCTGGTCTTCTTAACGGTATCGTTGATGCCGCCTCCTGCTCTTAAGATATCCAGATATCCTGCACCCTTCAGCTTGAGAGGGATCTCATTCTGGCGATATCCGCCGAATACCATGTGGGTATGTCCTTCAACAAGACCCGGAGTTACCAGGTTGCCCTTGGCATCGTATTCAACAAGCCAGGGATCGTTCTCATCTGTAAGTACAGGAGCTTCATCCGATACGCTTACCTCGGCCTTGCCGTCAGGTCCCAGGGTCTGAGTGTGATACTTTCCGTCTTCTGCCTTGCCGGAGATGACCTTTATGATGCCGTCTTCTGCCAAAACCATGGCGTCATCAAGTTTAAGGTTTTCGCCCTGAGCTTTTCCCTTGTGAGGAAAACTGCCGACGGGTGTCTGCAGTCTTCCGATATTCTTTACAAGTAATTTGGACATGTTTGTTCCTCTTATAAAACTGCCCGGCGCGGGAACCGCGCCGAACAGCATCTCGTTATATTACTTTACGTACTTGTCAACAGTTGCATCTACGAGCTCATCGTCAGCGATGAAAGGAATCGTGATGTGTCCGGTGTAATCAGGATTCTGGTTGTAGATAACGGATGTCTCGATGGCATGCTCGTTTCTAGCCCAGCTACGTCTTGCTACGCCGCCCATTACGTCCCACATCATAGCGGACTTGAGGATGTTGTCAACTCTCTCGGATCCGTCAAGGAGCAGTCCGAAACCGCCGTTGATGGCCTTGCCGATTCCTACGCCGCCGCCGTTGTGGAGTGCGCAGAGGGACATTCCTCTTGCAGCGTTTCCTGCGAAGCACTGTACAGCCATATCAGCCATAACGTTGGATCCGTCCTTGATGTTGGAAGTCTCTCTGAACGGTGAGTCTGTACCGGATACGTCGTGATGGTCTCTTCCCATCATGACAGGGCCGATCTTTCCTTCTCTTACCAGCTTGTTGAATGCGAGACCGATGTCTCTTCTTCCCTCAGCATCCTGATAAAGGATACGAGCCTGGGTTCCTACTACGAGTTTGTTCTTTTCAGCGTCTCTGATCCAGATCCAGTTGTCTCTGTCCTGACCTCTTCTGTTAGGATCGATAACTTCCATGGCAGCGTGGTCTGTAGCTCTCAGATCTTCAGGCTTGCCGGACAGGCATACCCATCTGAACGGTCCATATCCATAGTCGAAGAGGATAGGTCCCATGATGTCTTCAACGTATGAAGGCCAGATGAATCCGTCCTTATCGTCGATTCCGTTCTTGGAGATCTCCTTGATGCCAGCATCGTACATAGCCTTCATGAAGGAGTTGCCGTAGTCGAAGAAGTAAGTTCCTCTTGCGGTAAGTTCCTTGATAGCGTGATAGTGTCTGTGGAGAGTCTTGTCAACTTCTTCGCAGAATTTCTCTCTGTCGCTGTGAAGGAGTTCTGTTCTTTCTTCGAAGGTCATTCCTACAGGGCAGTATCCGCCGTTATATACGTTGTGGCAGGATGTCTGGTCGGAAAGAAGATCGATGTGGAAGTTTCTCTCTACTGCTGCTTCCAGAAGGTCTACGATATTTCCGTGATATGCGATGGAGATGGATTCCTTCTTCTCCAGTTTCTCTGTAGCAAGAGCGAATACCTTGTCAAGGTCGGACTCGATAACGTCTACCCAACCCTGATCGTGTCTTGTTTCGATTCTGGAAAGGTCAACTTCAGCAAAGATACCGACAGCGTTTGCGATGTTGGCAGCCTTGGGCTGAGCGCCTGACATTCCGCCGAGTCCGGAGGATACGAAGGTGTGTCCTGTAAGGTCTCCGTCTTCAGGAATTCCAAGTTCCTTACGTCCTGCGTTAAGGATCGTGTTGAATGTACCGTGAACGATACCCTGAGGTCCGATGTACATCCAGCCGCCTGCGGTCATCTGTCCGTAGTTGGCTACGCCCATTTCCTCTGCGATCTCCCAGTCATCCAGGTTGTCATACATACCGACCATCATGGCGTTGGTGATGATTACACGAGGTGCGTCGGGCTTTGAAGGGAAGAGTCCCAGAGGATGTCCGGATTCTACTACGAGAGTCTGCTCGTCTGTGAGCTCTTCCAGATATTTCTTGATAAGTCTGTACTGGAGCCAGTTCTGGCATACGGAACCGGTCTCTCCATAAGTAACGAGCTCATAAGGATAGAGTGCTACTTCGAAGTCCAGGTTGTTGTCGATCATTACCTGGAATGCCTTACCTGCAAGGCATTTGCCCTTGTATTCGTCGATGGGCTTTCCGTAGATCCTGCCTTCAGGTCTGTATCTGTAAGCATAGATCCTGCCGCGGGTGGTGAGTTCTTCCATGAATTCAGGAGCTAACTTCTCATGAAGTTCTTCTGGCACGTATCTTAAAGCGTTCTTAAGAGCGATCTTGGTCTGTGCCTTGGTAAGTCTGAATCCTCTGTCGGGAGCACGTCTGATTCCTTCCTGGAATTCAGGATAGTCGGGATATTCGTTCCCGAGCTGGATTGTCATTGCTCCTCTGATTTCTTCGTTGTTCAACATATTGTTTCCTCCTGTCGGGCCCTTCGCCGCCTGCTGATCAGGCAGGCGGCAGGGACCAAAAATCATTCGAATGTTTTTTACAATATTTCAGGCTTTCGCGCCATTATTAACTGTTATTATCTGAGTTTTACAACCTTTTCAACTGCTTCAAGGATGCTGTTGTCCTTAACCATCTCATCGAACTTAACAAGCTGATCGTGCATGATGATATCTTCCTCTACAGGAGGAATTGTCTCACGGATGAAGTCATAAGCTGCCTTGGTTCCCTTACCCAGGTTAGCGATGCATTCATGATCAAGTTCGTTTCTGAGCCAGATTGCCTGAGCTGCTGTTGAAAGCTCGATTCCGATAACTTTCTGAGCATTGTCAAGGATCATAGCTGCGGTACGTGCGGAAGTAGCTCCCATGGATACGTGGTCTTCCTGGTTAGCGGAAGTAGGGATGGAGTCTACGCATGAAGGATGAGCGTAGATCTTGTTCTCTGATACCATGGATGCTGAAGCATACTGAGCGATCATGTAGCCGTTGTTCAGTCCGCCGTTCTTAACAAGGAATCCGGGAAGTCCTTCGCTCATTGCGGGGTTGACCATTCTGTCCTGACGTCTTTCGGATACGTTTGCAAGTTCTGCAAGAGCGATTCCGAGGAAGTCAAATGCAAGAGCCATGGGCTGGCCGTGGAAGTTTCCTCCGGAGATTACTTCGTCATCATCGGGGAATACGATGGGGTTATCTGTTACAGCGTTGATTTCCTTTTCAACTACACTGCATACATAGTTGATAGCATCACGGGATGCACCGTGGATCTGAGGAAGGCATCTCTGTGAATAAGGATCCTGAACCTTATTGGGGTTGGTCCAGAGAGCGTTTCCTGAACCCTCGAGCAGGTCTCTCATGTTGGCTGCAACTTCGATCTGTCCCTTATGTCCTCTTAAAAGATGAGTCTTAGGGTCATATGCTTTTCTGATTGCGTGAAGAGCTTCACCTGTCATAGCGCCGGCGATATCAGCGATCTTCATGAGGTTCATTGCATCGTATAAGGTGTTGAGGCCTACTGCTGTAAGCATCTGTGTACCGTTGTTGAGTGCAAGGCCTTCCTTGGAAGCAAGTTCTACAGGTGTAAGACCTTCTGCATCGAAAGCTGTCTTGGCATCTACGATCTCGCCCTTGTATTCAACCTTGCCCATTCCGATAAGGCCAAGTGCGATACAGCTAAGAGGAGCAAGGTCTCCGGAAGCACCAACGGAACCTTTTTCGGGAACCAGAGGATGAATTCCTGCGTTCAGCATGTCAACGAGAGTCTGAACGGTGGAAAGTCTGATACCTGAATTACCGTGGGACAGAGAGTTAGCTCTTAAAAGCATAGCTGCTCTGACATATTTTGTTTCGTAATTATTTCCAAGAGAGCAGGTGTGGCTCATGATCAGGTTCTTCTGAAGCTGAGCTGTCTGTTCTGTAGAGATGGAAACATTGGCAAATTTGCCGAATCCTGTAGTAAGACCGTAAACAACTGCCTTTTCAGCTACCTTCTTTTCAACATAAGCTCTTGCCTTGTTGATAGCTTCCTTAGCATCTTCTGCGATCTCTACCTTTTCGTTGTGTCTGCACACTCTGATTACCTCATCGATAGTGAGGTCTCTTCCATTAATAATTACTGCCATAGTGATCTCTCCATTTCTCTTTTTATATTTATTCGCTATGATAAATAAAAATTAAAAACATTTCGTAGGGCACTGCCCTACTTTGATTATACATTTTTTGTGCTTTTTAATCAAGACAAAAATGCCCACCAACCCTTGAAGCGCAAGCATTTCCGTCAAAAAAATTTTTCGGGAGACCTGAATTCCCGCCTTTTATTTTTGCCCTTTAACGCGCTAATACATTACCGCTTTATCGTGGATAATTATAAACGTGAATATTCATTGTTTGTATATTCACTAATTATGCAAAACATCCCCGCCGCACATTGCAGCAACGCTTTTCATTTACTGCAGCAACATGGCATATTTCTCCGTTGCTGTGAAATTGCAATCGTACAGCATATCGATATAGCTAAAAAAATAAGGTTAGTCATAACTTTTTTCTTTTTTGGACTGAAAAGAAAATTCTGATGTGCTATTATATTCGGACAAGATTGGGTTAGGTAAAAAATCGTTCTGCCGAAAAATAAACTACATCAGCCTTCATTGATCGTTTTAGTCTATGTATTTTCTTTGTTTATTCACATCCATCAACTACAAATCCAACTTCACGGAATAGTAGTTTACATGATGCGGTTTTTTGCTCATCCAAACAGTATTATCGACTGGTATTCAAATGTTTTTAGGCTTCGGATTTTTTGCGGCATAAACTAAAAGTCCTTAAATCAATCTGTTTAGTTTACCTTAATGCAGGGGGAAGTTTTTAAAGGTAAACTGTTTTTATGTATTTTCCAATTATTAGTTTATTTTCAAAAGGAGGTAGAGAAATTTGAAAGAAATCAGTGTTTTATTGACTGAAAGAGAATCCAAACTCATAAAGATTATCAATAAGTGTACCCGGGCGCTGGCTAAGGCTCCCGAAGGAACCCTCCGCGCAGTATCTGTCAGAGGCAAGCCTCGCTACTATCACTGTACGAAGAAGGGCGATCATACCGGTAAATATATCAACTCCGGAAATCTTCAGCTTGCAAGGAGGCTGGCTCAGCGTGACTATTATAAAACTGCTTTAAGGGCTGCAGCTCGTGAACTGGAGGCTATCAGGTATCTGATCGATGTGCGTGCATCAGGACTCGCAGAAGATTGCTTTGAAAAACTGAAGGACGCGAGGAAGGTTCTGGTAAGACCCGTCACCCTGTCTGACGAAGAATACGCAAAGAAATGGCAGGAGACACCCTATGAGGGTAAGAAGTTCAAACCCGGTGACCCAGAACATTTTAGTTTAAAAGGTGAGCGCATGCGTTCCAAATCTGAAGTTATTATAGCCAATCTATTGTACTCACTGGGCATTCCATATAAGTACGAATGTCCTTTAAAGCTTGATAACGGTGTGATCATTCACCCGGACTTCACAATACTGAACAAACGCACCCGCGAAGTCTTCATCCTGGAGCATTTAGGCATGATGGGCGATGAACAGTATGCTGCTGACAATACCAAAAAATTCAACGAGCTGGTACTTTCGGGCTACATCCCCGGCGTCAACCTTATCATCAGTTTTGAGACCGATACGACTCCCCTGAATATCCCGTCTCTCGAAGCTCAGCTCCGGGCGCTTGTTATGTAAATAACACCTGAAAATGCGCAAAAAATCTCTTGCATTTTGATTTCCTTTCTAATATAATATTAGGGCACGAATCTAACCGTGTGAATCTCTGCGACGAGGAAGCTCGTCGCCATAAGTCCACAGAGAAAGGAGAAAGAAATGACTAAATATGAAGTAATGTTCATTATCAATCCTACTTTAGAAGACGAAAAGAAAGATGCGACAGTAGAAACCGTTAAGGAAATCATTGCTGCTGATGGCGTAGTCGGAGAAGTAGACGTTTGGGGAATGAGAAAGCTTGCATATCCTATCCAGAAGTTAAACGACGGATACTACGTAGTTATCAACTTCGAAGGAAACGCAACTTTACCTAAGGAACTCGACAGAAGACTTAGAATTTCCGATAACGTAATGAGACACATCATCGTAGCAAAAGACGAGAAGTAAGAGAGGTAGACTATGAACAGTGTTGTACTTATCGGAAGATTGACCAGAGATCCCGAAACCAGATACACAAGCGGATCTCAGATGGCAGTTTGCACCTTTACCATCGCTATCGACAGGGTTACCCGTCAGAGCGAGGAGAAGAAGACCGACTTCCCCAGGATCACAGTATTCGGCAAGCAGGCTGAAAACTGCGAAAGATTCCTGAAGAAGGGAAGACTCGTAGGTGTTCAGGGCAGACTCCAGACAGGCAGTTATACCAACAAGGACGGTGCAACCGTTTATACCACCGATGTCGTAGCTGACAGAGTAGAATTCCTGGAATGGGGAGACAGACAGTCTTCCGGCGAAGCTTCAGGACAGCGCTCATACAGCGCTCCCCGCGAGGCAGCTCCTCAGTATCAGAGTGCTGAACCTCAGGGAATGTCCGAACCTCAGGAAGAATTCGCACCCGATGGCTTCACTTCCATCGAGGAAGATATCCCGTTCTAAGAGAGAAAGGAGATAAGAGACATGTACGAAAAGAGACCTAACCGCGGCGGCATGAGAAAGAAAAAAGTATGCCAGTTCTGCGCAGATAAGGCTGAGACCATCGATTATAAAGATGTAGAAAAGCTTAGAAAGTACGTTACAGAGAGAGGCAAGATCCTTCCTAAGAGGATCACCGGAACCTGTGCTATGCACCAGAGAGCTGTTACCACAGCTGTTAAGCGTGCAAGGACAGTTGCTCTTCTTCCTTACGTAGCTGACTAAAAAAATTATCCCCGCTTCGAGCGGGGATTATTTTTTATTGCTTATTTCAAAGCGCGGACTTGATGATATCCCTTACCTTCTCGGGAAGTTCCGCATATTCTTTTCTGTCCATGGAAGCCACGTCTATCATCTCGTGGAAGGTCACGTCGAAAGACTGATGCTTCTGAACGATGCCGGTCTCTTCAAAGCACTTGTAAGTGCCGTTTATGGTCACTGGAACGATAGGCACTTTAGCCTTGGTGGCCAGCTTGAAACTTCCGTGATGGAATTCTCCCAGTTCAAAGTCGGGAGCCTTGGCTCTGGTTCCTTCCGGGAATATCACCATGCTGAATCCCTGCTTAAGGTATTCAACTCCCTCGTTTATGGTCTTAAGGGATTCCCTGGCGTCTCCTCTGTTGATATAGATACCGCGGACTCTGTTTATCCACCTTCCGAAGTGCGGTACCTTCTTTATCTCAGACTTGGCTATATAGCCGCACTGAAAAGGAACGCAGCACATGAAGGGAAGCACGTCCGCGAAGCCCTGGTGATTCGAGATGAATACCACAGGGCCGTCCGCAGGAAGGTTCTCAGCGCCTGTGACGTTTATGGTCCAGTCCCATTTCTTCAGGATCCTTCTGGCCCAGCCGTCTGTCACTTCCTGAATGAGCTGCTTTTCACTTTTAGGGTCGTTGTGCCCCCTCATATAATCTATTCCCTTGGCGTAGGTGTCCGCCCAAAGGACGTTCTTCGCCAGGAACAGTATATAGGGGATATTAGGCATGATCTTCATGTTTTGATTATACCACATATGCATAAAAAAGCAAAAATAAAATCAGTCCCTAAAGGAACTGATCTTCTTCAGACGGTATATATACCATGATATCCTGCGTGTTGCACCTGAGGGCACGGCACAGGTCGTTCACCGTAGTGGTGTTCACCGGCTTGTCCTTTCTCAGCTTATCGATGGTGGAACTGGACAGCCCATAGTGGTGGATGAGCGTGTAGGTCGTCTCCGGTGAATTTTTAAGGGTTTTCCAGAAAGGCGCATAGGATATCATGTTAAAACTTTCTATAATCCCGATAATAATTCTTACTTTTTTCGGCTTTCTTCTATATATATTCTCCTGCAAAACAAGTATAAAACATGGTTAAAAAGTTGACTATAGTCGTTAAAGAGACTATAATTTATCCGAAAAGATCTTACTCTCTTTTCATTACAACACAAAGGCCCCACCGCAAGGTGGGGCTTTCGTGCTGTATGAAATATATTATCAGAGCTGGATCTGAGTCTCTGCATAGGGAAGCAGCGCAACTTCCAGGTTTCCGTTCATTGTGCGGATCTCGTCGATGAAGGCCTTTTCCTGTTTACGGTCCTTCATGCGGATCCTGAAGCTTAACTTGAACATGGAGCCCATTCCGGTGGTCTTCACTCCCACGCTCTCGTGTTTTTCGAGGTATTTATCAAAGGTGCTGTCGAATACGTTATAGTAATCGAGGGATTCGGGGATTATCACCTTCAGAAGCTTGTCTTCGGGCCCTTTGTGCTCAAATATTGGAAGAGTCGAAAGTACGGTATAAAGCACTGCCAGTCCGATGAGTATCATGGCGCCGTATGCTACATAGCCCATTCCGAAGGCGATACCGGCGCTCATTCCGATCAGGATGGATGCCAGTTCATCAGCGCTTCCCTGAGCTGATCTGAATCTGATGAGTCCGAAGGCGCCTCCCATGGCTACGCCCGCTCCGATGTTGCCGCTCACGAAGGTGATGACTGCGCCTACCGCAAAGGGAAGGATGGCGGACACCAGGAAGAATCTTTTGGTGGCTTTGACTTTATATGACATGATCCAGGCGAAGATAACTCCCGTAAGAAGCGCTATCCCTGCCATGGTCATGAATGTGGATACTGTTACCGTCGTTGAATATATAGATGCAAACATTTCTTTTACCTTTCTTTCTATTATATATTATATATGTTTCACATTCCGGGTCGTCCGGCATCAGCCGGCCTTCCTGAATCTTCTGTTCATCATTATCTTGAAAGCTTCGCCGTATTTCGAAAAGCTTGTCTTGTAGATCTTTCCGTCGGAAAGAATTTTGCAGAGCCATAGCGGCATTGCATCCTGGACCTTTATCTCAAGGATGGTATAGCCTTCCGGAAGAAGGGACTCACCTTCCATGGAAACTCTCAGGTCCAGATCTTCCGTCCTGAATCTGGGATCGTGGTCGATGGTCATCCTGATATCGCCGTCCGGCTGGAAGTAAGCTATGCGATCGTAGACCACCAGGCAGGAGGGGTTAAGCTCTCCGTAGAGATCTCTGAAATATCCCAGTTCGTGGTTTATTTGGCCTCCTTTGCACATCTCGTCCTTTCCTTCAAAGAACTCTTTTACCTTGGGGACCGTCGCCTCGACTCTTCTCTTGTATACGATGCCCTTGGCCTTTCTTTTGAGTTCCAGAAATACAGGGGATTCGTCTGTCGCGATACCGTAGGACCTCAGCCTGATCTTTTCCTTGAAAGGCGGCTTGGCGATGGAGTTCACGATCAGCCTGTAATCCGGAGTATCGTAGTAGAGCGATGCGATGGATGTGAGGCCGAACTCGTCTTCCTTCATATGTTCCTTTATGGCTTCCTTAAAGTATTCCGTCTGTTCAGGGTCCATAATGTATTTTATTTCAAATCTTTTCATTACCGTGACTGGATTCTTTACTGCTGTCATCTGAGTTACCTCCGTATATGTAATGTCTTCGACGTGTCGTCTTCCTTTGATGGTACAAAATTATCATTCATTCCTTGAAAAAACCTTGAAAAACCTTAAAGTTTTTTAAAAAACCCGGAGAAGCAGCTCATTTCACACAATCTTCACAAAAAAACATGATTTTTGTTAGCACTCACCTCTTGACAGTGCTAACACAAAGTGATATAACATAATTGTCAGGAGGCCAAGGGGACCGAATGACGATGAAATAATAAATTACCTGTAAAAAAGGAGGAATAAAAAATGTTATTACCTAGTGTTTTCGGAGACAACCTGTTTGATGATTTTATGGATGATATGTTCCCTGCAGCAGGAAGAAAGTCATATACGACAATGCCTTCCATCATGAGAACAGATATTAAGGAAACTGAGGATCAGTACGTTCTTACAGTTGAACTTCCCGGCTTCAATAAGGAAGACGTTAAACTTCACCTGAAGGACGGATACCTGAACATCAGTGCTTCCACTCAGAACGAAAATGAAGAGAAGGAAGAAGGCAAATTCTTAAGACGCGAGCGTTACACCGGTTCTATGACCAGAAGCTTCTACGTAGGTGAAGACCTGACAGAAGAAGACGTAAAGGCCAAGTTCGGAAACGGCGTCCTTACCCTGAGCCTTCCTAAGGAGGCTCCTAAGAAGATCGAAGAGCCTAAATACATCTCCATTGAATAATGGAGAGCCGGCGGGGGGCCGGCAAAATATTTACGCATAATAATCTCCTTTTAGAAACCAAAGAATGAATGATAAAGATTAAAAGCACCTCCTTCGGGGACAGAACCGGAGGAGATGCTTTTTTATTGTTATATGCCTGTATATGTAAGTTGCCTGGACCGCGGTTTTTTGATATACTTTATACGTAATTACACAGATAGAGGTGAAACTATGAAAAAACCTACGTTAGTGATAATGGCCGCAGGCATGGGCTCCCGCTTCGGAGGGCTGAAACAGATCGAACCGGTTTCCGGAAAGGACGAGATCATCCTTGACTTCTCCCTTTTCGATGCGAAACGCGCGGGCTTCGACAAGGCGGTCATCATAATAAAGAGAGAGAATGAAGAAGATTTCCGCCGCCTTATAGATCATAAGGCCGGGAAACAAATGGAAATAGTTTACGCATATCAGGACATCAACGACATCCCTGAAGGCTTCGCCGTTCCCGAAGGAAGGACCAAACCCTGGGGTACCGCCCATGCGGTGCTGGCTGCAAGGGAACTGGTGAAAGAGAACTTCTGCGTGATCAACTCAGACGATTACTACGGACCTGAAGCATTCAAGGTAATGTACGATTTCCTGGAATCCGATTCCGATAGCGAGGATATGTATAACTACTGCATGGTGGGCTACGAAGTGCAGAACACCCTCACTGAGAACGGTCACGTTTCCCGCGGGGTATGCTCCGTGGACGAGAACGGTTTCCTTTCAGATATCGTTGAGCGCACCAAGATCATGCATCACGAAGGCGTCATCGCATATACCGAGGATGACGGAGAGACCTGGACCGAAGTTCCCGAAGGAACCACCGTATCCATGAACTTCTGGGGCTTCACTCCTTCCATCCTTAAGGAGATGGAGGCTGGACTTCCCGCTTTCCTTACGGACGCTCTGGCAAACAACCCCGCCAAGGGAGAATATCTCCTTCCCAAGTGCGTGGACGAGCTCATCAAAGCAGACCGCGCCCGTGCAAAGGTGCTGAAGTCACACGACCGTTGGTACGGCGTAACATATAAGGAAGATAAGGAAAGCGTCGTTAAGGCCCTTCAGGCTCTTAAGGACAAAGGACTCTACCCTCAGGAACTCTGGGGCTAACCGCATAAACTGCTTCTTCAGGGAGGTGCTTCATGGTAAAGAACATGGATAACATAAAAAACGACGCCATTCTGAACACGGCTGACCTGATGGCGGCCGCAGCCCTTACCGCTCCCAAGGCGAGCGGAAGGGACACGATCCGCGTCTCCGTGGTCACGGGGGAAGACAAGGACAGGCTGAGAGATAAAATGCTCAGGATGGGAGAAGCCACCGGGCAGCTCCTCTATACCCGGGATGCGGGAAACGTGGACAGCAGCGTCGCCGTAGTCCTTATTGGCTGCACGGGAAGGTATTTCGGTATGGACAAGTGCGGCATGTGCGGCTTCGAAAGCTGCAGGGAATGCAGAAACGCCGGCGCCAGATGTGTCTTCACGGTCACAGACCTGGGTATCGCAGTCGGCTCTGCAGTGTCAGTCGCAGCGGACCACAGGATCGACAACAGGGTGATGTTCTCGGTAGGCCGAGCAGCCCTTAAGCTGAGCCTCATTCCGGACGACGTGGTTAACTGCTACGGCATCCCTCTTTCGATAAGTTCAAAGAGCATCTTCTTCGACCGCGGTCCCGGTGCGGTGATCAACGTCGATAAGGAAGATTAAAAGCAAAAAACTGCAATTAAAAATCCCGCGTTTTTCTGAAACGCGGGATCTTTTTTATGCGATTAGATGTCTTCTCTTACTACAGGGCAAGCCATACATCTCGGTCCGCCCTTTCCTCTTGAAAGTTCTGAAAGGGATACTGTCAGTACTTCCAGTCCGTTCTTTTCGAGAAGTTCGTTTGTTACGTAGTTTCTGTCGCTGGTAACAACCTTGCCCGGTGCGATGCAAAGGGTGTTGGAACCATCGTTCCACTGCTCTCTCTGGGAAACGAGGATGTTGTTTCCGCCGCATCTGATAAGGTTAACTGCAGGAAGTCCGAGCTCCTTGGCGAGAACCTTGTTAAGTTCGTCCTTCATAGCTGTGAACTTCAACTCACCCTTTTCGTTCAGGCTGATCTCGAATACTTCCATAGGGCCTTCGATCTCCGGATGGATGGTGAACTTATCGTAGTCAACCATGGTAAATACCGTATCCAGATGGCTGAATGCACTGAACTTAGGAAGGTTGAATGCCAGGATCCTCTTGAAATCGGAGTTCTGGAGGAGGTTCCTTGCGAAGGTCTCTGCTCCTGTGATGGAGGTTCTGGGTGAAAGACCTACGGCTACTACTTCCTTATTGAGTACGGAGATATCTCCGCCTTCGATGGACATAGGGTCTCTCAGATCGTACCAGATCTTATCCTCTTCATTAGCAAAGTCTCTGTTGTACTTGTAGATGTATCTCAGGATAAGGGCTTCTCTTCTTCTGGCATCTGTAAACATGTTGCAGATGGCAATGCCGTCTCCTACGCAGGCCGCAGGGTCTCTGGGCATGAACAGGTTCGGCATGGGTTCAGATACAAAAGGATCTTCCCCTTCGATCAGGTCCATAAGAGAAGTAGCCTTCTCTGTCTTTATAACAGAACGCTTGATACCGGCGATAACGGTCTCGATCATCTTCTTATTGTCCATTCCCATGAGGTATACAGTGAGAGCTGCTCTCATACCCTTGGAATTGATCCTTGAGAGTCTCAGGAATTCATCTATGAACTCCTGCTTGATGCGTGGATCTGCCATTACCTTAGCTGCCTCATCTACGATATAAACAACTTCAGTCCCGTTATCTTCCAGAAGCTTGGCGAAAGCGTCGTGCTCTTTCTGTGCTACTGAAAGGAAGGGAATATCTTCAAATAAAAGTTTGCCTAAAGTATCAGGTGTCAGAGCTTCGAGCTCTGCTCCGGGTCTGTGCAGAAGGACTTTCTTTAAAGTTCCTATCTCGGAATAGTTATGGATTCCATTATACATGTCGTTCTCCTTTCGTGGTCCGGTTGCCTACCTTTATATTAATATGGTTCGCTCTATTAATCAATGTTTTTTTCTATATCCTGCCAGTTTGAATTGGAAAGGATCTCAGCTCCATTTCCTTCAAAGGCTTTGGCTGCCTCCGTATCGCCTTTCAGCTGGTACAGCATCCATGCGGTCATGTAGCCGTCGCATTTTTTCAGCATGTCTCCATGGTCGGCGTTGGCAACTCTGGCACGGATCTTGGGAGTCTCATCGCTTATTGAGATATATGCGTCCATGAGGGACGTGAGCGGAGCGTAGCCTTCTGCGTCGTCCGTTCCGGAATCCGTATCTCCGGTACTTGCAGTCATAAAGTAAGGTACCGTGATCCTGGAAGTGTCGTAGGTCCAGCCCACCTCTTCAGACAGGCTCGGTGATATGGCGCTTCCCGTGAAGATCGCGTCAAATTCGCTTCCGTTCTCATATTCCGAAACGGCCGCAAGAGCTCCTGCTCCTCCCTGCGCATAACCGACTATACCGATAGTATCATAATCTATCACATCTCTTAAGGGGTGAGTGTCCACGATCGCTTTCATTGCTTCAAGCGAAGCAGAGATGTTTTCTCCGGTACCTGACTGCAGTGCCTCATTTCCAACTACCACGAAGCCCCAGGAAGCCAGTCTCTCGAAGAATGGCTTGTAGTTGCTCGCCGGCATCTTCGTCGGATTGGCAACGAATATCATAGGCACTTTTTCGTCTCCGGTATTCTTCGGATACCAGACGTTTATGGCTCCGTAAACGGGATCTTCCCCTTCAAGCGTGTAGTTATCCACTTCATACTCTCCGAGCTGTGAATATTTGTATTCCAGTTCCGCATCCGATTTGAAGTCTTTGTAATAATTCCCGCTCATTACCGGGAGCCTGGCATCCAGAAGATTCCTTCCAAGCATCAGTATGAGCATCAGCGCCACGACTATTATCACTCCGGGCGCCATCTTAATAAGTTTATTCATGTCTATTCCTCTGTAACGTCTGCCTCTTTTTTACCCTCCGGCATAGTCTCTTTTTTTGCGAGATATCTGTCGAACTGCAGTTTGATCAGTGCTCCCACAGGGACCGCTACCAGCATTCCCAGGATCCCGCCTAAGGCGCCTCCTCCTATCAGGGCTGCCACCACAAGAAGCGGATGGACTTTGACGCTGTTTGCAAGGAGTCTCGGGTTGAGCACGTTTCCGTCAAGAAACATGAGTACCAGCAATATCACGAGCCCTATCACGAGCTTGCTTATATTACCCTGCAGCAGGCATACGACGATAAGCGATAAGTACCCTACTATCGGTCCTACGTAAGGGATCAGATTTCCTACTCCCATCAGAAGTCCAACCACCAGACCGCTGGGGATACCTGCGATGGTAAGTGCGATGGAGCTGACAGTTCCCAGGATGATAGCGTCCAGAAACTGTCCTCTGATATATCCGGAGAAGGCCGTGTCCGCATCTTTTGCGAAGCTTTTGAGCGCGGTTTCCGCCTTTTCTCCCGCTATCAGCCTGAATGCCCTCTTCCAGTATCTGCTGATGTTTTCTCCGTCAAGCAGGAAATATACTGAAAAGATGATTCCGAACAGGAGACCTGTGAATCCGCTGCTTACGCCGCTGACCAGTCCGGAGATGAAAGAACCTATCCTGTCTACCGGAAGTCCTGCCTCGCTGATCTTTTGCTCAATGCTCTCTATTATGTCGCTGAAATCCTCCTGGACCGATTGTATAAATGCTTTGATATTGTCCAGGTCGATGTTTACGATACTCTTGTTGACCGTAGCCACTATGGCGAAAACTATGAGTGATATGATCAGGATTATCAGGATGAAAGCCAGCGCAACAGATGCGGGTTTCACCCATCCGGCCTCTTTCCCCTTGAAAAGTTTGTCTTTTATCAGCGCAACTACAGGAGATATGAGGTAGGATATGATGCCTCCTATTATTATCGGGCTGAGGACCGCCTTGAAGATCCCCCATAATTTACTCCAGAATCCGCCCGAAAAATATATCACTGCGATGGCTACCACAACCAGTATCACGGTAACGCCCGCATAAAGGCACACCTTGAAATATTTTGGATCTATGCTTTCCTTCAAGCGCTTGATCATATGTTAATTCCTCTCAAGTTTATCGAATTCATCCCTTATTTCCTTAAGGAAGCCGGGATCTGTCAGAACGTCCTCAGCCGTAGCTACAAAGGCTTTGGCAACGATGAACATCTGCTCGTATCCGTAGTCGGAATCAGCGCCTGCACAGAGCTCAGGCGTGTGGAGAGGCACACCGGGATCTCCTACGACATCGAACCACTGGTGTACGCAGGGACATCTGTAGCTTACGTTTCCTATATCAGATGAACCGGAGCCGTCAGCAGCCGTCATGTCCTGAGTAACTCCGAACTCCTTCGTATGCTGTACTGTTCTAGCGGATAAGGTCTCATTGGTATGAAGGTCATCATAGTAACCTTCGAAGTTCGTGATCTTAAGTTCGCATCCGGTGGCGAGGGCACCTGCTCTCGCGCAGTTCTTGATCCTCTCGCTGAATCCAAGGCAGTACTTCGAAGTCTCAGCTCTGATATAGAACTCGCAGCTCGCATATTCGGGAACGATGTTGGCTGCCACTCCGCCGTCGCGGATGATTCCGTGTACGCGGGCGGTTGATTCCGTATGCTGTCTTAAAGCGTCTATATTGTGGAAGGTAAGGAGCACAGCGTTAAGAGCGTTTATTCCTGCTTCAGGTGCTGCGGCTGCGTGAGATGCCTTGCCGAAGAACTCGAATCTCTGTGAGTCGATGGCCATCATCTTTCCGGATGCAGCGTGCCTTCCGTTGGGATGTCCCATGATGGCTACAGCAAGGTCGTCGTAGTAGCCTGCATCCGCCATGGCGCATTTGCCTCCCATGGTCTCCTCTGCAGGAGCACCGATAACTCTTACCTCTCCGCCGTATTCGTCGATGGCTTCTCTTAAGGCTATGGCGCAGCAGCAGGCGAGAGTTCCGATCATGTTATGTCCGCAGGCGTGGCCCATTCCTCTTAAGGCGTCATACTCTGCAAGGTAACCGATCACAGGGCCCGGCTTGGATCCCTTGTAGCTAGCGATGAAAGCGGTAGGCATATCGCAGATGCCCTGCTCTACCGAAAAGCCGTATTTCTTAAGGAGCCCTGTGAGGAGCTCCACAGAATGGAACTCTTCATTTCCCAGTTCCGGGTTCTCATGTATCTCGTGAGAGATCCCGCGGATCTCATCCCTTAACTCATCAACGCGTTCTGTAATCTGCCTCATATGATAGTCCCTCCGTGATGTTTTCTTTCATTACTCTAATAGAATAATTATACCATAAATAGAAGGTAATATATACAGAAAGTTTTTTGCTGAAAAGCCTTGAATATCTTGACAAAGCTCAAGGCTTGCCATATAATTGATAACGGTTCTCAAATTGAGACCTTTTTGTCGTTTTTAAAGGAGTTTTTAATATGGCTCATCGTTCAAATTACAAAACATCCCAGAGAGATATTCTCCTGGATTATCTGGAATCGGTAAAGAATACCCACATCACCGCGGGCGACGTGTGCGAGCACTTCAAGTCCTGCGGAGCCAGCATCGGACAGGCCACGGTATACCGCAGGCTGGAAAAGCTGGTGGATGAGGGTCTCGCAACCAAATACATAATTGATACCAACAGCCCTGCCTGCTTTGAATATACGGGTGCTGACAGCCATGTCCACGGGGATGCCTGCTATCACCTGAAGTGTGAGAAGTGCGGACGCCTCATCCACCTGAGCTGTGATGAGATGGGCTGCATGGGTTCACACCTCTTAAGCGAACACGGCTTCAAGCTGGACCCCAGAAGGACGGTCTTCTACGGTTTATGCAGCGAGTGTATGTGACCGGATATTTTCAGTAAACCTACACGAGGAGAACAAACGTGAAGATTAAAATGAAAAAAACAATATCAATATTCCTGATCTCAGCAATGATCATCCTCTGCCTTTCAGCCTGTGGTTCACAGAGTGAGTCTTCAGCCCAGGCTGCCCCTGAAGAAGGCAGCGGCCTTAAGATCGTGACCACCATCTACCCGGAATACGACTGGGTGATGAATATACTCGGCGATAACCCCGCCGGAGCTGACGTCATCCTTCTGACGGATAAAGGCACAGACCTTCACAGCTACCAGCCCACCGCCGAGGATATAATGAATATAACCACATCCGACCTCTTCATATACGTCGGCGGTGAATCAGACAAATGGGCGGCAGATGCTCTTGCCGGAGCTTCCGACGGTCCTGATACCGTCAGCCTTCTTGAAGCCCTCGGAGACTCGGCCAAGGAAGAAGAAGTCGTAGAGGGAATGGAAGCGGAGAAGGAGCACGAAGAAGGAGAAGAGCAGGAGGAAGCCCCCGAGTACGACGAGCACGTATGGCTCTCTTTAAGAAACGCTTCTTCTCTCGTAGACAGCATAACTTCAGCGCTTTCACAGGCAGACCCTGAAAACTCAGAAACATATGCCGCAAACGCATCAGCATATAAGGAAAAACTGGCTGCGCTGGACGCCGAATATGAAAAGGCTGTATCGGAAGCTCCCGTCAAGACCCTTCTCTTCGGAGACCGCTTCCCCTTCAGATATATGACGGATGATTACGGTATCGATTACTACGCTGCTTTCGTAGGCTGCTCCGCAGAGACGGAAGCAAGCTTCGAGACCGTCACATTCCTTGCAAACAAGCTTGACGAACTGGGCCTTAAGTCAGTCATGACCATCGAGGGCTCAGATCAGAAGCTCGCCAATACGATAATCAAGACCTCCTCTTCAGGAGATCAGCAGATCCTTACTCTGGATTCCATCCAGTCGGTCACCGATGAGGATATCGCTGACGGCAACGACTATCTCGCTAAGATGACAAACAACCTTGAAGTACTTAAAGAGGCTTTGAAATAGGAGAAAGCTTAATGGCTTTATTAACTGTAAAAGATCTCTGCATCGGTTATGATAACGATGCACTGATTAAAAATCTGAATTTTGCGGTGGATCCCGGCGACTACCTCTGCATAGTAGGTGAGAACGGAACCGGTAAATCCACCCTTATGAAGACCCTTCTCGGTCTCAGGTCCCCCATGAGCGGAAGCATAGAAATGGGTGACGGTCTCAAGGCAAACGAGATAGGCTATCTTCCCCAGCAGACCCAGATCCAGAAGGATTTCCCCGCATCCGTGCGTGAGATCGTCCTCTCCGGGTGCCAGGGCCGCGCAGGTCTCAGACCTTTCTATAACAAGGAAGAGAAGCAGATGGCCGAAGATAACATGGACCGCTTGGGGATAAGCCACCTGAAGGACCGCTGCTACAGAGAACTCTCAGGGGGACAGCAGCAGAGAGTCCTTCTGGCAAGAGCTCTTTGCGCCACCGGAAAGATCATCCTTCTGGACGAACCCGTAGCAGGACTGGATCCTAAGGTCACCCAGGAGATGTATCATCTCATCGCCAACCTGAACAAGGAAGGCATAGCCATCGTCATGATATCCCATGACCTGGTGCAGGCTGTCCACTATGCGAGCCACATACTTCACATAGGCGAAAGGATCTTCTTCTGCACCAAGGACGAATATCTCATGAGCGCTCCGGGCAGGCTTTTCGTATCAAACAAGGGAGGAGGTTTCAAAGAATGGCAGAAACTCTGATCACTTACCTCCAGTATCCCTTTGTTAGAAACGCGCTGATAGTAGGCGTGCTCATCGCCCTCTGTTCATCGCTTCTGGGAGTCACCCTGGTACTCAAGCGCTTCTCCTTTATCGGAGACGGCCTTTCACACGTTGCCTTCGGCGGAATCGCCATCGCATCAGTACTTAACATCACAAACGACATGCTGGTAGTTCTTCCGGTAACCATCATAAGCGCCGTCCTCCTCTTAAGGACCGGCCAGAACACCAAGATCAAGGGAGACGCGGCAATCGCCATGATATCGGTAGGCGCCCTTGCCTTCGGTTATCTTCTGATGAACGTGTTCTCAACTTCATCGAACGTCTCGGGAGACGTCTGCACCACCCTTTTCGGATCCACCTCGATCCTCACCCTTTCAAGCTGGGACGTATGGCTTTCGGTCATCCTTTCGGTCCTGGTGGTGCTGATCTTCGTACTGATGTATAACAAGATCTTCGCGGTTACCTTCGACGAAGACTTCGCCATATCAGCGGGAACCAATGCAAACCGCTATAACCTTCTCATCGCCATCATAATAGCCGTGATCATCGTTCTTGCCATGAACCTGGTGGGATCCCTTCTGATCTCAGCGCTTGTGATCTTCCCGGCACTTTCGGCCATGAGATTATTCAAGAACTTCAAGGGAGTTACCATCTGCTCAGCCATACTTTCAGTGGTCTGTGCACTTCTCGGTATGCTGATCTCCATACTGGCAGGTACGCCGGTAGGATCAACTATCGTTGCGGCTGACGTAGTCGCCTTCCTTGTTTGTCACCTTGCAGGTAAATTTATTACAGGGGCAAAATAATGAAGACTAAAAAGATATTGACCATATTGCTTATTTCACTTATGCTTGTGACCCTGCTCTCAGGCTGCGGAGATGATTCCTCTGAAAGAAACAACGGCGGTTCCCAGTCCCCGACCGTGTCCGACGTGCTTGAAGAAGGCATGGCGGAGGCTGACGGTGAGGATACGCAGGAACGTCAGAGCGGTGTGACGGAGGGAGCGCCTGAACCTGAGGAGATCGGAGACGATGTAGCCTTAAGCACTACGGAAGGCATCGATATAGACCTCACTCAGCTTTCAAGCACCATGGTATATTCCGAGGTGTTCAACATCGTATCCGACCCCGAATCCTTTGTGGGCAAGGTAATAAAGATGCAGGGCAGTTTCACCATGTACCACGATGAGGCTACAGACAAGTACTACTACGGCTGCATCATCCAGGATGCCACGGCCTGCTGCTCACAGGGACTGGAGTTCGTTCCTTTGAACGCAACGGTATATCCCGACGACTTCCCTGAGGAAATGTCAACCATCACCGTGACCGGCACCTTCTCCATCTATGAAGAAGGAGAATACAAGTACATGACGCTGAAGGACGCGTATATGGAAGTATAAAAAATGCAGATACTAAAAGAGACGGCATCCAGGCCGTCTCTCTTTTAATGTTTTGATATTTGCATCAGATGTTCAGCCATCCAAGCACGCTTGCGATGGAGCTTAAGAGGATGACCACTACGAAGATCGGAGCCACCGACCTGATGAACACGCGGTACATTCCCTCGAAGCGGAACTTCGATGAAAGCTTGACCTCTTCAGCGATCCTGTCGACTGTAACCACCTTGATGATGAACATGCAGGTTGCAAAGGCTGCCACAGGCATCATAAGTGAGTTAGTGAGGAAATCGAAGAAATCCAGGATCTCCATGCCGAAGATGTGAACGAAGGACAGTCCGCTGTATCCAAGGGATGAAAGGGATCCAAGGACTACCATGATCAGGGCTACAAGGCCGGTTGCCTTCTTTCTTCCCCAGCCAAGCTCATCCTGGATGGTGGATGCGCTGGTCTCCGCAAGGGAAATGGCGCTGGTGAGCGCGGCAAATAATACCAGCACAAAGAACAGAATGCCAACGGCTCCGCCGAGTCCCATGCTCTCGAATACCTTGGGGATCGTCACGAACATGAGGCCGGGGCCTTTGTTCAGCATGTCCGGATCTCCGCCTGAGAAGGCGAAGACCGCGGGTATGATCATAAGGCCTGCCAGAATGGCGATACCGCTGTCGAAGAAGATGACCTGATGGGTCGCCTTCTCGATATCAACGTCCTTCTTCATGTATGAACCGTAGGTGATAAGGATACCCATTGCGATGGAAAGGGAATAGAACATCTGTCCCAGAGCGGATACCACCGTCATCCATGAGAAGTGCTTGAAGTCAGGGACCAGGAAATACCTGATACCGGCGCCTGCTCCGGGTCTCGTCATGGAATAGATGGCAACCAGTATTGCCAGAAGCACCAGGATCGGCATCATGATCTTGGATACCTTCTCAACTCCGTTCTCAACTCCCAGAACTATGACTATGAGGGTGAGAGCGGCGAACACGATGAACCAGAGTTCAGCGTCTCCCGCTGATGTTATAAAGCCTGTAAAGAAATCGTCCTGCGCTGTGCCGTGAACGTTTCCTGTAATATATTCAAAGAGATATTTGCAGACCCAGCCGCCTATTACGCTGTAATAAGGAAGGATCAGCATGGGGATCACAGCGTTGATCCAGCCCCCTGCTTTAACTAAGCCCTTCTTGCTGAAAGCGCTGAACGCACCCACGGGGCTCTTCTCCGTCATCCTTCCCAGTGCGCTCTCTGACATCATGAGCGTATATCCGAAGGTCAATGCCAGCAAAAGGTATACTAAAAGGAAGATGCCCCCGCCGTACCTTGCAGCAAGATAAGGGAATCTCCAGATATTGCCAAGCCCTACGGCTGACCCTGCCGTAGCCAGAACGTAACCGAGTTTGCTGGAGAACAAACCTCGTTCCGCATTCTCTCTTAAATCGTTATTCATAAATAACTTCCTCCAAATTTGTTTCAACGAAACAAAATTATAGCATAGGATTGTTTAAAAATCCATAATTTTTATCTATCTTGAAAAAATATATTTTTTGTAATATGATGGTACCAGAATTTTGATTCAACTGTTTCAGAATAAACATAAACGGAGGCAACAATGATCAAGACTGAAATACTGAACGTAAACGGAAACCTCGTACAGGGCGTACACATCAACGCACCCGGAGGAGAGGGACATCCCAACATGCTGGTACTGGTATGCAAGAAAGGATATATCATGTGCGGCTATCTCAACCTCGGAACTTCCGATGCAGTAGCTGACGCTGCCTGCGTCATCGGCGGCGCTTGCTTCGATGATATCCTGGCAAACCCCGTAAAGGCTGTTTCCAAAGAAGGAGAAAAGCTTGGCATCAAGGTCGGAATGACCGGAAAGGAAGTCTGCGACATCCTTAACTGAGTATGACTAAAAAGACTTTTGCCATAGCCGGAGCGTTCATAGCCTGGATCATGGGATCCGGCTTCGCCACCGGCCAGGAGATTTTCCAGTTTTTTACAAGTTACGGATATATGAGTTTTGCGATCCTCGCCATCAACCTGGCGGGGTTCCTTTTGGTGGGGACCGAGATCCTGGAAGTGGGCTATGCCCACCGCGATATCAAAGGATTCAATCACTTTGAATACTTTTGCGGTAAAAAGATAGGCTTCTTCTACAGCTGGGTCCTGCCGCTCAACATGTTCGGAGGACTGAGCATCATGCTGTCCGGCGCGGGCACTGCCCTCAACGAATACTTCGGTATCAACGTTCACGTCGGAGCTGTTATCATGGCCGCCCTCGCTTTCATGTCCTACGCCATCGGCTTTGAACGCTTCCTTAAGATCGCATCATCCATCGGTCCCGTGATAATCTGCTTTACGCTGACCGTGGGGCTCCTGACGGTCATAAGGAATTCAGCGGACATAAGCGGCATTACCGAATATGCCTCAGATATGGAAGAAAGGCAGCCTGCCCCCTTCTGGTGGCTGTCTGCCCTGCTCTACATATCATATAACCTCTGGGGCGGATCTAAGTACTATACCGCTTTGGGAGCGAGCGCCCCTACGCTCAGGGAAGCAAGAAACGGTGCCATTCTCGGCACCCTTGCCCTGATGCTCGGCATCTTCCTCATGAATACCGCCATGCTCACCGAGATGAAGAACGTACTGACCTTCGGTGTTCCCACCCTCTATCACGCAAAGCAGATATCCTACGTGCTGGGCGCCGTGTTCAGCATAATGCTTCTCATGGGCATCTTTTCCACTTCAAGCGCCATGCTCTGGATGGTCTGTGACAAGTTTGCGGATCAGGGAACAAAGAAAGGCAATATCACAGCAGCCTGTGTCACCGTCGGAGCTTTCATCCTGGGGCTCCTCCCTTTCATATCGCTTATCGGCGTTATATACACGATCCTGGGCTACATGGGTTTCATCCTCATCGGCTGCATGCTTTACAAAAGATTCAAGGGCTGATGTGAAGATTTTTTGAAATCAGATCTGCAGATATTTCGTCTGCAGATTATTTATTGTATAATATATAATAGTTTGGATAAGGAGGCAGGCAGTATATGAAAAAAGTTTTATGTCTCATATTGATCGCGGCGCTTACGTTCACAATGGCTGCCTGCGGCATCGGCAAGGATTCAAATGAGGAATTGAACCCCACCATGACGGCGGACGCCTTCCTCAAGGCTTTGAAGACCCGTGACGCGGAAGCCATAGCGGAATATTACGCCGGAGATCCCAAGGACTTCAGATTCACCGAGGATATCGCTGATCCCAACGTGGCTGAACTCGCGGACAAGCTCCTTGAAAAGATACTCGATTTTGACTACGTCCTCGATAACGAAAAGATAGACGGAGACAAGGCCACCGTTGACGTTCACATAAGCACCTACGATATAAGCGGCATAATCGGAGACCTGACAGGCGACATCTTCTCCCTTCTGATGTCTTCCGGTTCATCCATACTGAACGGCGAGGACTCCGCGGCGGAACTGATCAAACAGATCGTGGAAAAGATCGACGAAGCCATAAAGACCGCCGAAAAGGATTCCAGCGTCAAGGTTACCCTGAGACTCGTAAAGCAGGACGACAAGTGGCTGGTGAGCGACATGAACAAGACGGATGATTTCTTCAGATCCCTCTTCGGAAGCCTCCAGAAATGGATCGACGGATCCTCTTCCTTCTTCGGAGCATAAAACAGCATCTTTTAAAATTACCGGCTTAATGATATGTACCCAGAATCCTGGACACATAGAAATATGAATTAGGTTAAGCAATTGGATGCTTTCCTGTATTTTACAGGAGGCATCCATTTTGTTTTGGATTGGATCCTTTCATTGTTGTAGTAAT
>Ga0256405_10003660_pt1 | contig 31166 bp, 25 predicted proteins | sample RumenRJG_02DNA_FD_189096 | JGI IMG/M metagenome (GOLD analysis project Ga0256405, IMG submission 189096) | Bovine rumen microbial communities from Lethbridge, Alberta, Canada - RJG_02 | ecosystem: Host-associated > Mammals > Digestive system > Stomach > Rumen | place: Canada: Alberta...
CGAGCAGGTACATCACTTGCCGCCGGTGGCGCTGCCGCTGTCGTAGATGGTCCATTGCCCATCATGGATGTAGCAGGTGGTGTTATTGCGGTTGCCGGATTGTCATGGTCGGCCTATGAGATTTATGACGCTACGAAGACAATGCCAGATGAGATGAATGCCAAGATTCGAGAGGAGATTGTGCAAACGAGAGAGGCACTTGAAGAAAAAGCGCTTGCAAACCTGCAAAAGGCTAAATTGGATTGTGAAGCATCGGCAGAGCAGAAATTGTTTGAGCTCAACAAGATTTTGAAAGGCGAATGAAATGAAGAAATGTCTTGTCTGTAGTGTGTTTATCACTGTCGCCGCGCTCTCTTATGCGGGAGCGGCAGGGCTTGTAATAAAGGGTGTTTCTCATTCGTGGGATGAAATCGCAAAGTTGGCGCTAAAGGTTAGCGGAAGAGAGCTTACAGATGATGCTGTAAAATCCGCCGCCAAAACGATTGAGCAAGCGGCCGGGAAATATGGTGACGATGTTGCAAAGGCAAGTGCTAGAGGCGGAGTTGAGGTTGCCGAGCAGACCATGAAGCGGGGAGGTCGTTTCTTTGGTGTTTTGCAAAAGGCCGCCCAGTATTCTGATGAATCGTTGCGAGCCTTGGTATTGAATGCTGATGATATAGTGAAGTATTCTGCGAAATATGGAGACGATGTTATTGTCAAATTAAATGCTAAGGTCCCTGGTCAGGTGTCTCGAATGATCGCAGCGACGGAGAAAAGCGGAATCGGAGGCGTTGAGCGAGCGGTGCGCGCAGTGTCAGACCTTCCTTCAGAAGATATTCCGAGGGTGTTGGGCGCGATTGAAAAGAACCCATCTGTTGCCCGCGAATTTATAGAACATGTTGAAAAAGGAGGTAGGTACTTTGTCGATAAGGTTTTTGAGGTCAATGCGAAACAAATCATGGCGGGAGGTTTGTCGGCTTCGATGATTGTTTCTGCTTTTAGAGCGACGGAACCGTTTGTCGCAACTGGCGTCAAAATCAAAGAAGGTCCGCCGATTGATGGCAATCGCATAGTCGATGGCATGAAGTACAGCGTGATTATTCTTGCTCTTTGCATTGGCGCCGGATTAATTGTTTATGTGGTCCGCAAGACCAGTTTAGCTAAAGAATGGATAAAAAAAGGATAACAGGATGAATGAAAAATTGAAGCGAAGCATAGTGCGATGGATTGGATTGATTCTAATTGTCGCACCATTTATATGGAACGCATGGTTCCCATTTGAGGATGGGTATTGGCTGATGGATTTTCTAATAACCATTGCGGGCATATTTCTCATCGTTGCAACAATAGCAGAGCCATTTGAAATTATTGGCTGTATAATGATAGCGATAGGTTGGTTTTCGGTTGTTCTATATATTCTCAACGCTCACAAAGCACTTACATTTAGTGTCTTGCTGATTGTGTCTGGCGGCATTGTTCCTGATCTTCCAAGGATTATTAGCAGGTTCAAGAAGAGGAAGTCATTTCCTCGCAAAGTGGCAACTGCCTGTGGACCTTCGCATGCCATAACTTCGCCAGATCTTCCGATTGTGACGAAGGCTTTGCCTGTTACGGCTCCGTGTCCGGGAACAGTGCTTCGATGGAGCGTTGCTGATGGACAGCTCGTGAGTAAAGGCGATGAAATATTAGTTATGGATGTCATGAAAATGGAGACGCCTATAAATGCTCCATGTGCAGGAATTGTTTCTCTAAAAGTTGCAGCGACGGACCACGTTCATACCGGTGACATGATGGCGTTGATATTGATAAATTCTTGCGTCGCGGCTCCTTGCTGTGGACTTTCGACCAAGCAGGATGCACAGCCAGAACAGGAGAAAACGCGCAATAATTCAAAGACAGCCAGTAAAGTGATCGGCAAGGTTCCGTTGCTTGTTGACGGCAATAATGTTGTCCGACAAAGCCAGCGTTACGGGTGGCGAGTCCTCAAGACTCTACTCGATTGGCTCAACGCAAACAATGTAGATCACTTTCTCTATTTCGATGCATCAATCCGATATGTGATGAAGGAAGAGATGGATGAGACCGGCAGAGCATTTATAGATGCGCAACTTCAAGACGAGGGACGCGTGACAATATGTCCGGCCCGCGACGAGGCCGACAAGTTCATCCTGTCTCGTGCGAACAAGGAAGGCAACCACATCATCTCTGATGATGGCTATAGGCAATGGGAAGCCCAGTATCCTTGGATAAACGCAATGAACGAAACTGGCAACCGCCGCGTTCACAAGTTCTCGGTTGAAGGCGATGTACTTTCTGTCCCCGACCTAGACATAAGAGAAAAGATAATGGAGTCTTGATTCCGTACAAGGCATACGAGGCCAAGAAAATGAAACCAATCGTAGCCATGACAGGCCGTTGCTCTTGGAGATTAGTTTAGATGACATTGAGAATATTTGGAGGAGCTATGAATGAGATATGGCGTTAGGATAGTTGTGCAATTGTTGTTGGGCGTGTGCCTTGTCGTATTGGGCGGGTATAGGCATGTCGAGGTTGGGCGCGAGGGGATCGCATGCGACTATGTTGTGAAGGATGCCGATGTCTCTGCACGGGATTTTGGAAATTCCCTCGATTGCTATGTGAACGAGGTCTGGGATGTTTTCAACGACAAGAACCTGACGAGCTTTTTCGAGCCGGAGGGCTGCGAGTTCTACATGCCGACCACGAGGATACGCTTGAAATGTACGGTCCGGTTGAAATCGTGATACCTGGGTATGGGATGTTGCGGTAGCGGCAGAAGAATGCAAGCTACGGCGCGGCGGGCGGAGCTGTCGGGAACAGGCCCTGTCAGATTTTTGAGAGAGGATCGTATATCCGATTTTATGACGCATCGCGTTTCACGCGAACATGTCGCCGACATTGCGAAGCATGGATTCATTCTGACTGGAGACTGCGCAAGTTTGCCCGGCTTGGACAGGCGGCTTGCCGCGGCCATGGGCATTCCCGTCTGCATCTATTCCGAGTGGGCCGGTGTCTCCGGCTTCACCAATCCAGTCTGCGAGCTTGCGTCGTAGGCGCGGGCGATGGGGCGAAGCCGCTCGGCGAGGGAGGTGCGGCGCTCGCGCACGACGTTCGTCTCGATCGCGCGGCTGACGGCGTAGGGGACGCCGATGAGGAGGACGAGCTTCTTGCCGCGCGTGATCGCGGTGTAGAGGAGGTTGCGCTGGAGCATCACGTAGTGCTGCGTGTGGACGATCACGATCACCGCCGGATACTCGGATCCCTGCGACTTGTGTATTGTCGTCGCGTACGCGAGCACGAGCTCGTCGAGATCGCCCGGCCCGTAGACCACGGGGCGTCCGTCGAACGTCACGACGAGCGAACGCTCTTCGCCGTCGACCGCCTTGACGAAGCCGACGTCGCCGTTGTAGACGTCCTTGTCGTAGTTGTTCCTGAGCTGCATCACGCGGTCGCCGGCGCGGAACGTCGTCCCGCCGCGGACGAGCGCGGGCCCAGTCGGATTCAGCGCCTTCTGCAGCTCGAAGTTCAGGTTCTCCGTCCCGAGCAGGTTCCTCCGCATCGGCGTGAGCACCTGGACGTCCTCGAGGGGGTCGAGCCCGAACTTGCGCGGAATGCGCGTCGTCATGAACTCTATCGCGCGCCTCAGGCACTGCTCCGGGTCCTCGCAGCGGACGAAGTAGAAGTCGGTGTCGCCCTGCCGTATCTCGAGCGGTTCGCCGGCGTTCACGCGGTGGGCGTTCGTGACGATGAGCCCCGACGCGTCCTGGCGGAAGATCCTGTCGAGCCGCGTGGACGCCACGACGCCCGACTTGATGAGGTCGCCGAGCACGTTCCCCGCGCCGACGCTCGGCAGCTGGTCGGTGTCTCCGACCCAAGTCACCGCGGCGCCGGACGGAACGGACGAGAGGAGGTCTTTCGCGAGGTTGATGTCGACCATCGACGTCTCGTCGAAGATGAACACGTCGCCCTCGAGCGGGTTTTCCGCGTCGAAGGTGAACTTGTTCGTCACGGGGTTCCACTTGAGAAGCCTGTGGATCGTCTGCGCGGGAGCCCCGACAGACTCCGTCATCCGCTTTGCCGCGCGGCCGGTCGGCGCGGCGAGGACTACTTTGAGCTTACGCGCGGAATAGATGTCGACGAGCGCGCGGATTATCGTCGTCTTGCCCACGCCCGGGCCGCCCGTGATGATCGAGAACCGGTTCGCGAGGCAGCGCTCGAGCGCCTCGGACTGCTGGATGTCGAGCGAGAAGCCGGCCTTGCGCTCCCACCACTCCACGGCCGCCGCCGCGTCTACCGGCCGGAACGAGCACGGGGCGTCCAGGATGCGCCGCACGTGCTGCGCCGTCAGCTTCTCCGCCCACCAGAGCGAGCGCAGGTATATGCGGCGCGGAGCTGTGACGTCGTGGCGCTCGGCCCATCCGGCGTCCTGCGGAGGCGCGGTTTCGGCGGCGGCGTCGCGCTCGGCGATGACGCGGCCGTCGGCGATCTCCTTCTCCAGCGCCTCGCCGAGCACCTCGGTCGGTATCTCGGTGAGTTCGTTCGCGTGGAGGAGGAGGTCGTTTTCGAGCGTCCAGCAGTGGCCGCTCTCCTCGGCCTCCGTCTCGAGCGTGTAGGAGATCGAGGCGCGCGCGCGGAGCATTGAGTCCTTCGGGATGCCCACGGAGAGCGCGATCTTGTCGGCCGTGGCGAAGCCGATCCCCCAGATGTCGCGGCAGAGCTTGTATGGATCGGCCTTTATGATGGCTATCGCGTCAGGACCGTACCTGCGCACGATCTTCGTCATCTTCGCGATCGAGATGCCGTAGGTCTGCCCGAAGATCATGTTTTCGCGCATCGTCTCGTTCGCATGCCAGCTCGCGCGTATCTGCTCGATCTTCGCCTTGCCGAGCTTCGGCACTTCGCTGAGCCGCGCGGACTGGTGGGAGAGGACGTTGAGCGTGTCTTCGCCGAAGGTGTCGACGATGCGCTTCGCGAGGACCTTGCCGACGCCCTTTATGAGCCCGGACGCGAGGTAGCGCTCGATGCCGACGAGCGACTTCGGCGCGACGCACGTGATCGTCTCCGCCTTGAACTGGCGTCCGTGGACCTTGTCGGTCACCCATGAGCCGGTCGCGGAGATCTCCTCGCCTTCCCACACCGCCTGCGCCTTGCCTACGACTGTTATCTCGTTGAGCTTCCTGAGCGCGAAGCCGGACGGCAGCTCGACGTGGAGGACGGTATAGCCGTTCTCGTCGTTGTGGAACACGACCGACTTGATCGTCCCCTCGACTGTCTCGCTCGCTTCATCAGACATTTCCGAATATTATACCAAATATGCGCGGCGTGTCCGCGCGGCGGCGCGACCGGGGGATCGCGCCATGCGAAGACGCGCGAAGCATACGAGCACAGCGGGGCTGATTTATGGTATAATTTCCACCATGAAACTCGACCCGACGAAGATGAAGGACTGGCAGATCGCAGAGGCTGCCGAAGAGAATCTCAAACCCGCCGCCGCGCTCGCACAGGAGCTGGGGCTTCAGGAGGACGAGTGGACGCCCTACGGCAAGGTCCTTGCCAAGGTCGACGTCACAAAGGTGCTTAAGCGCGTAGGCGCGGGGCGGAAGGGCAAGTACATCGACGTCACGGCAATCACCCCGACCGCCCTCGGCGAGGGAAAGACGACGACGACGCTCGGCCTCGTCGAAGGCCTCGGCAAACTCGGGAAGAAGGTCGTCGGCTGCGTTCGCCAGCCGTCGGGCGGCCCGACGTTCAACATCAAGGGCAGCGCGGCGGGCGGAGGGCTCGCGCAGGTCGTGCCGCTCACGGCGCTTTCGCTTGGGCTTACCGGCGACATCGACGCGATCACCAACGCCAACAACCTCGCGATGGTCGCGCTCAACTCCCGCATGCAGCACGAGCGCAACCACGACGATGCGTGGCTCGCGGAACGCGGGCTAAAGCGCCTCGACATCGACCCCGAGCGCATACAGTTCCGCTGGGCGATGGACTTCTGCGCACAGGGGCTCAGGAACATCGAGATCGGCCGCGGCGGAAAGCTCGACGGCTTCAACTGCGCGAGCGGCTTCTACATCACCGTCGCATCCGAGGTGATGGCGATCCTTGCGATGAGCGCCGACCTCGCGGACCTGAGGAAACGGCTCTCGAAGATCATCGTCGCCTATTCGAAGTCCGGTGCGCCCGTCACGACAAAGGACCTCGAGGTCGACGGCGCGATGTGCGCGCTGCTCGTGAACGCGATCCAGCCGACGCTCATGCAGTCGATCGAGGGCCAGCCGATGTTCGTCCACGCGGGGCCTTTCGCCAACATCGCGATAGGGCAGAACTCGGTCGTCGCCGATCGCCTCGCCTGCGCCCTTGGCGACTACGTCGTCACGGAGTCGGGGTTCGCAAGCGACATGGGATTCGAGAAGTTTTGGAACATCAAATGCCGCTGTTCGGGGCTCAAGCCCGACGCCGTCGTGCTTGTCGCCACCGTCCGTGCGCTCAAGGCCCACGGCGGCGCGCCTGCGGTCAAGGCGGGCCTTCCCCTCGACCCCGCGTACACGACCGAGAACCTCGGGCTTCTCGAAAAGGGCTGCGACAACCTGCTTGCGCACATCGACATCATCCGCCGCGCCGGCATCCAGCCCGTCGTCTGCCTCAACGCGTTCTACACCGACACCCAGGCCGAGCGCGACCTCGTGAGGCGCGTCGCCGAGGGAGCGGGCGCGACGTTTGCCGTGAGCGACCACTGGCTCAAGGGCGGCGATGGCGCGATAGAGCTTGCCGAAGCCGTAATCGCCGCGTGCGAGAAGCCCAACAACTTCGCCTACCTCTGCGATCTCGAAGAGCCGCTCAAAGCGCGCATCGAGAAGCAGGTCAAGGAGGTCTACGGCGGCGATGGCGTCGACTTCGAGCCGCTGGCGCTCGAGAAGCTCGCGGCGTTCCAGGCCGATCCCGAGACGGCGCGTCTCCCGATCTGCATCGCGAAGACGCAATACTCGCTTTCCCACGACCCGAAGCTCCTCGGCCGCCCGAAGGGCTGGCGCATGCCGGTCAAGGACGTCCTCATATACCGCGGCGCGGGTCTCGTCGTTCCAGTCGCGGGCGAAATCAAGCTTATGCCCGGCACTTCGGCGTCTCCGGCCTACCGCCGCATCGACGTCGACGTCGAAACAGGAAAGGTGAAAGGGCTCTTCTGATGAAAAGGCAGATCGTCCTCATAGTCTCTCTCGTCTGCGGCCTCATCGCCGCCATTCTCACGCGCGCCTACCTCACCGTCAAGGAGAACGAGATCAAGGCCGAGAAGGCGAGGCTCGTCAAGAAATACGGCTCTATCGACGTCCTCGCGTTCAACCACGACGTCCCGTCCGGCTCGGTGCTCTCGAAGGCCGACTTCGGCAAGCTGACCGTCCCTGCGATAGGCATGCGCGGGCAGGCGGTGACCGAGGAGAACCTCGCCGACGTCATCGGGCGCAAGCTCGTCATCGGGCGCAAGACGAAGGAAGTCCTCTTCTGGAGCGATGTCGAAGGCGGAGATCCGCGCGCGAAGGGGCTTTCGTCCGACGTGAAGCGCCAGATGCGCGCGATGTCCATCAACGTGAACGGCGCCGCGTCGGTGAGCGGGATGATCAAGCCGAACGACCATGTCGACGTGATCGGCACTTTCAACTTCCCGGACGACGAGGGCAAGATCAAGCGCGGCGACCCGGTGACGTGCACGATTCTCCAGAACGTGCTTGTCCTCGCGACGGGCAAGGACACGTCCAAGTCGCAGTCGCGCGAGCTCGGGATGGTCGGCGGTTCCAACTACTCGACAGTGACTCTCGAGGTGAGCCCGCGCGAGGCCGAGATGCTCGCTTTCGCCGAGCAGATAAAGGGGCGCCTCATCCTGACGCTCCGCAACCGCAACGACACGTCTTCCGAAAAGGAGCTCCCGCAGGTCGACTACGTAAAGATCCGCCAGGAGATGGAGGAGCTCAACCTCAAGCGCCAGCAGAAGCTCGGAGGGCGGTAGCAGATGGTCCTCACAACCCTCATCGGCGGGAACCGCGAATCCCGGACGCTCACCGACGGAACGTACATGATCGGGCGCAATCCGTCGTGCCAGATCAGGTTTGACTTCCCCGACGTCTCCGAGCGCCACGCGGTTCTGACCGTGAGGGACGGCCGAGCGGTAGTCGAGGATCTGCACAGCGCGAACGGAACGTATGTCAACGGCGAGCCGATAGACGGCGCCGTTGTGCTCGACAGCGGCATGGTCGTCCAGGTCGGGGAGTCGATGCTGCGCGTCTGCGACGAAAACGACTGGGCTGTAAAGGCCGCCGAAGACGCCGCGCAGGACGAGCCGGCCGCTGGCGAGGCCGAGCCGGCGGCGCGGGACGCAGAGGAAGACGACGAGCCGCCTCCGCCCGACCCGATGCGCGAGCTGAGGCGCAACGTGCAGGAGCAGATACAGAAGGAGCTCCTCAAGCGCATGGACATGAAGCGGCTCACGATGCAGGGCGTCGACCGCGAGGGGCTTGAGGACACTGCGCGCGAGAAGATCAGGCAGATCATCGACGAAGTTGTCGCCAACGGGCGGCTCCCAGACGGCATTGACCCCGTTCGCCTCGAAGACGACGTCTTCAACGAGGCGATGCGACTTGGGCCGCTCGAAGATCTCCTTGCCGACGACTCCGTTAGCGAAATCATGGTGAACGGCCCAGACAAGGTGTATATCGAGCGCGGCGGAAAGCTCCAGCTCTCCGACTGCCAGTTCACCGACGACGCGAGCGTCCTCTCGGTGATCGAGCGCATCATCGCGCCGCTCGGCCGCCGCTGCGACGAGTCGCAGCCCTATGTCGACGCGCGTCTTGCAGACGGAAGCCGCGTCAACGCCATCATCGCGCCGCTTGCGCTTTCGGGCCCCACGATCACGATACGAAAGTTCTCCAAGAAGGCGCTTACGCCAGACGACTTCATCCGCTTCGGGACGTGGACCCACAACGCGGCCGAGTTCATGAAGCTCTGCGTGTGGCTCAGAAAGAACATCATCGTCGCGGGCGGAACGGGCTCGGGCAAGACGACGCTTCTCAACCTTCTTTCCGGCTACATCCCCCACAGCGAGCGAATCGTAACCGTCGAGGACGCGGCGGAGTTGCGTCTCCAGCAGCCGCACGTCGTCCGCCTCGAGGCGAGGCCGCCGAACATCGAGGGGAAGGGCGCTGTGCCGATACGCGACCTCGTCAAGAACTGCCTCCGAATGCGCCCGGACCGCATCATCGTCGGCGAATGCCGCGGCGGAGAGGCGCTTGACATGCTCCAGGCGATGAACACCGGCCACGACGGTTCGCTCACCACAGTCCACGCGAACTCTCCGCGCGACGTCATATCGCGCCTCGAGACGATGGTGCTCATGAGCGGGATGGAGCTTCCGTCGCGCGCGATCCGCGAGCAGATCGCCTCTGCGGTCGACATCATCATCCACGAGTCGCGCCTTTCCGACGGTTCGCGCAAGGTCACTGCGATCACCGAGGTGACGGGGCTCGAGGGCAACCAGATAGTGATGCAGGACCTCTTCGCATTCAAGCAGAGCGGCGTAGGCCCCGACGGGAAGATCATTGGCGAATTCAAGCCGACGGGCGCGATGCCCACGTGGTTCGACCAGCTTGCGGGACGCGGCATCAAGTGCGACCCGAGGATGTTCGACCCTGACTGCACTGCGGACTTCACCGTGGAGAGGAAGAAATGATCCTCTGGCTTTCAGTCGTCCTCTTCGGTCTCTGCTTCGCGGGAATCGCGTGGTATTTCTGCGCCGGCGTGAAGATCAAGTCCGGCTGGCAGAACGGCGAAAGCCCGCTCGCGAGATGGCTCGACCAGCGCAGGCGCGACAAGTTCAACGAGCAGCTTCCCGAGGCGCTTGCGACGATGTCGAACGCGCTCCGCGCCGGCTTCTCGATCTCCCAGGCGTTCGATTCCGTCGTCGCGCAGGGCGAAAAGCCGATGTGCGAGGAGTTTGCGATCCTCCAGCAGCAGCTCAAGATCGGCATGAGCTTCGAGGACGCGCTCGAGTCGATGTCGGGCCGCGTCGGTTCCGACGACCTCACCCTCGTCACGACGGCGATTCTCATAAGCCGAAAGACCGGCGGCAACGTGACGGAAATCTTCGACAAGATATCAGAGACGATACGCGGCCGCATGCGCATCGAGCGCAAGGTCAAGACGATGACGGCGCAGGGCCGCATGCAGGGGATAATCGTCTCGGTGATGCCCCTCTTCCTCGGCGTCGTCATGACGATCATGAAACCCAAGCTGATGCTGCCGTTCCTGTGCAGCCTCCAGGGCGTCGCCTCGATAGTCGCGGTGATCGCCCTCATCACCGTCGGCTGGCTGATCATTCGCAAGATAATCAAAATTGACGTATGACATGCGGCCTTTGCCGTTCGTAGCCCGTCATTTTTGGTATAATATGCATTTAAACTTGCGAGTAGTAAGATGAAAGACAGATTTTTCGACAGGATCGACTGGGCGGCCTTCTGGACGGCGACGCTCGTCACGTTTGCGGTATATTTCTTTACCCTTGGCCCATCAGTGGGGCTTGAGGACTCGGGCGAGCTTGCGACCGCAGGCGCCCATCTCGGCGTTCCTCATCCCCCGGGATATCCGTTCTGGACGTTCTGCAGCTGGCTTTTCTGCAAGGCGTTTTCCTGGGTCACCTACATGGGCCACCCGACGCCCGCGTGGTGCATCTCGCTTTTCTCCGCGACGGCCGGCGCATTTGCCGCGGGCTTTACTGCGATGCTGATATGCCGGAGCGGGCGGGACTTTCTTGGGGGTGGAACGGACGGGGGCTATGGCGCCCCCGCACCCCTGCCCAAGGACGGTTTGACTGGGTTGGGCGTCCCCGTACCCCTGCCCAAGGTGGGGGTATCTTCTGTTCTCTGTTTTGGCGGCGGCGTTGCGGGGGCGCTTACGTTCGCGCTATCCCCCGTCGAGTGGTCGCAGTCGACAATCGTCGAAATCTACTCGCTCAACGCGTTCTTCCTGATGTGGGTGTTCCTTTTGAGCTACCGCTGGATGAGGAAGCCCTCCGACTTCATTCTCTGGTTCACTGCGTTCGTGTTCGGCCTTGGCCTTACCAACTACCAGGTTCTCCTTTTCGCCATTGTGCCGCTCGCGCTCGTCATCGCGATGAAGAATATCGGCATGTTCCGCGACGTCTTCATCTACTTGATGCCGGTCGCGCTTACCTACCAGATAATGCAGATCGGCTGCCTCCAGCGGGCGGACCAGTTCATGCAGTCCGACGTCATCAACAAGCACATGCCAGTCCTGCAGACCGGCGGATGTCCGTCGACTACAGTCATCGTCGTGGGGCTCGTGTTCCTCGTAGCGGCGGTTGTCGCGGCAGCGGTCCTCAAGAAGCGCGGCGAAGGTGACAAGGCGCGTCTTGCAGTTCTCGCGTTCGGCGGCTTTGGCGCGGCGCTCGTGTTTCTCGCCGCGACGATCTTCGCGGGCCCCGCGAAGTGGGAAGGCGTCTCTGCCGCGATTGCGCCGCTCATAGAGCCGCGCACATACGCGCTCGTCGCCTCGTTCATCGCGGCGAGCGTCGTCCTCGCGGTGGCTGCCGCGGTCGTTGAGGATGATGAGCGTCGTATCTGGGAGGGCAAGTCGCTCCCCTATCTCGTGGGTGCCGCGGCCTGTGCACTCGTCGCCATCGTGATTGCTGCAAATGTCCCCGCGGCGGGGAACCTCGGCTATCACGGGAAGGCCTATCCGTGGGGCAAGTCGATGGCGATGTTCTGCGTTCCGATGATTGCAATGTTCGCCATGTGCGCGTTCACGAAGAAGGGGCTTGCGTTCGCGATTCCGGTCGCGGGTCTTCACATCGCGGCGTTCGTGCTGCTGAAGAGCGGTGCGATGAACGGGCTCACCCATCCGTGCTCGTGGTGGTTTTGCTGGCCGATCGCATGGAACTTCGTCCTTCTCGCCCTTGTCTGGGCGACTCTCCCGAACGGGCGCTCCGTCGCCGGCGCGGCGTTCTTTGCGCAGCTCGGCGTCTCGTTCTACGCGTACATGCCCATCGTAAGCGATCTGCGCAACCCGCCGATGAACTGGGGCTATCCGCGCACGTGGGAGGGCTTCAAGCACGCGATCCAGCGCGGCCAGTACGAGGCGATCGGCTTCCAGATCCCGAAGTTCGAGGTGATCCTCAACTACTTCGAGGACGTGCGCGTCCAGTTCACCGACCTCCTGATTCCGTTTGCCCTCGTTCCGTTTGCGGCGGGCCATTGGATCGTGAAGAAGGAAAACCGCAGGGCGTTCTGGCAGTGGATGATCCCGGCGCTCGTGTGCTTCCTTCTCATGAGCTTCCTCCTGATCGCCCTTGCGAACGTGAAGGGCGACCTGCAGGACGGCTTCATCCAGAAGGTGAAGTTCATCTCGTCGCACGCGATGCTCGCGCTTTGGATCGGCTACGGCCTCGTGTTCGCGGCAGCGTTCGGACTTTCCCTCATCTCGAAGAAGGACGAGCTGCTCGCGGCGCGCGCAAAGACGATTGCCTTTGCCGTGGCTGCACTGATGATCGTCGTCTCGTTCGCGTATCCGCTGATCGACAACTACTGCGGCAACTACCGTCTTGGAGTGAACGAGATCGCGTTCAAGCTCGGTGGCAGCGAGCAGAACGGCCACACCTTCGGCTGGCAGTTCGGCGCGTACCAGCTCGACGGCGCGAAGGCGGTGAAGGAGCAGATTGTCGCAGACGAGGAGCCGCTTCCCGATCCCGACTGGCCGCCGGCGATGGATCCGTTCTCGATCTTCTTCGGCGGGACCGACCCGGGGAGGTTCGTCCCGACGTACATGATCTACTCTGCGGACTACCGCCCCGACGTCTACCTCATCACGCAGAACGCGCTTGCGGACGGCACCTACATGTCGGTCGAACGTGATCTCTACGGCGACGAGATATGGATTCCGTCGAACGACGACTCCGCCGAGGCATTCAACGTCTACGTTGACGAAGTGCAGCGCGGCATAAGGCCCGCGAACGGCGACCTCAAGATCGAGAACGGCCGCGTCCAGGTGACGGGTGCGCTCGGCGTCATGGAGATCAACGGAATCCTCACGAAGATGATGTGGGACCACGACCGCCTGCGCCACAGCTTCTACGTCGAGGAGTCGTACGTAATTCCGTGGATGTACCCGTATCTCTCGCCCCATGGCCTCATCATGAAGCTGAACGCCGACAGGACGCCCTACGACCCGAAGACGGCGGCGAAGGACCGCGACTTCTGGGACTGGTACGTTCGCCGGCTCCTGTCCGACCCGATGTACCGCCGCGACTTCGCGGGGCAGAAGTCTTTCTCGAAGCTCCGCGCGGCGATCGCGGGCCTATACTCGAAGCAGGGCCGCCACGCAGACGCGGCGCAGGCCTACCGCGAGGCGTGCCTCCTCTATCCCGCCTCGCCCGAGGCGTCGTTCCGCTATGCGCAGGAAATACTGCTGCCGTCGCGCCGCTGGGATGCCGTGCTGGAGCTGATGGACTACACCGACTACCTCGACCCGAACAACAAGCGCACGGCGAACCTGCGCGGCTACGTGGGGTCGCTGCGTTCGCTCCTCGCGCAGATCGACGCGCTCGAGCCGAAGCGCCGCGCCGGGACGCTGACGGGCGTCGAGCGCGTGACGCTCGCGAACTCGCTCTTCCAGCTCGGACGCGTCGGCGAGGCAGCGCAGCTCGTCCGTCCTCTCGCCGACAGCGCGGCGAATCCGTCGGAGCTTCAGGTGCTCGCCCAGATATTCATCGCAGCGCACTTCGATGTCGAAGCGGAGAAGGTGCTGCAGAAGTTCCTCAAGGCCGCGCCGGGCGCGAGCGCGGACATGTGGATCGAGCTTGCGAAGATACAGCACCGCTCCGGGCGCAGGACCGCCTCGCAGCAGAGCTTCATCGCCGGCTACCGTCTTGACCAGAAACGCATATTCGAAAGACTTCAGAAAGACCAGGAACTGTACGAGCTCGCGGCTCCTCTGTTCCAGAAGAAATAGTCCTCTTTACAAGGAGTAGTCCAAATGAAAGCACCAAAAAAAGGAATCAAGTGGGAGACCCTCGGTTTTGGGTTCTCCAATGTCAACTGCCACCTCCGCATGACGTGGAAGGACGGCAAATGGTCAAAGCCGAAGTTCGTCAAGGAGCCGTGGATCAACATGCACATTGGCGCCGCCTGCCTTCACTACGGGCAGGAGTGCTTCGAGGGCATAAAGGCGTTTAGGCAGAAGGACGGCAAGATCGCGATCTTCCGCCCCGACGAGAACGCGAAGCGCATGTACAGGACTGCCGAGCGCACCTGCATGCCGCCCATTCCTGTCGACACCTTCATCGAGTGCTGCAAGGCCGTCGTCAAGAAGAACGCCGAGTACGTTCCTCCGTTCGGCACCGGCGGGTCGATGTACCTCCGTCCTCTCCTCATCGGCACGGGTCCGCAGATCGGCGTCGCGCCCGCGAAGGAATATACCTTCATGATCATGGTCATGCCGGTAGGCGCGTACTACAAGGGCGGCCTCAAGCCCGTCCGCGCCGTGATTTTCGACCAGTGGGACCGCGCGGCTCCCCACGGCATGGGCGATGTCAAGGTCGGCGGCAACTACGCCGCGGGCATCTTCGCCCACGAGAAGGCGAAGAAGGAGGGCTGGCCCGTCGAGCTCTACCTCGACGCGAAGACGCACAAGTACATCGAGGAGTTCGCGACGTCCAACTTCGCGGGCATCACGAAGGACGGAACCTACGTCACGCCCGATTCGTGCTCGGTTCTCCCGTCCGTCACGAACATGTCGCTTCGCCAGTGCGCGAAGGACCTTGGCATTAAGGTCGAGGTCCGCCCCGTTCCCTACACGGAAGTGAAGAAGCTCAAGGCCGTCGCCGCTCTCGGCACCGCCGTCGTGATTACCCCCGTCTGGGAGATTACGCGCGGCAAGGAAGTCATCAAGGTCAGCGACCCGAACGTCGTCCACCCGACCTTGCAGAAGCTCTACGACCGCGTCCAGGGCATACAGTACGGTCTCGTCAAGGACACGCACAAGTGGTGCTTTGAGGTGAAGTAACTACAGAAGGCGGTACGCCGTCATGGACACCATACTTATACTCGACTACGGTTCGCAGTACACCCAGCTGATCGCGCGCCGGATTCGCGAGCAGCACGTCTACTCCGAAATCGTCCCCTTCGGCATCACCGCCGAAAAGGTTCGCGCATACGCGCCGAAGGGCGTCATCCTCTCTGGCGGGCCGAACAGCGTCTTCGAAGACGGGGCGCCTGGCATCGACCGCGGCATATGGGATCTCGGCGTTCCGATTCTCGGCGTCTGCTACGGCATGCAGCTCATGAGCCAGGAGCTCGGCGGCAAGGTCGAACCGGGCGAGAGGCGCGAATACGGCAAGACCGAGATGACGGTCGAGCCGGGCAACGAGCTCTTCAAGGGGCTGCCCGACAAGTTCGTAGTCTGGATGAGCCACGGCGACCGCGTTTCCGCGATCCCAGTCGGGTTCAAGGTCAGCGCCAAGTCCGCGAACTGCCCGTTCGCCGCGATACGCAACGAGGAGCGGCGGTTCTTCGGCATCCAGTTCCATCCGGAAGTCGTCCATACCGAGCACGGCAAGCAGATACTCTCGAACTTCGTCTTCAACATCTGCCGCGCGAACGCCGACTGGCAGCTCACGACGTGGATAGACGACACGGTCGAGAAGATGAAGGCCCAGGTCGGCGACGACGAGGTGGTCCTCGGGCTTTCGGGCGGCGTGGACTCTTCCGTTGCGGCAGTCCTTCTCCACAGGGCGATAGGGCCGCGTCTTCACTGCATCTTCGTCGACAACGGGCTTCTTCGCTACCGCGAGGCCGAGCAGGTCGAGGAGATGTTCGCCAAGAACCTCGGGCTCGACCTGACTGTCGCGCGCGCGGCGCAGAGGTTCTACGCAGCCCTCAAGGGCCTCGACGAGCCGGAGGCGAAGCGCAAGGCGATCGGCAAGACCTTCATCGACGTGTTCGCCGACGAGGCGCGCAAGTTCAGCCACTGCCGTTTCCTCGCCCAGGGCACGATCTACCCCGATGTCATCGAGTCGTCGCACGCGGTGAAAGGGCCTTCCCAGACGATCAAGTCCCACCACAATGTCGGCGGCCTCCCGCCAGACCTCAAGTTCGAGCTTGTCGAGCCCTTGCGCGACCTTTTCAAGGACGAGGTCCGCGCCGTGGGGCGCGTCCTCGGAATGGCCGACGAGCTTCTCGACCGCCAGCCGTTCCCCGGCCCCGGGCTGGGCGTTAGGATCCTCGGCGAAGTGACCGAGGAGAAGGTTAGGCTTCTCCAGCTCGCGGACGTCCGCGTGCAGGAGGAGGTGAGGAAGCTCCCGAACTACAAGTCTATCTGGCAGACGTTCGCGGTGCTTCTCCCCGTGAAGACGGTTGGCGTCATGGGCGATCAGCGCACCTACGAGTATACTTGCGCGATAAGGTCGGTCGATTCGATTGACGCGATGACGGCAGACTGGACTCGGCTTCCCTACGAGACGCTCGGCGTCATTTCGAACCGCATAATCAACGAGGTGCGCGGCATCAACCGCGTTGTCTACGACATCTCCTCGAAGCCGCCCGCCACGATAGAGTGGGAATGAGCGATGGGGATGTGATTCCGCGGCGGGAACGCAACGCGATGATAAGGCGTACCTTCGTCGATTCCGTTCCCGTGCTGATGGGCTATACGACGATGGGCTTCGTCGCGGGCGTTCTTCTTGCGGCGAAGGGGAACGTGGTTCTCTCGCCGCTCTGGGGTTTTCTGACGTCGGCGCTTTGGGTCACGGGAACGATGTCGATCGCAGGCGTGGGGGAGATCGCGCAGCGCACTTCTTGGGCGGCTTTCGCGCTCATGACGTTCGCGGTGAATTTCCGCTACGCGTTCTACGGTTTTACGATGCTCTCCCGCTGGAAAGGCGTTCCGGCCCTGCGCAAGATGTACCTGATTCTGATGCTGACAGACGAGAACTATGCGCTTGAGGCGGCTTGCCCGATAAAAGATCCGGAAAAGAACCTGTACTACTGCACGGTGCTTTCGGCGTTGAACCACTCCTACTGGATTGCCGGCGTTACGGTCGGCGCCGTGGTTGTGGCGGTTCTCGGCCATGTCGTCGATCCCGAACGCCTCCGCGCCTGGACGAACGGCATGGAGTTCTCGATGGCGGCGCTCTTCATTGTCATCTTCACCGATCAGATTCGCAGGATGGGCGAAAAAATCTGTCAGAAGCCGCATCTTGAGCGCCCTAACGGGGAGAACTGACAAAGAAAGGAGCCCGGAAATGAAGATCACGACGATTGCAGCATTTGTCGCTACGGTGTTTGCGCTGGCCTGCGAGGCCGACACGAAAACGGTCTGGCGCGACTCGCAGGGGCGCGTGAAGGGTACGGCGACCACTGACAGCTACGGGAAGACTACCTACCGCGACTCAATGGGGCGCACGATTGGGAGCTCGAGCACGGATAGCTACGGCAAGACGACGTACCGCGACGCGATGGGACGCGTCCAGGGCAGCGCGAAGACCGACAACTACGGCAAGACGACCTACCGCGACGCGATGGGGCGCGTCCAGGGCAGCGCGAAGACCGACAGCTACGGCAAGACGACGTACCGCGACGCGATGGGACGCGTCCAGGGCAGCGCCAAGACCGACAGCTACGGGAAAACCACCTACCGTGACGCCCAGGGCCGCGTAAAGGGGACGAAAAAGTAGGACGCCGAGAACGGTATACTGCTGTTTCCGCGCAATATGGGGGCGGCTTGGCGAGATTGGTTTGGCTGTGATTGATGTCTGTTGTGCGGGCGAATCCCCCGCGGGCGGGTGAAATATGATATAATACCCCTTCATTCCGCTCGGCATGGGGAAATCCGCCCGCAAAGGAGGGGTCTTGCCGCAAGGGGCGGGGAAGGGCACATGGACAGTAAAGAAAAGCGCTACCTCGGCATCGACATCGGCTCGACGACTTTCAAGGCCGTCCTCCTCGGAGGAGACGGCAAGGTGGAGCGTACTGTCTACAAGCGAACCCAGCCGGTTGACTCCGGCAAGGTCGCCTGCACCGGCCATTGCTCCGGCTGCGGCGCCTGCGGCGGCGGAGCGTCGAAGCGCCTCGCGCTTGAGTTTCTCAAGGTCGCTGGCATAACCTCCTTCAAGGACGTCGCGGCAATCGTCGTGACGGGCAGCCAGATCGTCGAGGATACGCGCAAGTTCATCCCGTTCGACTTTCAGGTGAGCGAGGTGACGGCCCATGTCGCGGGCGCGAAGTTCCTCCACCCCGACGTCGACGCGATCATCGACTGCGGCGGCCAGGACTCGAAGTGCATGGTCTACAACCCGACGATGAAGCTCTGGACGAGCATGATGTCGGGCGTGTGCGCCGCCGGCACCGGCAGCTTCCTCGACTCGGTCGCCGCGAAGCTCGGCGTCAAGATCGAAGACGTCGCGGAGAAGGTGAACTACGATTCCGACACCGAGTTCAGCTCGGTCTGCGCCGTTCTCTCAGCGACGTCGATCAACAAGTTCAAGAACCGCGTGCCGATCGGCGACCTGCTCGCGGGGGCGTGCAAGGCCCAGGCGCGCACGATCCTCAACTCTGTCGGCCAGCTCCTCCTCAACGCGCCGGGCCGCAAGATTCTCTTCCAGGGCGGCGTCGCGTTCAACAGCGCGGTCGCGTTCTTCCTCAAGAAGCTCACCGGCAGCGAGATCGTGATCCCGCAGTACCACGAGGTGATGGGCGCGCTCGGCGCGGCGGTGATTGCGCGCCAGCTCCACGACCTCAAGGATTCCGGCAAACTTGACCTCGCCAAGGTGGAATACGAGCCGACGCGCGGCAAGTCGGTTCTGCTCAGGATCAAGTCTACGAAGCGCGACTTCTTCTCGACCGACAAGTCGAAGCCGCTCGTGTGGCGCAACCTCTTCTTCCCGACCGAGATCCTTAACGCGATGGACTGCCGCGTCCGCACGCTCGAGACGTACGCCGCGCTCTTCGGGCGCAAGGCCGACAAGGTAAAGGAGGCGCTCGGCAAGGCCGCGCAGAAGGGCTTCGACGGCCAGACGTGCTCGTTCCTCAGGATGCTCGAGGGCATGGAGCTCGAAAAGCCCGACTACATCGTCTCCACGATGCAGCCGTGCCAGCAGGCCGAGCGCGTGTTCGCAGACCTTGCGCGCGAATACAAGATTCCAGACCGCCTCTACTCTCTTCAGACGCCGATCAACGGCCAGAGCCGTGCCGCGATCGAGACGATTGCCGACGGCCTCGCCGAGTCCGTCTCGCTTATGGAGAAGGCGTTCGGGCGCAAGCTCGATCCCGCGCGCCTCGAGGAGGCGTGCGTTCTCTCCAACGAGGCAGCCGAACTTGCGCGCCAGTGCACGCATCTCCGCTTTACGTCGCCGCCGCTCGTCAGGGGCAGCGAGGCGATCTACAACGCGATCGTCTTCTCTCAGCTCTGGGGTACGCAGGATCTCGTCGACATCCAGACGGCCTACCGCGACGAGCTTATCCAGAAGAAGCTTTGGGCCGAGAAGCGCTACTCCATCGACGACACCCACCGTCTTCTCTGGCTTCACCTGCCGCCTTTCTACGACACGAAGCACCTCACTTTCCTCGAGACGACGTGCAACGCGCCGATTGTCTTCGAGGAGACGAACTTCGTCGGCTGGGAGCCGCTTGACCCGAAGGACCCCTACCGCTCGCTCGCGCGAAAGCTCCTTCAGTCGGGCTTCCTCGACCCGGCGCAGCGCGTCGAGTACGTCAAGAAGGCGATTCCCGAGGGCAAGTTCAACGGCGTCGTCCTCTACACGCACGGCTTCGGCCGCTGCTCGCTCGCGGACCGCGCCTTCTCGAAGCTGCTCCGCGAGACGCTCGACTCGATCGGATGCCCGCTTCTTGCGCTCGAAGGCGACTGCATGGACGCCTCGATCGACCCCTGCTCAACCGTCACGAAGATATCTTCTTTCGTCGAGGCGCTGAACCTCAGCCGCTACGGCAACATCTTCGGAAAGACGGTATAGCGCCGATGGCAGTCGGAGACCGCTGGAATATGATATAATATCCCAAAAACGGTCCTGTAGCTCATCTGGACAGAGCAGCTGCCTTCTAAGCAGCGGGTAGTGGGTTCGAGTCCCGCCAGGACCGCCATTGAAAGAACGCGAACATGAAACTGCTTGATGAACTCAAGGCCCGTGGGCTCGTGGAGGCCTTGACCGACCCGGAAATAGAGAAGGCCCTCGAAAGGCCCATGACGGTATATTGCGGGTTCGATCCGTCGGCCCGCTCGCTCCAGGCTGGCAACCTCGTCTCGATAGTCGTTCTCCGCCGATTCCAGATGGCCGGACACAAGGTCATCGCGCTCGTCGGCGGCGCGACGGGGCTCATCGGCGACCCGAGCGGGAAGTCCGCCGAGCGCAACATGCTTACCGTGGAGCAGGTCGAGGAGAACAAGAAGGGCATCCGCGAGAACCTGTCGCGAATCCTCGACTTCGACGGCCCCAACGCCGCGGTGATGGTCGACAACTACGACTGGTACAAGGGCACGAGCGCGATCGAGTTCCTGCGCGACATCGCGATCAACTTCCGCGTGCCGCAGATGCTCGCGAAGGAGTCCGTGAAAAAGCGCCTCGAGGCGAGCGAGGGCGCGCTAACTTTCACCGAGTTCAGCTACCAGATCCTCCAGGGCAACGACTTCCTCCACCTCTACGACAACTACGGCTGCCAGATGGAGGTCGGCGGCGCAGACCAGTGGGGCAACATCACCGCCGGCACCGACCTCGTCCGCAAGATGCGCGGGAAGTCGGCCTACGGCCTCACGTTCCCGCTTCTCCTCGACTCGTCGGGCAGGAAGTTCGGCAAGAGCGAGGGCAACGCGCTTTTCATGAACGGCGAGATGACTCCGGTCTTCGACTGGTACCAGTATTTCCTCAGGACGCCAGACGCAGACGTCATCCGCTACCTCAAGGTGTTCTCGATGAAGTCGCTCGACGAGATCGCCGCGCTTGAGGCCGAGATGAAGGCCCATCCTGAGCTGCGCATCCCGCAGAAGGCGCTTGCCGAGGAGCTGACGCGCCTCGTCCACGGCGAGGAGGGCCTTAGGGCCGCGCAGGAGGCGACCGAGGCGCTCTACGCGAAGAAGAGCGCCGCAGACGTCGCGAAGGCGGAGAACGTGCCGAGCGCGGAGGTGAAGCTCGCCGACTGCGTCGGGAAGCCAGTCTCCGCCGTCGCGGCGGCCGCGGGGATGTTCAAGTCCAACGGCGAGGCGCGCCGCATGGCGCAGCAGGGCGGGCTTTCGCTCAACGACGCCAAGGTCGACGCGAACAGGCTTTTCGCCGCGGCCGACGTCAAGGACGGCGTTGCCGTGCTCCGCTCCGGGAAGAAGAACTACTTCGTGCTCAAGGTGAGTTGAAAGGTTGAAGGGTTGAAGACGATCGAACGATACGTATTCGGGTCATTTCTCTCGAGCTTCCTGCTCGCGTTCCTCGTGCTTTCGTTCGTCATCACCGTCGGGCTGATGGTGCAGATCGTCGGGTTCATTCTCGAGGGCGTCTCGCCATCGCTCATCGGCCAGTTCGCGCTTGTCGGATTTCCCGAGACGATGCAGTGGACGATGCCGCTCGCGCTTCTCGTGGCGAGCGTGCTCGTCTTCTCCAGGATGAGCGCCGACAGCGAGATCGCGGCGATGCGCGCATGCGGAGTGAACCTCCTGTCGGTGATGAAGTGGCCGATCGCGTTTTCGTTCCTCTGCGTGGCGCTCGGGTTCTACATCAACAACGAGGTCGTTCCGCGCGGGCACGAGGTGCGCAGGAACCTAAAGACAAAGGTTTCGGTGAGCACCGGCATAGACCTCCTCGAGCCGGGGCACGTAATAGACGACTTCCCGAAGATGAAGTTCTACTTCGGCGCGAAGGAGGGCAACTGGCTGTACGACATCGTCGTCATGGACTATTCGCAGAAGGTCGACCGCATGATAACGGCCTCGAAGGCGCTCGTCACGAGCGAGGGGACCGACCTCCATCTCGATCTCTACCAGATGACGGTCGATCCGCTCGACGAGGACCATCCAACGATGGCTCGCGCGACGAGGTTCCCCTATGTCGTGAAGGACGCGATAAAGGAGGTCAAGTACAGCAAGAAGGACAAGGACCTCGACTTCGGCGAAATACTCGAGAAGATGTCCCTTCAGAAGAAGTTCATCGAGCTGGCGCAGGGCAGGAGCAAGACCGTCGGCACCGAGAAGAACCTCAGGAAGCGCGACCTCTCCAAGACGCGCACCGAGTTCTCCAAGCGCTTTGTGTTCGCGATGGCCTCGTTCTGCTTCGTCCTCGTTGGCATTCCGCTCGGCATAAAGGCGCAGCGCAGGGAAAGCTCTATAGGAATGGCGATATCCCTCGCGGTGTCGCTCGGCTACTACATAGTCGTCATTCTGATGCTATCGGCGCAGAAGAACTTCGCCATCCGGCCGGACATCCTGATCTGGCTTCCCGTCCCGGCGTGCCTGGCGATTGCCTCGTATCTGATTCCGAAGAACCTGTAGGGGTTGAAGGTTGAAAGTTTAAAGTTTGATGTTTGAGGTTTGAGGTTTAAATGCCTAAAGGCTGAAAGGTTACAAATCCATGAAAATCCATCCAACAGCGATAGTCGAAGACGGGGCGACGATCGGCGCCGACGTGGAGATCGGCCCTTACGCCCATATTGGCAAAGACGTCAAGCTGGGTGACGGCACGGTCGTCAAGCAGGGCGCGATAATCGACGGCCACACGACGATCGGCTCGATGTGCCAGATATTTCCCTATGCCTGCATAGGCATGAAGACCCAGGACCTCAAGTACAAGGACGGTTCCGTCTCCTACGTCGAGATCGGCGACCGCACGGTGATCCGCGAGTTCGCGACCGTTCACCTCGGAACGGCCGACGGGGAGAAGACCATAATCGGGTCCGACTGCCTGTTCATGTGCTACTGCCACGCGGCGCACGGCGTCATACTCGGCAACCACTGCATCTGCTCCAACTCCGTCCAGCTCGCCGGCGACGTGCATCTCAACGACTGGGCGATCGTCGGCGGATGTGCCGCGGCGCACCAGTTCTGCACCGTTGGCGAGCACGCGATGGTCGGCGGCATGACGAAGATCCGGCAGGACGCGCCGCCGTTCATGCTCACAGACATGGTCGAGGGCGCGATGAAGGTCATCGGCGTCAATGTCGTCGGGCTCACGCGCCGCGGCTTCTCGCGCGAGGCGATTCAGGCGCTCAAGGAGGCTCACCGCTTCCTCTACCGCGACGGCCTCAACCGCTCGCAGGCGCTCGACCGCGTTGAGCACGACGTCGAGCAGACGCCCGAGGTGCAGCGCCTCGTCGCGTTCTACCGCAAGTCGCAGCGCGGCGTCGCATGATTCCATTGGCAGACGCGGCTTTGTTTTGCTATACTATTGGCGATGAACATCAACGACATTGTAAAGACGCTTGACGGCACGCTCGTCGCCGGCGGAGAGTCCGACCGCACGGTCGGCACGGTCGTCGCTAACGACCTCATGAGCGATGTCCTCCTCAACGACGGGGATGATATCCTGCTTCTCACCTCGCTCGCCTCCGACCAGGCGATCAGGACCGCGAACATCGTCGGCGCCATGTGCGTCGTCGTGCACAACGCGAAGCCGCTGCCGCAGACGATGTGCCAGGTCGCGGACACGCTCGGCATACCGCTCGTGAGCTCGCCGCTCTCCAAGTACGAGAGCTGCGTACGCATACACGACTTCCTCAAGGCCGAAGCCGGGTCGTGATGGAGTACAAGCCGACGATCCTGAGCGGCGGCGAAAGCCGCAGCGACGACCAGATAATGGCCGCGCACGAGCGCAGGCACGTCCGCCGCGTCTCCGGGCCGGGTCTCCCCGGTTCCGACGGGCAGGGCGAGCCGCTCGTCATAATGGAGCTTCTCCAGCGCCTTCGCGTCAAGGACGTGATGCGCGACCACGACATAATCTCCGTCGTCCGCACCGACACGATGCACTTTGCGCAGAACCTGATGAAGCGCAACCACATCTCCGGCGTGCCGGTGGTGGAGGGGAAGCGGCTCTTCGGCATCGTCTCGATCAATGACATCATCATGGCGCTCGAAGGCGGCTGGATAGGCGACCCCTGCCAGAAGCACATGGCGACGAACCTCGTCGTGCTCGAGGAGGACATGCCTCTTGCCTTTGCGCTCAAGTATTTCGAGAACTACATATTCGGCCGCTTCCCCGTTCTCAACAAGGAGCGCGACCTCGTAGGCATCGTCTCGCAGCGCGACGTCACGCGCGTTTTGATGCGCGAGCTGACGAACGAGCTCGCGCGTCTCGAGGGCGGTGCTCCCACGCCCAGCGCGGCAGGGGAGCAGCCCAAGTCGGAAGGGGCTCTGCCGTACTACTCGATGCGGCAGTTCGTCATAGTGCGCAACGACCTGCAGAACGCGGGCAAGGCCGCAAACGAGATAAAGAAGATGCTGGGCGAGGCGGGCGTCGAGAAGAAGATCATCAGGCGCATCGCAGTCGCCGCCTACGAGCTTGAGATAAACATCTGCATCCACTCGCTCGGCGGCTCGATCACCTTCATCCTCGACGGCCACAAGGCGACGGTGATCGCGAAGGACAAGGGGCCGGGCATCAAGGACGTCGAATGGGCCCTTCGCGACGGCACGTCGACGGCGAACGACTGGATACGCTCGATGGGCTTTGGCGCGGGCATGGGCCTTTCAAACTCCAAGCGCGTAGCCGATTTCTTCGACATAAAGTCGACCGTTCCGACCGGCACGACGGTCCTCTGCGAATTCAACTTGCCCGAGAAGGCGTAGCCGGGAGGCTCTGGATATGACCAACATGACGCGCAAGGAGTTCATCGGCGGGGCCGCTGCGTTCGCAGCGGCCGGGTCGTTCGCGGCGGAGACGCAGGAGTCGCCGATGCTCGCAAAGACGAAGAAGTGGTTCAAGGAGGCACAGTTCGGGATGATGGCGCACTGGGGCCTCTATACGCTTCCGGGCGGCGAGTGGAACGGTAAGCCGGGCCGCCGCGCCTACGCGGAGTGGCTGCAGTGGGGCGAGCGCATCCCGATGAAGGAGTATGCCGCGCTCGCCAAGGCGTTCAATCCCGTCCTGTTCGATCCCAAGGACTGGATGAAGCGCGCCCGCGACGCCGGGATGAAGTACTTTGTCATAACGTCGAAGCATCACGACGGCTTCGCGCTCTTCCGCTCCAAGGTGTCAAAGTACAATGTGGTGGACGCGACGCCTTTTGGACGCGACGTGATAGAGGAGGTCGCCGAAGCCTGCCGCGAAACGGGCATCAGGCTCGGGCTCTACTATTCGCAGGACCTCGACTGGAGCGACCCCGACGGCGGCGGGAAGAAGAACGAGGAGGGGCTGAAGAACTGGGGCGACGAAGACTGGCGCAACACATGGGACTGGCCTGCCGACCGGGACTACGACTTCTCGCGCTACTTCGAGCGCAAGTGCAAGCCGCAGGTCAAGGAGATCCTCACGCAGTACGGCGACCTGTGCCTCATCTGGTTCGACGTCCCCTCGACAATCCTGCCCGCGCAGTGCCAGGAGCTGAAGGACATGGTGCGCGCATACCAGCCCGGCTGCCTCATCAACGGGCGGCTCGGATACGGTCTCGGCGACTACGAGACGCCGGGCGACAACTGCATAGCCGACAAGACGGACACGGGCAGGCTGTACGAGACCGTCGGCACGATGAACGACTCCTGGGGCTACCGCCCGACGGACACGCACTACAAGAGCGTCGATGAAATCCTCGCGATAAAGGCGAAGTGCGCGTCCATCGGCTCCAACTACATGCTCAACGTCGGGCCAGACCCCCTCGGCCGCATCCCCGCCGCGGGAATATCGATCCTCGACGGCCTCGCGGCCGCAGCTACTTCGAAGACTGGCGCCTGAGGCGGAGCTGGCCGCAGGCGGCGTCGGCGTCTTTGCCGCGCGAGCGGCGGAGCATCGTCTGCACGTGGTTCTTCATCAGGACGTCGAGGAACATCAGCATCGTCCTCTCGTCGGGCGTCTTGAAGTCAGGGCGGTGGGAGACGGGCGAAAGGGGGATGAGGTTCACCTTCGCCATCGGGACGCGCTTCACCTGCCGCGCAAGCTCCTCGGCGCATTCGCGAGAGTCGTTGACGCCCTTGATGACGGTGTATTCGAACGTTATTATGCGCTTCGTCGCCTTCGTGTAGTCCGCGCACGCCGCGAGCAGCGTGTCGAGCGGCCATTTTCTGTTGACGGGCATGAGCTCGTCTCTGAGGGCGTCGTTCGGCGCGTGCAGCGACACGGAAAGCTCGAACTGTATTCCCTCGGCTGCGAGCTTCGCGAAGCCCGGGACCACGCCGCAGGTCGAGAGCGTTATGTGCCTTGCGCCGAGGTTGGGGCCGCGCCCCGCGTTGATGAGCTTTAGGGCCCGCATCGTCTCGTCGTAGTTCGCGAAGGGCTCGCCCATTCCCATCACGACGATGTTCGTGATCTCGCCGAGCGCGCGTCCCGCCATGTACTCCGCGACGATCTCGTCGGCGGCGAGCGAGCGGACGACGCCGTTTGCGCCGGACGCGCAGAACGCGCAGCCCATGCCGCAGCCGACCTGCGTCGAGATGCACTGCGTGAAGCGCCCGGTCGCCGGTATGAGGACGGTCTCGACCGATTCGCCGTCTTCGAGCCCGAGGAGGAGCTTCTGCGTGCCGTCGGACGACTTTGAGACGGCGAGGGTCTGCGTCTTCGTGATCGGGAACTCGACTTTCAGCTGTTCGCGGAAGTCCTTCGGGAGAGTCGTCGCCTGGTCCCAGTCGGTGATGTAGTCGCGGTAGAGCGCCTGGAGAATCTGGTCGGCCCTAAACGCGCGCATGCCGCGCTCCGTCAGGATCGGCTTCCATTCTTCCGGCAGTATGCTCCAGGCCTTCTTCACGGGACATATTATACACCAAATCGCCGCGGGGCGGGGAAAAATTGGGGCTGACGGGGGCGGGCGATTATGCTATACTTGCATCCATGAAAATAGGGTGTCATCTGAGCGCGTCGGGCGGGTATCTTGCCATGGCGCAGACTGCCGTCTCGATCGGCGCTAACGTCTTCCAGTTCTTCACGCGCAACCCGCGCGGAGGTGCGGCGAAGCCGATCGACAAGGGCGATGTCGCCGCGTTCCTCGAGTTCGCCGAGGCGAACGGAATTGGCCCGATCCTCGCGCATGCGCCGTATACGCTGAACGCGGCGGGTGCGGAGACGCGGGTGCGGGAGTTCGCCGAGAGCGTGATGGCCGACGACCTGGAGCGGCTTGAGCACACGCCGGGCGCGATGTACAACTTCCATCCAGGCAGCCATGTCGGGCAGGGCGCGGAAGCGGGGATCGGGCTCATCTCGTCGATGCTCTCGCGCATCCTCTCGAAGAAGCCCTTCAGAACGACTGTGCTACTCGAAACGATGTCCGGGAAGGGCAGCGAGGTCGGGCGGAACTTCGAGGAGATCCGCGCGATCATCGACGCGACGGACGCGCCCCTCGGCGTATGCCTCGACACCTGCCACGTCTGGGACGGCGGCTACGACATAGTGAACAACCTTGACGGGGTTCTCGCTGAGTTCGACCGCGTTGTCGGGCTTGGCCGGCTCAAGGCGATACATCTCAACGACTCGATGAACGTCCTCGGTGCGCACAAGGACCGCCACGAGAAGATCGGGAAGGGGAAAATAGGGCTTGATGCGCTCATGCGCGTTGTGAACCATCCGAAGCTGAAGGACCTGCCGTTCTACCTCGAGACGCCGTGCGACCTACAGGGATACCGCGACGAAATCGCGCTCATAAAGAAAATGAGTGACAGTAATTGAACCACGGAATACACCGAATACACGGAAGAAGAGCAGGAGAGTTTAGATGACTTCAACGGTTTACATTGCAAAGAACGTCTACGGCGGCGACGGGCTCGGCCGCCTCGGAGACGGACGCGTCGTTTTCGTTCCAGGCGCATGGGCGGGCGAGCAGGTCAAGGCCGAGATCGTAGAGGAAAAGAAGCATTTCGTAAAGGCGCGTCTTGTCGAGGTCGTGGAGAAGTCTCCCGACCGCGTCGAATGTGCCGCGGAGCGCGTCGTGCCGGGAATGGTCTACGCCAACCTCTCCTGCGAAGGCGAGCTCAAGGCGAAGGAGAGCCAGCTTAAGGAGTTTTTCGAGCGCGCCCGCATTGAAGTGCCTGAATTCGTTTCCGCGAAGGGCGGCTCGGAGTTCAACTACCGCAACAAGGTCGTTTACCATTTTGCGAGATACGGCAGTGCCTGGCGCATCGGATACCGCACCGAGCCGTCGCACGAAATCGTTGACGTCGCAGACGATCCTCTTGCCCGCCCCGAAATCAACGCAAAGCTTGGCGAAATCCGCCGTGCCGTCACGACGCTGCTTACGACTGGCCCGGTTCAGGTGCGCAAGGACACCGAGCGCAAGGGAAGCGTGACCGTTCGCTGGACCAGGAAGAGCGGCGTCAAGTGGTGGATCGGCGACGCGCCGAAGGACATGGTCTTGAAGGAGACGACTTGTGGCCTCGACTTCGAAGTTCCGGCTGACGGCTTCTACCAGGTGAACACGGACGTCGGCGAGGAGCTTGCGAAAGCGGTCGTGGCCGAATACCAGAAGGGCGCGGCGGAAGCGCCGGAAGTCCTAGACCTCTACTGCGGCGTCGGCGTTCTCGGGCTCTGCTGCAAGCCGCCGCGGCTTACCGGCATAGAGTCTGGGCGTCAGGCGATAGAGTTCGCGAAGCGCAACGCCGCCGCGCAGAAGGCGGCGGACGCTCGGTTCTTCTCCGAGCAGGTCGGGCGCAACGTCGGGCGCATAAAAATCGGGCCGAAGACGACGGTTGTCGTCGATCCTCCGCGCGGCGGGCTCGAGCCGAACGTCCCGAAGTGGCTCGCCGCGGCGACTGCGCCGCGCATCCTCTATGTCTCGTGCGACCCTGCGACGCTGATGCGCGACCTCCGCACGCTCGCGCAGACCTACGCCGTGGAATCCGTCCGCTGGTTCAACATGTTCCCGCGCACCGCCCGCTTCGAGACCCTCGTCTCCCTCAGGAGGCGGTAGATGCGCTTTTTTGCCCCGGCGGGCTATTGCGCCCGGCGCGGTTTTTTGGTATATTACCCACCGTCCTGCGACTGTCTCAGGAGGTTATCCCTGCCGCGGGTGCTCGAAATTCGGGCGTTCGGTGTCCCATGTCGGGACCACTGGCAGGGTCTTGCTTCCCGGTACGCAGAATAATGAGAAAGAAAAGATAAAATGAAGATTGACAAGGCCGCCATCAAGTCCGAATTCCAGCGTCACGACCGCGACACGGGTTCCTCCGAAGTCCAGATCGCGATTCTCACCAAGGAGATCGAGGCGCTCACCGCCCACCTCAAGGCGAACAAGAAGGACCATTCTTCCCGCTACGGCCTCCTCCGCAAGGTCCAGAACCGCCGCAGCCTCCTCGACTACCTGAAGCGCGAGAACGAGGCGAGCTACAAGGAGCTCATCAAGAAGCTCGGCATCCGCCGCTAACAGGGGCTTCCTCTGCCGTGGGCGGGGTGCGGGGACGCCAGAGTTCCCGTCCGTTCCAAGAAGTTTACCAACGAAACAAGAGAAAAAAACAATGCAAGGAACAAAGCAGTTCAAGGTCAACATCGCGGGGACGGACCTCGTGATCGAGACCGGGCTCCTGGCGCAGCAGGCCGCCGGAGCCGTCACCGTCTCGTACGGTGACACGACCGTCTTCACGGCGGTCACCAACACCGACACGCCGCGGGAAGGAATCGACTTCTTCCCGCTGCAGTGCGAGTATCGCGAGAAGTTCTACGCGGCGGGCAAGTTCCCCGGCGGGTTCTTCAAGCGCGAAGCGCGTCCGACGAGCAAGGAGATCCTCACGGCCCGCATGTGCGACCGTCCGATCCGTCCGCTCTTCCCCGACGGCTACTACAACGACGTCCAGGTCAACTCGACGCTCATCCAGTCCGACGGCACCAGGGAGGCCGACTTCCTCGCCGTCAACGCGTCGTCCGCCGCGCTCCACATCTCCGAGATCCCGTTCATGGGCCCGATCGGGTGCGTCAGGATCGGCCGCATCGACGGCCAGTGGGTCATCAACCCCACGCACGAGCAGAAGGCCAAGAGCGACATTGACCTCCTCTACGCCGGCATCCGCGGCAAGTTCCTCATGATGGAGGGCTCCGCCAGCGAGATCAGCGACGAGGACTTCATCGCGGCCCTGAAGCGCGCCCACGAGGAAGTCGAGAAGATCATCGACCTCCAGATCGAGATGCGCCGTGCCCTCGGCAAGCCCGACAAGGACATCCACGACATTCCGCAGCCCGCGGACAAGATGGACTTCATGCGCAAGGAAGGCGGCGAGGCACTTGCCGCAGCGCTTCTCATCAAGGGCAAGCTCGAGCGCCAGGGCAAGGTCTCCGCAATCAAGGAAGACCTCCTCAAGAAGGTCGCCGAGAAGTGGCCCGAGGTCGACGCAGTCGGCTTCGTGCACCTCTTCGACGCCCTTGAGATCGAGACCGTCCGCAAGAACGTCCTGGAGAAGGGGCTCCGCATCGACGGACGCGCCCAGCACGAGATCCGTCCGCTCTCCGCGCAGGTCGGAGTCCTTCCTCGGCTCCACGGCTCGGCGATCTTCTCGCGCGGCGAGACCCAGTCGTTCGCGACGGTCACGCTCGGCACGAAGAAGGACGCGCAGGAGCTCGACTCCGTGACGGGTGGCGATCCCTCCAAGCGGTTCATGCTCCACTACAACTTCCCGCCCTACTGCACGGGCGAGGTCGGGCGTCTCGGCTCCACCGGACGCCGCGAGATCGGACACGGCGCTCTCGCCGAGCGCTCGATCGCGGAGGTTCTCCCCGACGAATTCCCGTACTCGATCCGCGTCGTCAGCGAGATCATGGGCTCCAACGGCTCGTCCTCGATGGCGTCGATCTGCAACGGCTGCCTCGCGCTCATGGATGCGGGCGTTCCGCTGAAGCGCACCGTCGCGGGCATCTCCATCGGCCTCTTCACCAACGAAGACCAGTCCAAGAAGGTTCTCGTCACCGACATTCTCGGCGCCGAAGACCACTGCGGCGACATGGACTTCAAGGTCGGCGGCACGAAGAAGGGCATCACGGGCTTCCAGGTCGACCTGAAGCTCCGCGG
>Ga0256405_10003661_pt1 | contig 31149 bp, 25 predicted proteins | sample RumenRJG_02DNA_FD_189096 | JGI IMG/M metagenome (GOLD analysis project Ga0256405, IMG submission 189096) | Bovine rumen microbial communities from Lethbridge, Alberta, Canada - RJG_02 | ecosystem: Host-associated > Mammals > Digestive system > Stomach > Rumen | place: Canada: Alberta...
ACTACCTTTACCTTGTTGAGGGGCTTCGCTACATGCTCTTCAATGGTGAGAAGGTCTGCAAGGATCTGGGTCGGGTGGTCTACGTCTGTAAGTCCGTTCCATACCGGTACTCCTGCGTTCTCTGCAAGCTCTTCTACTACTGACTGCTTGAATCCTCTGTACTCGATTCCGTCATAGAATCTGCCAAGGACCTTCGCTGTGTCTGCGATGGTCTCTTTCTTTCCCATCTGGGAGGACTTGGAATCAAGGAATGTAACTCCTGCACCTTCATCCATTGCTGCTACTTCGAATGCACATCTTGTTCTTGTGGATGTCTTTTCGAACAGAAGCACGATGTTCTTGCCCTTGAGAAGCTGGTTGTTCACTCCTGCTCTCTTCTTGGCCTTGAGGTCATGTGCAAGGTCCAGCATGTAGCGGATCTCTACCGGTGTGAAGTCCATGAGTGTCAGGAAGTTTCTTCCTTTAAGATTTACTGCCATTGTTGGGTTCTCCTTTTCTTAGATAGGTCATGTTTTGTTGATAGCATTTACAGATCGTCTCTATTGACCGGGCATGACATGCAGCGCGGGCCGCCTCTTCCTCTTGAAAGTTCAGCTGAGGGCACTGTAAGCACCTTGATGCCGGCCTTGTCAAGAAGGTCGTTTGTCACGTAGTTTCTCTCGTAGGTAACTACTGTTCCCGGTGAGATGCAAAGTGTGTTGGAACCATCGTTCCACTGTTCTCTCTGTGCTGCCAGCAGGTCACCGCCGCCGCATCTTAAGAGCTGTACTGCAGGAACGTTCAGTTCCTTGGCAAGGATCTTGTGAAGTTCATCCTTGATGGCCTTGAACTTAAGATCGCCATTCTTATCCAGTGTCATCTCATACACGGCCAGAGGTCCTTCGATTTCCGGATGGATGGTGAACTTGTCGTAGTCTACCATGGTGAACACGGTATCCAGGTGCATGAATGCTCTGGACTCCGGAATGTCGAATGCAAGGACTTTCTTGAACTCAGAGTTCTTAAGAAGGTTTCTTGCGAAGTTCTCGCAGCCTGAGATGGTGGTTCTCTCGGAAAGTCCTACTGCCACGATATCCTTGGAGAGCACCAGGACGTCTCCGCCTTCGATGGAGTAGCTGTCCTTTAAGTCGTACCACATCTTGTCTTCTTCTTTTGCGAAGTCTCTGTTGTACTTGTAGATGTATCTCAGGATCAGGGATTCTCTCCTTCTGGCATCCGTATGCATGTGGTGGATATTGATTCCCTCTCCGACGCATGCGCCGGGGTCACGGGTGAAATACAGGTTGGGCATAGGATCAGAAACGAACGGATAATCATCCTGGACCAGGTCCATAAGAGATGTGGCGTCCTTTGTCTTGACCTCATCACGTCTGATACCTGCGATTATCTTTGTGATCATCTCTTCAGGGGACATCTCAAGCAGGAAGCTTGCCATAGCCAGGTTGAGTCCTTTTGAATTGATTTTAGAAAGCTTGAGGAATTCGTTGACGAATTCGATCTGAACGGACGGTTCAGAAAGTGCCTTTGCGGCCTCCTGAACATAATAGACCACCTCAACACCATTGTCCCTTAAGGTCTGAGCAAACTTATCGTGCTCTTCCTGTGCGACCTTGAGATAAGGGATGTCATCGAACAAAAGACGTTCGATGGTGCTGGGAGTCAGGGCTTCGAGTTCTTTCCCCGGTCGATGAAGCAAGACCTTGTTGAGCTTGCCTATCTCAGAGAAATTATGTATTCCCTTGACCATAACTGTTCTCCTTTCAGTTAGCATATGTTAAGGCAAAAACCTTTTTATACACCTCAATTATAAAATACGGGCTGTCACGTGACAACCCGTTAAAAATAACCGTTTTTATTTAAGAATATACATTGTTTGAATACACAAACATTTTTGTGTGATCCCCTCGCCCCTTATTTTTCAAGGTCTTCCCGCGTTGGCCTCTCTCCGTGGAACTGATAGTAACACACCTCCATACGTCCATTATACAATTTTCTCCGCCTGTCTGCGGGGCGTCCGAAGACCTGGTCTTCCACGGTCTTGTCAGAGGTCAGGCAAAACAGGGACCAACAGGGGTTTGCGCTGAAGAATTTGCGCCAGGCTCCGTAGATCCTGTCGATGGTCTCTCTGTCCCCTATCCTCTCTCCGTAGGGCGGGTTTGAGATCATCACGCCGGAGCTCTCAGGTACTCTGAAGTCACGGACATCCCTTACTTTAAAATCAATAGACTCTTCTACCCCTGCTTCCTCAGCGTTCTCCCGGGCGATCTTTATGGCCTCAGGATCTATGTCCGAGGCGTAGATTCGAAGATCCTCTCTCGGGGTCATCTGCCTGTAGCACCTGGCACGCTCTTCCTTTACCAGGGAGCTGTCCACTGCCTCCCAGGAATCGAAGGCGAACTTGCGGGACAGTCCGGGTGCAATGTTTTGCGCGATCATTGCGGCTTCTATGGGGATGGTCCCAGATCCGCAGCAGGGATCTGCCAGAACTCTCTCCGGGTTCCAGAAGCTCAGTTCCACCATGGCTGCCGCCAGGGTCTCCTTGAGCGGCGCTTTTCCGATGAGCCTTCTGTAGCCCCTCTTGTTCAGGCCCGGGCCCGTGGTATCCAACGTTATGACCGCTCTGTCCTTGTGGAGGGAGATCTTGATGTCGAAGGCCGCCCCCGTCTTGGGGAACCGGTCTATGGGATAGAACTCCCTGAGCCGGTCTATCAGAGCCCGCTCTCCCACCTTCTGAATGGCGGGAACGGAGCTCAATTTGGACTTGACGGACACAGCGTTTACTGTGAAGTTCCCTTCCATGGGTATCCACTCCTCCCAGGATATCCCTCTCATGGTCTGGTAGATGTCCTCAAACTCGGTGGCCCTGACGTCGGAAAGGACGATCTGCACCCTGTCTGCAGTCCTGAGCCACAGGTTTGCCCGGACGGCCGCCCTGAGGTCGCCTTCGAAGGTGACCCTGCCGTCTTCAGTTTTAAGGGCCTTGTATCCAAGGCCCTCTATTTCTCTTCTTGCTACGGCTTCCAGCCCAAAGGTGACTGCAGCCGCCAGTTCCATTCTCATGTTTACCCTCAGCGCTTGTTGGCTTCAACGAATCTCTTGATCTTGTGTGCGGTATTCTTCTCGAAGTCTTCGTTCCTTACGCTTATCTTTCTGATGCACTTGAAGGAGGGAAGACCCTCGTTTATGCGGTCCACATGCTCCCAAAGAAGCTTTTTCACCTTCTCCTCATCCTTGGAGTCCTCAGGCCCCAGAACCGCTTCCAGGGCTTCCTGATCAGGTCTGATGGATGCCACGATCACGCTGTCCTGGCCATCTTCCCCGGTCTCAGCCCAAACCATGGACTCCGCCACCAGATCCACCTTGCCAAGGAGGTACTCCAGTTCCTCCGGGAAAACATTCTTGCCGTTGGCAGTGATTATGACGTTCTTCTTGCGGCCCGTGATGTAGATGAAATCATCCTCGTCAGTGTAACCCAGGTCTCCAGTGTGGAACCAGCCGTCCACTATGGATTCAGCCGTCTGCTCAGGCATCCTGTAGTATCCCATCATGACGTTTCCGCCCTTGATGCAGATCTCTCCTATTCCGTCCTCGCCCTTGTCTGCGATCTTCACAGCCATGCCGGGCATGATGTGGCCGACGGAGGCGTTTCTCATATATTTGTGATTATCCGGGTTCAAGGCTGCCATGGGGGCGCACTCCGTGAGTCCGTAGCCCTGCACCGCGATCATTCCTAGGTCATTGAAGAACTGAAGGATGTCCGGGTCTATGGCCGCTCCGCCGGAGATCACCACTCTCATCCTTCCGCCGAAGACGTTCAGGATGTCCTTCAGGAATTTTTTGTTCAGGTCCAGGCCGAAGAATGATGTGTATTTGTTCAGTTTAAGGACGGTCTTCACCGCCTTTTCCTTGCCCTGCTTCCTGACGTTCTTCATGATGGCCTTGTACAGGCTCTCGAAAATCAGGGGCACGCCCAGGAACATGGTGGGTCTGGTCTCCTGCAGGTTCTTCTGGATGTACTTGAGGCCTTCGCAGTAGGCGATGGATGCGCCCTTGTAGAGGGGCATCAGGAAACCGCAGGTGCACTCATAGGTGTGATGAATGGGAAGTACGCTGAAGAATACGTCCCAGGTATTTACCGTCAGGATGGTTGGTGCGCTCATCAGGTCGAAGCAGATGTTGTACTGAGAGATCATGACGCCCTTGGTGAGTCCGGTGGTGCCGGATGTAAAAAGCAGCGCCGCCATGTCGTCTCCGATGACCTCAGCGTCCAGATATCTTCGGTCGCCGCCTTCCACCAGAGCCTTGCCCTCGCTGATCAGTGCCTTCCAGGAATAGACCCCGTCCCCGTTCTCCTCTGCGTTGAGGTTCACCAGGAAGTCCAGGTCGGTCTCGCCGGAAGCCTTGATATTTCTGAAGATCTCTTCGTATTTCTTGGTAAAGAATACCGCGCAGGCCTCAGACTCCTTGACCAGGGCCTTGAGGTCGTCCTCCTTCAGCTCCTTGTCAAGAGGCACCACCACGCCTACTCCGCCGGTGACTGCAAGATAAGTGGAAGCCCACTGATAGCAGTTCTCTCCGATGACTGCGATTCTCTTGTGATGCAGGCCGTGCTGGATCATGGCGGTCCCCAGCCCGTGCACGTCCTCCAGAGCCTCTCTGTATGTCACTGTCTGATAGGGTTCTCCCTTGACGAACCTCTGATGGAACGCAGGGTTGTCTCCGTAGAGTTCCACTGAGGACTCAAACATCTGCTTGATGTCTGTAATAGGTCTCTGATGCTTGTAGACGATATATTTGTCCTGAGAGGAATCTATACTGTCCACCAGGGCCTGAGCCCTTGCTCTTTCGCGTTCTTTGATCTCTTGATAAGTCATTTCCAAACCCCCTTTTTAAAGTTTGTTGGCTTTACCGGTATTCTTATATTTTGCGAGAAGCTTCTCCAGCCTCTCATCTCTGGAGCCCCTCTGCTCCATCATGGCGATCTCTTGCTCTGTCATCTTGTCCAGGTCCTTCACGTGGGATCCGATGGGCTTGGGAAGCGCAAAATAATATATCAGGGGCGATACCAGAAGGACGTCCAGTACGAGCCAAAGCGCTATGTACAGAATGACCCTCCCCTCAGAAGCGTTTCCCGTTGCGTATGTAAAGAGGCACAGAACCACACCGATCAGGAAGACTATGAATGTAACAAAAAATCTCTCCAGGGTCTTGATGGCTCCGAAGAGCTCATCGTCGTACCATATGGATCTCAGCTTCTTAGCCACATACTTCGCTCCCCTGAACTGGGTATTTGAGATAAAGAATGCCCACTTGAAGTTCTCAGCAAAGCTTCCCTTATCTACAGGCTGGGCCTCAGCAGCCTCTTCCCTTTTGTCCATGACGGGAGGCGCTGCGGGCTCCTCTTTAATGCTCTCTTCCGGAGCATCCTCAGAACCATCCTCCGGGGCCGCCTCTTCTTCAGATGCTCCCTGGCCTTCGGGGATCTCATAGTCATAACCCATCTGGGCGCGGATCACCACACCCTCGCCCATTATGGCGTAGACCGGGATCTCGTCGAAGAATTCCATGACCAGAAGTTCTCCCTGATTGGCCATCATCATCTTGCCGTTATAGTTGACCACCGCGTAGCCTTCCTTGATGTAGAGGGCGTGGGTGGTGCACTTTCTCTGTGTGTGAAGGGTGTCCCCCAGGACCTTGGCATCGGAGTCGGGCCGTATCACGTCCAGGATACCGTCCCCGCCCTTTCTGACCATCACATTGAAGTCAGTTATCTTGCCGTAGCTCTTGGTCTTGGCTCCGCCGTCGAAGCTATCCTGCTCCAGCTCCTTGAGCCTGATGCTCTTCTTGCCGTCGTAGGTCAAAACGGCGCTGCCTTCCATGACCATCAGCACCCTGTCATAATCCGGAAGTTTGGAGAAGTCGGACTCCTCCAGCTCCACCGTGGCGGAACTCAGCCTCCAGATAAAGTCTCTGTCTATATATTTTGCGCCGGGAGGGAATATGGCAAGTTCCTTGGTCTTGCCGCCCATCCACTTGGAGACAGAGAAATCTTCTTCTTTTCTAAGTTCGTATCTCATCGATCCTCAAATTTTCCTGATTTCTTTAACGGTTTGTATATAATGACGCCCAAGACGCCACAGCACACCACTTCTCCTATGCCCACGGTGAACATCAGATAGAGGAAACCGTCCTCTACCCCGTATACCTTCATGAGCACTATGGGAACTATCAGCATATTGGCGATTATGGGAGGAAGACATCCCAAAAACGGATTATGGGTCTTCCTGAGAAGATAGGTCCCCAGGGCTCCCAGAAGGGTGGCCAGGGATCCGAAGACCACGTCCCACATGGCGCAGCCCGTAAGAATGTTGGCCAGCACGCAGCCCACCCAAAGTCCCGGTATCGCGGCCGATGTGAACATGGGAAGTATGGTCAGCATCTCAGAGAGCCTGAACTGAATGACTCCGCTGGCCAGGCCCACAGCCTGCGCAACAAAAGTCAGCGCTATATAAAGCGCTGCTATAAGTCCTGCTTTAGTTATAAATGCCGTATCAAACCTATTATTCCTGTTTCCCACGTCTTTCCTCCTCAAGTCTCGCGGCCAAAAATCTTCTTCTGTATTTGAGCATAGCATATTTTGTGATCCTGTTCAGGTAGACCGGATCGAAGATCCCGCCGAATATGCCTACTATAGCCCAGCCCTGGATGAACTTGGTGTAGATCATCTCCTTCACCAGGGAGTCCGAGGTCACCCTTATCTGTTCGTTCTTTTCTATGTTCCAGCCGCCGATCTCTCCCAGATCCTTGGCGATAACATCAATGTCGGCATTGAACTGAGCATCCGCTTCAATGAACTCATCGTCGTCCTTCATGGCTCCTGATATGACCTTCAGTATGAAGATCTTCTCATTCTCATCGTGATAGTCGTATCCGTAGCTAAGCGCCACCTCGTATACTCCTTTGAGTACCATGGCGATGAAGAGGGGTATATCGGGAATGCCCAGACCCACCAGGCCAAGTAAAGTCCCCTCCACGAAGGAGATCAAAAGGTTTATAAGTCTGCTGCCGCCGGCATTCTTTGTGAACCTGTGTGCGGACTTATAGTCTCCATAGAGCTCGTTGGCATAGTTGCTCACCTTGAAGTCCGCCCTGCGCCTCTTGCTGTTGTATGTCATCTCGATGAGCTTGGTTCCCTTTTCGAAAATGATCTGGAAAGCCTTAAAAAAGGCCGCAGCAAGAGTGCCGCTCAGTTTCTCCGGAATGAAGCGGTCCAGCTTCATTATCAGAAGAGACGTCGGTCCGTCAGTCCTATGCTTTTGATACCTGGCCTCCGCTTTCAGGAGATTAGCCCACTCCTTCTGCCAGGGCGTTCTTCTAGCCATATCAATAATATAACAAAAAACCCGACCCAATACAACCAAAGCCGTCAAAAAGCCTGGTTCAGTTTTTTGCGCCCTCCTCTTGCAAAAAATTCGCCTTTGTGCCATAATTACCCTGTGAATGATCCAATATTCCGGGGATGTAAAGGTTTCGACAGGGGTGTTGAATCGGGATAAGCGAGCGGCGGTCGATCGGCCCGCCTACCAAACGATCCGTTTAAAAGAAACGCTAAAAGAAATAACACATTCGCAATCGCAGCTTAGTTCTGCACCGCGCGTCAGCCTGAATTTACCCGTAGGTACAGGTCTTGGCGTCGACTATACGGGGAACCCTTGTGTGAGTTCTCGGTAGCATAAGGACTTACGAGATAGAGGACCGGGAAGCTCGTTAACGGGCGTCTCGAAAATCGAAACTCTAAATCGTTAACTGCGCTCGGAGAAAGTCCCGCGGATATGCTTTTGGACGCGAGTTCGACTCTCGCCATCTCCACCACATTATCCGGCTTCGGAGGTAATGCCCCGGAGCTGTTTTTTTGCAACCGGTGCCGCGTGACAAGGCACCTTTTGATCATGACAGATATTATATACACATCACTTGAATACTTTTACGTTTACTCATTCCTGGGCTGGTGCACCGAGGTGGTCTACCAGGCCGTCACCAAGGGCATCGTGGTGAACAGAGGTTTTCTGAACGGACCGGTATGTCCCATATACGGTTTCGGAGTGCTGGCGGTGTTCCGCCTGCTGGAGGCCGTGGGAGACGGAGAGCTCTACCAACAGAATGCCCTGGTGATATTTATTTTCGGAGTGGTGCTGGCCACTCTCATCGAGCTCATCGGGGGATGGGTTCTGGACAAGCTTTTCCATGCCAGATGGTGGGATTACTCTGAACTTCCCTTCAATTTCAAGGGCTACATATGCCTGGAGTTCAGCATCATCTGGGGTCTCGGGGTGCTTCTTGTGATCAGGGGCGTCAACCCCATGGCCACTCACCTTCTCGATCACTTGCCCCAAAACATTGGCTGGATACTTATAGCCATATTCTCTGTCCTCTTCATAGCCGACAACATAGTGTCCGTCATGGTCATGGTGGGTCTGAACAAGAGGCTGGCAGGCATAGACGAGCTAAGAAGCAAAATGAGGGTCGTAAGCGATGACCTCAGCGACCGCCTGGGCACCAGAGCCCTGGAGACCGCCAAGCAGCTGGACGAGGTGAAGGTGCAGGCAGCCCTTGCCAGAACCGAGGCTCTGGAGCAGGCCGAGCAATTCAAAGCCGAGGCCCTGGAGCAGGCCGAGCAGCTTAAAGCCGGCGCTTTAGAGCAGGCCGGGCAGCTCCGATCAGACTACGAAGCTAAGAAACTTGAGTTTGAAGAGAAGCGCAAGGATCTGGCAAACAGGATCCTAAGCAGCAGGCACTTCGGCGCAGGAAGACTTCTCAGAGCCTTCCCTTCAATGAAGCACAGGGACCATTACGAGATCCTGGAGATGCTGAAAAAAGAGCTTATGAAAAGACCTTGAGCGGGTCTTTTTTGATCCGCAAAAAACTCTTGCACAATCCCTCCAAAAGGGCTATATTAGTTAGTGCGGACTAACCCATAAGAATGGATGTCCGCAGAAAGAAGGACTATTATGACTGCAAATCTTATAATTATCGCAGGAGTACTGCTGATCGCATACGCTGTTTACGGCACCGTGCAGAAGGCCAGAGGCAAGGCCAAATCCAGCTGCTGCGGGACTGCCGAGGCTGTTCTTCCCAAAAAAGTGGAGGACACGAACAGATCCCACTATCCCTACAGCTACCATATCGCCATTGACGGTATGAAATGCAGCAATTGTGCAGTCAACGTGGAAAACGCCCTGAACGCCTCAGGTGACACATGGGCCACCGTCGATCTGGGACGGCACAGGGCCAGCATCCTGGCCAAGACTAGAAAGACCGAGGAAGACTTTGTCAGAGCTCTTAAGTCCACCAACTACAAGGTGACTGCCTTCGAAGAAAATTAATTTCTTGAATTTCAAAAAATGTTGTGCTAAAATGCACGAAGATGTTGAGCAGCTATTAAAGCGTAAGTCCGGACAGCCGGGCTTACGCTATTTTTTTACACTAATGGAGGATCAAATGAAAAAAGAACCTAAGAAGAGTATGCTGTACGCCATTCTTTCTCTGTCGCTTCTGACGGTAATGGCAGGGGCAGCCGTCGCCCCGGCCCTGGGCACACTGATGGAACATTGCCCAGTTCCTGTCCCCCTTCCTTACGTCACTGGTGACATCAGTGGTGGGTGCAGATATCAGCCACATTCCCTTCTTCTGGGCAGCGATTCTGTCGGTGGTACTGATAGGCTTGGCCTCGGTCATGAGAAGGTCTGAAACAGAGTAACGAATCCAGAGGCGCATAGAGCGCCTCTTTTCTTTATTTAAATTGCCCTTGCACAGGGTTTATGGTATTATATATTTGTATAAAAATGCACCTATGTGTTTACTGCCCGGCAGGCTCACCCCTGCCGCAAGGAGGACAAAACATGATACCCATACCAAAACTGTTCAGGAAGACAAAGACCGTCAGAGGTATCAATGAATACATGGATACCTGCTTCAACGAGGTCCTTCACACCACCCTGAACCCCGACGGGCCCGGCGCCATCCGGATCCATCTGGTGCCGCCAAAGAATGAAGAGAACACTTTGAACCCCAGTATCGCCATCATAAACGGCACTGACATAATCCCGGTGAACTTCGCCTGGGCCGTCATGCTGGCTGAGATGATAAGGGAAACCAATAAGTTCGACGGCAAGGAGATCGGCGAAAGCGATATACAGACCATTCTCGCAAGGACCGAAGAGAACGTGAAGACGGTCATGCCCTTCCTTTCAAGGAAGCGTATCTCAGAGGATATCCAGACCATCTTTACCACCATCCGTCAGATCGCTTACCGTGAACCCGTGACCACCGAAGTCAACTACATGTCCATCGGCGAATACGCAGAGTACATGAATGCGCCTCACCGTCTGGATATTATGGTGAGCGCCATGACCAAGGACGGCAAGTGGCACTGCAATCAGAAGTGCGTCCACTGCTACGCCGCAGGCCAGGCCCTCTCCGACGAGAAAGAGCTTTCCACCGAAGAATGGAAAAAGATCCTGGACAAGTGCCGGGCATCCGACATACCCCAGGTCACCTTCACAGGCGGCGAGCCCACCATGAGAGAGGACCTGATTGAGCTCATAAGCTACGCCAGATGGTTCATCTCAAGGCTTAACACCAACGGCATCAAGCTGACCCCCGAGTACTGCAAAAAACTCCACCAGGCAGAGCTGGACAGCGTTCAGATCACCTTCTACTCTTCGGACCCTGCAGTGCACAATCAGCTGGTGGGAGCCGATCAGTTCCAAAACACCGCTCAAGGCATCGAGAACGCTTTGAACGAAGGTCTCTCTGTCAGCATCAACACACCGCTGTGCACGCTGAACAGAGATTACCTGAGCACCCTCAAGTTCCTCCACGACAAGGGAGTCATCTACGTCACCTGCTCCGGCATGATCATGACCGGAAACGCGGTAACGGAGGATTCCGAAAGGATCCAGTTAAATGGTGCTGAACTGGAGGAGATTCTGAGAGAGGCTGTCAAATACTGCCACGAAAACGGCATGGAGATCGCCTTCACCTCACCCGGCTGGATCGACCAGAAGGTGTTCGAAGAGCTTAACATCCCCTCCCCCTCCTGCGGAGCGTGCCTGTCCAATATGGCCATCACTCCCGGAGGAAACGTGGTTCCCTGCCAGAGCTGGCTTTCGGACAAGCCCATCGGCAACATGCTCCGTGACGACTGGGAAAACATCTGGAACTGCCCGGACTGCACCGAGCACAGGAATTTTTCATCTGACATGACCGGCGAATGCCCCTTAAGGAGGTGCTGCTGATGAAAGGTTTTGCACTTAGAGCTTCAAGCTTAATAGTCATTTTGGCAGTGGTGCTGGTGGCGTTTTTTGCGCCGGCTGAGCCTGCTTATGCGGACGTCACTGACGAGATACTTGATTTCACCATTACGGTGGATGTAAATGAAGACGCATCCCTAAACATGGTCTATCACATAGAATGGCTGGTCCTGGACGATTCCATCGGCGAGCTGGAGTGGATAGATCTTGGTATGCCAAACAGCAATCACTGGGACATAAAGCCTCTCACTGACACCATCGATTACATCAGTGATGACGGTGATTCCCTGTCCATCTATCTGGACCGGGGTTACGGAGAGGACGAGACCGTCACCGTGGAATTCTCCATGACTCAGGACTATATGTACCAGATCGACAAGTGGGTCGAGGGCGAGACGGTCTACACCTTCACTCCCGCCTGGTTCGACGGCATGGACGTGGATAATCTGACCATCCGTTGGAACGCCGATAAAGCAGGTGCATGGCAGCCCGAATGCTACACCGAAGACGGATATCTCACCTTTGAGACCTCTCTCTCTGCAGGAGACAGATACACCATGTCGGTGACCTACCCCAATGAAGCTTTCGGCTTTTCCGAAGATCATCAGGAGGGCAACGGCGGAGGCAACACCGATTATAACGGCGGCGGCTTTGATATATTCGAGCTCATTGGAGGCCTGATAGCAATAATTTTCTCCTTCGGGTTCATATTTGCGCCCATCTTCCTCTTCGTGAAATTCCTCAACTGGATCGCAGGAGGTCTGGGATTTGGTCCCAACAAGCGCACTGAGAAAAAGATCGTCCGCACCAAGATCGAGTACTACGATAACTGCCCCAGCTGCGGCATGGCCCGCGAGGAAGGCAAGGACAGCTGCCAGTACTGCGGACGCAGCATGATCAAGAGCAAAGAGGTCGTAGAAGAGAAGGACCTCAAGGATCCTCAGAAGTACACCAAGAAGGGTACCTACAGGTACGGAGACTCCGGCAACACTTACATCAGCGTAAACGTTGTCAACGTACCCGTGAGAAGTTCTTCTCACACCAGCAGGTCCTCCGGCGGATCATCACATCATTCCTCTTGCGCCTCATCCTGCGCTTCATCCTGTGCCTGCGCTTCTTCCTGCGCCTGCGCCTGCGCCTGCGCTTCTTCAGGCCGCGCCGGCTGCTCCGTGAAGGATTTCTTCCAGGAAAAGATCCACGAAGGCCGCGTCAAGGTGGAGAGCAAAAGATCCGAATAACAAGATCATCTGAATATTTGCAGACTCCCTTCTGGGAGTCTGCTTTTTTATTTGCGGCGGGGTTGACAAATATCGATAATCGATATATTCTTAAGACGAGAAATATCGATATTCGATATAATCGTAATTCGCCTAAGGAGAAAGATATGGCAAGAACTAAGTTTCAGACACTTACCGAGCAAATGTTTTACATACTGCTGTGCTTCCGTAAGGAGGCCTGCGGCATGGACGTGGCGGACTCCGTGAACGAACTCACCAATGGCAGAGTCAAGATCGGACCGGGCACGCTGTACAACCTGACCGCTCAGTTTGTGGATGAGGGAATAATAGAAGAGACACGCCGCGAAGGTCGCAGATGCTACTATGTAATCACGGCTGACGGGGAAGATATTTTGCGCCGCGAGTACGACAGGCTGAAGACTCAGATAAATGATTATGAGAAAATGGTTTAGGAGATGATAGATATGAGAACCAAGATCACACCCTGCCCTACTATGGGGTATGACGCAAAGGGAACTGAGAAGGTGCTCGGCGAAATGTCCAGGAAAGGCTGGATCCTCAAGAAGGCCGGCACGCTGTGGAGATACGAGGAGGCCGAGCCCAAGGAAAGAGCCTTCAGCGTGGTGTTCACCAGACCACCGGAGGGCTGGACAGAGGACGGCGAAAGCGACGAACTGAGAAACATAGTGGACTATGCCGAAAGCCTTGGATGGCAGAGGATCAGTTCATACAATGACAGGGGTAACAATAACATAAGCATTTTCATGAACGAGGACACTGAGGCCGAGCCGTTAGATACTGACGACAGCGTCCACCTGATGAATACGAAAAGAACCATGGGCAAGAAGATCAGAGGATTTGCGATAAACATGATTGTGATCAGTATGTATTCTTTCCTCGGATATTTCAATACTCCTGAATACCCTGGGTTTGAAAAGCCCACATGGCAGCTCTATATAGGGATCCTTAATATCCTTCTTGGCCTTACTGTCCTGGCGGGTTATCTGTTATGGCTGAGACGCGCCAAGAAAGCTTTGAGCATGGGCAGAGAAATACCTGATATGCTGAAGTATACAAATCTGCTGAGATGTTCCACCATATTGGTCCTGGTACTGTGGTTCGCGGTGATCTTGAGCCAAAATGGAGGACCGCTGGCTCTTCTGATTATCCTGATCTTCATCCTGGGTTTCTGGTTAGCCGGTAAGATCTTGACTAGAATAAACGAATCGGATAGCCAAGGCAAAAAAATCGTTTTGACCTTCGCCGCAGTGATCATTGCAATGGCGGGATTGTTTATACTATTGTATTTTGTTACACGGTAAATCATGATCATGACAAAGGAGACTAAATGAGCATCAAATACAGTTTTAACTATTTCAACCCCTATGCTTTCAGGGCTCTGGAGCGAAAACTCTTGAGGGAGTCCGAAAAGGGATGGATCGTAGACAAGGTAGGACAGTTTTTTATAAAATACAGGAGCTGCGAACCAAAGAAGCGCAGCGTGCAGGTAGTCTTTGACCCGGGCGCGTCAGAGTATGCACCGGGTGTAGCCACTGAGACTCAGGAGCTCGAGGAATATATTTCCGCTGCAGGCTGGATGAAGGCCTGCGACTACTTCAAGCAAAAGATCTACTACAATGAGGATCCTGACGCAGTCCCCATAGAGACCGATGACAGGCTGAAGCTTCAGTCCATAAAGGACTCCATGCGCCCCACAAACCTTTTTGGCTTCGTGGTGATCTTCCTGTTCGCCATCTTCTTTGGTGTGTTCGGTGATGCGGTAGCCGGCACTTTTTCATCGCCCGGCTACCTGACAATCAAAGCAGGTTTCCTTGCCATGGCTCTCCTGCCCACGTACTTTCTGGTCTCCTATGTCCGCTATGCCTTGTGGGTACATAACAGCGAGGTCAGTTTAGAGGCAGGCGGAGGTCTCGCCGATGGCAACGGAGCGCTGATCCTGGATTGGATCATAGTAGCAGCCTCTCTGGTGCTTCTCCTTGTCTTCATCATCGGTTCTGTTCAGGAAACAGGAGACACCGATGAGGGGATGAAGATGGTCATAAATATCGTTACCTTCTTTTTCATCATCTCTATAGGCAGGAATCTGGCCATCTTCCTCAGGGACAAGCTGAGAGGTCAGGGCAAAAAAACCGGTTCCTGGGTGGTCATCCTCTTCATGTTCGTCATTTTTCTCCTGCTGTTCACATTAAGAGACTTCCTTCTGGGATAACGGTTACGGATTCCCGGATCCCATCCTATGACGCATACCAAAAGAGACCCGGCGGCGGGTCTCTTTTTGCGATATTTATTCGGCTATATTTCTCCCAGTCTCAAGTCCTTATCCTGAAGGTCTCCGGAGCGAAGCGGTACACCAGGATCATGGAAACTATGAAGTAGAGCACTGAGAATACGATGCAGGCGATGCCGAACCAGAACGTGGGCAGGTGCACCTGGATCCCCATGTAACACACGAAGTATGTCACGCCCATGATCACCCTGTACATGCTGCTCCTCACCTCAGCGTCGATGGTATAAGGCTGAAGCAGATAGTATATGGTCAGATAGTGGACGGAGAAAAACACGCTCATCCCCACTATACTCACGAAGAGTATGCCGTAGTTCAGCGGATTGTCCGTTCCCCCTGACATGAAGAGTATCAGGGCCAGACCCGCACCGATTAAGACCGCCGGCGGCAGGTTCACCTTGATGATCTCCCACAGCCTTATCCTGAAGAGCTTCAGTATGGCTGCCGGTGTTTTGAAGAAGGGGTAAGTCAGGAAGCTGTGGTCGCAGTTGATGAAAAGCGCCTCCGTGAAGCCCGTTCCCCTGTTCAAAAGATACATGACGAACAGCATGTACGGAAGTGACGTCATCAACATTTCGTTTACGCCTCCCTTGATCTCCGGGAAGATCATGAAGGCGATGAGCACCACGACTATCACCGCCAGGGCCACTAAAGATATCCTATTGGATGCGGTCCAAAGGATCTTGCGGTGACGGCGGATGAACAGTTCGTTCAGATACTCCAGGCCCGACTTTGAGCTGGTGATGGAGGTGTCCGCCGAGATCACCTTGCGGGTGGCCTGGGTACGCAACCGGTCTGACCCCACTCTGACATTCATGGTCTCCAGCAGTATCTCCCGGTAGATCTCTCTGTAATATCCGAAATTAAGTATTTTCTTTAAAGAAAGCAGTCCCAGAAGGATCCCTGCCACCATGATCGCCACGCAGACCATCTTTGGAATTATGATCCCCAGCCACAGGAAGCCGTAGGCCAGTCCCATCAAAGTCAAAGGTATGAAGACCGACAGCATGCCAATCACTTTGCTGTCTCTACGCTTGCCGTGCTTCTCATAGTACGACAGAGGGAATGTTGCCCCGATCAGCTTGACCCCTGCCGCAAAAAACGGCATCAGGATCAGTATCCACAGATCAGCCCCCAGCTGCAAGCCCATGAAGATACCGAAGATCATGAAACCTATGACGAGCTTGAATATTTTGTACCAGAAGTCCACCAGGGCCACTTCACGGGCGTTCATGTTCATGAGGACCACGCCGTAGTAGTTGTTTCGGCCGGTATCGAACATGTAGGGATTGGCGATGGCTCCGGCTATGGTCAATATCACAAATACGAATAGGAAGCCGTCCGCAGGGTCAGGCATCCCCAGGATGCCGTGACTGTTCTCGCTGATAAGGCCCGCCGGAAGAAATACCATCAGCGCGAAGTAGATCGCCTTGCCGCCCAGGGCGGAGAAGATCTCCACGATGACAGATATCACCGAGGCAAATATCTTAAGTCCCCTCACCCCGTAAAGCTCGGCAGGAAGCAGTTCCTTCACAAGCGGTATCTGCTTCAGTCCGTAGAGGATGGTATTGACCCTGTATGTGTTTTTCATCCCGAAGGATATCTTGAGGGTCTTAAGCATCGGTGCCCTCCTCCGCTTCAGGCTGCTTCCGTGCTCCCGCCGGGACATCTGCCGTGCTGACGTACTCTGCGTTCATGTCGTAGGCCGGCCTGATGTCGGGATCGTCGTCCTTGAGAGCCTGTATTATCTTCTTTCTGAACTCGTCATTGTCCAGGTTGGCCTTGTCAACGGTCTCCAGGACGCCCCCTGCCAGAAGCACGATCTCATCGCATAGATCCAGCGCCAGATCCAGGATGTGGGTGGAGAAGATGGTGATCCTGCCGCCCTTGATGCTCTTGAGGAGCTCCTTCATCTCTTCCGCCACCACCACGTCCAGAGAAGTCAGCGGCTCGTCCAGAAGAAGGATGTTGGGCTCGGCGATTATGTTGATCAGCATCTGCATCTTATTCTTCATTCCATGGGAATAGTCCTTCAGAAGCTTGTCCCTGTCGGCGTAGGCCACCTTCATGTAGTCGAAGTACTCGTCCTGGGTCTTCATGTCCCCGATCTTGTCCTTGTGGATGTCCATGAAGAACTTAAGGAACTCCCTGCCCGTCAGGAACTCCGGCACCGTAGGCGTGGACAGCACGTAGCCGATATCCTCAGGTGTAAGTGGCCGTTCGACCCCGTCCACTTCCATGCTGAGCTCGCCGCTGTCCCTTTTGATGTCCCTGTTTATACAGTTGAAAAGCGTGGTCTTGCCTGCGCCGTTTCGGCCAAGCAGGCCGTAGATCTTGCCGCTCTCAAAGGTGAAATCTATGTCCTTCAGGACCAGATCATTCTCATAACTTTTGGAGAGATGCTTGATTATAAATTTCATTTTTTGCTCCGTGATCGTCATTGATTGAGATGTATGGTAATTGGAGTTCTGAGGGTCAGGCGCTTCGCCGCCCGGAACTCACACACATATTCTAACACATCCAATTGTTAAACAAAACAAATATGATAATAGCATTTTGGGCTTGCAAAAAACCGCAAAATACAGTAGTCTGTTGTAGAGGGTAAACCCCAAATTATTTCAAATAATCTAATTAGAAGAGGAAAATAACATGAAGAAGAAAAGCATTATTTGTCTCGTACTGGTTCTCGTTCTTGCATGCATGGCACTGACCGCATGCGGCGGCGGAAGCGGCGAAAAGGCCGATCCCACTCTTGAGAGCTGGATGGCTGAACATCCCGAAGAGATGGACGAAGTTGAAGTTGAAGAAGGAATGGAAGTCAGCTTCGAGGGAAACAACCTGATCTACAAGTATGACCTCTCCACTCTTGACGGAGTTACCGAAGAAACAGCCAATTCCGACGTACTCATCGACGCACTCAAGGAAGGACTTGCTGGTGAAGAAGAGACCTTCAAGGGCGTAGCATCCGACCTCGAGGAAGAGACCGGCATCACAGGCATCAGCGTCACCGTTATCTACACCTTCGGTGAAACAGTTCTGGTAGAGCAGACATTCACAAACTAAGTAAGAAATACACTTAGAAAGTAAAAAAACAGATCCCGCAAAGGGATCTGTTTTTTACGTTTTTGTTGTGGTCCGAGGCCTATGCGCCGTAGACCACGATCTCCATGTCGGGCTGATCCATGATCGCCCTCACCCTCTCCAGCGGGATCAGCTTAGGTCCGCCGAAGGTGATGCTCTTGTAGGCGCCGGATTCTCTTACCCATGTGGCTGCTGGGCCATTGGTTGCGACCTGATCGGTGCAAAGCAACACAGGCGCTCCGATAAAGGATGCATCGGCTCCTCCGGACAATCCGTCCGGGAAAGTCAGTCCGTAGACCAGGACTGCGGTGGTACGGCTTCCCGGGAAGAACTCTTCTGCCACAAGAAGGGATGTCTCGAAGCGATTTGATCCGTTGAGACGATATATCCTATTCTCCGGAACAAAGCCCTTAAGCTCGTTTTCGATGTCTTCGTTTACCGCTCCGGTACCGCCGATTATCCAGGCGTCCGTAGCAGCAGCTTCACGGAGATAATCCTTCTGTCCCTCGCTCAGAGTCTTTCCGACCAGCAGGATGGGTTTTCCAACTGAGCTTGTGGACAAAGCATCCGCGAAGCCCATTCCTGAGCATACCAGCAGTTCTTTTGCTACGGTGCTGTCGATGCTGTTGGCCTCATTGAGGATCAAAATATTCGTGGCGAATCTATCGCTTCCGCCCAGGCGCTTTACGTCATATCCCGCAGCGTTCAGCTTGCCTTCGAAATCTTCGGATATGGCTCCTGTTCCTCCCAGAAGATAGACCTTACCTGCGGCCTCCACATTGCTCTGGATGTAGCCGAACACTTCCTCTTCATATATGGGATGCACCAGAAGGATGGGAGATTCGGTCACTTTAGCCAGATAGCTTCCCGAGAGAGCGTCTGCGAAGTTTCTTCCGTCTGCTATGATCACAGTGGGAAGCTTGTCGTCACCCTTCAGTTCCTTCAGGTAGTTCGCTGCGCTGTAGGCGGTCTCATAGCGGCTGGAGCCGTAGATCCTGAGATGCGGTACGAAATCGGGATCTTTGTCGAACACAGCCTTGTATGTGGCGTTGCCCGTGAATGCTATGTCTATGGTGTACTCGCCGGACACTAGATCATACTGAGACGTCTCCGGGTTGAACTTGTACCAGCCTCCGAAGAGGTATCCCTCATTTACTTTCGCATAGAGTGTGTAATCCTTGCTGGTTATCGGGCCTTCAGTCTTTTCGTTGACCGGAATGAGTATGGAAGTTGTGTAGTCTTCCTCAGTGACTCCTTCTCCTGCGGGCTTGACCGCCACCTTGCCGCCGGATGCGCTGGCCTTGAGGACCGCGCTGTAGCGCGCATAGAGCGTGGTGTCCGCAGTGATCGCCTGATTGGATGAGGATGCACTGAAGTAGTTCATGCCCGTGACCGAATCCTTGCCCCAGCTGTCGAAATCCCAGCCGTCGCGCACAGGATCTGTTCCGGGTTTTGTGGCAGCGTTGCCCCACTCCACCTTCTCGGTCCATGTATCCGAGCCGTTTCTGGGATCGAAGGTGACGGTATGGTATTCCTTAGCCACGAAGGTCTTGGTCCAGGTGTTCGTGCCTTCCCTGGTCAGGGGCTCGCCGTTATAGGTGGCGTTGACCGTGTCCGCCCAGATGTAACCTGCGTTGCCGTCGGCAAATGCATATATGTAGAGCTTGTATGTTTTGCCTCTCACAAAAGTATCGCCTGCCGCCATGAATGATCCGGTCTCCATGTCCTTCCACTGGGCGCTGGTGATATTGTACTGGCTGGCGGTGGCGCCGGCCTTCTCGATGGGAGGTACGGAATCTCCGGCAGTTTCTCCGGCAAGGATCTCTGTCATATCGGAAACCAGCTGCATGGTCTCGACAGTATCGTAATGCCTCTTCATCACAGCACAGAGGGTGATGTCCGATGTGCCCATGACGATACCTGCTTCGGGACTGGCCGCGAAATCCGTTCCGTTGGCATTGGAGATACGCCACATGTAGAAATCGTAATTGTATGGCGCGGAGTCATCGACTGATACAGAAAACCTTACGTTCTCGCCCTCCTTCAGCCAGTATTCTCTGGGACTGGGCTGCGGAGTATCCCCGGTCACATTGCTTGCGATGAGGAAGTAGGGTTTGTTGTATTGATTGTCTTCAGTATCAAAAGATGTGAGATACAGTCTGTGGCGGGGAACCTCTATCTTACCCTCAGGAGCGATCGATCCTCCGACACGATCCTTGACCATTCCATCCTCGATCACACCGCCTGCAGGAATGGTTACCTTGTAATCCGAGCTTTCCAGTACAATGCTGTCACCTGCCCATATGCCATAGCCGTAGCCGTCAGCTACGGTTCCTTTTCCGTAAAGCACCGCGTGATCGCCGGTCATGGTGATCACACCGCTCACGTAGACACCGTGAGCGTTGTCATATCCTTCACCGGTCGCTTCGATGATCGATGCCCCGTTCAGGGTGAGATGAGGTATACTCGTAAAACCTTCTGCATGTGCGTTCGGTGCCTTGCTTGATGCATTGATCGTGCTGTCAGTTACGTTAACAAGAGATGCTTCCGCATTTAATATTTCTATCGCATTGCACCCGTATGCTCCATCGGCTGCTGATACGACTTTCACATCTATCTCTGCATCTTTTATCGTCCAGTTGTACTCTTCAGTTCCTGAAGTTAAACCTTTCGAGCCTTCTCCACCGCTGGTCAGATCTACAGAAAGACTTCCGCCCGTCATGGTGAATGCATCTTCTATGTATGCGCCATAGCCGCCTTTTGTGGTGGCGTCGACTTTCACGTCCACGGTGCTGTCCGTCGTATCCATCGACTCTGCCCACAGACCCCACGGATCATCGGGGGCTTTTGTCGTTATATCCACCGATGATTCGGTCAGAGTCAATCCGCCCTGATTCGTCCTGATTCCGTAAGCGGATTCTGTCGACTCTGTATCGATCGTGACTGTAGCTCCGGAGAGACTGACAGGGCCGTTGCTGCTGAGACCGTAGTTGACTTCGGAATTATTGGAAGTGATATCCAGGATCGTATCGCTTATACTGGCAGTTCCACTGCTGTTTGCTATCCAGATCCCGTAGCCGACATATCCGTCCTTGGCTCTGGCTTTTATATAGCCTCCGGTAATGTTCACGCCTGCTATGTCCAGACCAAAAGCATTACATCCCGGACCGCAGGCCGCTGTCATGTCAACGCTTCCTTCGGACATGGTAAAGGCACCGGTTTCCACACTGTTATCGATACCATAGGCATATCCTGCAGACGACGTGGCGGTCCCGGTCAAGGTTCCTCCCTCTATGTCTATGATCGGGGTCGAAAGGGCTGCGGCAGACGCAGCGCCGTTGGCGGACATATTGACCTTTCCGCCTTTCATTGTGAAGGTGCTAGTCTGGTAACTATGACTGGTCAGGCCATAGGCACTGCCGCTGTTTCCTATGGCAGTTCCGTAGATCTCACCGCCTGTTATATCTGCATCCTGTGCCTTAATGCAATAGGCTGAAAGACCCCTGGCTGTCAATGTGATCTCCCCGTCGTTCATAACGAACCTGCCGCCGCTGTGACCTTCGCAGATGATCCCGTATGCCAGAGTCGACTCGTTCCGGGCTGACGCTTCCAGTACACCTCCATCCATGAGGAATCCGTAATTGGCCATCAGGCCAACGTTGATACCGGTGTCATTAGTGATCTTAGCCGTAACGCTACCGCCGTGCTGAGTGTAGTGAGAAACTGCTATTGCACTTTCCCAATCGCCAGAGGCGGTCCTGTCTATGAAGAGGGTTCCGCCCTCCACGATAAGACCATTGTCCGCCTGCTGCATGTTGATGCCGTTTGTAACGGTGAGCTTGCCTGAATCGGAGCCCTTGATCGTAAGCACCGAAGATGAGCCATTGGGCATTATGGAATCGATCGTAACATCGTCCCCATCCTCCAGCACTATGGTCGTGCCCTCATTCGGTACCTGATAGTCGTGGCCCGGTCCAAGGGTCGAGGCAGGCACTTCTCCCGAAGGCAGCACCACAATGTCCGCTGCGTACGCGGGTCCGCTCACTGCAGGCATCAGCGTGAAGATCATGGCCAGCGAGAGGAGTACGCCGGTGATCTTTTTACTTAAACTCCTCATAGATCTCTTCTCCTTTCTCCTATCGTCAACGGGCCTGAAGCAGGCCGCTCATTAAACTTTCTTTTGTACTAATAATTATACAATTATATGAGCAAAAAAACAATGCTACCTGTGGATGCCAAAACAGACCCCCGGAAGGGGTCTGTTTCAATACGTTTGCAGTTTATTCTCCGTACACGGTCACCATCTCGTATGGTGCGTTCATGACGCTCAGGATGGATTCGTCTGAGATCAGTCCCGCTCCGCCGAAGGTTATGCTGTTGTATGCACCGGAACCGGCCGCCCACGGTGCGACGTATGCATTCATCGCTTCGTTGTTCATGGCCAGAAGCACGGGTGCTGAGATCACCCAGGCCACCGCTCCGCCACTCAGTCCGTCGGGGAAGTTCTGGCCGTAGACGATGACCGCGGTCTCGTAGCTTCCTTTGTAGAACTCGTCCGCCACCTTGAATGATGTCTCATAACGATTCATTCCCGCAAGGCGGGTGGTGCTGCTTTCTGGGACGAACTCCTTAAGATCATTGGCGATATCCGCGCTGACCGCTCCTTCTCCTCCGATGATCCAGGCCGTGGTTGGTCCCTCGTCGGTAAGATACTGTTTCTGGTCGTCACTTATGGTATTGCCGACGAGAAGGATGGGCTTGCCAACGGAACTGGTGGAAAGCGCATCCGCAAATCCGGTGCCGGAGCAGACCAGCAGATCTTTTGCGTATGTATCGTCCACCTTGTTGGCTTCGTTCAGGATCCTGACGTTGGTCTCGTACCTGTTCTTGCCTCCGAGACGCACCGCGTTGAATCCAGTAAGGCGGTTCTCGAAGTCCTCCGAAACTGCCGCGGTGCCTCCCAGGAGATATACCGTTCCTCCGGGTGAGGTGTTGGTCTGGATGTAATCATATATCATATCCTCGTAGCTGGGATGTACCAGAAGTATGGGTGCGCATGCTACAGCTGCCAGATAACTTCCTGAAAGGGCATCCGCAAAATCCTTGCCGCTGGCTACGATCACAGTGGGGAACTCGGCCCATCCATTTGATTCCTTCATGTAATCCGCTGCCTTGATCGCGGTCTCATAACGGCTCTCGCCGAAGATCCTCAGGTGCTCCACCGGATAGGCTTCGATCTTGGCCTCAGCAGCCACACCGTGGGTATCAGAGTATTCTACATAACCATTGCTGATGATTCCGTCTTCCGGAATGGAGACGTAGTATCTGCCGTTGAGACTGATGGTTCCGTCCGCCCTGATACCGTATGCATTCCATGGGGATTCTGCTATACCGTGGCCGTAGAGGGATGCATTGCTTCCATTCATGGTGAGATCACCCCTCACGTAGATGCCGTGGGCATTGGCCTCCGCCTCCCCGGTGGCTTCGATGGAGGACTTGCCGGACAGAGTCAGATCAGAGATGCTTGTGAAGCCCTCCGCAAAAGCATCGGGGGCCTTGCAGTTTGCGATGATCTTGCTGTTCTTTAAGTTGACGGCAGACTCGCCTTCTCTGTGGTATATAACTACACCGCAGCTGGAGTATGACCCAGTGGACGTGCTGTTCACATTGGCCTCGATTTCCGAATAGTTGAGGTTCCAGTCATAGGCGCCGTCACCGGTTCTTACCCCGTATGAGCTATATCCGCAGCCGGTCACATTTAAAGTCAGGCTCGAATTGTTCATGGTGAGCTCGTTGGCCACATATGCTCCGCATCCGGAATTGCCGGTGGTGTCTACCTTGGCAGTAACTATACTGTCAGTCATCTCCAGGTCATCATAGAGGAATAATCCGTTGGGATCATTTGCCGCCTGCGCCTGAATATCGACTGTGGACTCCGTCAAAGTCAGTTTGCCTTCACTCCATACGCCTGTGCAAACGCTGTCATTTTCACTGACATCGATTTTGACTGTACTGGCTCCGATGTCCAGATCTACTGAGGTTCCTATACCGTATGCGACAACTGCATCCATCACCTTGAGATCCAGGATCGCGTTCTTTATTACCGCACCCTGATCCACATCTCTGATCCACATTCCGTAGCCATAATAGCCGTTCTTCGATACACTCTTAATGGTTCCCCCCGTGATGTTCACACCGTATAGGTAATATGGATATGCCTCGTGAGAACCCGGCGTGGAAACTGCGGTCATATCCAGAGTTCCGCCGCTCATGGTAAAGGCGGAACTATCGAAATAGTTATCGATTCCGTACGCCATTCCCTCCGACGATGTGGCTTTACCTGTAAGGGTCCCGCCCTGTATGCTGATGCCTTCAATATTCACCCCTTCTGCACGGCCGGTGGAGTTCACCGTAAGGTCTATAGTTCCGTCCTTCATTTCGAAGGTGCTGCCGATACCCCGGGCAGAATAGAGACCGTAGCCGGTGCCGTTTGTTCCCGTGGCGGTTCCTTTAAGCTCGCCTGAGATCACATTCATATGCTGGACTCTTATTACGTAGCCATCTGTTCCCGTGGCAGATGCAGTAATGGTACCGCCGTTCAGCACGAAGCTTCCCTCCGGTTCGCCGTATCCTGCGCAGTAGAGTGCAAAAGCAAGGCTGTTGTCCGACACCGCAGATACGTTCAGCAGTCCGCCGTCCATAAGGAATCCATAATTAGCCATCAGTCCCTCGGTGATTCCGTTCTCATTGGTTACCTTCGCGGTAACATTGCCTCCGTGCTGGGTGTAGTGAGAAGCCTCTATTGCACCATTCCAGTTGCCGGAAGTGGTCCTGTCGACATAGAGAGTGCCTCCATCGATCACCAGACTATTGTTAGGATATTGCATGTCTATGCCGTCGGTGACAGTCAACTTACCTGCAGATGAACCCTTGATGGTCAGGACCGCGTTCGAATATCCAGTTGAGATGCGGTCCACCGTAACGTCGTCACCTGCTTCCAGCACTATGGTGGCACCTGCACTTGACACCATATAATCGTATCCCGACACCAGATCGGAAGCCATCACCTCACCATCAAGCGGGAGCTGATCTGCGGCATATACCGGTCCGCTCACCGCAGGTACCATGGCCAATACCATGGCCAGCGCCAGAAGCATTACCGTCAGCCGTTTAGCTATTTTTCTCATGTTTCTGTCTCCTTTCCGGATATCATTTAAAGCTCCTAAAAACCTACGTTTCCAATATTTTCCTATACACATATTTTACACAATAAAGCGTTAAACAGCAACGCATTTTGAAGCATTGACCACCCTTTTCCCGCCCTTTGTGCAAAAAATCCCACCCGGGGCGAATTTTTTGTTTGCCTAAACAGTACTTTTTAGTATTTAATGTAACTGACCCTCCTGCGACCATACGGAAGGGTCATTTTATTTATACACGCGCCTGCGGGACAAGGCACTGTTGAAATCCCCCGGCTTTTGGGTTATCATCGATGTGTCGGGCGCCCGGGGCGCAGATGTTTTGCGCAAAACATACAAGAGCAAGGAGCAGGATGACCAAACTTACTGTCAAAGAAAAACTAGGATACGCTTCCGCCTCGGCGGGAGACGCCATCGCATACACAGCGTCGGGGACTTTCCTGATGTTCTTCCTGACCACCGTGGCAAAGATCTCCCCGGAAACGGCAGGCGTGATCACCGCCATAGGGGCAGTGTGGAACGCAGCCATCAATCCCGTGATCGGTCATTACGCCGACATGGTAAGGACCCGCTTCGGCAGGCGCAGACCGATGATGACGGTGTTCTCCATCGTTCTGGCGGTGGCATTCTTCCTGCTGTTTACCAATGTCCCCATAGGGCCCGGCGTGAAGCCCTTTTACTACGGGCTGATGCTGATGCTCTACTGGACAGGGTACACCGGATTTTTCGTGCCCTATCTGGCTCTGGGGGCGGACTATACATCCAACTATGAGGAGCGGACGGTCCTTAGGCTCTACGCATCCTTATTCAACATGGGTGGCTCCATGCTGTCCATGATCCTCCCCACTCTCTTCGTAAGCTTCCTGGAGGGTCTGGGGCTTGCCACCGACAGGGCCTGGTCCGTGTCCGGCCTGGTGCTGGGTCTGGTGTCCGCAGGATCCATCCTGATCACCGTCATGGCCTGCGGCCGAAAGGACCCGCCATGCCCGCCAACGGATGAATCCGTGAAGGTCTCCCGTAAGTTCCGGCCCATCAAGATCCTAAAAGAATACGCCTCCCTTTTCCAGCTGAAGCCCATAAGATATCTGGTGGCTGCATCGGTGCTTTCCCTCATCGGGTATTCCATGCTTTTGGCAGCCATGATGTACTTCTTCACCTACGATCTGGGGCTGAGCTCATCGGCGTCCAGCGCGCTTTTGATCTCCAGGGCACTGACAGGAGCTCTATTGATCCCCGTCACCGGAGCCATCTCCCGCCGAATTGACAAGAAGTGGACTCTGGTCCTGGCCTACGGCCTTGGGGTGTGCGTTCTGGCTATGCTGAGGGTGATCGTTGTATCCGGCGCTGCGGGGGCTCTCGGGATCGCCGCGTACATTCTCGGGATCGTGCTTCTCACTGCCATCTACTGGCAGCTGATCCCCTCCATGTACTACGATATCTGCGAGTACGATCTCTGGAAGACCGGGCGCGAAAGACAGGCCACCATCGTATCCCTGCAGGGGCTGGTTGAGGCCGTGGCCGTTGGCCTGGGGTCTCTTATCCTTGGTATCGTGCTGGGGGCTGCGGGCTTCGACGAGGCGGCAGCTGTTCAGCCTGAGACGGCCATCACCTGGATCAGAAACTGCACCATGGTGATCCCCTCTGTGTTCTATGTGATTGCCATGTTCATCCTGGCCAGACATCCCCTGGACCGCAAGGAATACAACAGGATCCTGGAGGACCTGCACAAAAGATAAAAGCCAGGTCTGATAGTGGCTATATGTAATTTGATTGATTATGCGTCATGCCGGATCCCGGGTTTCGCCTCCCAGCATGACGCGCGCATAAAAAACCGCCCGGCAGGTGAGCGGTTTTTTTGCGAGATAAATATTTTGCGCTGATATCTCTATAGGAGATTTAGAATATGGCTACGACTGCTCCGTTGTAGGTATCCAGAATGAACTGCTTAACAGCGTCTGTCTGGAGAGCAGCTACCAGAGCCTGGATCTTTTCGCTGTTCTCGTCGCCGGATCTGACCGCGATGACGTTGGCGTAGGTCTGAGCTGCGTCACCGGAGGCATCCTCAACCGCCAGAGCGTCTGAGATCTTGAGGCCTGCAGCAAGGGCGTAGTTTCCGTTGATGACTGCTACTGTTCCCTGATCGGAGTTGGCCAGCTGAGCGGGAACTGTGTCTGCCTGAACGGCTGTAACATTGTATCCGCCGTTATCCACGATATCCAGTGTGGTAACGCCTGTAAGAGCGGAAGCGTCTGCAGGAAGTGTGATCAGACCCTCCTGCTGGAGAAGGAAGAGAGCTCTGGTCTCGTTGGAATCGTCTGCAGGGATGATGATGGTGGCGCCATCAGGGATCTCGTCCACTGATGCTACTCCGTTTCCGTAAAGTCCGAAGGGTTCATAGTGCACCAGGGCTGCTGACACAAGGTCTGTGCCGTTTGCCTCGTTATAGCTTAAGAGATAAGGTGTGTGCTGGAAATAGTTGGCGTCCAGTTCTCCGTCAGCCAGTGCCTGGTTGGGGAGCACGTAATCGTCGAATACCTTGACCTGAAGGTCGTAACCCTCTTCTGCCAGGATGTCCTTTACGTGTTCAAGGATCTCAGCGTGAGGAGTTGAGCTTGCTCCTACAACGATGGGTGTGAGTTCCCCTTCTTCCTGAGGGGCAGGTTCAGAGCTTCCGCCGCAGCCGGCGAAGCATACCAGTGCTATTACCAGTATAAGTGTGAGTAAAAGTGACTTCTTCATTTTATTCCTCCCAGAATGTAAGTGTTTTTCAGCCCTTTTAGGCTGTTGATTTACTGTAATTGTCTATTCCTGTATCCTTCTGTCGGATACCTTTGATGCGCGGGTGCCGATCTCCTGGATGACCTGAACGATTATGACCATGAGGATCACGCATACCCAGATAACGTCGTCTTTGGATCTTTGGTGTCCGTAGGTGATGGCGATCTGTCCCAGGCCCGTGCCTCCGATGGTGGCTGCCATTGCGGAGTATCCCAGGATGGTCACCATGGCGATTGTGGCACCGTTTAGAAGCGATGGCCTGGCCTCCGGCAGAAGCACCTTCCAGATGATCTGAAGGGTGTTGGCTCCCATGGCCTGAGCGGCCTCGATAACGCCGCCGTCCACCTCGTTAAGGGAACTTTCAACCATTCGGGCCACATAGGGCGCGGCTGCGATGACCAGCATCACTATGACCGCCTTGTTGCCCAGGGCCGTGCCTACTACGAACTTTGCTACGGGAAGCATGGCCACCATCAGGATGATGAATGGGATGCTCCTGAAAAAGTTCACCACGAAGCCTACAACACGGTTCAGTACCTTCTTTGGCCTAATCCCCGTATCGGATGTGACCTGGAGCAAAACACCCAGTGGCAGACCGAACAGGTAGGCGAAGGCCGATGATATTACCGTCATGTAGATGGTCTCCCAGATCCCCATGAGGATCACGTTGTTGTCCATCAATTGTCTAAGCATATCAGACATTTATATCACCTCCTCCTTCTCGACCCGCCAGTCTACGGTGCTCTGCTCAAGCCACGCCTTGATCTTGGCGGCCTGCCGCGGGTCCTTGGGAAGTCCCACTACCATGTGACCGTAGGTCACATCGCCCACTTCCCTGGTGTCAGCGAATATGATGCTGACCGGCACCTGGCTTTCCAGGACCATCCTGGAGATCACGGGCTCTCCCGCCTCCTGACCGTCGAAGATGATCCTTATCTTTTCTCCTCCCAGAGCTTCCAGGGCATCGGTCCTGTCGCTGGGAAGTATCAGTTCTCTTCCGATGGTTGACTGGGGATTGGTGAACACATCGCTTACCTTTCCCTCTTCTGCAATGTGGCTCTTATCGATTATGGCCACCCTGTCGCAGATCTGATCTATTACCTTCATCTCGTGGGTGATGACCACTACGGTCACTCCCAGATCTCTGTTTATATCCTTGAGCAGTTCCAGTATGGACCTGGTCGTGGTGGGGTCCAGCGCGCTTGTGGCCTCATCACAGAGGATGTACTTGGGATCCATGGCCAGGGCTCTGGCGATGGCCACTCTCTGCTTCTGGCCTCCGGAAAGCTGTGATGGGTAGCTGGTGGACCTTTCCGTAAGTCCCACCCTTGCCAAAAGCTCCTTAGCCCTCTCTCTGGCCTTAGCCTTGGACTTCCCTGCGATCTCCATGGGGAAGCACACATTGTCCAGAACATTTCTCTGCTCCAGAAGAGCGAAGTCCTGGAAGATCATGCCTATGCTCTGCCTGAGCTTCAGAAGCTCCTTTTCGGGAAGCTCCCCGATGGACTTACCGTCTATGATGACCTCACCTGCGGTAGGCCTCTCCAGCAAGTTTATGCACCTTACCAGGGTGCTCTTCCCCGCTCCCGACAGACCGATGATCCCGAATATCTCGCCGTCGTTGATGGTGAGGTTTATGTCCTCCAGGGCGGTGATCTCCTTGTCCTTGGTCCTGAATGTTTTGCTCAAATGTTTTAATTCGATCATATATCGTATTCTCCTTGGGACCCAGAAAAAAACCGGGGAGCCCGCTTGGCTTCCCGGTCCGATTCTGTCTTAGATCTCAGTCGGATATGAAACGTGGCGAGCCTGACTTCTTTGCAACGACAAACATGCACATGGCGCCCATGCACATCATCATATCCATCATCATAATGTTTTTGGATGAATAATTCGCCACTTTGCTTCTTTCCTTTCTGAAATATAGACTGATTGTATACCAACAAACAAAGAAAGTCAACATTGTTTATTCAAAAAACCAAAAAAATATTGATCCCGGACCATCTTGCCCATTGTCCGGCTCTTAATTATAATAGTGATATCATTATTAAACAGGAGCAACCATGGAACCCAAGATCAAAAGCACAGGCAAAACATACATAGAAAAAGACCGCCACGACATAGACGAATTCAGAGAGATCGTCCACATTCTCTGCAACAAGGACGAGGGCTGCCCTTGGGACAGTTCCCAGACCATCGAGAGCCTTAAGCCCTGTCTCATCAACGAGACAAACGAGGTCATAGAGGCTATCGAGCATGACGATCACGAGAACCTTTGCGAAGAGCTGGGTGACGTGCTGCTGCAGGTGGTGATCCAGAGCGAGTTCGCCGAAAGATACGGCTGGTTCAACTTCGATAACGTAGTCCAGGGAGTTGCGGACAAGATGATCCGCCGCCATCCCCACGTGTTCACCGAGGAACAGTTCGACTCTGTGGATGCCATCCGTGAACGCTGGTACGCCATCAAGGCCCGTGAGAAGGAGCAAAAGAAAAACAGCCGTAAGAACGGCTGATATCCCATGTGTTATCCGGTTGTAAGCTGACGGGCCCTTCTACATGACGGGGGCCACTCTGAAACCGCCTAAAATCGTTTCTGAGCCGTGCGAAGTGCCGATCTGGACACTTATCCCGTATTCTCCCTCAAGAAGCGTACCGTAGATGTTTTTAAGGTCCAGGCTTCCTTCGTGACTCTCCCCTGCTCCGATCTCCACCAGTTCCGTCACAAGGAATCTGATGCCGTCACCGTTCCACTGGAGAGGCTGCATGTCCACCCAAAGCCCATCGATGGTCCTCTTCCTGAGAAGGATGTCGCCGCCCAGGGTGACCGCCTCACCGGTATCATTGACTATGGTGTACATAAGCGACCCGCTTTCCGGGTCGTATTTTAATTGCTCAAAATACACAGTCCCAGTCACTTCCGGAGCTTCCACAGCCGTATCCTCTTCCTCGGGTTCCGGATCAGGAGTCACAGTTTCAGGCCCTTGACCACAGCCCGCCATAAACAGAAGAACGGCTATAAAAATGATCAGGATAAGACTCTTTTTCATGGCACCAGTACCCCCTCTCGATAATAACCTAAACTTTAGTCGTATGACAAGCGCCTTTCACTCAATCGAGTAGGGGGAAATTAATCCCCCTCTCACACCACCGTACGTGCCGTTCGGCATACGGCGGTTCAACTAAACTTCAAAGCGTGACGCTCCCTGTAGTAGTTCGCAAGGCTGACTAGCCCTTTT
>Ga0256405_10003662_pt1 | contig 31125 bp, 27 predicted proteins | sample RumenRJG_02DNA_FD_189096 | JGI IMG/M metagenome (GOLD analysis project Ga0256405, IMG submission 189096) | Bovine rumen microbial communities from Lethbridge, Alberta, Canada - RJG_02 | ecosystem: Host-associated > Mammals > Digestive system > Stomach > Rumen | place: Canada: Alberta...
ATATTAAAGACTCCGAGGTAAAGGAATATTTTTCAGCGGCTGACTTGGCAGTCCTACCTTACAGATCCGCGACGCAGAGTGGCATTAGCGCCATTGCCTGCCATTTCGAAGTGCCTATGGTCGTCACCGACGTGGGCGGCCTGAAAGAATCAGTAGGAACTTCTGGCACAGGACTTGTCGCAGACAAGCCCGATGAAGAGAGCATCCTGAAGGAGATACGCAGGTATTTCAGCGATGAGAGCCTGCGGGAAAGTTTCTCTGAAAACATTCGTTCAGAGAAAGCACGGCTCTCTTGGAAATCATTCACTTTGAAACTTTTACAGTTTTCCCAAAGCTTGAACGGAAATGAATAGAATACTAATATGCTCACTTGCCGCCTTGTGCCTTATTGCAGCGTCTGCTGCCATCTCCAAGGCTCAGGAATATCAGGCTCCGAAAGTTGAAATCTCGAAAGAGAAGGTTCGCTATCATGGGACTACATATTACTCGCATATCGTTAAAGAGAAACAGACAATTTATTCCATCTGTAAGGCTTACAATGTGACCCAGAAAGAACTTTTCGACGCAAACCCTACGCTACATCTCGATACTGAAGGGCTTAAGAAGAATCAGATTCTGCTAATTCCTATTAAGAATCTTGCTGAAGAGCAGGAATCAGAGAAAACTCCCCGAGAAGAGAAAATGGAGACGGTAGAAAAGACTGTTGAAGAGCAAAAGCCTGAAAATGTCAGTCCGCAGCCATCGAAGGATGAATATTTCTTCCATACAGTGAAATGGTATGAAGACCTTAATTCAATAGCCCGAAAGTACAAAGTATCAAAACTCTCCATCATTAACATAAATGGGCTTCAGAGCCAGAAGGTCAAACGCCGTCAGGTGCTTAGGATACCTCGCGACCACAAGAAGTGGGAGAATGTCACGCTAACGAACTTAGAAACGGCGGAAAAAGAACCAGAAGAGATTAAAACCAGCATCGAAGGTCAAGAGGAGAGCATCTCAGAGATATTAAGCAATGCCGGCAACCATCAAGTGCGCGCCGCCATCTTAATGCCATTTAATATCTCGAAGACTACTGACAGGCAGCTAGTGATGGATTTCTACTGCGGCGCCCTCATGGCAGCCAGAGATCTGGGCAATGAAGGGATCAAGATAGACATAAGCGCATATGATTACGATAACGGGAATCTGCCATCTGGCATTTTCCATGATAATGATTTCGTACTTGGGCCTGTAGCGAAAGCAAACCTTGCAAGAGCGGCAGCGATAAGCGATGGGGAATCTTGGATCATCTCCCCTGCCGACAGGATGGCAGAAGAACTCGCTGATTCCGTAAAGAACTTTATCCAGGCTCCTGCCTCGGTCGAAGCACAAATAAACGACGCTGTCCAATGGCTGAAGACCGACTTAAAGAAAGGCGACAAAGTAATCCTCATCTCGCAAAGTGGGAACGCAAAGGGCTATGGCTCTTATTTATCTGACGCAATGAGCCATTCCGGCATTAATTTCTCCAACGTAGCCGTGAATGTGCTCGAAGCAGCGAGACTCTCCGAGAAATTGGCTGGGAATCTGAGCACTGAAGGAACTACGAGGGTTATCACGACCTCTGACAGCGAGTCATTCATGAACCAGATAGTGAAGAGTTTGTACATCCTATCTGTCTCAGGGAAGGACATAGCTTTGTACACTAATGCTAAAATCCGAACTTTCAATACAATAGAGACGAAACAGCTGCATGGGGTGAATCTTCATGTAAGCGTCGCCTCAGAGGTTGATTACAGCTCTGTTCAAGTTCAAGAATTCACTCTTTCATATAGAGCCCTATACAAGGCAGAACCGAGCCATTTCTCGTTCCAGGGATACGACTTGATGAGGCAATTCTCCACTTTGGCATCTAAATACGGTAAAAAATGGCCTAGGATGATTGATGCCTTCACGATGAACGGATTGCAGTCTGATTTCGACTACGTAAGGAAGCCAGGAGGCGGTTACGCCAACACGGCGACAAGACGCGTCATTTATGCGCCAGATTACTCTATTGAGATTGTAAAATAGATTTTTCTATCTTCCTGCGAGAAGGGATTTAGCATTCGCGATTGCGGCCGGGGTTATCTTTTCTCCGCTCAGCATCCTGGCTATCTCCATCACTCTGTCATTTCCGGAAATTTGACGAATTGTTGAATATGCTTTTGTGCCCAATGCATTATATTCCTTTTCAACAAGATAATGGGCATTGCCCCTAGAAGCCACTTGTGGCAGGTGGGTAATGGCGAAAATCTGCATGTCGCTACCCATGTCGCAAATCATCTTTCCCATTTTATCAGCAACGCTGCCTGACACTCCAGAATCTATCTCATCAAAGATGAGAGTCGGCATGTTTACGAATTTGGCCATCATGGCCTTCAGGCATAGCATCAGGCGGGACATTTCGCCCCCCGAAGCGCAGCGGCTGAGATCCAAAGGTTCGTTCCCCGTCGAAGAAAAGAGGTATCTGACAGCATCTTTTCCATTTTTTGACGGCATCGCAGGAGAAATTTGAACGTCGAAAATCGCATGCTCCAATTCAAGAGACCGCACGGACTCTGCGACCTTGTCAGAGAATGGGCGAACAGCCTTCTGCCTCTTGGAATGGAGAGAGGAACATATTCCATCATATACTTTTTTCTCCGACTCTATCTCTTTTTCTAATGCCTGCCGACGCTCATCTAAAGAAGTGGAATCGAACAGCTTCTGAGAAAGGGCATCCCGCTTCGCTATCAATTCAGGCACATTCGAAGCCCCATACTGCTTCATTAAATCATACAGGAGCGACAGCCTGTCCTCAACGGCATTCAGCCTGTCCTCGGAAAGAGTCACTCCGTCATTAGCGGCGGACACTTCTTGCTCTATGTCCGAAAGTTCCAGGCGAGAAGCCTCTATCCTCCTCGCAAGCGAAGCCGCCTCAGGCACAAAATTCTGGATTTTTTCCAAACTCTTCTGAGCCTCTTTAAGAGCCGAGACTATGGAAACTTGCTCTCCGTCAGAATATTCCCCATTGAATATGCTTTCTGCGGCTCCCAGACTCTCCTTTATTTCCTCAGCGTTAGCAAGTTGCTTCTGCTCCGCCTCAAGCGATTCCAACTCTCCCTCCTGAAGCATTGCCTTCTCTAGCTTTTCCAGCCTGGCCTCGTTATATTCCCTTTCTTCGGAAAGGACAGAGAGCCTCGAATTGACATCAGAAAGCTGCGATTCAAGGTTATTAATCTTTGAATATGTCGAAGCACAGTCCGTCAGGAGGCTACCGCAACCAGCATAGTGATCCAGAAGCGATAGCTGGAACTCGTGATCGGAAAGCAGCAGAGTCTGATGCTGGGAATGAATGTCCACGAGCCTCGTCCCTATAGACTGCAGAATCTGCAAGCTGACAGGAGAGTCGTTCACGAAAGACCGAGAGCGACCAGACTTGTTAACCACTCGCCGAAGAATCAGCTCGTCATCCTCGCACGCTAAATCATTCTCGCCAATTATTCCCATCAAGACGCTGTCTGAAGCAGGAATGCTGAACACTGCCTCCACTACGCAGGAGTCAGCGTTGCCGCCTATTGCCGAAGACTCGGCCTTTGCGCCCAACAGAAGAGACAAAGCGCCAAGCAAGATGGATTTTCCCGCGCCCGTTTGCCCAGAAATAATGATGAGACCCTCTGGAAAAGAAACATCCAGAGAGTCTATCAATGCATAGTTGCTGATCTGAAGTGATTTCAGCATCGCCGTAAACTATTCGGCGTCAGTTTCTTTCGGCTCGTCTTTAACAGGACCATTCTCTTCTATTGCTCCAGCCTTCCTGTAGTAGAGCTCGCCATCCTCAAATTCCTGAATAGCGATTAGATCAGGTTTCGGTAGTTTCTCGTAATATTTAGAGATTTCTATCTGCTCCTTGTTCTCGAACACCTCATCCATAGTATCCCTTTCGTTCTTGAATTCCTCCAGTTTCTTGGCAAGTTCTTTCTTCTCCGCCAATGAAATCTGATTCGCTCTCTTGGAAAGGATTACGCATGTCTCGTAAAGATTGCCCGTTGCTTCCGCCAAATACTTCACATCCCTTGTGATAGTGTTCTGAGGTACTTTCTTACTAATTTCCATTTATCTGATGCTTAATTTACTCTATTTTTTGTACGCATCCGCCTCAGCGGATTGTTTCATTTTTTTCATTATCGCGGTTAAAGTCCTTCTCTTTCACCTCCAAGTCAGCCTCGGTGCCAGAATACCTGCCCAATGCCTTCTGAGCCCTGTCATAATAGTGAGAAAGCTCCTTCCTGTTCCTTGAGTCAGGATACTCCCCGATGAAATTGTAATAGTCGTCGACGAACGTCAGGTAACGATCCTTCTGCTTGGACTCGACGCTCATGCTGGCATATTTGTACGAGGATTTTGCGAGATAATAAAGAATGTCCTCTCGGTAAATATTGTCAGCGTCATCTTTCAATATATTCTTAAAAGCCGTCCATGCGGCCTTGTAATACTCCATGTTATAATAAAGCTTCGCATTTTCGAACGCCTTCTTGTCCAGCCTCTCGTTAAGGTTTTTCAGCATGTTCTCGCAGATTGTCCTATGCGGCGAGTCCGGGTTATCTACCAGATATTGATTGATCACCGCGATAGCATTTCTCGTAGGGTTCTGATCCAGCTCGTAACGATAGGTGGAGCGGTAAAGACAGTCAATCCTGAGGAATGCCGCGTCCTGCGCGAACGGGCTGTTCGGGAAATTTGTCAGGAAGTTAGACAAATTAGTCTCAGCCGTATAATAATCCTTGTACCTATAATTGCTTAGGCCCCAGTAATATTGCACCGTGTCGTCTCTGGCAGTGCCATTGGTCAGCACCGAAAGAGATTCGAACAGCTGAGCAGCCTTCTGGTATTTTCCCTTATTGAAATAGTCGAATGCCGCAGCATACTTAGCATCCACGTCGCTGCCGTTCAGCAGAGCCTCGAACTGAGATTTGCAAGACGTAAGAGCGGCAATCATGACTGCCGCAGCAATGAATATCTTGAAAGACTTAGACATATCATTAATTCAAGTTTCGCAAGTTTTAAATATTTGATTTTAAAGTTCATTGGAAAGACTTGCGAACCTTTGCCAACGCACTTTCATTTTATATCTACGTTACCCCCTCCCTAAACCCCTCCCCTCGGGAGAGGGACTTTGTCGGGTCGAAGGCCCTCCTTAATAGGTGTTTCGCATTAGCGAAACTTGAGTTATTAATATTTCGCATTCTAATGCGACAGCAGGAATTTTTCAACATCCAAGGCAGCCCGGCAGCCAGACGCAGCAGCTGTGATGGCCTGCCTGTATCTCGGATCCTGAACATCCCCGGCCGCGAAAACTCCTTCGACGTTTGTCTGAGAATTCTTGCCATCTGTTACGATGTAGCCATTCTCGTCGGTCTTGATCCACTTCACGAACATATCGGAATTCGGGTGATGACCGATGGCAAGGAAAAAGCCGTCGACTTGAATATCAAAAACCTTACCATCTTTCCTAAGTATTCGAACGCCAGTCACCCCGTTCCCATCTCCAAGCACTTCCTGCGTGCTGCAGTTCCAGAGGACTTCGATGTTCTTAGCATTATTCACCCGCTCCTGCATGGCCTGAGAAGCCCTGAAGACATCCCGGCGGACTATCATGTAGACCTTGCTGCAAAGATTCGACAGGTATGTCGCCTCCTCGCAAGCAGTGTCACCGCCCCCGACTACGGCTACGGCCTTGTTCCTGTAGAAGAATCCGTCGCAAGTAGCGCAAGCAGAAACCCCCATGCCTTTGAACTTTTCCTCGGACGGCAGGCCTAGATATTTGGCCGTGGCTCCTGTAGCGATGATCAAAGCATCAGCGACCAGCTCGGAGTCATCATCGACCTTCACGTGAAAAGGCCTGGAAGACAGGTCTACGGAGCTTATCACCCCGCTACGCACGTCAGCGCCAAGCCTGACGGCTTGTTCCCTCATGTTTCCCATAAGTTCGTTTGCGTCAACTCCATCCGTGAAGCCAGGGTAATTCTCGACCTTGGTCGTCGTCGTTAGCTGCCCTCCTGGCTCAAGTCCTTCATAGAGTACCGGAGACAGTCCTGCCCTAGAAGCATATATAGCGGCAGTGTAGCCTGCAGGCCCACCACCAATTATAAGACATCTGATTTTTTCCATATACTTAAATTTATCATAGCGTATGAATTACAAATATAATCAAATTAAAATAGAAACTCGCATTACGTGCGAATGCGGAAAATAATAATTTAAATAATTATAAATTATAATTGCTTTGAATTATTTTTCTATTATATTTGCAGTCAGAATTTTAGAGACAAACTAATTATGACTGAGAAAACTTGCAAGGCTCCGGGCCTGGAAAAATTCCGTGCGCTGCTGAAGAAATATGATTTGAAGGTGACTCCGCAGAGAATTGCCGTTCATGAGGCAATGCTGGCATTAGGACATGCATCGGCCGACATGGTGACTGAATATATCATCACCCGCGGCAAAGCGAAGGTTACTGTCGCTTCAGTTTATAACATCCTTTCACAACTCACCATGCTTGGCATCTACAATCATAGGATGAGCTCGAACAACAAGATGTACTTCGACGTGAACACCTTCAAGCATTTTCACCTTTACGACACCGAGAACAACTGTTATGTCGATGTCGTAGACGACGAATTGCAGAAAGTCCTCGAAGAACGCCTTATGAGCAAACATTATAAGGGTTACAAGGTCGACGACATTGACGTACAGATTCTCTGTCACCCTACGACGCATCACCGCAAGGTTTTATCATAAGCTGACTGGCATCTCTGCCCTCTCGCGGCAAAAGGATGACGCGCCACATAGCATAGTTTTATCATAAGCTGACTGGCATCTCTGCCCATCTTCGCGGGATTGACAGCAAAATCGAGTAGGAGGAAAACGAAGTAGTTTCCTTCCTACTTTCATTTTCCGACCTCTCGCACCACCGGACTTGCCGTTCCGCATACGGCGGTTCCCGATAAAGCGGTGAATCAATGGATGGAGTGACCGAGATGAAGATATTCGGGGAATCAACTCCTAAACCAGCATTTAAGAATATACCTGTGTTTAAGAATATACCCCGTCATTCAGAACTTGTTTCAGGATCTGCCCTCCGCAAACATAGATTCCTGGTCAAGCCCGAATGACGGAAGAAGGATGAACTAGCTTTCACGCCATCGTGAAATGTGGGACCGCCGATGAGGCTGTGGTCGCATAGCTTACATCCATGTCCTTGCCCAGAAGTACGAGAGAATTACATTCATCGGCAACGGCATAGTGCCACCGGCTGGCTTGTATTGAAGGACTGCGTCGCCCTCCCGGTTTCCAGAACGGGGGTTGGCAACGGGAACAGCCTCCTCAGCGCTTATAATGAATGTCACCGTTGCCTACGATTGTGAATAATCGAAATCTATCTTCAAGGTTTCACAAAACCTTGTCGATGATGACGCGAAAAAAATAGCATATGGATATTCAAACCCTCCGGAAGAAGCGTCTCGCAAAACGCTGTCGAGGCAGGCTGCACGGAAGTGCGTAGGGAAGGGCATGTCTCGACATCGAGGTCTCCCTAGAGCCACGTTGTCGACCGACACCCATTTGCAGAGCCCCCGGAAGGAGATACTCCGACAGCTCTTTGCGAAATTCCACTACTCTCATCCCGTTCGACCAACTCCGTCATCCGAATTCATTCATCCAGAACTACCCGACCCGTCGCCCTGCCAACAAATACGGCAAAAGTGCCATCCGAGAAAAAAATCTTAGCATCCCTTCGTCATGCATGAGAAGGCTATTGAAAGAATGCAATGCGTTTCATCGCCGGAGTGTCAGCGACCTTCGACACGATCATTAGGCATGACAAGGCTTTTGTCAGAAAGCAATGTCCAGTTCGCTCAACTTGCTGACAGGGGCTTACTGATAAGGGTCCTTTATGATGAAGATCGAAAAGATAATACATATGCTCTGGCCAAGGCGCTCTGTGCGCAGCTTTAGTTATTTGATGCCAAATCGCTCTTTTCTCTTATAAAAGAAGGCCATGTAAGACAAGCCGTTGTACCCATAATTAGCTTCGGCTAAGAAGATAATATTATTTCAGGTATTCAATGTTATCGAGCATGCGGATGATTAGGGTGCGGAAGCCGGCTTTGAAGGCATCGTTCTGCTGGTATTCGCGATAGAGGGACATGTCGCCTTTGCGCTTTTGGCGGATGATCCGGTCGATGATCATGGCCATTGCGGCTTCAACGGCTTGCTGGTCAGGGTTGCCGATGATCTGGTTCTGGTACTGCTCGTCGCTGGCGACGGCTTTGGTGATGTTGATCAGTTTCTCCTTTTGGTCGGCCGGGGAGGCTTCCCAGCCGCGGACTCAAATTATTCTATTATAGGGGTTTAAAGGAGCGGGGTCACGTGAACGGTTACCTTACCGACACCTGCCTTGCCGCACAGGACTTCTACAAGAAAATTCTGGATTATTTCAAGATCAGATATTGAAATAATTGAGGCCGTCCTAGGGTTTGAGACGACATCGGGATTTTTCCATTATTTCAATTGAGTCCCATCCTTGAAGGCATTGCCCACGCGCTTGCCGATTTCGAGATAGCCCAGATGGACGGGATCGAATGTCAGCAGGCGCATCTTCTCCAAATCTGGCTTACCATCCTCGGCAAGATACTGTTCGTTCACGCGAATGTTCAGAATCTTGGCCACAATATAGTAGCCGGTTTCCGACTCATCGATCTTCCGCTCTATGTGGCACTCCATGGTCATGGGAAAGTCGGTGAAGACAGGAGCATTCACCTGCTCTCCCTTTTCTACGTTCCAGCCGGTCCTGGCTACCTTGTCCTTAGCCTTCTTGCCGCTGACGATGCCAACATAGTCTGCTGCAACCATCGTCTCGGCTGTGGCGAAGGCAATCGTAAAATCGGGATTGGCATTGAGATTGACGGTAGTCTGATGGTTGCCCATCGAAATCATGATTTTGTCTGCGTCCCACTGTCCTGCCCATGCTGCGTTCATGGCATTGGGTGTACCATCGGCATCGTATGTGCCGATAACTAATACTGCTTGTGGCATGAACCATGCCTTTGGATCAAAGTTCTTCATGATATCTGATTTTTAACGAACTTCCGCACAGGCTCCAAGGGGCGAGCGAAACATCTTCGCAAATAATTAATTATCAAGTACATAATAAGCACCCCTTACCTACCCTATCGGTCAGGTTTTGACTTGAACCGTGTCTTGCATGACATAAAAAAGCAACCCCCGGACTCCTCCGAGAGTTGCAGCAGGGTGCGCGGTGGGACTCGAACCCACGACAACCAGAACCACAATCTGGCGCTCTACCAACTGAACTACGCGCACCATGTTCGGACTGCAAAGATACAAAAAAATCTTGCTTTGCAAGAATATAAATCTTTATATTTGCAAAAACATGAGGTTAATAGACATTATAGACATAAAAGATCACATCGACTGCGAATCCGCGGCAGAAAAAATTCGCGGCGGGATTGCCTTCCGCGGCCCAAACGCCTGGATTCTCGGATTTGCGATAGTGCTGGCCTCGGTAGGCCTGAATGTGAATTCGGTTGCGGTAATCATCGGCGCCATGCTTGTTTCCCCACTAATGGGGCCAATCTTCGGAGTGGGCCTGGGGCTGGGCACGAATGACACGAAACTCATCAAAGACAGCCTTACGAATCTTCTCATAATGGTCTGCATAAGCCTGTTCGTGTCGTTCCTCTATTTTCTCATGACTCCCCTGAACTTATCGAACCCTACCGAGCTGGAGTCGAGGACCAGTCCTACGATTTACGATGTGATTATCGCCTTGTTCGGCGGTCTCGCCGGGATTTTCGAAATCTGCCGCAAGGAGAAGGGCACGGTAATCTCCGGCGTTGCAATTGCGACAGCCCTCATGCCTCCGCTCTGCACGGCCGGCTACGGCATAGCTCATGCCAGCCTGCACTATTTCGGTGGCGCGATGTTCCTCTTCATCATAAACAGCGTCTTCATCGTGCTGGCCACATTCGCGATGGTCAAGTACCTGAAATTCCCTGAAGCCGCATTCGCCGATGCCAAGAGAAGGAAAAACACCCGCAACATAGTGACGGCGGTTGTCATCCTGGTGATGATTCCTAGCATCTGGAGCGCATTCACCATGATTCGCAACACGAATTTCAGGCAGAACGTCGCCAATTTCGTGCAGGAGAACAAGACTTTCTCCGGCGGCTACATATTCGATTACGAGGTCAGCACGAAAGGGAAGCAGCACGCCGATATTTACGTAACTGGGGAGCCACTCACTCAGGGCAAGAAAGAAGAACTGATTTCCAAAGCCGGGAAATTCGGCATAGCTTCTGACAGGATCAATTTCATAGAGCACAAGATATTCGAAGAAAATCAGGATGGGGGTTCTTCCGAGATAGTGAATATGCTGTATCAGAGGTCATCCGATGAATTAAATCGCAAAGACCTGCAAATCAAGGCCCTGGAAGGACAGCTGATGGATGCGAGAGGTGCCGCCATCCCTTACGTCCAGCTGACGAAAGAAATCAAGTCTGCCTACCCAGAGATCGAGGAGATGACATTCGGCCGCGGAGCTTCGGTCCAGGCCGACAGCCTTGCCAGAAACGATCTCATCATCGTGGTCGCAAAAGCCAACCCGAAGCTTAGCCAGGAAAAGCTCAGGAAGCTGGGCGGATGGCTTCGAATCCGCATGAATGACACTACCGTAGTGGTCATGAATCAGAATTAGGATGAGGGGACTGCTTCTTATTCTCATAGCATTTTTTCTTACCGTCCTCGGCCAGCGGATGCCAATCCGGAAAGTACTGACGGGGAAGCTGAGAATGGAGAGCCGGATTCCGGCCCCAGCCGCCCTCTCTTTCCATCCTGACACCATCACTTTGACGTTCCTTGGAGATGCCATGATGCACAAAGAGCAGATAAGGAATGCGCACGTCAAAGAGCATTCGACATATTCATTCAATGAATATTTTGAACCTCTGGAAGGCATCATCAGAAATGCGGATCTTGCCATCATCAATGCCGAATTCACCCTGGCAGGAAAGCCTTATTCAGGATATCCTTGCTTCTCTGCCCCCGATGAATATGCCGAGTATCTGAAATATAGCGGGATAGACATATTCCTGACGGCAAACAACCACATCCTGGACAAAGGCTGGAAGGGTCTGCGGCGGACGCTGGCGGTATATTCAGATAAAGGAATCTTTACGGCAGGAACTGCCCTCTCCGCAAAGGAAGACAGCCTTTGCAACCCATTGATAGTGCCCATCAAGGGCATCAGGATAGCATTCGTGAATGCGACTTACGACACTAATGTCCTTTTGCCAGCCGATTCGATGGTCGTGCATAAGCTGGATAGCTCCGACGTGGCATATTCAATGAGCATGGCAAAGGAACGGGGGGCCGACTTCATCGTCGCCCTCCCCCACTGGGGCGTTGAATACTCATTGAAGCACTCCAAGAATCAGCTCTACTGGGCGAGCTTTTTCGTTCGACACGGGGCAGATGCGGTCATCGGCACTCACCCGCACGTCGTCCAAGACACGCAAGTCCTTGGCGGCGTGCCGGTAATATATTCATTAGGCAACATCATCTCCAACATGAGCGCCAGGAACACCAGGATCGGGCTCATCGTCACTCTGCGCATCGCAGTGTCAGAAAACAGGGATTGCACTCTGCTTGAGCCTGAATATACATTCACTTGGTGCGCCAGGCCTGGCGCAATCTCTGACAGTTACAAGACCGTGCCAGTGAGGGAATGGTTGAGCAAAGAATACGAGTGGAAAAATGAAAATGACTATATTGACATGTCTTCTTCCTACGAAAGGGTGAAGACGAAAACAGGAATATCCGACATTCAGAAACATGAAGAAAACAATTAAGATTGAAGGAATCGAGCCAATTGAAATCTATGGGGCAGGCAATAAGATACTTGAAGAGTTCTGCTCTTATTTTCCATCACTAAAAGTCGTGGCCAGGGGAAACGAGATAATCCTGGACGGCAAGGAAAGCAGCATTCAGGAATTCTCGCAGAGATTCGGGGAACTTGTCGAGCTGAGGCATCGCAAGATGAACCTTACGCCGTTCGATGTCGAGGACATTTTCGATGGCAGTTCTTCGCCGAGCAATTTCATAGACGGAGAAGCTATAATAGTGCATGGGACGGACGGGAAACCGATACGAGCCCGCAATAGGAACCAGCAGGAGATGGTGAAGGCATATTTCAACTCGGATCTCATCTTCGCCGTAGGACCTGCTGGCACGGGGAAGACATACATCGCCATAGCCTTGGCTGTAAGGGCTTTGAAGAATCGTGAGATAAAGAGGATAATACTCACCAGGCCTGCCGTAGAAGCAGGAGAACGCCTAGGATTCCTGCCAGGCGACTTGAAAGACAAGCTGGATCCTTACCTGCAGCCGCTTTACGATGCTCTAGGGGACATGATTCCTTCTCGCAAGCTGCAAGATTTCATGGCCGACGGCACCATCCAGATAGCGCCGCTAGCCTACATGAGAGGCCGTACCTTGGATCACGCCTGCGTCATACTGGACGAAGCCCAGAACACAAATGTAGGTCAGCTGAAAATGTTCCTGACCCGAATGGGCATGAACGCCAAGTTCATAGTTACCGGCGACGCCACGCAGATAGACCTTCCGAACAGAGAGGACTCAGGCTTGCTCAAAGGCATTAATATGCTGAGAGACATAAAGGGCATCAGCACTATTTTCTTCACTAACGACGACATCGTCCGCCATCCGCTAGTGACTAAAATCGTCAATGCATTCGACAAACCGAAAGAGGAGAAGGACTCGTGAGAATCCTCCCCCTCTTTGAAATTCGTCGTATTCAGATGACTAGTTAGCCATGGCTGAATATTTCTCGTAGCCTTGTTTGTATTTAGGATCCGGATCGTCTTGGAGACGATAGCAGATGTTCTTTAGATAAGAAGCGATGCTGGACTTCACTTGATCGTCCTTCGTGATTTCGATGGCTTTCTCGAAAGGATCCACGCACTTCTTCAGAGTTTTCTCGAACTCCTGAACGAGGGCAACGTATTTCTTATCGTCAAGCTCGTCTTGAGCCTTCTTCTCGAGCTCGACTGCCTGATTGAAGTAAAGAAGGCCTTCTCCTACGTAACCGTACTCATAGTTAGGGTCGATTTCGGAGCATTTCTTATATGCCTCGATGGCTTTCTCGGTCTCCCCAAGCTTCGAATGAACGTTGCCTTCCACATAGTAAATGGACGCATTCTTCGGGTCCTTTGCCTTTGCCTGATCCAGAAGTTCGAAGAGTTTATCAGTATTAGATCCAGAAGAAACATAATAATTGATAAGCCCTATCAAGATGGACTGGCTCTCAGGATACTTCGTGAAGCCTTCCTCGAGATATTTCCTGGCGACTTCTTGTCCTGCTGCAGAGGTGTCAAGCTTAGTGGCGACATCTGCAATCCTAGAATAAACCTCGCCACCCTCTGCGGCATAACCTATCTTCAGGCATTTCTCGAACGCATCTTTCGCAACCTGAAGGTCGCCCAGCTGCTGAGCGATGAAGCCAGAATTGTACAAAGAGAATGTATCGATTTGAGAGAGAGGCTTTTCCGCCATTACTTCCTGGGCCAAGCCGAAATATTTCTCAGCGCTTTTCAAGTCCCCAAGGCCATATTTGTTGTATGCCTCGTTAACAATCTTCTGATTGAGTGCCTTAAGGCCATTAGCGATATCCTTAGATTTAGAACCCTTTGGATCAGCCTCAGCGGCCTTCTTGTAAGCATCATATGCATTCTCCAGCGGATTCTCAACCACAGGCTTAGTAACCTCGATGATTGCTAGCTTTCCGCCGCTGAAATAGAGATTCTTATTCGAGAATATTTCCTTGACATAAGAATTTCCATTCATCTGAACTTGTTCAGTAGAAGTCGGTTTATCGTTTCCCATCATAAGCTTGACTTCAGCTTCTGACGAGCCTACGAGAGCATTTCCTGCAGGAGCATCATAGGCATTTACGTATGCCTCTGCAAGTTTTAACCACGTAGCAGGCTTGGCGGCCTTCTTTGGATTATCAGCGGCACTCTTTGCAGACTCCACAGCCTTCGCTGCGGCTTCCGGAGAAAGTTGCTGGGTGCCTACTTGGGCATTGGCAATCTGGACAGAAGCCAGAACAGCCAGAGCTATCAAAATTCTTTTCATCTTAGATAAAATTTAATTATGGTTATTATTCTTTTTCATTATTTATTTCGACATCAGCCTGGACATCACCTTCCTCGCTCTTTTCAACAGGCGAGACAGCCGCAATAGAGTCCCCCTCCTTGATGTTTATGAGTTTCACTCCTTGCGTAGCCCTGCCTGCGACCCTGATGTCGGATACTGCCATCCTGATCGTAAGACCAGACTTATTGATAATCATCAAATCATTTTCCTCTGTCACGTTCTTTATGGCAATCAGCTTACCTGTCTTTTCAGTGATATTGATCGTCTTAACGCCCTTACCGCCACGATTAGTCAGCCTATACTCTTCAAAATCCGTACGTTTGCCGAAGCCATTCTCACTGACGACCAAAACCGTATGCTTATCAGCATCTGGGGCATTTTTATCGTAATTAATCGCTCCGATCACCTCGTCTGTCGCTTCAATATTAATGCCACGCACTCCAGTAGCGTTCCTACCCATCTCACGAGCATCCGTTTCCTCGAAGCGGCAGCAGCGGCCATCGCGAGCTGCGATGAAGATTTGCTCGTTGCCATTGGTGAGCAACGCCTCAGCAAGGACATCGCCTTCCCTGAGGTTCACGGCATTTATTCCCGCTACCCTAGGATGTGAATATGCCACCAGAGAAGTCCTCTTGATGACTCCCCTCTTAGTGACTAATACAATATAGTTATTGTTGATATATTCTTCATCTTTGAGCGTCCTCACATTGATGATGGCTTTTATCTTATCATCCGGGATGTTCAGGACATTCTGAATGGCACGGCCTTTTGAAGCCCTCGATCCTTCAGGAACATCGTAAGCTTTCAGCCAGAAGCAACGCCCGGATTCAGTGAAGAACATCATGGTCGAGTGCATGTTGGCGACATAGATGTGGTCTATGAAATCCTCATCCCTCGTAGCTGAGCCCTTCATTCCGACGCCGCCTCTGTTCTGAGTGCGGTACTCCGTCAGCGCAGTCCTTTTGATGTAACCCAGGTGAGAGATGGTGATCACCACGTCCTCATCCGGATAGAAGTCCTCAGGATTGAACTCCTCCTCGGAAGGTCTTATTTCAGTCCTTCTGGCATCTCCGTACTTCTCCTTAAGCTCCTGAGTCTCCTGTTTAACTATATTCATTTGCTCCTCAACGCTGCCGAGTATGACGTTGCACCTGTCGATGAATCTCATCAGGTCGTCATATTCAGCCTGCAGCTTGTCCCTTTCGAGCCCTGTCAGCTGACGGAGCCTCATTTCGACTATTGCTGTAGCCTGAGCATCGGTAAAGGCGAACGCCTTCATCAGTTCGGCCTTTGCCTCATCCACGGAAGCTGAAGCCCTGATGATTCTGATCACTTCGTCGATCACGTCTATAGCCTTCAGCAAGCCCTCCAGGATATGAGCCCTCTTCTGAGCCTTGTCCAGCTCGAACTTTGTCCTTCTTACGACGACTTCGTGGCGGAAATCTACGAAATTCGCTATCAGTTCCTTGAGCGACAGCGTCTTTGGACGGCCACCTACAAGGGCTACGTTGTTGAATGCGAAACTGGACTGGAGCGGAGAGTACTTGAACAAGGTATTCAGGACAACATTCGAATTGAATCCCTGTTTTACCTGAATGATTACCCTGACGCCCTCGCGCGAAGTCTCATCATTGATGTAGCTTATTCCTTCTATCTTCTTGTCTTCGACCATCTGGTGAATCTTCTCCAGCATCTCCTTCTTGTTCACCATGTAAGGAATCTCGGTTACCACTATGGTCTCACGGCCTGTGTCGGACACCTCGATTTCAGTCTTGGACCTGATTACCACCCTGCCGCGGCCTGTCTCGTAAGCTTCTTTGATGCCACCTACGCCCATGATGATGCCGCCAGTAGGGAAATCCGGGCCTTTGATGTATTTCATCAGCCCGTCAGTGTCGATTTCAGGATTGTCAATGTAGGCACAAATCGCATCGCTGACCTCACCCAAATTGTGTGGAGCCATATTCGTAGCCATTCCGACTGCTATTCCGGATGCCCCGTTCAGGAGAAGCAGCGGTGCCTTCGTAGGTAACACCGTAGGCTCCTGAAGAGTGTCGTCGAAGTTGTTAGTGAAATCCACGGTGTCCTTGTCCAGATCTCCCAGCACGTCATCGGCCATCTTCGCAAGCTTGGCCTCGGTGTATCGCATGGCTGCGACAGGATCACCATCCATTGAGCCAAAGTTGCCTTGACCCCAGACCAGCGGGTAACGCTGATTCCAGTTCTGCGCAAGGCGAGCCATGGCATCGTATACCGAAGAATCGCCATGAGGATGGTATTTACCCAGAACCTCACCAACGATTCTGGCAGATTTCTTCGTCTGACCTGAATATGACAATCCGAGGCCCTCCATGCCGAACAGCACTCGCCTCTGGACTGGCTTCAAGCCATCTCTCACATCTGGAAGGGCACGGGACACGATGACCGACATCGAGTAATCGATGTAGGCCGAGCGCATCTCATGATCTATCTCCACCGGCTCAATGAACCCGTGCTGAACTTCCTCGTTCATTTCCACATTATCCATATCCATATTAATATTCTTAACCTTATAAACATGCAAAATTAATAAAAAATTACCTTTGAGCAAAGCGACAAAATGTCATGACAACTCTTTTCGCATGGATGTTGATAATTATCCGGAAAACTTACCTAACTTTATACTTCATGGAAGTAAACATATCACAAGAACTGAATGACATAATTCGTTTCGCAAGAGAGGAAGCCATGCGGACTGGAAGCTATGGAATCAGCCCAGATCATCTTTTTCTCGGGATGCTGCGCCATGCGGATAATGACGCAGTCTTGGCGCTGAACGGACTTGGCGTGATGCCGGATGAATTCAAGGATTTCATAGACAGCCATATATTCGTCAACGAGCCAATCCCATATTCGGAGCTAGACAAGATTTCTTTCACTCGCTATGCCCAGAATGTTCTGAGCATCACAGTCATGGAAGCATCTAAGATGAAGTCTCATGAAGCGAGATCCATCCATCTTATTCTCGCGCTATGTCGCACTACTGAGAATTACGGTCAGGCATATCTGAGAAGCAAGGGCATCGATTACGGAAAGCTGCTCTCCTACATGAGAGACCATGACATGCTGGCATCAGATAATAAAGACAACGAGCGCTTTCAGAGCCAGCAGAATGAAAACTTGGATCCTGAAGAGGCCGCCAGCGGCGAATCCGGAAAGCTGAACATCGAAGATTTCGGCTATGACCTTACTAAAGCAGCGGCGGAAGGCAAGCTGGATCCTGTCGTCGGCAGGAACACTGAAATCTCCCGCGTCATAGAAATCCTAGGCCGCAGAAAGAAGAACAACCCCATGCTCATCGGCGAGCCAGGCGTCGGCAAATCTGCCATCGTCGAAGGCATAGCACTGAGGATTGCCAACGGAAGCATATCCCCTGCGCTTGCGAAGAAGAGGCTGATTTCCCTTGACATCGCCTCAGTCGTAGCCGGCACGAAATACAGAGGAGACTTCGAGAAAAGGCTGAAGACCATAATCAAGGAAGCCAGCACGAACCCTGACATAATTTTATTCATCGATGAGTTCCATACGATAGTCGGGGCTGGCGGGGCGCAAGGCAGCCTGGATGCGGCGAACATGCTGAAGCCGGCTCTCGCCCGCGGAGAACTTCAATGCATCGGAGCTACTACGATGGATGAGTTTGCGAAAATCGTGGAGAAGGATGGCGCTCTTGACAGAAGATTCCAGAAAGTGATAGTAGAGCCTACCGACGTTCCTCAGTCAATAGCCATCCTTAAGAATATTAAAGGTAACTACGAGGATTTCCACAAAGTAACTTATAGCGACGAAGCAATTGAGGCGTGCGTGCGTCTCACCGATCGCTACATCACTGATAAATTTTTGCCGGACAAGGCCATTGATGCCATGGACGAAGCCGGGTCGATGGTTCGCCTGAGCCTTACGAAGGACAAAAAGACTGGCAGCGTCGTCGATGGCGAGGACATTGCGACAGTGGTCTCCAAGATGACCGGAATACCCGTGAATAAGGTTGCCGAATCTGAGGGCACGAGACTTCTGAATATGAAAGAGCGGCTAAAGAGCAGAATCATCGGCCAGGATGAAGCCATAGACACAGTTGTCAGAGCCATCCAGAGGAACCGCGCGGGACTGAAAGACCCGAACCGGCCAATAGGAACATTCCTTTTCTTCGGACCTACAGGAGTCGGCAAGACACAACTTGCGAAATGCCTGGCCGAATATCTATTCGATTCAGAGGAAAATATGGTGAGGATAGACATGAGCGAATATATGGAGAAGTTCACTGTTTCCCGCCTCATCGGGGCTCCTCCGGGATATGTTGGCTACGAGGAAGGCGGACAGCTTAGCGAGAGAGTTCGCAGGAAACCATACTGCGTCGTTCTCCTGGATGAAATAGAAAAAGCACACCCGGACATATTCAATATCTTGCTGCAAGTGCTTGACGATGGCCGTCTGACCGACAGCAATGGCAGAGTGGTAGATTTCAAGAATACCATCGTCATAATGACTTCCAACGTCGGGAGCAGGGATCTCGAGGAATATGGCAAAGGCGTGGGATTCGCGACTGCGGGGAAAAACGTCGAGCATAACAGGCAGACGCTATTAGAGAAGGCTATCAAGAAATCATTCCCTCCGGAGTTCATCAACAGGGTCGATGAACAGGTTTTCTTCAATTCCCTGACTAAGGACGATATAGAGAAGATAATCGACATAGAGCTGAAAGACCTTCGCGAAAGGGCCGTGGAGGCTGGCTACAAGCTTACGATCACTCCAACGGCTAAACGTTTCATAGCTGATGCAGGATTCGATCCAGCTTACGGCGCAAGGCCTCTGAAGAGGGCGGTGATGAGATATGTGGAAGATCCCGTGTCTGAGTTCATTATCTCGGATCGGATCCTCCAGGGCAAAAATGGTTCTGGAGAGCTTCACACGCTGAAGGTTGAGCTGACCCCTGACAAGAAAGACACGATGGTGACCCTTAAGAAATCCGATGTGGTGCCGGCTCTGAGCTGACCATGTCAGGCTGCGACGGGACACAGGGTCTCAGGCTTATCTATGCGGGTCACCTCCAGCCCGAAATCGCCGATGAATTGAACCAGAGAGCTGAAAGATGATTCGTCCGTGATGATTGAGGACAGATTCTCGATGTTGTCATATTCCTGTTTCATATTTTCTTTAAATTTTATTGTTTCTTCTTTTCATAGGCAAAGATAATGCGGGCTTGAGCCAAACCACGGCACAAGCCCGTATTTTTATTGCGATATTTTTTGCATAAGTTTGCAAGGAATAAAAGTATTTCCTATGGCAGAAGAAAGGAGCGTAGACAAGCTTGCCAGATACGCTATGTGGGCTGTCGCAGCAGCAGTCGTTATTGCGATTTGCTGGTATTTTCGCAGCGTGCTTATTTACATAATATTAGCTGCGGTGTTATCCCTGCTCGGGAATCCCCTGATGAAGGGATTGTCCAGAATCAAGATTAAAGGGCATGCCGCTCCGGCATGGCTGCTCTCCTTAATCACCATAATCCTTCTGCTAGTGATAATACTCGGAATAATCACTCAGATATTCCCGGTGGTCTTCAGCATAGTGCAGAACATTTCGTCAAACTTGCAGACAGCCTCCATAAACTCCAGCAACATCACTCAGTTGCTGGACACGGCAAACAGCTGGCTGATACAGAGATACCCGAAGCTGGGCAGCGACTTCAAGCTGCAGGTGATCCTTGTCGACTGGGTCAAGAGAGCTTTCAATCTGGGCTCACTGAGTTCGATAGGGACTGTGGTCGGTTCCGTAGCTTCCGCCCTGGGCAGTTTCGGAATGGGACTTTTCTGCGTCATATTCATTTCTTTCTTCTTCATCAAGGATGACAAGCTGTTCCGGAAAATCGTAGGCTCGCTGGTGCCGGATAAGGTGGAGAATGAGGTTATTGGAGCCATAGGGGACATCGAACACCTGCTTTCAAGGTATTTCGTGGGGCTGATGATCGAGGTCCTCGGTGTCACCGCCCTGAACTTCCTGGGGTTGCTGACGGTAGCGAAGCTAGGCTTCTCCGCAGCCATAGGAATAGCTTTCATGACAGGGCTCCTGAACATAATCCCTTACCTTGGGCCTTGGATCGGGGGCGCAATAGGAGTCGTCCTGGGCATGGTGCTGAAATATAGCTCGGCGGCGGTGACAGGCGTCTACCCCGACTTCTGGGTAGCGGCGATCATGCTTGTGGCGATATTCGTGATAACCCAGATGATAGACAATTTCCTGATGCAGCCGTTCATATATTCCACCAGCATAAAATCCACGCCTTTGGAGATATTCCTGGTGCTGATAATCGCCGGACACGTCGGCGGAATGCTGGGGATGCTGGTGGCGATCCCTGCATATACGGTGCTCAGGGTAATCGCGGCACGATTTTTCTATGATGTAAAGCCAGTGAGGAAGCTCATCTCAAGTTCGGGAGGAACCATCGGAGGAGAAGGATCTTCCTCAGGCGACGAATGCAAAGGAAACAACACTATATCATGAATATAAGAAATATGCTTGCAGCCATCGCATCGGCTGCTTTCTTGACCTGCGGGATATTCGCTTCTGCGCAGGAAACTTATTCGCCCACGGGAACTTACAAGTTCGCAGTTAAGGACGGCCAGGAACTTTGCCTCGACCATTATGCTCCTGCAGCAGGAAGCGAAACCGCCATTGACGGCCACGCCAAGCCAACCGTGCTGTTCGCCTTCGGAGGCGGATTCAAGGGCGGGGAAAGAAACGAGAAGGGCTACCAGAAATGGTTCAAGATGCTGAATGACGAGGGATATGCTGTCGTATCAATAGATTACCGTCTGGGCCTTAAAGGGGTAGCCATCAAGAAAGGCTTGGGGCAAGTACGCCAATTCCGGAATGCGGCCCAGCTTGCGGCAGAAGACTTGCTCTCAGCAGTAAAATACCTGCTGGACAACGGGAAGGCTTTCGGGGTTGATGCCCGGAATCTGGTAATCAGCGGTTCCTCGGCTGGCGCTATCGCTTCTCTCGAAGCCGACTGGTTGTTCTGCAACGGCAGGTCGAACGAGGCTTTCCCCGAAGGATTCGACTTCGCCGGGGTGATGCCGTTCTCCGGAGCGATAATCACTATGGAAGGGAAGCCGTCTTACAAGAAAGAGCCGGCGCCGACAGCATTTTTTCACGGAACCGCAGATAAGGTGGTTAATTACAAGAAAATACGACTTTTCGGCTGGGGAATATTCGGCTCCGACGCCCTAGTCAGGATATTCAAGAAAAACGGATACACCTATAATATTTTCCGCTACGAAGGACACGGGCACGAAATCGCCGAATCCATGACGCAGACCTTTCCTGAGCAGCTGAGATTCCTTGAAACGGTGGTCACAAGAGGAGTGCGAAGGAGCATCGACTCCAGCATAGACGATCCCGAGGCGCCTCGGCCATCCGGCTCGAAGAACAGGAAGGAACTGTACGGGAAATAAATGATTTTTTATGAATATGCCACAGAAATTTAAGCTTGGCGAAAGATTCGCCACCGTCTTCAAAAGGTTTCCGGCAGCTTTTGCTTTCCTGGGAGTCCTGGTGATCGCCGCATTTGCATGGGGCGCCGATGCCTCAAATGAGGAGAAGCTCATTCCAACGCTCTGGTACTGTTTCACGGCAGCATTCCTTTCCGTCGCCATGAAACTTCTTCGGGAGGAAAAGACTGGGATAGCGGCGGAAATCGTGCTGCAGGTAGCCCTTTTAGGATTCTGGGCATATTGCCGATTCTTTGAAAATTTTAACGGCGCCTGTCAATTCGCGATGGGCAGCATCTCCGTCCTGGTGTTCATAGCATGCTTCATAAATTCATTCTACAAGGACAGGAACGACGTGCCTTTGGTGAACTTCACGCTCCGCATGGTCGTGGTTCTGGCTGCGACAGGAATCGTCACGCTGATTTTCATGCTTGCCATATTCCTGATAATGACCGCCTTAGATGCGCTGTTCAAAATAAATGTCACGAATTATGCCTACTTCATGGCGGCGGTCATATCATGGGCGCTGCTATTCCCCGCCATGCTGCTACAATTCGTTCCCGAAGGGCAGGCGAAGCACGACTATTCCACCAACCTTGGGAAATTCGTAAGAGGGGTCACGAAATGGCTGGTTCTGCCAGTGACGGCAGCTTACTTGGCAATTCTCTACGTCTATGCCATCAAGATTCTGGTGAAGTGGACTCTGCCGAACGGCTGGGTCGCCATCCCGGTCTCAGTGAGCTTCGCCCTCTGCCTGCTACTGCTTTTCCTGCTCTACCCGGAAGCATATTCTGAAAACGAAAAACCCCTTATGAGAGCCGTGCGCCGCTGGATTCCGGTTGCCGTGCTGCCTCTTCTGGCGCTGATGAGCGTCGGCATATTCAAAAGAATCGGAGACTATGGAGCAACCATAGAAAGGCTTTACTTGCTGGCATTCAACCTGTGGTGCTACGGCATCTGCCTGGGGCTCATTTTCAGCCGAGGGAAGCGCTTCTGGTGGATTCCGGCATCTTTTGCGCTGGTCTTCCTGCTCACCTCCGTGGGGCCATTGAATTTCACCTCCACGACAAGAAGAATCATTCAGAAAGATGCCCGGAACATAATGATGGCGAACGGAATAACGAAATTTCCTGCCGACAGCAGCACATTTTCATCAATGATGTCCAAGGCAGACTCAGCTACCACTGAGAGGCTAATCGACAAGCTGACATATCTGGAATGGAATTACAGTAAAGACACAACAGCAATCAGGGATCTCGTAGACTACAATGTAGACATGTACGATATGTATCCTTACGATGCCGACTCGGTGGTCTCCCTGCCGGATACTGCATCTTTCAAAGACGTAAGGATAGAGCAGGCGAAGGATTCGGTGATATTCAGGATTCCTCATCCGACGTATTACCAGGACACCCTGCTCCTTGCCGTGCCTAGAGAAGAGCTTAAGAAACTTTACGAGGAAGTCCAGTGACCTCGAGCCGCCTGGGCCAAACCAACATTAAGCATGGACAAATCGCTACTCATTCTATTGGTGCTGTGCCTTTCCACGACAGCATATTCGCAAACCCCAGACACGCTTGCGACTTCTTCTGTTGCCGACACTCTGGCAAAAGCTGACACCGTCAAATTACAGGATCTTTATAAGGACGCTATTCCCTCTGGTCCCAAGAAACTGATTTTGAGAGAAGCGACCACCCAGGATGGTTCGTCAATGATGATGGACGACAACGGAAACGTGTGGAAAGCGTTCACCCAGGACGGCTTGGATGTGCTCATGAACGTGCGCTACCTGAATAATTACGGGAAATATTACCGAGTTGACCTGTACCTGCAGAACAATACGGACAGCACAGTGCATTACGACTTCGGAAACATGAGGATTTCCACCATGGACGGTCCCGTGAAGCTGTTTTCGAACAATAAGTATTATAGCAGGGTGCATAGCCGCAAGGTATGGAAAACCGTAGGTGTCACGGCAGGCACGTTCTTCATATCCCTGATCGTGCAGATGATTATCCAGAGCACCGATGATGATAACGATTCCCTGACTGCGGATATTGCCTCGGCATTCGTCGACGAGGCTGCGATTGCCTTCACCATGATGTATAATCATCGTCAGAACGAGAACATGCAAGAAATCAAGCGCCAGAACATCGGCTACCTGCACGATTACGACATTCCTCCGTACAACGCCATCGAAGGCCATGCATATGCGAAATATGTCCCTAAGGCAAAATCGGTGAATCTGTCCATTCCTGTAAGCGGCCGAGAATATATCCTGAGCTGGGACACGACTCATTTGGAAAATGCTGATGCCGACTAACCAAGTCCTACGCCGGACATTATCTCAGGATTGCGAGGCTCGGTGCTGACAGGGCATTTTCAAAGGTTACCGTTCCTGGGCGAACAATGCTGAAGTATGTCGACGGTAATGAACCCGTCACACTCCAGCTGTGTCACGTAATTCGACAAGGTATTGAACGACAGGTGCTTCTGTTGACATATCTCGTCCATGGAAATGCCTCGGCTTTTCTTGATGCACTGAGCTATTGAGCAGATTTGAGCCAGATCGTCTTCATTGAACTGCACTTTGTAATATTCACGGACAGCTTCTACGAAATCTGCCTGACGGCGAAGCATCGTCTTTCCGAGACTTAGCTTCTGCATCAATTCCGCCAAATCCCCTATCGGCTCTGCCAAGTTCTGCCGAATCAGCAGATTGCATCCTTGCGAATATGGGTCATCCACCCTTCCGGGCAGGGCAAACACTTCCCTGTCATAGGAGTTTGCCAGGTGCGCAGTAATCATTCCTCCTCCCTTTATCTTAGACTCTATGAGAAGCGTAGCCTTGCAGATGCCAGCTATGATACGGTTCCTGCGTATGAAATTGATCGCCACGGCCTGAGTGTCAGGCGGATAATCAGAAAAAAGCCCGCAGCCAGGCGTAGAAGCTATCTGCTCACCCAGGCCTTGATGCTGCGAAGGATAGATTTGGTCTATTCCGGTCGCCATTACCGCCACGGTCTTCAATCCGTTCTCCAGAGCCGTCCTATGGGCAACGGCATCAACGCCCAGGGCCAACCCGCTCACGACTAGAGGTTTCACAGTGGCTTTCGACATAGCCTTCACGATTCTCTCACACCAGTCCCTGCCGTAAGATGAAATCTTCCTGGTTCCGACAACTGCAATGCATGTCTTGGCATCAGAAGCCGGATGAACTGGATTATCTGGCGAGCCGACAGTGGCGAAGACTTCCTCTGGAGCGGAAACGCCTCTATAATATATACCTAAAGGCGGGTCGTCGCATTCCCTCAGCAACTGCGGATAACCTGTTTCGCCATAGCCGATGAAGCGGCAGCCATGCGAGAGAAGCTTTTCCAGTTCCATCGCAGCCGAATCGAATGCGCCAGGACTTATCTGCCGTGAATAATTCATATTCTTATATGGTCCAAGCACTTCTCCGACAGCATCCCTGCCAGCCGAGAAAACTTCAGCCGCCCCGCCGAAATTCTCAACCAAGCTCTTTCCCAGTTTCGGTTCGTAACCGAAAATCCTATTCAAGGCACAAAGAGCAGCCCTTTCTTCAAAATCTCCCTCCATACGCTATTATCTCTTTCAGCCGGCAATATATTCATAAAAGAGACAAGTGGCAAGGGTGCGAAAAAAGTATTTCTGTTTCTTCCTGAGATTATTTCTGTTTTCGGAAACGATTAAAAAATCTTTCGAAGAATTTTTTAAAATCATAAGGAAATTAACGCAAAGACCGCTATTTTTGATAAATTTGATGTCATGTTTTTCGTAGACACACACTGTCACATAACCGACGAGTATTTCAGAGGGAAAGATTCCGCATGCAGCGACGGGGCCCTTGGCTACATTCAGAGGGCGGTCGCCGCCGGAGTCGGGATAATGCTGCAGGCGGACGTTGACAGCACCGAACGCTGCGCAATGCTCGACCTCGTCAGGCGCTTCCCCAAAGAGCTCAGAGCCATGATAGGCCTCTATCCTGGCTCCGTCAAGGAAAACTGGCGTGATGAAATCGAAGCGATGGTGAAGGCCGCTCAGGCATGGGAGGCAGACGGACGGACTTTCGCAGCCATGGGAGAAATCGGCCTGGACTATCATGAAGGCAAGGAATATGCTGCCCAGCAGAAAGAAGCCCTTGCGTGGCAGCTTGAATACGCCGCCGAGCATGACATGCCGGTGAACATTCATCTGCGCGATGCGATGGGCGACTTCTTAGATGTCATCAAAGCGCACAAGTCTCTGGGACTCAGAGGGAACATGCACTGCTATGCTGGAAGCTACGAAAGTTTCATGGAGCTTTCCGGGATGGGGGACTGGTACATCGGGGTAGGCGGCGTAGTGACATTCAAGAAAGCATCCCTTGCGGAAGTCGTCAGGCGCCTGCCGCTACATAGGATCGTCCTGGAGACGGATGCTCCATACTTAGCTCCTGTGCCACATAGAGGCACCAGGAACGAGAGCTCATATATTCCCATTATCGCATCCAAGATAGCCGAGATCAAAGGCACGAGCCTCGAAGAGGTAGCGGAAGCAACCACCCACAACGCCTATAAATTATTCAATATCAAATAATATGACGAAGTCATCAATACTCATGATATATACTGGCGGGACCATCGGGATGAAGCAGGATCCTGTAGACATGACTTTGAAACCATTCGATTTCAGCCAGATACTCGACGAAGTCCCGGAACTTAAGAAATTCGCCTTCAGGGTTGATGCCTTCACTTTCAATCCATTGATAGACTCTTCCGACGTTGAGCCATCAATGTGGCAGAAATTAGCGGACCTCATCAAAGAACGTTACGACGACTACGACGGTTTCGTAATTCTGCATGGCACAGACACGATGGCATATTCAGCCTCTGCCTTAAGCTTCATGCTAGAGAACCTGTCCAAGCCTGTCGTATTCACGGGAAGCCAGCTGCCCATCGGGGTGCCGCGCACCGATGGCAAGGAGAATCTAGTCTCTGCCGTTGAGATAGCATCCGCAAGAGATTCCATTGGGCATTCTATTGTTCCCGAGGTCTCCATTTATTTCAATTCCAAGCTGCTAAGGGGCAATCGAAGCACGAAAACTAGCTCAGAGGCCTTCAGCGCTTTCTCATCCCCGAATTTTCCTTCTCTGGCAGAGGCAGGGATAAGCATAAAATACGATCTGGGAGCCATCAGGCGTCCAGATTTTTGGGAAGAGCCACTGAAAATCAGCACAGAACTGGATACCAGGGTGTCAATCCTGAAGATACATCCTGGAATCACTCCGCAAGTGATGAGGTACTTTCTCTGCGGCCCCGAGACGCGGGCTGTCATCCTGGAGACATACGGTTCCGGCAATGCGCCTTCAAAGCAATGGTTCACCGACATAATCAGAGAAGCATCGGAAATGGGCAAGATAATAATGAATGTGACCCAATGCCTTTCCGGAACAGTCGACATGAGCATTTATGCGACGGGCAAGGCTCTGAAAGAGCTGGGGGTGATATCAGGGCAAGACATCACGACCGAGGGCGCTCTTGGAAAACTTTTTTATCTCATGGGAAAATCGAAAGACAATGAATGCGTGAAAAAGCGACTGGGAGAAAACCTGCAAGGAGAAATTTCAATCTAAACATTGCCTTTTGAAAAATATTTGCTAAATTGCATCGGTTTTGGGTAGACAGAAAAGCTCCCAGATAATTTGTTTAAGACAAGATAACTATCTAATACATTATTAATTAAAACACACGAAAACAGTATGAAAAAGTTTTTCATGTTTTTGGCAGTAGCTGGCGTTCTTGCCATTACTGCGAACATCGCTTCAGCACAGGATCAAGCTCAAGGTAGCGCAGCTGCCGCAACTGAGCAAGTTCAGGCTGCAGATGAGCCTCAGGAGATGACCGCCGAGGATCTTCTCAAGGGTACAGGCGAGGAAGTTCCTTTCCATCAGCAGGTGAAGTCCTACTTCATTCAGGGAGGCCCAGGCTTCATGTCAGCTATCTTACTCTGCTTGATTCTAGGTCTTGCTCTTTCTATCGAGCGTATCCTCTATCTTTCTTTTGCGAAGACGAACACCAAGAAACTTCTCAAGAATGTCGAGGATGCTCTCGCGCAGGGTGGAATCGAGAAGGCAAAGGATGTTTGCCGCGACACGAAAGGACCTGTCGCAAGCATTTTCTACGATGGTCTCCTTCACTATGGCGAAGGCTTGGACGTAGTCGAGAAGAGAATCACATCCTCTGGCGGAGTTCAAATGAGTCTTATGGAGAACAACCTTTCATGGATTGCGCTGTTCATCGCCCTTGCTCCTTCCCTCGGATTCTTGGGAACAGTTATCGGTATGGTACAGGCCTTCGATGCAATTGAGGCAGCCGGCGACATTTCCCCTACCATCGTCGCAGGAGGTATGAAGGTCGCCCTTATCACAACCGTCGGCGGTCTTATCGTTGCCATGATTCTTCAGGTGTTCTACAATTATATCCTTTCCAGGATCGACGCTTTGTCAATCGACATGGAGGAAGCATCCATCGGACTCGTCGATGTTCTTGCCAAATATCAGGATAAGAAATAAATTGTCGGAACTCTTTTAGAATCTATCATAATGAACAAAATATTTAAATTAATAGGCTGGATATTGGGACTTCTAGGCATCGCTCTAGGGATTTGGGCTTTCGCATCAGGTGAGACGAATCCTACTTCTGTCGATGTTATCCTCAGGTACACCTACTTCCTGCTGATCGCAGCGGTGGTTATCTGGATAGGAATCGCAATATTCATCACAGCCAAGAACAACCCTAAGGGGCTGATAAAGGCTCTGCTCGTAATCGTAGTGGCAGCCGTCGTTGTGCTGATCGCCTATGCAGTCGCATCTGGAGCTCCTGCATTCAACGTGAAGACTCAACCTTCACAGCAGGTACTTAAGTTCACAGACACGATGCTCACCCTGACTTACATTCTCGGTGGCCTGGCAATTTGCGCAATCATTTTCGGAATCATCAGAAACGCTCTAAAAAAATAACATTCTATCATGGCTAAAAGAAAAACACCGGGTCTTAATACTCAGTCAACAGCCGACATAGCGTTCCTTCTGTTGTGCTACTTCCTGATGACATCCACCATGGATCAGCAGGCTGGATTGCAGCGTCGTCTGCCCCCAATGCCTGACAAGAACCAGAAGGTAGAAGACATGAAGGTTAATGAGAGGAACATCATCATCGTGAGAATCAACTCTGGTGATAGATTGTTTGCCGGTGACCAGCCAATGGATGTTAGTCAGCTTAAAGATAAGATCAAGGAATTCCTCACGAACCCGAATAACGACCCGAAACTTCCAGAAAGGGAGAATAAGGAGATCGAGGGATTCGGAACTTATCCTGTCTCAAAAGGCGTTATTTCACTTCAGAATGACCGTGGAACCAGCTATGATGCTTACATACATGTTCAGAACGAACTCGTGAAGGCAATCAATGAAATCCGAGACGATTTCTCAAGACAACACTTCGGCAGACGTTATTCGGCGCTTACCGAAGATCAGCAGAAAATCGTCAGGGACGCTATTCCACAGAACATTTCCGAGGCAGAACCTAAGGATGTCAACAAAAAGTAATTGAGGAGGAAAAAACCTATGGCAATATTTAAAAGAAGTGGTAAGAAAGACATGCCGGAAATCGGAACAAGCTCCGATATCGTGTTCATGTTTCTGTTCTTCTTCATGGTGACTACGCAGATGCGTTCCACCGAAGTCAAGGTCAAGGTTAAGCTTCCTTCAGTTACAGAGGTTGCTAAACTTGAGAGAAAGGATCTGGCTTCCTACATCTATATTGGCTCCCCTAATGCTCAATATCAGGGGCAGTATGGTACAGATGCTCGTATCCAGCTGAATGACTCTTTCAAGACCGTTGATGACATCAGGGATTTCATAGCTTCCGAACGCGAGGCTATGAGCGAGGCTGACCGTCAGCTAATGACTGTGTCAATAAAGGCGGACAGAGATGTGCGAATGGGCATCGTGACAGATGTAAAGCAAGAGCTGAGACGCTGCTCCGCGCTTAAGATCATGTACGCTGCCAACAGAGATCAGAACAAATAATTCTGAATCGACATATTCTTAAAAGAGGAGGCCCGATGGTCTCCTCTTTTTATATTCAAAACTTGAAGTTTTTATGTTATCTTTGTTCAATTATATTCAAAAGCATCATGGAAACGATTAAGAGGACTAAGGTTAAGGATCTTTTAAAAAGTGAGCCGGGTCAGGAAGTGCTCGCAAAGGGCTGGGTAAGGACGAAGAGAGGCAACAAGCAAATTAAATTCATCGCCCTTAATGACGGTTCTACTATTTATAATATCCAGATAGTGGCAGATACCTCGAAATTCGAGGAATCTCTGTTGCAGAAAGTGACCACGGGTTCAAGCCTTGCTGTCAGAGGAAAATTAGTTGAGTCGGTGGGAAGCGGGCAGGCAGTCGAGATACAGGCAGAGGAGATTGAGGTCCTTGGCGAATGCGACCCTGTAAGGTACCCTCTTCAGAAAAAAGACACTTCTCTTGAATATCTTAGGACAGTGGCCCACCTGCGTCCTAGGACAAACACGTTCGGCGCCATACTGAGGATACGCCACAATATGGCTTTTGCTATTCATAAGTTCTTCAACGACAAAGGTTTCGTTTACCTGAACACGCCACTCATCACAGAGTCTGACGCCGAGGGAGCTGGAGACATGTTCGAAGTAACGACATTAGACCTCACAAAGGTTCCGATGAAGGACGGGAAAATAGATTACAGCCAGGATTTCTTCGGGAAAAGAACGAGCCTGACCGTAAGCGGCCAGCTTGAAGGAGAACTGGGAGCAACGGCAGTGGGCGAGATTTACACGTTCGGTCCTACTTTCAGGGCAGAAAACTCGAATACGCCTAGGCATCTTGCTGAATTCTGGATGATAGAGCCAGAAATGGCCTTCTACGATATTTCCGACGACATGGCTCTTGCAGAGGAATTCGTGAAATATCTGGTGCAGTATGCTTTGGACAACTGCATGGACGATCTGAAATTCCTCAACGACAAATACGATGACGGCCTCATCGAGAGGCTTCGCAGCGTGCTTGGGGTTCAGTTCCAGAGAGTGACCTACACCGAGGCCGTGGATATCTTGGAAGAAGCAGTGAGGAATGGTCACAAATTCGAGTTCCCAGTGCATTGGGGAACGGATTTCCAGAGCGAACACGAGCGCTTCCTCGTAGAGCAGCACTTCGGCAAGCCTGTAATCCTCACTGATTTTCCTAAAGACATAAAGGCCTTCTACATGAAGCAGAACGAAGACGGAAAGACAGTCCGCGGAATGGACGTGC
>Ga0256405_10003663_pt1 | contig 31125 bp, 25 predicted proteins | sample RumenRJG_02DNA_FD_189096 | JGI IMG/M metagenome (GOLD analysis project Ga0256405, IMG submission 189096) | Bovine rumen microbial communities from Lethbridge, Alberta, Canada - RJG_02 | ecosystem: Host-associated > Mammals > Digestive system > Stomach > Rumen | place: Canada: Alberta...
CCTCGGATACTCCGGTCCCCGATCAATTCCGCGGACACATCCTTCGATCCGCATTTCGGACACCTTTGTTCCGTTCTCTTTAACTCAAATACCACTTTTCGCGGGAATATTCCACATGCTTCTGTTGAAATCCGCGGACTTTCTGTGTATAGAGTACAAGTTGACCGGCATTGCGTTCTCCTATTCTTGTTTTGTGGTGATTCAAAAACAGGACCAATGTCGGTCTTTTTCAACTCCGTCTCGATTTTATACTTATCCTTTCCAGAAACCGTCGAAGGACCCATTTTTCTGACCGTTTATGTTCTGCCGGAATGAACCCATCCCATGAGATATGATCGCATCAGTCAAATTACACCCGCATCATCCGGACCGTTCCCGCCGGGAACGGATAAAATTGTTCTGCTTGAAAAAAAAGAAATAAGAATTATATTACCCGGACAGTTGAAACCGAAATGGGTCGAGAACCATCGGTTCACGATGAAAGTTTTCGTGAAATTGTGTTGTAAATGAAATTAAATCTGGTTGTCAATCTTAAACGGAATGTTCTGGCCGCGGCTGTAAACAGCATGATCAAATTGCTTTTCCCGTTCCTGAACAGGACTTTGTTTTTATGGCTGCTGGGACCGGCGTATCTGGGTTTGAACGGTTTGTTCAGTTCGATCCTCGGCGTCCTGATGCTGGCGGAACTCGGTTTCGGAACGGCTGTGGTTTGTTCCATGTACAAACCCGTGGCGGAAGAAAACCGGGAACTGCTGTGTGCATATCTGCGTTTCTACCGGACCGTTTACCGATGGGTGGGCGGAGTGATTTTCCTTGCGGGTCTGATCCTGCTGCCGTTCCTCCGGAAACTGGTGCACGGAAGCATTCCGCCGGACGTGAATCTGCATCTGCTTTATCTGATCTATCTGGTCAACACGTCCCTGAGCTATTTTCTGTTCGCATACCGGGGTTCTGTGCTCAGCGCGTATCACCGGCAGGATGTGCTGACCAATATCCGGACCGCGGTATCGGTGGTGCAGTATGTGGTCATGTTTGTTGTTCTGCTGGTTTCCCGCAATTATTATTTCTATGTCCTGACCACGGTCTGTTTCACGGCGGTCCAGAATCTGCTGATCCTGTATGAATCGCACAAACTCTTCCCGGAGATCCTGCCGGAAGGAAAACTGCCGGAGTCTCTGCGGGCAAAAGTGATTTCCGATGTCAAGTCCATTTTCATGCACAAGATCGGCGGCGTGATCACTTATTCCACCGACAACATGGTGATCTCCGCGTTTCTGGGACTGGTGGCCGTGGCCGCTTACGGCAATTATTATTATGTTTATACCGCCGTGAGCGGGATCGTCTGGACCGTGTATTACTCGATGGCCAGCGGTTTCGGCAACCGGATCTATACCGACAGCAGCGAACACAATTTCGAGCTGTTCATGCGGTTCCTGCGCCTGGTGGGGATCATCATCGTATGGTGTGCGTCGATGATGATGGCGTTGTATCAGCCGTTCCTGCAGGAATGGACGCGGGGCCATGCCGAACTGATACGCCACATGCTCACCCCGGTGCTCATGGTGCTGTTTTTCTATCTGAACCAGTCGCGGCAGGTGCTTTTGTCCTTCAAATCCGGAGCCGACCTCTGGCGGGCGGACCGCTGGAAACCGATCGTAGCGGGAGTTGTGAACCTGACCACGAATATTCTGCTGGTGATCTATCTTCCGGCAAAATACAAACTGGACGGGGTGATTTTTTCAACGATCATTGCACTGGTGCTGATCCAGATACCCTGGGAATCGCATGTGGTTTTTTCCGAATTTTTCAACCGGGAACAGGAAAGGCATTACTGGCGTTTCCAGTTCCGGTTCGCCCTGCTGGCGGTGTTTCTGTGTTTCCTGACCTGGGCTGCGGCCGCGCTGATCCCCCTCAAAGGGGTGCTGGGGCTGTTGGTCAAAGGGTATGTCGCGGCCATGGTTTCCGGAGGCTTCCTGCTGGCATTCTTCCGGAAGGATGTCATGGATGTGATCAAGGCCCTCCGGAAGAAAAAAGCCTGATGGGGATCACATCTTGTAGTATTGCTTGAACCAGGCGGCAAATACGGGGATCCCTTCCCGGATGGAGGTTTTCGGCTCATATCCGACCGCTTTATGCAGTTTCTCGATACTGGCATACGTGGCATAGATGTCGCCGGCCTGCATCGGAAGCATCTCCATTTTCGGCGTAACTCCCAAAGTCTGCGCCAGGGTTTCGATCACATCCAGCAGCTTTTCACTGCGGTGGTTGCCGATGTTGTAGATGTCATACTGCGGCAGGTTGTCTGCTTCCACCACCCGGAAAACGCCGTCCACGATATCGTCGACATACGTGAAATCACGCAGCATGTCTCCGTGGTTGAATACCTTGATCGGCTTTCCGGTCAGCATTGCATCGGCAAAAAGATGAAGCGCCATGTCCGGCCGATACCAGTCACCGTAAACCGTGAAGAACCGCAGTCCGATGGCTTGTATCTTGTAAAGATGCGAATAGGTATAAGCCATCAGTTCGCCCGCACGTTTGGTGGCGGCATAAAGGCTGACCGGGGTGTCGATCCGGTCAGACTCTTCGAACGGCATCTTCGTGTTGCCGCCGTAAACCGACGAGGATGAGGCAAAAACCAGTTTGGGTTTGTTTTCGGCATGACGGCAGCATTCCAGAATGTTCAAAACGCCTCCGACATTCGTGTTTTCATATTCAAATGGATGCGTGATCGAATATCTTACCCCCGGCTGGGCAGCCAGATGCAGCACCACTTCCGGTTTTTCTTCCTGAAAGATTTTATGCAGTTTTTCAAAATCGCAGATGTCCGTTTCCCGGGAAAGGAAACGGCTCTGTTTCCGGAGGACCGCATCCCGGTCGCGCTTGAGCTGCACATTGTAATATTTGCTGAAATTGTCGATACCGACGACCTCCCAGCCGCGGTCCAGAAAATGCTGTGCCGCGTGGAAACCGATAAATCCTGCTGTTCCTGTAATTAAAATTTTCATGATCTTCAATAACTTCTTTGTGGTTTTATGTTATGTTTTTGCCTTATTTTCATCATTTTTGTCCGTTCCGGAGTCCGCTCAGCGGATAATACAGCAGCCGGAAATAAAGTTTCACCGGCCAGACCACTCCGCGGGACGCCAGCACAAGCAGAGGCACGGCCAGGCGTTTCGGACGCGATGCCCGGACCGCCAGTTTCCGGAACTGTTCCAGTCCGCTGCCGGCAAAAAGTTCCTTCAGCGCCGCGTTCCGGTCCGCATTGGAGATCTTCCGCGAAGAAACCGGATGGAACATGAACCAGTAAAAGGTGGAAAGCCATTGGCTGCTCCAGATCCGCCTCAGGTCTTCCGGGATCTCCGTCCGGGTGCTGAAATCAAGCAGCGAACGGACCTGCCGGACCAGATCGAACAGCAGCCGGGACGATCCTTCGGTCGTAAGAGAATTCGCCCGCCGGCGGTAAACGTAAAATGTCTCATCCACATACGCGAACTTTTCCGCCTGGAACCATACGCGCGGCGCCCATTCGAAATCTTCCATCAGACGTCCGTCTGTCTGGTAAAAACGGTTTTCGCGCAGAAAATCGGTCCGGTATGCGCACAGCCAGGTATAGCTGCGGAATTGTCCGCCATGATTCCCGGCCCGCCGCAGTGCTTCCTGTCCGGTAAAAACACCGGATGCATCGGCCGGTCCGAAATTGGTGAGCTTCGGCGCATGCGTCAGGTCCGCATTTTCATCGGAGGCCGTTACCGCACGGAAAGCGATGATGTCAAGTTCTCCGCATTCCTCCAGTTTCCGGTTCAGTTTTTCCAGCAGATGGACCGAAAGCCAGTCATCCCCGTCCAGGACTACCAGATATTTTCCGCGGGCATGGTCGATCGCGTAATTGCGGGTGGTTGCGACCGCTCCGCTCTTCGGCGCCGAAACCGCTTTGAACCGTTCGTCTTTCCGCGCCAGTTCCTGACAGATCTCCAGCGACCGGTCTGTGGATTTCTCCACATAGCAGATCCCCTCGAAATCACGGAAAGTCTGCCCGCTTGCCGATTCCAGGGCTCGGGCCAGATACGGTTCGGTCTGGTAACCGGAAATGACGATAGTGAAAAGCGGTTCCCTGCCCATGTTCATTCTCCCGTTCCGGCTGTTTCCAAAATCCCGGACAGCATTTTATGCTGTCTTTCCAGATATGCCTGCCGGGAAAAATATCCGGCACGGCCGGCACAATGACGGAGCTGTTCCAGGCGGAATGCGTCATCGGCAGCCAGTCTCGCCAGGATCCGGGCACCGTCTTCCACCGTGTGATAGGTCAAAGACGGATCGTCCACGATCTCCGGCGTGCCGCCTTCATCCGGCACCAGCGGGATCAATCCGCCTTTCAGATACTCGGCTGCCACGATCCCGAATGCCTCATCCCGCTCCGCATGGACGGCATAAGTCGCACGGAGCAGGAATTGCTCCTTTTCCTGGCCGTAAACCGGTCCGGCAAGACGGATCCAGGGTTTCTCCGACGCTTCTTTTTCGAGTTCCTTCACATACGCGCTTTTATTCAGCGGACCGCCGAAACTCAGTTTCAGATCCAAACCCGAAATTTCCCTCGCCCGCTCCACGATGGCGATCACATCCTGAAGCCGTTTTTCCGGAAACAGCTGTCCCAGGCAGACCACCTGGAGCGGATCGCGTTCCACCTTCAAACCGGAAAACTCAAAAATCGTCGGAGGATAAAACACCGTGCTGTTGAAATCTCCGTAAAATCCGCGCATGACTTTTTCCACATAACGGGAAGTCGGATAGATCCGCTCTTTCGGATCGGCCAGGATCTTCCGGGTGGAACGGACTCCCAGCAACGGACGCAAAAGGTTTTCGGCCAGCACCGTGCGGAGTTTGCGCCGCAATCCGGCCAGACCGCGCGGTTCAGGCTGCTTCCGCAAATGATCGCAGAACGCATTGTCGCCGAAAAGCCGCAGCAGATAGACAAAATGATGCGCCGGTTTGCCGAAGTCGAACATATTGGCCGTGGAAATGCAGATATCCGCGTCTTTCGCCAGCTGTTTCAGCCGCCGGGTCCGGTAAAACGGCAATATGGCGTCCAGTTTCTTCAGCAGCGAGTTTCCCGGCTTGACATATTCGATCCGGAGACGGGAAAAATCGATCGGTATCCCCAGCGTTCCAGCCGCCTTCTCCACATCCGATTTCCAGTTCAGCGCCAAAGTCACTTCACAGGTTTTCTGCAGCTCCGCGATGAACGCCAGCGGAGTGAATTCACTGCCGCCCAACGCCTGGTCGAATTGCGTAAAATATATCAGCGCTTTTTTCATGACCGGACGCAGGATGGTTCATTTCCCGTTTTTGATTTTCAGCAGCGGAAAGTATGCGCAGATAAAGAAAAGTTCCGTCAGCCAGCCCCATCCCGGATGCCGGACAAAAAATTCGACCCACTTCCCGGCGATTTCACGGCTGCGGGAACCGGCTTTCATCAATGCGTCAAAATCGCCGAACCCGTCGGAAAATATGATCTTCAGCGTCTCCAGCCGTTCCTTACGCGGGATGGCGCGGACGAAATCGCGGCTGAACCATTTGATGAACAAGGTAGTGCTCCATGCGCGCGCCCAGCTTTCCGCCACGCGGCGGTCAAATCCCGGCTGCTGCGATACTTTCGCATGGAAGGCAAAAAGCGATTTCAGCCCGATCGCAAAATCTTTATGGAAATATCCTTTCCCTTTGGCCTTGGTCTGGACCGAATTCGCCCGGATCCGATACAGATAATAGGGTTCATGGAGCGGGACCACGCGTTTGGCCAGGAACAGCGCCCGTGGAGAAAATTCGCTGTCCTGATGCCGCAGTCCGTAAATGCAGCGCAGACCGTGTTCCATCAGGAATTCCCGGCGGAAGATCGTGAACTGGAGCATCGGGCTGGGATTGAGTTTGACCCGTTCCAGCAGCAGCGTCGCTTCCGGCCCGCTCATTTCAGCCGGAGCGTCCGGAGGATAGTTGTCCCGGACTTCTTTTTCCCCGGTCATTTCGTTGTTCGCCAGGATCACGCAGGGATAAAGGTCGGCGCCCGGACGTTCGCTTATTTTCCGGTGCAGGGTTTCCAGAGAATTTTCCGCGATCGAATCGTCGCCGTCCAGAAATATGACATACTCGCCCTCCGCCTTTTCCGTGCCGGTGTTCCGGCTGGCGGAACACGATCCGCTACGCTCCGAGGTAAAGATCTTGATCCGGCTGTCCCGTGCAACATATTCACGGACGATCTCTTCGGTTTTGTCTTTGGAGGTTTCCACTCCGCACAGACATTCCCAACTCTGAAATGATTGACTCAGGACCGAATCCAGACATTCCCGGACATACGATTCCACATCACAGCACGGGATGATAAACGAAAAAAATGGTTTCATACTTACTTTCCTGTTTGAACCTTTTCAATAAACCAAATAATATACAGCTTTTCCCGGAAATTTCAAATTTCCGAAGCCGATTTATCGGGATTATTTTACCATTTCCTCTGCGTCGGACAGGGATCAATGCTCAACCAAATCGGCCAGACGGTGTGCCCGGAGCTGGCGGAGCTGACGCCGGTTCAGTCCGGCGATCCGGACCGGGTCGCCGCCGGAATGACGCAGGATCGTCAGCAGGGCCTGCGGCGAGAACCGGGATCTCCCGTCCACGGCCAGGCCTCCGTTTTCCGCATCGGGAACCACCCCTGCCCCGTCCTTTTTCGGCGGCATACTCAATGCGCGAAGCATCATGACGCCGAACTGGAACAAACCGATAAAATACCGTTTCCAGAGCCGCCGGGGTTCCTGAATGACCCGGTAGATCCATTCCGTCCCGCTGTGCCGCATCCATTCCGGAGCACGCTTGACCGAACCCGCCAGGAAATTGAAGGTGCCGCCGATCCCGATCCCGATCCCGCAATTCAGCTGATGCCGGTTGCGTTCCAGCCAGAGTTCCTGTTTCGGATTGCCGAACCCGACCAGCAGGATGGATGCGCCCGAATCATTGATCTTCCGGCAGATCTCGCGGTCCAGTTCCGCGGCGTCCGGAGCATCGAGTTTCACATACGGGGACGACATTTCGATCTCCAGCCCCGGATGACGCGCCTGCAGCAGTTCGGCGGCCCGGCGCGCGGAGTCCTCGCTCCCGCCGAGAAAATAGAGTTTGCAATGTTCACGCGCAGCCCGTTCGGCGATCAGCGGCACCAGATCGGCACCCGTGACCCGTTCCGGCAGCGGAGTGCCGAGCAGACGGCTCAGCCAGACCAGCGGCATACCGTCCGGCACGACCAGTTCCGCCCGCCGCAGGATGCGGGCAAGCGCGGGATCACGCGGCTCCGTTTTCAAGGCAAAATAAGTATTGACGATGAAATCCACATTGACAGTGGCGGCGATCCGGCAGCCGGAACCGTCCTGAGGACGCGACGCCAGTTCGAAAATACGGTCCAGCGCCTGCGGCAAAGTCAACGCGTCGAACCCGATCCCCAGCAGGACCGGACGGAATTCATTTTCGGTCGGAAGAGACGGCATGCATGATCCTTTCCACATGATTTTTCCAGGTAAAATCGCCGGCGCGCCGATATCCGGCATCGATCAGTTTCCGGCGCAGTTCCGGCGACCCGAGCAGTTGTTTCAGCGCATCCGCGATGGAGTCGGCATCATTCGGGTCGAACAGCAATGCGGCGCCGCGCCCCAGTTCGCCCAGCGAAGAATTGTTGGAACACGCACAGGGGATGCCGTAGTTCATCGCCTCGATCAAAGAAAGTCCGAAACCTTCAAACAGCGATGGGAACACATAAGCGGCCGCCCCCCGGAATATTTCCTCCAGGTCCTCTTCGCCGACAAATCCCGGCAGCAGGATCCTCCCGGACAGCGGTGAAGAGGCGGCCCGCGCATGGATCACTTCGGCCCCATGCCAGTCGGCTCCGCCCAGCAGCAGACGGCAGCGGCCGGTCAGTTCCGGAGGAAGTTTCTCATAGGCTTCGATCAGGCGGCAATGGTTTTTGGCAGGATGTTCCAAGCGGGAAATATAAAGCAGATAGCCGCCGGGTTCCAGTCCGTGCTTTTTCAGGAAATCCCCGTTCGGACGGACCGTCGGGATCGACAGGCCGTCCCAGCTGACCGTGATCTTTTCCCGCGGGATCCCCAGAAAAGCGGTCATGTCGCCGGCTGTGGCCTCGCTGATCGCCACGGGATAGTCCGCCCGGCGAATGAAAAACGGCAGGACTTTCGTTTGATAAAAGGTCCGGAAACGGTCATATTTTCCCGGAAGACGGTGTGCAGCCAGATCATGCACCACCGCCACGACAGGGACGGAACAGAATGCCGCCGCCCTCCGGTTGGCCGCTGCGATATAAAACAGGTCATACCGTTTCCGCCGGATGTAAAACGGCAGGATCAGAAGATGCCACAGCATGTTCAGCACCGCTTTGCGGGCCCAGCGCGGCGCCACGATCTTCGGGAACGGCGCGAACGCCGGCTCCCCGGCGGCTTCGGCTTCCACCACCACAGTGATGTCATGCCCGGCCTCCGCCAGCGCGGCCAGCGCGTTGCGGATATAGACCGAGATCCCGGATTTCCCGTGATCGAACGGGATACAACTGAACAGTATTCTCATAAGACTCCTTTCTGCACCCATTGGCGGAAATTCCGGACATATTCTCCGCCGGAAAAACGTTCCCGGACCAGTTCCCGGCCGCGCAAGCCGAATTTCAGCCTCAATTCACGGTCGGAGAGCAAACGGTCGACCGCGGCGGCGAACTGCCCGATGTCACGGGGCGGCACGGCAAAACCGGTCTCCCCGTCACGCAGCCATTCGGAAATGCCGCCGGACCGGAATGCGACCACCGGCAAACCGCGTCCGGCCGCTTCGGGTCCGACCAGTCCGAACGGTTCCTGCCAGAAAAACGGCAGGACTGCAATATCGCAAGTGGAATAAAGTTCTTCCGGATCGGAGACCCATCCGGCAAAGGTCACGCGGCCGGACACCCCGAGCCGGGCTGCAAGCTGCTCCAGTTCCGGACGCTGATTGCCCTCCCCCGCAATGATCAGGAGGAAATCGTTTTTCAGCAGCGGCAAAGCATTCAGCAGCTGGTCGACGCCTTTGCCCCGGATCAGCTGTCCGGAAAACAACAGTTTCGGCACCGCGGATCCCACTCTGGGCGGCAGTTCCCGCGGAATTTCCACCGGCGGAGGGATCACCGTGACGGTTTCCGGCGCAAATCCGTTGTCGATCAGATTCTGCCGCATGAACCCGGAAAGCACGGCAACGCGCGGAATTTTCCGCAGCAGTTCCAACCGTCTCCGGCAGCCGGCCGTCCGCGCGGCAAGTTCCCGGAAAAAACCGCCCCTCCAGCTGCGCGGCGAAGTCGCCATGGCGCAGAGTCCGCATCGCAGCATGGAATAAGACCGGCGGCAGTCGCGCCGGCCGAAAGGCGTATAACGGTAGGTGCGCGGACAATAATATTCGTGGTCGTGAACGTAAAGCGCAAGTTTCCCCCGCCGCTGTTCAAGCAGACGCTCCAGCAGTTCCAGGCTGGCGGCTTTGTGGATCACCGTGAGGTCCGCCTCGGGCAGCTGGCCGGGAGTATAGATCCGGTCGAAATTCCGCGCGAACCGTTCGGGATCGCGGTCGGGCCGCTCAAAACAGCCGGAAACGGACATGCCCGCATCCCGCAGCAGACCGGCGGTCTGGAACATGAACCGTTCGATCCCTCCGGCAAAACCGGCCCGCTCGGAAACAAAAAGGATCTCCGGTTCACTTGTGCTCATTTTTTACCTCCCGGTAAAAGTCGGCCAGCCGTCCGGTGATCCGATCCCACGAGTAGGACTCGCGCGCTTCCTTGCGGGCGCATCCGGCGATCCGGCGCATGGCGTTTTCGTCGGAACGGAAGGCTGTCACCGCCGATACGATGGTCGAGGGATCGTCCGGTTCACAGAACCGGCCGTTTTCTCCGTCCCGGATCAGATATTGAAGCCCGCCGACACGGGCGGCGATCACCGGGACTCCGGCGGACCAGGCTTCCAGGACCGCGATCCCGAACGGCTCATGACAGGAAGGAAGCACAAAGAAATCCGAGGCCTGCAAAGCAGCAGGAAGCAGATCATCGTCCGCACCGACCCCCGGCAGCCAGACCACGCGGTCGGCCAGATCCAGTTCCCGGATCGCGGCACGCATTTTTTCGGCATACCATTCGGCGCTGACCGGACCGATCAGGACCACACCGGCGTCGATCCCCCGGTCGCGCAGCAGGGCGGCCGCCCGGATCAGGGCCAACTGGTTCTTCTGATAATCGATCCGGGCGATGCAGCAGAGCAGCAGACGGGAAGCGGGGATCTGGAAACGTTCGCGGAAATTCCAGGATATCTTGCGGTCAAACCGCTCCGGGTCGATCCCGTTGGGCAGGAAAAGCACCCGCCGCCCGGGATAACGTTCCCGCAGCAGTTTTTCTTCGTTGGCGCCGACGCAGATCATGGCGTCCGCGGCGGCGGCAACGTCGAAACGCCGTCCGGCAAGGCGGTCAAGCAGTCCTCCGTAGCGCAAAGTATGCCGGATCGGACGGAGCATTTCCCGCATTTCCGCCTCGGGGATGTCGATGCAGCCGCCATGGAAGGAGATGACCGCGGGGATGCCGAGTTTTTTTGCGGTAAGGATGGCAGTCTGCGCCAGCCGTCCGCCGGAATGGATGTGGATCAGGTCGCACCGGCTGGTGCGCAAAGCGGCTTCCAGCCCGGACGAGATCGGGTTTCCGCCTTTTTTGTCCAGGGCGCGTTTGGCATCGGAACCGAGCGGCCAGTAGGGATAAAAATAATCGAACCGGCGGATCGGGATACCGTCGCGGACCTCGTCGCCGGTCCCGGAACAGGCACGGGTGGTATAGATAGCAGACTCGACGCCGTACCGGCCGAGATGCCTTGCGGAATTCCAGACCACCGTTTCCGTGCCGCCCCATTCCTCGAAAGCGAACCGGCGGACCACATGGGCGATTTTAAGCGGGGATACGGCCTCGGACATAGTCACGGACTCCTTTCCAATGGTAAAAACGCTGGATGAACCGGCGCACCGGCGCACCGGGCAGTTCGGCAAGGCCCTTCGGCTCCGTCAGCAGAAAACGGAAATCACGCAGGGTTTCCAGCCCGGCTGAAATCATTTCCCGCATGAGGTTCGGCTTGTCGCCGAAAATGACGGCGTCCGCAGCGCCTTCGCCGTAGAAACGCCGTTTCAATTCCCCGACCGTATAATTATGGGAATGTTCCACGCGCGCATCCGGCGCATAGACGATCCGGATCGGACGGCGGTGTGCCCATTCCACATCTTCCGAATACCGGATATTTTCGTCAAACGGATATGCCGTCAGGTCGGCACGGCGGACGGCGGAAGTTGCCAGGGAAAAGAAAAAACGCCAGCGGGCGGCTTCGCGTCCGTCTCCGAACGCGCGGAGATTGTCTTTCCGGACCAGATACGCGGCATCGGGCCGGGGCAGCTGATTGCCGTAAACCGCGTCCGCGGAACCGTCCAGCAGCGGTGCAACGAGTTTTGCAAGCCAGGAACGGTCCTGCGGGACCGCATCGGCATTGTTGAAAACGATCAGATCGCCCCGGCTGTGCCGGACCATGTAATTGAGACGGCGTCCGGGCCGGTATTCCCCTTCCGGCCGGGGCAGCCGGATCACAGAGGGAAAGGAACTTATGATCTGCGCGGTCCGGTCGGTGGAAGCGTCGTCGCAGCATACGACTTCGAACGGGACACTGCACTCCTGCTCCAGGATGGCGCGGAGAGTTTTTCCGATATAAATTTCGTCGTTATGAGAACGAACCAGAATACTGATCAAACGACACATGGCACCGTTGACGGCATCAGGCCTGCTTGGAGAACGACTCCAGAGCCTCCTGCTCCGTATTAAAAATTTCAAAAATACGGTAGACTTTGGTAATATCGAAAACGATCTTGGGCCGGGGCTGCAGGCAGCAGAGCTTGATCACGCCGCCATTGGTGTTCATCCACTGCAGGACCGAGACCAGCGCACCGAGACCGGAGGAGTCAACGTGTACCATTTCTTTCAGGTTGAAAACAACCTGTTTGGCATCTTTCAGACGCTCAAACATGGTTTCCTTGAAATCTTCGGAACAGGAAGCGACCAAACGTCCGGAAAGGGAAACTTTAAGGCGTTTCCTTCATTTTCAAAATGATACTCCATCGTGATACCCTGCCTATACTGTTACTGTTCTGCACACGCGGACAAGCCGATCCCGCATCCCCGCATCGCCGCGCAGGCTTTACGGAATGTATGTTTGCCTAATATAGCACCATTTTCCATAAATGCAAATCAGTTCTTCATGCCCGCCGCGGACCGGACGTCCATTTCCGGATTTCACAGCTTGAAAAAAACGGGAAACATGCTATAATAAGGCTCGCTGAAAAACAGTGCACAGATTCAGGAGAAAGTCATGGATCCGATCAGACGGACTTTGCAATATATCAACGGCGGACGCCGCTGTTTCGGCTGCGGCACCTGTGCCGCGGCATGCAGGAAGACGGCGCTGAAAATGGAGCCGGATCCCAACGGATCCCCTTATCCCCGGATCGACTTCGCAGCCTGTGTGAAATGCGGTGCCTGCATCCGGTCCTGTCCGGTGAATGCGCCGGACCGTTCCGCCGGTCACGACCCGGACTTCTATGTTGTGCGCCATGTCCGGCGGGAGATCCGCACGGCCAGCACTTCGGGCGGCGCCTTCACGGCGTTCAGCGATACGATCCTGGCACGCGGAGGAGCGGTTGCGGGAGCAATGTGGACACCGGAATTTTCCGCCCGTCACACGGTCGTCTTCGACGCCGCCGGACGCGACGCGATGCGCGGTTCCAAATACGTGCAGAGCGACAGTTCCGAAGTCTGGGCCGAGGTAAAACATCTGCTGGCAGACGGCCGTGAAGTCCTGTTTTCCGGCACGCCCTGCCAGGTCGCGGCACTTTACGCTTTTCTGGGGGACCGTCCGGCAAATCTCACCACGGTGGATTTCATCTGCCACGGCACACCGTCGCCGCAGATCTTCCAGGCATATCTGCGGGATCTGGAGACGCGGCGCGGGGCCCGGATCGTTCAAGTCCGCTGCCGGGATCAGCGGACCGGATATGTTCCGATGCGGATCGGGATCGATTTCTCCGACGGGACCATGTATTCGGAGGATTGCGAACGGGATCCGTATTTCCGGCTTTTCCTTTCCGGCATCCTCAACCGCCGCTCGTGTTCGGGCTGTCCGTTCACCCGGGTCCGGCGCGGCTCCGACCTCACGATCGCCGACAACTGGCGTTTTCCCTCTTTCGTTCCGGAATGGGACGACAACACCGGAGTCTCGTCCCTGCTGGTCAATACGGAGCACGGTGCGGAACTGCTGCGTGCAACGAAGGATCTGGAATCCAGAAAATGCACCCTGGCGGAGGTCGACCAATATTACCTGCACCATTCCGGCGGGGAGCATCCCGACCGCGACCTCTTTTTCCGGGCCTGGCGCAAACACGGTTTTACCTGTGCCGCGGCGGATTTTCTCCGGCCCCGTCCGCTGTACCGGCGGCTGCGTAGCCGTCTGCTGAAAATCTTCCGCCGCTTCCTGCGTCCGTCTGCCTGATGCAGCGCATAAGGATGTACTGAACGAAGCCTCTGTCATCGGGGAAAAAATCCGGTCCACTAACAAAATGAAAAATCAATAACCCGCATATTGTGAACGGGTTTTGAAAATTTTTACATACTAAACTTGAAAATATACACAATAGACATTATATTATTAGACTAAAACAAATGGATTTTGACCTGAAAAGTCCTGGAATGGGATTCGAGATACAAACGATGAAGCGATACGACTCAATGATGACGATACCGGAAACCGGAAACCGGCAGGTTTTCCCGGTCTATAAAAAAGCAGCCCCCCGAACCGATGCAGGCAGTCTGGAGGCATGAGCATGACCCCATCAAGACAAAAGCAGCTGGCGCGCGACATTGACCATCTGCTGCGGGAAATGTCTGAACGTGAAAAAGTGACGTGGCTGGGGAATCTGCATATCGCCGCCTGGCATTTCACGGTCAAATTTTCCTACGCGCTGAAACGTTTTCTGGATATTGTGCTGTCGCTGATTGCGCTGATCCTGCTGTCTCCGCTGTTCCTGGTGCTGGCGCTGCTGATCAAACTGACCTCGAAGGGACCGGTCTTCTTTATACAGATCCGGGTGGGCGAATACGGACGGAACTTCTGTTTCTTCAAATTCCGCAGCATGTATGTCGACGCGGAAAAACGCAAAGCGGAACTGCTGTCCCAGAACCAGTCCAGCGACGGAGTGATCTTCAAAATGAAAAACGATCCGCGGATCACGCCGATCGGCCGTCTTTTGCGGCGGACCAGCATGGATGAACTGCCGCAGTTCCTGAACGTGCTGTTCGGAGACATGAGCCTGGTCGGTCCGCGTCCGCCGCTGCCTTCGGAAGTGAAACAGTACTCCCTGGAAGCACGGAAACGGCTGAATGTCCGGCCGGGTCTGACCTGTCTGTGGCAGATATCCGGACGGAGCGACATACCGTTCGGGGAACAGGTGAATCTGGACAAGGAATATATCCATTCCCGCAGCCTGAAATCGGATCTGCTGATCCTGTTCCGTACGATTCCGGCGATCCTGAGCGGAAGAGGGGCGTATTGAAGCGATATGAAAGCCTGTTTTTACATCGGTCCGGGCAGCAATGAATGGTGCTGGGATTTTTTTCCGGGAATAAATCCGGGCGAGCTTTCCATTGCCGGGAAAAGCTGGTGCCGCCATCTGGTCGACCAGTGTTCGAGACTGAATGTCAATGAAATTTACATTGCCGACTGCTATTACCGGAAAGATCTGGCCGAAAGGCTCGGAAACGGCGATTACTGGTCGCTGAAACTGCATTATCTGCCGACCGTTCCCTGTGCGAACTCCGCCCAGCTGCTGCAGCAGCATCAGGAGATCCAGACGGCCTCCGAGGAATTGCTGGTGGTCTGGGGACAGGTCATGCCGGATATTCCGGACATCCATCAGCTGTTCCGTGAACTGCGTGAACTGAAAGAGATCCCCGAACTGCAGAAGGAAGGGATCTATCTGTACCGGGACGGGAAATTATATGAATGCATGTGCCCCCTGCACCGGATGAGGTCCTTGCAGGAATATTTCGAACTGAATTTCCAGCTGCTGAAAAAACCGGAGATCTACAATCTTCCCGGCTATGCCAACAACGAAGGCTGCGTTTTCGGGATGGACGTGCTGATCCTCCCCGATTGCGAATTGGAAAAGCCGCTGCTGATCCAGGACAATGTCCGGCTGGAACGGGGAACGGCATTGTGCCGGTCGGTCATCATCGGGAAAGACGTGCTGGTGGACGAAGGCAGCCGCCTGGAACATTCGATCGTGATGGACCATACCTATATCGGGAAACACATGTTTTTCCAGGACAAGATCATCTCCGGCGGGCGGATCATCGACGTTCCGAGCGAAACATGCGTGGAACTGGATGACAAATTTCTGACCGGCAGTTCGGAAGACCATGGGTTCAGCCGGTTCGCCGTCGCAGAAACCTTCCTGTCACTGATCATCTGCATCGGCGGACTGCCGCTGTTTCTGGTCACATGGCCGTTCATGCATTGGCTGAAAAAACTGGAATTTTTCAACTTTACCTCACGGATCTACCCGAAATGCTGGCGCGTTCTGTTCGGCAAGGGGCATCTGGTCCGTTTCGGACGCAACGATTTCGATTATGCGTTCCGCTATTCCGACCAATGGCTCCTCCGCACCATGGAACACCTGAAAATCACGGATGACATCTATTTCTATTACAACCGGAGTGTCCTGAAAATATTCCGGACCGTGATCGTCTCTTTGGTGAAACGCCTGTTCGTTTTGAAGCGGCTGGAAAAAGACAGCGGAAACGGCAGTGAAGAAGAGGGCCCACTATGAGCGGAAGCCGTTACACACCGATCCCCAATGCGGAAATAGAAGCACTGCTGGACCGCACGAAAAAAGAACTGTCCGCGGAAGTGGAGTCGCTGCACCTGCCGCATCTGAGCGCCGTGGTGCTGGGCGGCGGTTACGGCCGCGGCGAAGGGGGGATCCTTCATACGCCGTCCGGACCGCGGCTTTACAACGATCTGGATCTCTTTGTTTTTTCCGAAGGAGCCGACTTCCGGGCGGCTGCGGAGATCGACCGCAAACTGAGGGAACTATCCCTCCGCCGGGAAAAAGAACTGGGGATCGCGGTGGATTTCGGGCCGGCGAAAAACCTGAGCGACATCCGGAAAGTCGGACATACTTTGATGTTCCAGGAACTGCTCCGCGGCTGGCAGCCGGTCTGGGGCCGGGTGGACCTGGCGCAATGGATCCCGCAGCTGGATGCGAAGGAACTGCCCTACTCCGAAGCGGTGCGTCTGCTGCTGAACCGCGGCATGGGGCTGGTCCTGGCAGCCGATCGCCTGAGGACGGGGCAAAACGATCCGGACTTCATTGTCCGCAACATGAACAAAGCGGTGCTGGGCGGCGGGGATGCCGTGCTGATCGCCGCGGGGGAATACCGCTGGCAGGGAGCCGACCGGGTCAACGCTTACGCAGATCATGTCCGCCGGGAAAAACTGCCGGAGGAATATGCCGCGATCTATGAAAAAGCCTTCCGCTGGAAACTGGAACCGGAACCGGTGCTGCCGTCCGACCCGGCTGCGGAATGGCGGAAATGCCGGGATTTTTATCTGCATTCGGTCAGGCTTTGTGCAGGTGCTCCGGACGGATCGCCGGTATGGGAAACGACCGCCGGACTCCGGCGCAAGGCGGCAAAAGAACGCACTTTGAAAAACGCACTCCGCTGGCTGGCAAGGACCAAGTCACTGCGTTCTCCGGTCTCTTTTTTCGATCCTCCGGTGGTTTCCGTGCTGGGAATGCTTTATTCGGAACTGGCAGCGGCCGGGGAGGATTACCCGGAAATGCCGCAGAAACTTTATGATCGCTGGAAATTCTTCAATTAAACGGCTGAAGGAGAGCGAATTTATTTGAAAAAAACTGCTTTTATGCTATATTATCTTATTACGCCTTGACACAAACGGATCGACTGGTGGAAAAAATATGACGGAAGACTTTTCTGAACAGGAACAGGAGCAGGCGCAACTGCGGAAGCTGGATCAGCTGCGAAAACTGGTCCAGACGATTCTTGGCCACCATTTATTTCTGCTGATCATCATTTTCATTCTGATTTTAGGAGCAGTGCTTTCCTTTGTCCTGATGCAGGTATCCTATTCATCGAGCCGGTATCTGGCGCGGCTGAATTTGTGCTACCAGCCGAAACAGAAAGGGAAGATCGGTCAATATGACGACCGGTATGTCCTGCAGATCCTGAAAAGGAAAAGCACCCGGGTCAGTTTTTACAGCCAGCGTGACGGCAAAGACTCCAAACGGAAGCAGATCTCCGGGCAGATCATGTTCCTCACGAACCGGAAGCAGCCGCATAACTTCAATATTCTGCTGCATGCCGGCTCGGAAGCCGAAGCGGTCGATTTCATCAACGAATTCGGTCAGGTGTGCATCAATGAGTACATCAAGGAACGGACGCAGGACCTGGAGAAATGGAAGAAAGTCCTGGAGGATGAGCGGAAAGAAATTTACGGGAACATGCAGAAGCTCAACGCGGAAGCGACCCAGCTGACGACCCCGCTGAATGTTGTCTCGCCGGAAAAAGATTATGAACGGCTCCGCACCCAGATGAACGATCTTCAGTCTTCCCGGGTCCGTTTGAATTATACGCTGAAAAACCTGAACCGGCATAAGGCGCAGCTGGAAAAGGATCTGTCGACGGTCAACCCGATGATACTGACCTATCAGTTCGAAATCAAAAAATTCTTCACGGAACTGGAAAAACTGGACAAGGAAATTTCTCTGGCGGAAGAACTCTACACCCCGGAAAATCCGAAAATGATCACCCTGCTCTCCCGGCGGAATGCGGAACGGAAACGGCTGGCCGACTTCCTGAAATCGAAAGGGATCGGGTCCGCCGATCCCCAGATGCTGCGCACGGCGGAAAAACTGAATACGGAACTGAAAAACGTTCTGCAGGAACTGGAAACCAAAAACGGCGAACTGCGGATCCTGGATGGCGAGATCGACGGCTGCCGGAAAAGGCTCCAGACCCTCACCCAGTACCGTCCCAAACTTCAGATGCTTACGCAGAAGCGGAGGAACCTGCAGGAATCCATGCAGCGGCTGGACGAATCGATCTCGGAGATCAATTACATGCTGCTGATGGTCAAAGAGGATCTCTTCATCGGGGAAAAAGCCAGTTCCGCAGTCGGCGACCAGCCGTTTTCCAAGAAAAGGCTGGCGATCTGCATTTTTGCCGCGCTGGCGCTGACCGCATTCTTTGCCGCGCTGGTGGTGCTGCTGGAATTCATCTTCGGACGGATCGCCAACGTAAAAGAACTGATGCTTTATGACGAATTTCATTTCCTGGGGGTGCTTCCCGCCTCGGAAAAGATGTTCAATTCCGAAGACCGAGAAAGGTTGATCTTCAACAAGATCTTCCATAAATTCCAGGCGGAAGGACATCATATAATCTTCACCGCCGCCCTGCCCGGAGCAAAGATCATCAGCCAGCTGTTCGACTTTTTTGAATGGAGTTTTGCCACGACAGGCCGTAAAATGCTCATAGTGGATATGGTGCTGGCAGAAGAATTTGATGAAATTCCCGATGAGGATTCGGATACCATTCTCATCACCTTTTCCAAGGGGAAATGCTACCTGCCGCTGGCAAGCAAAAAATTCCTTTCCTCATCTGAAGCGGAAATGCTGAAAAGCGATTTCCAGCTCCTGAAAGAAAAATACGATTACATTTTCATCCGGCATTCGTTCACGCTGCGCCGCTCGGTCCTCCTGCTGGAACAGATCGCGGCGCTGTGCGACGGGGCGATCGTTGCAGTGGCGGCGGGAAAAACTCCGCGGAAAAGCCTGCGTTATCTGATCTCCACCCAGCTCAAGATCAATATTCCGATAATGACCGTCCTCACCGACCATCAGGTAAAAAGGCTGAATAAAGATTTGAATCTGGAGGCTGAATCATGAATCTGCGCTTTCCGGCCGGGATGCTTTTTCCGGCATTTCTCATACTGTGCCTGACCGGCTGCTATGATCGCTGGACCGGTAACTATGACCAGGTCCCGGAACTGGCGTCCAAACGCAGTGCGATCATAGCCGAGTCCGAACTCTCGAAAGAAGAAAAAAAGGAACAGCAGAAACTGCTGATGCAGATCGCCAAAGAGAAAGAACCGGTTTACACCATCAGCGGCGGGGACAAGCTCGAAATTGTGGTCTACAACCATTCCGACCTTTCCGTCAAAACCACGGTCACGCCGGACGGCTATGTCGGTCTGGTGCTGGTGGGACAGGTCAAAATCAGCGGACTGACCTTGGGACAGGCGGCAAAGAAGATCGAAGAGGCCTTTTCCAAATACATCCGGAACCCGAAGGTCGGTCTTTCCCCAACTGAAGTCGTTTCCGAGACCGTCTCCATCGCCGGAGCGGTTACCCATCCGGGCATCTACACGATCTACAACGGGATGCGCCTGGCGGATCTTTTCGCCAAAGCCGGCGGTGCCGTCTCCCACCATTATGACGGACAGGCGATGGATGCGGCCGATTACACCCATTCGCTTTTCATCCGGAACAACAAGACCATTCCGGTGGATTTCATCCGTGCCATCCAAAAAGGAGACCCGCTCCATAACATCACCTTGAGACGCGGCGACTACATTTATATCTCCCCCCGCGGGAACGCACTGGTATATCTGATCGGGGAAGTGAAAAATCCCGGACGGCACGTGTGGACGCCCGAGCTGGGCCTGCTGGAACTGCTCACGATCGGCGGCTGGGTCAGCGAGACCCGCTGGCATCATGTGATCCTCATCCGCGGCGGAATGAACAATCCGAAAATGTACAAAATCGACCTGGACGGGATCCTTCGCGGGAATTTTGCCAATGTTCCCCTCAAATCCGGCGACATTGTCTACGTTCCGAAGGACAATATTTCCGAGTACAACGTATTCGTCCGCAAGCTGCTTCCAACCGGCCAGCTGATCAACATGATCATTACGCCGGCATCCTGGATCTCTTCCGGTCTCTAATTATGAAATACCTTTTTTTCTTTGCCGCGGTAATAGCGATCCTTCCTTCCGTAACGGCCCTGCTGTGCGAACAACGATGGATCCGTTGGACCGTGCTGGGGCTGTTCCTGCCCCTGCTCATGTTCAATTCCACCGCCATCAATTTCTTTTCCAATGAATTTTACCGGGGGACCTCCCGCGGCATGGAAATTTCCCTTGTCTACATCGTTGCGGTCATTCTGATCCTGACCATTGCCTTCCTGCGCGGGCCCGGAAAACTTTTCCCCGATGCCGGCTGCTGGCTTTATTTCCTGTATTTCCTGTGCTGCCTGCCTTCCCTCCAAAATGCGGACAACAAGCTTTTCAGTTTTTTCGAACTGTGGAAGATGATCATGATCTATCTGGTCTTCCTGGCAGTTTACTATTATCTGGAATACAGCCGCGGAGATTTAGACATAGTCCTGTATGGGATCATGATCGTGATCTCGATCAATTTCCTGAACATAATCCAGCAGCATTTTTACGGTTTTTACCAGGTCCGGGGGGTCTTTCCCCATCAGAACAGCATGGCCATGTATATGCAGCTGACCTGCGCGATTTTATTCTCCCGCTATTTCAACCTTAAGGAAGGGCGCCGGAGCCGTTTTTTCCTGATCACTTCCGGATTGGCCGCCGTTTCCCTGATCCGCACCTATTCCCGCGGCGCACTGGCCTGTTTCCCCCTGGTCATGATCACGACCCTGCTGTGCTCCATCTGGTATAAGTTCTCCCTGCGGAAGATCTATATCATCCTCATCTTTTCCTTCATCGGCCTGCTGGGACTGGCGGTCTTCCTGCCGCGGATCATCGAACGCTTCCAGAATGCGCCGGAATCCTCCGGACAGACCCGCAAAAATCTGGCAGTCGCGGCCATGAACATGATGAAAGACAAACCCTGGGCCGGAGTCGGCATCAACAACTGGGGGATCAAGATCAATCCCCCGTATGAATACAGTCAGCACCGCGAAGACACGAACCGGAAAGAAGATTTCAAGGACGGCATCGTGGAAACCATTTATCTGCTGGTCGGCGCGGAATGCGGCATCCCCGGACTGGCATGTCTGCTTTTATGGTTCGCATACTACTGGTTCACCGCCCTGCGGCTGCTGAAGATCCTGCGGCACACACCGTATTTTTATCTGCCCGCCGGCGCACTGGGCGGAATGACCGGCATTTTCCTCCAGTCCTGTCTCGAATGGGTGCTCAAGCAGCAGATCAATTTCATGCTGCTGGTCACCGTATTCGCCATGATAAGTTATCTGAACCGGCACGGCCGTGAACTGGCCCGGGCCGCAGTTTCCGCAGCACCCGTAAAAACCAGTGAGGTCAAAGCATGAAAAACAATACGATCATTACCGCGGGCGACCGCAATTATCTGTGGGGGATCTTTCTGATGATCGCTTCCCTGCGCAAGAACGGCATGGACGAACCGGTCATCGTCGGCACCAAAGGGTTCGATTCCGAAGCGGCTGCGGTCCTTACCGGCATGGGGGACGTGCGGCTTTTCCCGCTGGATGATTTCCGCCGTTCGCTCACTTGCTGCAAAGCGATGGTGATGCTTCAGGCCGGGTCCGATTACATCACCTGGGTGGACAGCGATGGGTTCTTCACCGGAAACTGTTCCGCCCGTCTGATCCCGGAATCACCAGACCAGATCCACATCCGGATGCGGAGCGCGGAAGAGCAGCCCCAGGCTTTCAAAGGATATACTTACGGCGAGGACGGGCATCAGATCCCGCAGGCAGTCCTGAAGGTATGGAAGGAAAATATCGGCGGGCTGGATTCCCCCCGCATACCCCGGAGCTGTTCGGCCTGTTTCCTTTCCGTCCATCGCAATGCGCGGCCGTTCCTCGAAAAATGGCACGAACAGATGATGACCGTGCTGCCCGCCGGCAATGTAGGCGTAGTGGACCGTTCCCTGAAATATTATCATCAGCTGGATGAATCGGTCCTGAACAGTTGTCTGGCCTTCTTCCCGCAGGCTCCGCGCGTCTCCGACACCTACCGGCTGAACAAAGATCCGAATGAACTCTTCATCCATTTCATCGGCCAGCCCAAACCCTGGCAGGGCTGGACGCCGTCGTCGATCCGCCATTTCGACCGCTATGTCAGCGTAGTCGAATTTGCACAGTCGCAAGGCTGGCAAATGCCCGGAAAGATCCCCGCTTCCCTCAAACGGGAAAACCGGCGGCTCTGTTCGCTGCTCGTTCACCCCGTAAACTTGAAATATAAAATCTGCAAAAGGCTCAGAAAATGGTTCGGCTGACGTTTATACTGATTTCTTTTCTGCTGCTGGCCGAGGCAGTCGCGGCACCAGCTTTTCAAGGCCGCTGGAAATGTGCCGCCCTGGGCCCCTCGCATCTCGCCCTGACCGGTGATTACAGCGATCTGCAGGAAAAACTGTTCCGCAAACATTACTCCGAACGCAGGAGCCGGATGAAATTCAAGCCGTCCGGATGGAAAGCGGATTTCCTGTTCAACATTTCCGGGACGGAAGCGATCGCAGACTACCGTCCGCAGACGGTCGCCCTGCTCCTCAACCATCCCACAGTCAGGATCGCGACCAGCTCTTCCGTTCCGGTTTCCGTGACCCGGACCGGATACTGGATGAATCCGATCGGACAATCCCGGTTCCCGGAAGAAGACGGGAAAATACGGATTTCCGTCAATGCCGATGCAGCGCATTATCTTTACCTGTTTCTGGACCGGCCGCTGACCGAAGGGGAAAAAATCACGATCTCCCTGCCGGCCGGGGAACAGCTGGAATACGCCTGGAGCCAGAATCAGCCTTCGCCTCTGTTCAAAATCAATCAGCTGGGCTATATGCCGAAAGCCCGGAAATACGCATATATCGGAGCCTGGCTGGGAAATGCGGGCCCCCTTCCCCTGCACCGGGACCTGAACGGGAAACCGTTCCACCTGGTGGATGCGTCTACCGGAAAAACTGTTTTCAGCGGAGCACTGCGTTCCCGGATGCCCGACCCGGTAAATGCACGCGGCACCCCCTTCACCGGAGAAGAAGTGCTGGAACTGGAATTTACTCCTTTCCAGAAACCCGGACAGTATTCCCTGCTCATCCCGGGGATCGGCTCCAGCCATCCCTTCCGGATCCATGACGACACCATGGCGGAAGCATTCTTCATCCATGCCCGCGGACTTTATCATCAGCGCTGCGGCATCGCCAAGACGGAACCTTTCACGCACTGGGTCCAGAAGACATGCCATGAGTCCTGCATGACGGGCAGTTTCCCGCCGGAGATCGGCCATTACGGCAAGGCTTCCGGCAAACGGCCGTTCGGATTCACCAATACCAACGGACAAAGCATCAAAGTCAATCATTTTGAACTGATCAAGCAGAACGTGCCCCCGGATACCCGGAAGATCCACGCTCCGGGAGGATGGCATGACGCCGCGGACTGGGACCGCCGTCCGCAGCACATGGGGATCTCCGGCGACCTGTCCATGGTCTATCTGCTCAAACCGGGAAATTTCTGCGACAAACAGCTGAACCTGCCGGAAAGCGGAAACGGGATCCCGGATATTCTGGATGAAGCACGCTGGGGACTGGAACATCTGCGGGTGCTGCAGCAGCCGGACGGCGGAGTCGGCACCTGGATCGAAACGACCCGGCATCCCAAGCCCGGAGAAGGCATGGCCTCGGATGACAAGCTGACCTACTATGTTTCCTGCGCCACGAGGAACAGTTCCCTGGAATACGCCGCGTATGCATCCCTGCTGGCCCTGGCCATGCAGAAAGCCGGCGCGGAAAAGATCGGGAAACAATTCCAGGAGTCCGCCAGCAAAGCCTGGCATTACGCCATGGATCCCGCCAAGTGGAAGGTCCGGCTTTTCCGCTGGGGGAAAATAATGCTGTTTTACCGCGAAGAACCCGGTCTGAAACCGGAATTCGTGATCAAAGCCGGATTCAATCTTTTCCGTCTCACCGGAGATCAGGCTTATCTGCGGAAAGCGGAAGAAACGGTGCCGGCTGCCATTGCCAGCATGAAGAAAAACTCCTGGCGGTGGTCCCCCCTGTTCTGGATGGAACTGGAAATATTTCCGCTGGATTCCGTGGAACTGGAAAAACTGAGAAAGGCCAGAAGGAAAGCGCTGATCACCGCGGCCGAAACCATGATCCGGCAGCAGGAAAAAAATTATCCGGTCCGCATCGCCTGGTACGGCCCGCGCGAAGGATGGGTCCACACCATGAGCTGGGGGACATACCACCCGCTGAACCGGGCAAGGACGTTCATTGCGGCCCATGCCATGACCGGAGACCAGGCTTATCTGGATGCGGCCATGCTGGCAAACGATTTTCATAACGGAGCCAACCCTTCCGGTTCGACCATGACCAGCGGACTCGGGCGGGTCTATCCGGTCCGTTTTCTGGATCTGAATTCTTATGCCGACGGGATCGCCGAACAGATACCGGGCATTACGCCCTACCGCAACACTTACGGGATTCCCCGTCAGGCAGTCCGGCTGGCTTTCGGCCTTTATTACCGCAAGAACCCCGGCCAGAAATTTCCCGGTCTGGCCATGTCGCTGCTTCCCCGGTCCGGACTGGATGAAGACGCCTGTGCCCGTGAGGTCGGCCTGGTGCTGCCGATCTGGCGCCGCTGGTGCAACGTCGAGGCCACCACGGTCGCCGCCAGCGAATTCACGGTCTGGGAGACCATCGGACCCGCCGCCGCCGTTACCGGATATCTGCTGAACGGAGCCAGCCTGCCCGACCGTCGCTGGATCGATCGCAGACCGGCCGATGACATACGGAAACTTCCTGGATATGATCCATTGCCATGAGGTATATGCAACTATGAAAACCGATGTGGAAATCTTTCTTTTTATTGATGCACTGGGCTGGGAACTGGTCAGCCGGACTTCGTTTATGGCGGAAAAACTTCCGTTCCGCCGCAAAATCGAAATGCAGTTCGGTTATTCCAGCACCGCAGTCCCCACCATTCTTTCCGGACGGAGTCCCGCCGAACACGGACATCTGGGACTGTTCCGTTTCGCGCCGGACGACTCCCCTTTCCGGGCGCTGGGGAAAATCGCCCCGCTGATGAAACCGCAATCTTTCTGGAACCGGGGCAGAGTACGGCACTGGCTCTCCCGCATCATCAAAAAACTTTACGGATTCACCGGCTATTTCCAGCTGTATCAGATGCCGTTCAAAAAACTGGCGATGATGGACTATTGCGAAAAACAGGATCTTTTCGCCGCGCACGGCATGGAAGGGATCGAAAATCTCCGCGATCTGCTGATCCGTCTGGAGATCCCGTATCACATTTCCGACTGGCATCTGGGCGACCGCCGGAATTTCGAGGCGGCCCGTCAGGCGGTCTCACAGGGGAAAAAATTCCTGTTCATCTATACCGCCGAACTGGATGGGCTGCTGCATCAGTTCCCTGCGCCGCCGGTGGCCGATGTCATTCAGAAAAAACTGGACTGGTATCAGGAGCAGATCGGCTCCCTTTTCCAGCTTGCTTCCAACTTGAAAAAGAAAATGCGCCTGACCGTCATTTCCGACCATGGCATGACCCCGCTGAGCGGCACGGTCGACCTGAAAGCCGCGATCGAAAAAACGCCGCTGGTCTTCGGCCGGGATTACGGGGCATGTTATGATTCCACCATGTTCCGTGCCACATTCCTTTCGCCCGGTTCGGAAAAGGTGATCCGCGAGGCAGTGAAACCGTTCGAGTCGTCCGGGCACTGGCTTTCCGAAGCGGAAGAAAAACATTACGGGATCTACCGGCCCGACCGGAAATTCGGCGATGCGGTTTTCCTGCTCGATCCGGGGATCCAGATCGTTCCCTCGGACATGGGGGCAAAACCGCTGAACGGCATGCATGGGTTCGCCCCGGAAGACAAGGACTCCCAGGCGGTGATCCTTTCCACAGAAGAAATTCCGGAAAGGATCCGGTGCGTGGCGGATTATTTCAGTCTGATGAAACAGCGGATGGAAGAGGAAATCGAGGAGGTGCGTTCATGAAAATTTTACTGGGAGGGATCCCGCTGGGATGCGATAATATCGGAGATGAGGCGATCGTGACTTGTGTAGTGAATCTGCTTCGGAAACTCAAACCCGAGGCTGAATTGACCGTCTGCACGAACTACCGGGAAAAAACCGCGTTCCTGCTCGGGGTGGAAACCCTCCCGCTTTACGGATTCACTGACGATCCGGACTGGAAGGGCTTTGCCGAGGTGATCCGGAATTATGATGTCTACATCTGGTTCGGCGCCACGGGCCTTTCCGACTATCCGGAAAACGGATTGAAAATGCTGGATATCGCGCAGCGCGCCGGACTCAAAACCATTGTCTGGGGCGTCGGCATGAATTCCGTGCTCAATCCCGCCTTCTACCGGGCCGCGGGAAGACGGCTGAAACTGCTCCGGATGATGTCGGCCTTCTCTCTCCATCTGATCGATTTCACCAGATTATACGAATTTTTATTGTGTAGCAGGGTCCGGAATCACATCCGCCGTTCGCTGAAAAAATGCGCCCTGGTGGTGCTTCGCGACGCCGAATCGGTCCGGGAAGTGGAAAAATGCGGCTTCCATCACGCCGTTACGGGCGCCGACACCGCCATCCTCCTGCCAAGTTCCCAAACCCTGCCGCTGAAAACCACTTCCGGCCTGATCCGGATCGGGTTCTGCGTCTCCGCCCAGAATGCCATCCGGAACCTGAACGGAGTGAAAGCCTTATGGGACGATCTGCTGGAACGGCCGGATTTCCGGCTGGTGCTGATCCCGATGAATCCGAAGACCGACCGGGAACTGATGCTGGAACTGGCTTCGGAGACCGGCCATCCGGAACGGATCGAATGTCTCGAAAGCAATCTTCCTGCCGACGTGCAGGCTTGTGCCTCGCAATGCCGTGTCGTGGTCAGCAGCCGGCTGCATCTGCTGATCCTCGCTTCCAATGTCGGTGTCCCCGGACTCGGGATCGAGCGGGGAAGCAAGATCGCCAACTGGCTGAATGCATTCGGGCGGACTTCTTCCGGAAGTGTCGACAATTGTGATTTTTCCGTCCTGGAGCGGCAGATCATGGAAATAGTCGAACAGCCGCAGGAAAAAATCCATGCGGAAATCATGCAGGTGAGGCAGGCCATGCTTTCCCGGCTGGAACACGCATCGGAACTGCTGCGTCAGGCTTTGTCCGGGAAATGATCTCCGGCATTTGAAAAAAAAGTGTCAGCCCGGTATATTATGCCGGACGCACCGGCTGCGTCACGGAGTGTTTTTCCCCGGAAGATTGCGGGGAAACGTATGAACCGGCGTGAAACTCGCCTTGGGGAGATGTGATTTATGGACAGAGACAATTCAGAGATAAGGATCAGCAGAATCACGGATGCGGATCAGTTCAGGACCGTGGAAGAGCTTGCCTGGAAAATCTTTCCGGACACCTACAGGGAATTGATCCCCTCGGAGCAGATCCCCTATATGATGGAACGGATGTATGACCAGACGGTCCTGCGGCAGGAATTTTCCGCGGGAATGAATTATGCCCTGATCTATGACGGGGAAACGCCCGTCGGCTACCTCAGCTGGCATCTGCTGGACAGCGGCGGAGAAAAGGTCATGCGGCTGGAAAAACTGTATCTGGATTTTTCTTATCACGGCCGCTCCATCGGAAACCTGGGGATCCAGCATGTGATCGGGGAGGCAAGACAGGCCGGAGCATCCTGCATCACGCTGAATGTTCACAAACGGAACTTCCGTGCGCAGAAAGCCTACTGCCGGGCCGGGTTCTACCGCTGGCGCAGTGAAAAGGAAGACGTTGGAAACGGATTCTTCAAGGACGATTATATCATGCGCTACGATGTGACACCGAACCGGAAATCAAGATAAAATATAAGGTTATATTCCGACCATGATGAAAAACGCAGCTGTTCCGCTTTTTTTCATTTATCTGGCGGCCGTGGTCCTGATCGGGCTGCGGTGCACGCGGAAAGTCCGCACCGCGGACGACTTCTATGTGGCCGGCCGCCGCGCCGGAGCGCTGAATGTGGCGGGGTCGCTGCTGGCGACCGTGCTGGGCAGTTCCGCGATCCTCGGCAGCGTGGATTTCGCATACGCGAAGGGCTGGGCCGGAGCCTGGTTCATGCTCTGCGGTGCGCTCGGGCTGGCCGGACTTTTCTTCATGGTGAAGGCGCTGGCCTCGTTCAAGGTCTATACCCTGCCCGAACTGCTGGGGAATTTCTACGGGCCGCAGGTGCGGCGCGCGGCCTCGGGCGTGATCGCGCTCGCGTGGCTCGGGGTGATCGGTGCGCAGCTCATTGGCGCTGGCATGATCACCGCCACCAGCTGCGGGATCCCCTACCGGAGTGCCGTATTGCTCATCACGCTCGTCCTGGCACTCTACACCGCCATGGGCGGACAGTTTTCCATCCTCCATACCGACCTTTTCCAGCTGTTCTTTGTCCTTGCGGGGATCGGCACGATGTTCCTGATGCTGTTCCTGAAGCAGCCGCAGCTGGAGGCCGCACCGCTGATCTCCGGCAAGTTCACGTCATCCGACCTGGCGGTGATGGTCGTCGCCTATTCCAGCACCTATCTGGTCGGGCCGGATATCTACAGCCGGCTTTTCTGCGCCCGCGATCTCCCCACACTCCGGCGTTCGCTGCTCATGGCGGTGACCGTGCTGGTGCCGCTGGCCTTCATCCTGGCATATCTCGGCATTTACGGCGCAAATTTCCACCCGGAGGCCGGCAAAGGGAACGTTCTGTTTTTCATCGCGAATGCGGAATTCCCGCGTCCGATGGTCCTGCTGCTTTACTTCACCATCCTCTCCGCCATCATGTCCTCGGCGGACACAACGCTCTTCACCTCGGCCAGTTTGCTGACGGAGTTCTTCATTCCCGACATGGGCGATGCCGCGCGGAGCATCCGGACCACCCGGATCTGCGTGGTGTGCATTGCCGTAATGGCTTGCGCCATCGCACTGTTCAGCAAATCCATTCTGGACGTGCTGCTCTTTGCGCTGAGCATCTATTCGGGAGCATTTGTGCTGCCGGCCGTCTGGGGTCTGCTCGGACGCCGGACCGGCCGGATTCACGCGGTCTGCGCCATGCTCATCGGCGGGCTTCTGGCGCTGGCGGGAAAAGTCACCGGAGGGAAGACCGGCAATATTCTGGTCATCGCTGCCTTTGTCCTCAGCCTGCTGATCCTGCTGGCCGGGGAAATCAGCCGACAGCAAAGATCCGGTTCATGAAAGACGGCCTCCAGTGAAAACGCGCATCTGCATAGCCATTGACCTGAAATCGTTCTACGCCTCGGTGGAATGCGCCGACCGCGGGCTCGATCCGCTGACCACGCATCTGGTGGTCGCCGATCAAAGCCGGACGGAAAAGACGATCTGTCTGGCCGTGTCCCCTGCCCTGAAGGCCTGCGGGATCCCCGGCCGTCCGCGGCTGTTCGAGGTGATGCAGAAAGTGCGGCAGGTCAACGCACAGCGGCAGAAAGCCGCGCCGCGCCATCGTTTCACAGGGAAATCGGTCAATGCATCCGAACTGGCGGCGGATCCCTCACTCGAATTGGATTACCTTGTCGCAATCCCCCGCATGGCACGTTACATCGAGGTCAGTTCGCAAATCTACGGGATCTATTTGAAATACGTTTCGCCGGACGACATCCACGTCTATTCCATCGACGAAGTGTTCATCGAGGCGACCCATTACCTGAAACTTTACAAACTTTCCGCGCATGATTTCACCAGGAAACTGATCCGGGAAGTCCTCGCCGCCACGGGGATCACCGCCACGGCAGGGATCGGCACCAATCTCTATCTCGCCAAGATCGCCATGGATATCGAAGCAAAACACCTTCCGGCGGACCGGGACGGGGTCCGGATCGCCGAACTGGACGAGCAGACCTACCGGGAAAAACTCTGGACGCACCGGCCGCTGACGGATTTCTGGCGGGTGGGACATGGTTACGTTTCCCGTCTCGCGGCAATGGGACTTTACACGATGGGAGACATTGCCCGGATGTCGCTGAAGAATGAAGATCTGCTTTACCGGGCGTTCGGGGTCAATGCGGAACTGCTGGTCGACCATGCGTGGGGCTGGGAACCGGTCACGATGGCGGAGATCAAAGCCTACCGGCCGGAAAACCGCAGCTTGAGTTCCGGCCAGGTGCTGCAGGAGCCGTATGATTTCGAAAAAGGGAAACTGGTCGCCCGCGAAATGACCGACCAGCTGGCGCTCGACCTGGTGGAAAAGGGTCTCGTGACCGATCAGCTGACCTTGGTCATCGGTTACGACGCGGCCAATATCACCGATCCCGTGCGCGGCAGAAAATATACCGGTCCGGTCCGGATCAACCATTACGGGAAAGCTGTCCCGAAAGAGGCGCACGGATCGGTCGGTCTGGAGCGGTTCACCTCGTCCGGACGGATCATCACGGAAGCAATGATGGACCTGTTCGACCGCTGTGTCGACCCGAGTCTGCTGATCCGTCGGATCACGGTCGCCGCCGGCCATATCGTCAGTGAAAACGATCTGCCGGCCGACACCGCCGAACAGCCCGATCTTTTCATTGATTACGAGGCACAGAAAAAACGGCAGGCCGAAGAACAGGCCGAACTGGACAAGGAAAAACGTCTGCAGCAGGCGATCATCGGCATCAAGAAACGCATGGGGAAGAATGCGATCCTGAAAGGAATGAACCTGGCCGAAGGCGCAACCGGAAAAATGCGCAACGAACAGATAGGAGGACACCGGAAATGAATGGAAGAGGAAACAATGCGATGCTGGTCGAGGCGGTTCCGATGCCGCAATGGCTCCGGGAAATGGAAACCGCCGCCATGGATCAGGTCATCACCGGGGATGAAGCGAAAATGCGCTTCGTGATCGAGGCAGCCGTGGAAAACGTCCGGCACGAAACCGGTGGCCCCTTTTCCGCGGCGGTCTTCGAAATCGGATCCGGCCGGCTGGTCGCGCTCGGGATCAATGTGGTG
>Ga0256405_10003666_pt1 | contig 31117 bp, 29 predicted proteins | sample RumenRJG_02DNA_FD_189096 | JGI IMG/M metagenome (GOLD analysis project Ga0256405, IMG submission 189096) | Bovine rumen microbial communities from Lethbridge, Alberta, Canada - RJG_02 | ecosystem: Host-associated > Mammals > Digestive system > Stomach > Rumen | place: Canada: Alberta...
TATGGTGGTTATAGCGTCGGGGTTCCACCTCTTCCCATTCCGAACAGAGAAGTTAAGCCCGACATCGCCGATGGTACTGCAATGCAATGTGGGAGAGTAGGTAGCCGCCTTTTTTCAAGAGTGAGGTTCTTGTCCAGATGGACAGGGACCTCTTTTTTATATGTATATAAACATCATAATCTTTATTTTTCCAAAATTATTCCTTCTATCTAAAAAAAAACTGTTTTATAGTTGTTTCTATGCATAATTCTTCCTACTTTTGCAGTCAGTATTGATCAAACGATGATAAATTCAATTATATAACCTTTTTAATATAATACAAGATTATGTCAACAGAAAAATTTAGAGTTGAGAGCGACCTGTTAGGTGAGCTCAAAGTACCTGCTGATGCTTTGTACGGCGTACAGACACAGCGTGCTATCAATAATTATCACATCTCTTGTACAAAGATGCGTGATTATCCTGACTACGTTATTGCAATCGCTTATGTTAAGCTTGCAGCCGTTCAGACTAATAACGCATTAGGTGTAATCAACGATGAGATTACCGCAGCTATCTCACAGGCTTGTCGTGAGATCATTGATGGTAAGTGGCATGAGAACTTCCCAGTCGATATGATGCAGGGTGGTGCTGGTACATCGGTTAACATGAATGCTAATGAGGTGATCGCTAATCGTGCCCTTGAGATTATGGGTCATGAGAAGGGTGATTATCAGTATTGCTATCCCAACGACCACTGCAACTGCGGCCAGAGCACCAACGATGTATTCCCCACAACCATCCGTTTGGCCTTGATTCGTATGAACAAGAATTTGGTGGCTAGTCTTACGGGTCTTATCAGTGCTCTCCGTTATAAAGGAAATGAATTTAAGGACGTTATCAAGATGGGTCGTACCCAATTGCAGGATGCTGTTCCTATGACCAGTGGTCAGGAGTTTAATGCTTATGCCAACAACCTTGAGGAAGAGATCCTTAATCTTGATCGTAACGTTAAACTGCTGCATGAGATCAATATGGGTGGTACTGCTATCGGTACTGGTCTGAATGCAGAACCCGGTTTTGCAGAGTTGTGTGCTGCCAATCTGAGTAAACTGACGGGTGAGCCATTTACCGCTGCAAGCGACCTGGTGGAGGCTACACCGGATACAGGAGCTTATGTAAGCTACTCTTCTGCTTTGAAACGTGTGGCTGTTAAGTTGTCAAAGATCTGTAACGACCTTCGTCTGATGGCTTCTGGTCCTTGTTGTGGATTACATGAGATTAACCTTCCTCCGAAGGCTCCTGGATCTTCTATTATGCCAGGTAAGGTTAATCCGGTCATCCCAGAAGTTGTCAATCAGGTTTGCTTCAAGGTTATCGGTAATGACACCACAGTTAGCTTCGCTGCAGAAGCTGGTCAGTTGCAGTTGAACGTGATGGAGCCAGTCATCACCGAGTCACTCATTGAGAGTCTTACCTGGTTGCGCAATGCTATCGATACACTGACAGAGGAGTGTATCCTTGGCATCACCGTAAATAAAGAGCATTGCTACGAGATGGTCAAGAACTCTATCGGTATCGTGACAGCGCTGAATCCTTATATCGGTTACAAGACCAGCACGAAGGTGGCAAAGGAAGCCTTAGAGACAAACCGCTCAGTCTATGATATTGTGTTGGAACGCGGACTGATGACAAAGGAGAAACTTGACGAGGCATTAGACCCGAAGAACATGCTGAATTCTCATCAGATTGAGAAATAATCTTCTTCAATAACAGGTTGAAAGAGGGCTATTCTTAGCCCTCTTTTGTTTTTTTTATTGTAAAATTTGTATTTTACGAAAAAATTATGTATGTTTGCGTTCGGAAAAAATGATGCACATGTACATATTGGGGAGATCTCTTGTATGGTTGCAGCGATGGAGAAATAGTTTAGGCTTTGGCGTCCAGTCGCCTTGGGCCTATCAGTTCAACCGAAATGTGGTTAATGAGCACTATCCTTACTACGCCTATGATAGGCTGCAAGAACAGATACCAGGTTTGGATAAGCGCACGCGCAAACTCTGTCGGCTGTATTTTCGTATAGCAAACTGGAAACAGGCCGGTACTATTATCGAATTCTCTCTTACTACAGATGCTTATGCCAAGTATATGGCAGCCGGATGCTACTCCTCTAATATCATGAAAATAGAATCAGGACAGAAAGAGGACGTTTATCGCGAAGCGTTGCGAAAAGTGGGCAGAATAGATATTCTATGTATAGAACCCACAGACGATTATCAACGGTTTTTCGGCGTTGCAAAGGAATATGTGGATGACAACTCGATGTTTATTATCCATCATATAAAGAAAAATCGTGAGACGAAAGCCTTTTGGACTCAGATTGTTGAGGATCCGGATTGTATCACAACCTTTGATTTGTACTACTGCGGAATAATATTTTTTAACAAGAAACGTTATAAGGAAAATTATATAGTCAATTTTTAATACCTGAAATTATGGCAATAACAAGAGTATATACAAAGACAGGCGATGATGGTGTAACCAGCTTGGTCGGTGGTGTTAAGGTGAGAAAGACGAATGCCCGTATTGAGGCATATGGTACTGTTGATGAACTGAGTGCCCATTTAGGTATGCTTGCTTCGTGGATGAAAGATGGTGAAGACAAAGACCTGATCATCCGTACCCAGCGAAACTTGTTTACAGTATGCTCTTATCTCGCAACCGACAGGTCAAAGACACCATTGGCACCTTCTTATACCTTGTCTGCAGAAGAGACGGAGATACTTGAGCAGCAGATTGATGAGATAAACGCCAGTATTCCACCGCAGACATCTTTTATCTTACCCGGTGGATGCCATGAAGCAGCATTGGCACACGTCTGTCGTACTGTATGCCGACGTGCAGAGAGAAGAGTCTTCTTCTTAGGTGAAACAACCTCTTTAGCACCCGAAGTAACCCATTATATCAATCGTTTGTCTGACTATTTATTTGTTTTGGCAAGAAAATTGAACTTTGTTGTTGGTGTTCGTGAAAAAACTTGGAGAAAACCTTAGGTAATATTAAAAAAAATATTACTTTTGCGCTCGATTATTAATGCGTAAAAATTTAAGACTATGTATTGGACATTAGAACTGGCCTCTAAGTTGGAAGATGCTCCTTGGCCTGCAACAAAAGAGGAGTTGATTGACTATGCAATTCGCTCGGGTGCACCTCTTGAGGTGTTGGAGAATCTGCAGGAGATTGAAGATGAAGGAGATGTCTACGAAAGTATAGAGGAAATATGGCCGGATTATCCTACAAAAGAGGATTTTCTGTTCAACGAGGATGAGTATTAGTAGGCTTTATTTAGTCTAAATCATTTAATACCAGCGAGATAGACAATTTTTATTTGTTTGTCTCGCTGGTGTTTTATTGTCTTATATAGTTTGTGCTAAATCTTGGCTTGTTAGAGCCAATTTGAAACGAACTTTTGAGAAATTAGAATCTTTGAAGCCTTGTTGTGAAAGAATCTCAACGAAAAATTGTAATTTTGCAGCGTCAAACAGAAATAATGATGACACCAGAAAAGCTAAAAGCGATTATATCGCAAGGCGAAGGAACCGAAGTCGAGCTGAAAGAGTCGAAAGACAGCTTGGCTCGTAAGGTCTATGAATCCATCTGTGCGTTTCTGAATCGCAGAGGTGGTCATGTCGTGTTGGGCGTTGATAATGATAGAAACGTCGTCGGTATCAATCCCTCGAAAGTTCAGGAGCAGTTAGACCAGTTGGCAAAGGATATGAACAACCCTCAGCTGTTCAAACCTACTTACTATCTGAACTTTGAGCCAATGGATCTAGATGGCAAGAAGGTTATTTACTTCTATGTGCCTGAAAGCACTCAGGGTCACAGCTACAAAGGTGTCTTCTATGACCGCAACCAAGATGGTGACTTTGAACTACGCAGTACTGAACAGATTGCGAACTTGTTTATACGTAAGAGTAAGTTGAAGACTGAGGATAGGGTTTATCCGATGCTGGGAATGAAGGATTTGGATGAGGAGGCATTCGATGAGTTGAGAAGGGGCATCCGAATTGAGAACTCACAACATCCATGGCTCAATCTGTCGAACGAAGATATTATACGCTCGGCAGAATTACTCGCTGTTGACCCAGAAACAGGTAAAGAAGGATTGACGCTGGCTGCTATTCTTTTGTTTGGTAATAGTCATGCCATCACCATAGCCCTTCCTGCTTATCGCATAGATTTGCTTTGCCGAGTAAACAACACAGAACTCTATGATGACCGGGAACTGTTGAGTTGTAATCTGCTGAAGGCATATCCTATCATGATGGCTTTCATCAAGAAGCACCTGCCAGAACAGCCTTATATTGAAGGCATACAGCGTTTCAGCCTTCGTGATACAATCTTACGAGAGGTGATACTGAACATGATTATTCATCGTGAGTATAGCAGTGCTTATCCAGCGACGTTTACCATCTATCGTGATAGCATCGTTACGGAGAACTGGAACATCCCATACGTCTATGGTCACATCGACCTCCAGACCATGCGTCCGCATCGTAAGAATCCAAAGATTGCCAAAGTATTCTCTCAGATGGGTATAGTAGAAGAACTTGGTAGTGGTATGAGAAAGATGTTCAAGTACACTCCTCTATATGCCAATGGCAAAGAGCCCGTCATTGAGGAGCAGGACGTTTACCGCATAGAAATCCCTTATGTTCCAACTTTACAGTTCACTGAGGGCGGAAGTGGACCAGAAAGTGGACCAGAAAGTGGACCAGAAACTACCCAGAAAAGAATAATAAAACTTTTGAGAGATAATCCGGATATAACATCAAGACAGATAGCTGAGAGGCTGAAAATGGCCAGAAGTGGAATCAGCAAGCACCTTCATTTACTACAAGAGTCTGGTAAAATAAAGCATATAGGTCCAAATAAAGGTGGCCATTGGGAGGTAATAGATTGAGAGGAAAGAAGTCTTATAGATATCATTGCTGAGGCATTCAAGTATGGTCTAAACCCAACTGACGAAAAGCAACGCAGGATGGCTACCGCCTATCTATTAGAGAGGGCGTCATGGATTGGTATGTCCGAGTTCAAAGCTGGTCTAACAGCATCTCGCACCCGGCAACTCAGCGATGCCAAATAGTCTTCTGCGAGAACTTATTCTCTGCAACTCCTTGATAGCCAATAATACTCATAGTACAATTATTTTAGTTTCTATATATACAAGAGGCGCAGACCTTCGCCATACGCCGCACGGTTCACCACAAACCACATAGAAATATGGGAAATCTGCGCCCTATACGGGCCAGCTCCTATATCCTATGTTTGCTCGTAGCAAGTACGGTGGTGATTGTGCGGCTAACGAGCTTATGTCTTTGCAAAGCAGGCTTCGCCCACAATGCATTGCAACGTTACACATTTATTCTCAAATTCACGCAAATTCGGAATCGATTTGTTCGGATTTTAGCAAAATTTGATTAAATTTACGCGCGTAGAAGGGTATTTAGTGCGATTTAGGTGTGATTTTGAGAATACTTTTGTACTTTTGCTGATAGAATAATACATGATGAGTATGTAACTAAAAATGGTACGTGGCTGTATGGCTGGAGGTCTAACGGGTTTGTTTGTCCAACCAGCCTTACAATCGTCCTACATCGCTTCTGATAGTGCGGTTTGTTTGGCTAAAAATAGTTAATGGTAATATAAACGGCTGATAATCAATACAAAATCGTCGCAAAACAAGTTTTCAACGAGGATGAGTATTAATAGGCTTATTCAAGTCTAAAACCATTTAATGCCAGCGAGATAAACAATTTATGTTTGTTTGTCTCGCTGGTGTTTTTATTGGTGTCTGCCAAATTCAATTATACAAATATGCGTTACGCTTTTTTGTATAATTCCATTATTAATAAGATATGCACAGTAGTTTTACATATTAAGTTGATATCCATTGTCTTTCTTAATAAAAAACAGGTAAAAATAACTATCTTTGTAAAAAAAACGTCCGATACTGTAGTTTTTTGCCTCCTTAGTGTGACATACTATCAGATGACGAATTAAGAATCAAGAAAGAATGAACGATTTAGAACGTGAATTTGAAGAAATGGTCAGGAAGAACCGAAGCACGATTTACACGGTGTGCTACATGTTCTCGAATGACCAAGATGAGGTGGCCGATATGTTTCAAGAGGTGCTCATCAACCTGTGGAAGAGTATGCCCTCGTTTGAGGGACGCAGCGATGTGCGTTCCTGGATCTACCGCGTAAGCCTAAACGTGTGTATCTCGCTCGACTACAAGAAGCGAAGACACAAGACGGTGGCGTTGACAATGGATATCAACCCCTATGAAGAGATGGAAAGCAACCGGAACTCCCGACAGATGGATATGCTTCGAAGGCGAATTGCCAAGCTTGGCCAATTCGATCGCGCCATTATCCTGTTATGGTTAGAGAATATGAGTTACGAGGAAATTGCTGCCATCATGGGCATCACGGTAAAGAATGTCTCAGTTCGTCTCTACCGTATCAAGGAGGAATTAAAAAACATGTCAAACGATTAAATAACAGGAATTATGGATAATCAGAATAACAACTTACAGGAATTGGAAGAACTTCGCAGTCAAGTAGCAGAGTTTAAGAAACGTATGGAACAGCAGGAGATAGTCAATCGCCGCCTGTTAAAAGAGGCGATGAAAGGCCACGTGTCGTGGATTAAGCAGATGAGCTTTTGGGGCAGCGTAGTGGAATTGGCGTTATTACCTTTGTTTGTTTACGTTCTAAGAAGCATCGCCGGTTTTTTATGGCTACCAATTATTGTCCTAGGTCTTTTGATAGCTGGTGAGGCCGTTTTCAACTTTTGGAATGTCAGTACCATCCGCGACAAACATCTTGCAGTTGATGATGTGCTCAGTGCCCAGCAGCGGCTGATAACCTTCAAGCGCAGAGAGAAACTTTACATGTTCGGCATAGTTCCTTTCCTATTGCTCTGGTTAGCATGCATTCCGTTTGGCGTTTTTCATGGCACCGACATCGCTTTCCCCTCAAGTGATAGATTGGTTGTTTATTGCGTGGCTATTGTCATCGTATTTGCCTTGTTATTCTATGTCTTTTCCCGCGAGATGCGCTCGCTGAACAAGGCTATCAAGGATATTGACGAATTCACCAAGAAAGAATGATATAATGAGTTTGTCTAATCTCCTGATCATTTACCATTGACCGCTGCAGAACGTGCAGCTTCTTTAAGTATTAAACCATTTAATACCAGCGAGATAAACAAATATGAGTTGTTTGTCTCGCTGGTGTTTTATAGCTTCTGGTGATGCTTATAGTCGGTTCTTTTCAGCATTACCAGCACCTGTACCCTTGTATTTCGAAGGGGTGACGTTAAAGCGGTAGCGCAGGGAGAGCTGGACGCAACGCGAGTCGTTGTCCTCCATCTTGCGGAACATCATGCGGTTACTGTAGAGCGTGAATCGGTTGATGGCTCCATTGAAAAGATCATTGCCTGAGAGTTTGATGTTAAGCCGACGCTTGAAGAAGTCCTTGCTGACACTAAGCGAAAGGATAGGATTAGTACAGTCGAAATTGGCATTCGAGCCAGTGTCACCATGGGTGTGCACGTTGAAGTCAGCTTGCACAAGCCAGTCGTGAGGCAAGGTGACTATGTTGCCCAATTGTAGGGACAGCATAGGCCGATTGAAACTCTTCTGCTCACCCAGAAACTCCGTCTTAAGCCACGGCTTCATCAGTGAGATGTTGTATTGCGGAATCCATGTGACTTCGTGACCCAATTTGACATTTTTCTGTGCCCCCAGCGTAATCGTGATCCAATCGGCATAGTCGTAGTTCTTGTGGGTAACGAGGTTCACCTTGCAGTCACTCTCCAAGCTTTCTACCGTGTAGAGGATGGGGTCGTCACAATGGCTAAAGTTGACGGTGAGATAGAGCCACTTCCACATAGCCATCGCATTCACATTATGATACTTGACAGGCTTCAGATAAGGATTTCCCGTCTGCATGTTCAAACGGTTCTCATAAATGACATCACTGCTCAGCTGCCAGTAAGATGGGCGTCTGGTGCGCTTGGCATAGCTAAAGGATAGTTGCACCTTCTTCACCGAAGTTGATAAGGAAACCGATGGAAAGAAGTCATTGTAGGTTCGGCTTTGGTCGTCGCGGCGGATGCCACCAACGAAGTATTCCGACGTCACATGCTCATAGCGCAATCCAGCAGACAACTGAAGGCGACCTATCTGTTGACGTAGTTCCATGAAGGGGGCAATGGTTAGCTCATGCTGCTCGTTGTTGCTGTTGGCGATGTAGCCCTCCACGTTCTCGAAACTGCTGTTCCATCGGGTGTTAGTATACTCCTCGCCAACCTCAATTTGTCCTTTCCCTATCGGATGCGTCACGAAGAGTTTCTCTGCCATCAGACGACTGCGCGTCAGGGCATAGGTGTTTACGTCGCGGTCATCGTACTCGTCGCTCAGTTCCTGCTGCTGATTGCGATTGCGCTGGTCACGGTAGGTATAGTCGGCATTGAAATCAATTGCGAGCTTTCCTATCTTGCCCGTGTAGTAGAGATTCACTTGGTGTTTGGGCGCCCCTTCGGCTCTATTGACACTGCTGTTTTGCAAACGGTCATACATATTGCCGTTAGCTTGCAGGTCATCGTCATAGTCGCTCCAAGTCTTCACGTAGTCGTAGGTGTTCTGATAGAAGCCGCCAAAAGAGTTGTTGTCATTCAGCTGGTAGTTGAAGCCGAAACGGCCTTCGAGGAATGGATTGTAAACCTTGTCCTTTTGCTTATTGGTAATTACCCATAGTGTATCGGCAAAGACGGTCTGTTCGAACTCGCCCTTCTCCCACCGCTTGTTGTAAGCACCAAAGAGATTTGCAAACAGTTCCAGTTTTCCAGTGCGGAAGGTTAGGTTAATACGCTCGTTATTCGCGAAACCATGTCCTTTGCGACTCCATGATGATAACTCTACACCCAATCCTTCACCAGCAGTCCGTTTGGTGCGTACGATGATAACGGCATTGACCGTCGCATCGTATCGGGCACCTGGGTTTTGGATAACTTCAACAGAGCGGATGTTATCCGACTGGATATTACGCAGCTCATTCAGATCCGTCAGCTTACGGTTGTTCAGATAGATGAGTGGAGCACCCTTGCCTAAGATCTCGAATCCTTCGCCTCTCTTAGCAAGCATGGGAACGCGTGTAAGAACATCTTCAGCAGTGCCTAACCGTTCCATTACCGTGCCCTCAACATTCATAATGAGTGAATTGCCTTGCAGTCGTACCTTAGGACGCTCGCCCGTTACGAGAATGCCTTTGATGGTCATTGTTTCGGGTTTTATCTGGATGGTTCCTACATGCTCATGGCTACATAAACGATAGGTGGTCTTATACCCCACATATGAGATACGGGCAATGACCGTAGGTTGCTCATAAGGGATGACGAAGATACCAGCCTCGTTGCTCACACCTCCACCGATCACTGTTGAGTCTGATGGATGAAGCAGGTAAATATTGGCGTAAGGAACGGGCTGGCGGTTCTCGTCAATGATGGTGCCCGTCAGGTGACGGTCTGTCTTATGGGTACACTCCACATAGATTTTGCGGTCATCCTGTTTCATCGTCATGCGGATGGGATAGAAGCCGATCATCTGCCGGATGGCATCCGGTATCGACTTGCGCCTGATGGTTGTGGTGATGCGGAAGTCTTCCAGTTCGTTGTAGAGGAACATGATGTCGTACTCGGTCTGGTCCTTGGCTAATTGGCTCAGGGCATCGGAGAGTGACACATTATTATATTTATAGGAGATACGCTTCTGCGCCTGTGTGCTGACAGTCAGTAACAGGGCAAAGACAAAGAGTGTTATATATCTGTTCATGGCGGTTTGCTACTCTACAGTGATTAGGTTATCTTTTCGTGTTACAGTCAGGCGCTCAAACTGGTTGAGGTCACTGATGACCTGTTCGATGCCCTGTCGGGGATTCCATACAAAACGAAATCGGAGACCACGTACTTCCTCGTTAGTAAAAGTGACCTTAACATCATAGTAGGCAGCTATTTCTGACAGCATCTTCTCCAGTGGGATGTTTTCGTAGACAACGGGCTGTACGGTGACGGTATCCTCAGGAAGTGAAGACTGATGAGTGATGGGTGTGGAATTTACTACCGCTATCGTATTTGCCGTCTGCGGAGGCTCTGGCTTCTGATACTGACGCACGATGTGTATTGCGGCAAAGGCAATGCCAGATATAAGCAGCACGCCGATAAAAGAGGCGGCAATCTTCATCCATCCGGCGCCATGGCGCTTGGGCATATGTCTTTTGTTAAAGCGTTGCCAGGCGGCATCTATATCCACAGGTTTGTTGTCTTGACGATGACGGCTGCTTCGTTTCACTTCTGTCATGAGGCGGTAGGTTTCGCGTGTATCTTCGTCATGGTTGATGATGTCACGGATTTCCTGCTCAGTGTATGCATCGGGATTGTCGAGCATTTCCAGTAGCTGGCGGATGTTCTTGTTCGTCGTTTCCATTGTAGTCATCTTTTTAGTGATTCTTGAAGTGATGTCTTATTTGCTGAATGCTCTGCATGAGATACTTGTAGGTGGTATTCGGGTTCAGACCAAGTCTACGGGCAATGTCGCCGATGGTCAGGTCTTCATCGAAACGGAGGTGGAAAATACTCCGATGCGGTTCTTCTATTTGCTCGTCTATGTAGGCAGCAATATCGTCGAGCAGTTCCAACCGTTTTTCTATAGGTTGCAGTTCGGCTTCATCATTAATGGGCATCAGGCCCTTTACTTTGTCGTGAAGCTGTTTCTGTCGGATTCTGTTCAGACAGGCATTGCGCACGGCCGTTAGCAGATAACGGTCATTTTTTTGTGGAACCGAAGGTCGCTGGCCGAAGGGAAAAGCCATGTCGCTGTCGGCTATGCGTAAGAAGATGTCCTGCACCACGTCTTCTGCCTCTTCGTCATTGTCCAGCAAGATCCTGGCCAGATGAATCATCTTGCTGTAGTTCTGGCGGAAAAGTCCCTCAAGTATTCTTTGTTCAAGCATATCAGTTTATTCATATTTGCATCCCGAAATCGGGGCACGTCTATATATATGACACATCAGACCGTCGTTTTTTTATGGAAACATCAACTTTTTTTATTCTGGATGAAAAAAATAAGCGATGTAACATGGAATTACATCGCTTATTTGTTATCACTTGGCATTCACCTCCAAATAGCTCTTCAGTGCCTCCACATATTCTTCGAAGGCTTTCAGGCCCGTGGGCGTAATACGGCATAGGGTGCAGGGCTTCTTGCCCTTAAAGGTCTTCTCCACTTCAATATAGCCCGCCGCCGAGAGTTTGTCTATCTGCACACTCAGATTGCCCGCCGTGGCTCCCGTCTGCTCCTTGATGTAGGGGAACTCGGCTTCTTCGGCACTGATGAGTAGCGACACGATGGCCAGTCGCAACTCGGAGTGTAGCAGGGGATCTAATGGTTTGAACATGAGCTGGTCCTCCTTATTTCTGGTTTTGCATGAAAATCGCTACACCTGGCACAATAAGACCAATCAAGGCCACGACTGCCATCACATAGAGCTGTGTATGACCTTGGAAATGCAATGCACCGAAAAATCCGCCGATGCCTGCGATAAGTCCGCACACCTGAATGATGCGGTTTCGGATGACGAGACCTGTGATCGTTGTACCCATGCCAAAGCAAAGCGAGATGATACTGGTGATGCAGCCAAACACATATACCTTTGGCATTATCAGTTCCATTGGCAGCATTCCACTGCCGATAAAACCAAGAAGCATGCCCACGCCACAACAGAATACCCCAAAGGTTGTCCACACATGACCGATGGTCTTCCCTACAAAAGTAGTCGGGATGCTTTCTCTTCGCTTGCCGATTATCCAGTCGCCTGCATATCCTATCAGCCACAACATAGCCCACAGCATATTCCATACAGGCCCGCCATGATTCTTCCACAGGTAGGCGATGAACAATGAGAATATGACTACGCAAGATCCCCACCAGATGAGTGGTATGGCTGAATTCTTGTTGATGGTGCGCTGACTGCGCTCTATTGATTCTCTGATAATCTCCAGACTGCGCTCTGCAGTCAAGTTATTCTTTTCTTCCATTGTTGTTCCATTTTAAATGATGATCTACTTTTGTTAACAACTCTCAGGCTTCGTCCGCACTCCTGCAGAAAGTGCGTATGAAGCCTATTATGTCCGGTACACGATGCAAAGATAAAGAAGTTTATAATATAAACCAAATTATTTCATAAATAAATTGCTTTATATGTTGTTTTTTAACATTTGGAAAAGAATAAAGCAACTATTCATTTAACGCTCCAAAAAAGTTTGAAAAAACGAGTTTGCCTTCATAATTTGTATAAGGCATTAGTAACCAATAGCTTGCACGTATGAAGGCAAACATTTTGCCTTCATACGCCTTCATAATACCAAAACAAGTTGTTTTGCTTTAGATGGAATGACTTTTCCCATAGGATTATATCCCCTTTTCCAGACCAAAACAACTTGTTTTGGTCATAAGATAATGATTACATCAGGTGGAAATGATGATAGTTTTATATGAAAATAATGAATGCTTTATGTGATAATGGTTGCTTTCATGTGATATGCAAATCCATCTGCAAGCCTGCGATTGTTATACCCAATCTGCATAATCTGCAGCGAAAATCCCGGAAAATCCCGGAAATTATGAAGGCAAAAATTTCGCCTTCATAATCGTAATGTGTTGATTGGTAGGTGGTTATAGTAAATATGAAGGCAAAACCTCTTTTTTGATAATCACAGTGATATAAGGCACGATAATCAGATGTCTTATGCAATAAGATGCTGTCTTAGTATCTCTAACAATTTTTCTTCTGGGATGTCGAGGTAGTCGGTGCGGATGGCATCACGATAGGGGTGCTTGAGATAGCGCCATTTGTTTTTCTGCTTATCTTTATAGATTGGGCGACAGGTTGTCCAGTCTTTAGAAGGATAGGTCTCAAAATCGGCAATCTCTTCCCAGGGTATTACTGTATCCTCACCAAAGGGATAATAGATCTGCAGTGTTTGATCTGATATGATCACGGCAGGATTCCCTTTGATACAGAGATCGATATAACGTTTCGTCCTGAGACATCCTGTAAACAGCATACCCACGAATGTCACTCCTGCTATCAGTAATAAAATGATTCTCCAAAAGGGAGAGGTGGAATCCATAAACTGTTGGTGTGGTAAGAAGAGGAAGAATGCCACACAGATAACTACTATAAATAATATGAGACAAGCCGTCTGTGCAGCAGTGAAGAAGTGTTTCTTTTCGTAGATCTTCATAACCTTGGATTATTATTATATGCAAAGATAATTATTATAGTGAAAGAATAACGAGGCCCGTAATCTCTTTTAACTTTTTTTGAATTCAGCAGGTGTCATGGATGTCAGGCGTTTAAAGTACTTGCAGAAGAATGAGGGGTTCGGAAAGTGCATCTCATCGCTAATCTGAGCGATGGTCTTGTCGGTGTGGCGCAGTTCTACCTTGATACGTAGGATGAGGGCGCGGTCTATCCACTCCTTGGCGGTGACACCGCTGGTCTGACGGATGATCGTGCCCAGATAGCGTTCTGTCAAGCACATCTTCGAAGCATAGAAACTGATCTGGTGCTCTTGAGCGGCATACTGGTTGACGAGATAGATAAAACGGTCGAAGATGGTCTGTTCCCTGTTATGTGAGTTCTCCGTCAGGTCGGTCTGTCTTCGGTATAATCCGTCGTAATGATACATCAGTGCGGCTACCAGGCTGCTCACCGTCTGTCGGTTGTAGTCTTGCTGATGAACGATACCCCATAGCGTCTCGATGATATTCAATGTAGTGTCTATATCTTCTTTTTCGGTATGAATCTGGAAGTCACGCACTTGTCCGTTGAAGGCCATGGGCATCTGTGCTGCCGTAAAGGGCATCTGGAATTGGGAGAAGAGAGCCGTTCCTCTAATATCCAAGTCGTCACTCACACTGATGGGTGTGATGATGGTTCCCGGCCCGGCAAATACCAGTGTGCCTGCACTGATCTGCTTCTCTACCAAGTTGAAGTTTATCCGTGCGTTTCCTTTGATGACGACACCAAGACGGTAGTCATCAATAGCGAAGGGAGGTTCTTGTCTGACCACCAATTGAAAAACCCGCGCATCACCATGAATGATACCCAGTTCGTTGCTGATAAAGATATGTTCCCGTATCTCAGAGAGGTGGGGCTCAAAGATATCCCGCATGCGCGAGAAGTTCATTAATTTCGGTTGCTTGCTCATTCTTTATATCATGAATTATGACGCAAAGATAATAAAAATATGCATATAATAGCTCTTTTAGTACACAAATCGAACATAAAGGACATTAATACATATTTATAGATAACAGTTAACTACCCAAAAAGCTATACTTTTGCATTGTCGATAACAAACAACAAATATATGAAGAAACTGCTCTTTTTAATAATGTTGCTGCCAATGATGGCGAAGGCTCAGACCTTGGAGGAATGTCAGAAGGCAGCAGAAAACAATTATCCGCAGATCAGGCAGTATGATTTGATCAGTAAGACGACCGATCTGACTATTGCCAATATCCAGAAAGGATGGTTGCCGCAGATATCCGCCACAGCGCAGGCTACCTTACAGAGTGATGTGACCTCCTGGCCGGAGCAGATGCAGACGGTATATCAGCAGATGGGACTCGATATGAAAGGACTGAAGAAAGACCAGTATCGGGTGGGCGTAGACATCAACCAACCAGTCTATGACGGTGGGGCAATCCGTATACAGAAGGAGATAGCCCGGCAGCAGGGTGCTGTCCAGCAGGCCCAGACGGCGGTATCCTTGTATCAGATCCGCCAGCGGGTAAACGAGATGTATTTTGCCTTGTTGTTACTCAATGAGCAGATCACCTTAAATAATGACTTACAAGAACTGCTTAGTGCCAACGAAAAGAAGCTCTCCTCCATGTATAAGAGGGGTACAGCCTCACAGAGCGATTATCAGGCCGTCAAGGCAGAGCGGTTGAATGTGGTTCAGCAGGGCACCAACCTACAATCTCAGAAACGTACCCTGCAGATGATGCTCTGCATGTTCTGCGGTATAGAGATGAAAGAACCGGTGAAGCCGGCTGTCGTTGATGCAGGTACTACTGGCATTCGTCCGGAGCTGGCATTGATCGATGCCCAACTCTCTTTGGCAGATAGTCAGGAGAAAATGTTAGACGCGGCGTTAAAACCCAGGTTCTCTGTCTTTGCTTCCGGCTTCTACGGATATCCCGGATATAATATGTTTGAGGATATGATGAGTCGTTCATGGTCGTTGAATGGAATGATCGGTGCCCGTCTTACCTGGAATATCGGCGCCTTATATACCCGTAAGAACGACAAGGCCAAGATACAGTTGCAGCGTGATCTGGCCGAGAACAGTCGTGATATCTTCTTGTTTAATAACCGTTTGGAGCAAACCCAACAGCATGAGGAGATAGACCGTTACCGTCAGCTCATGGCTGGCGATGAGGAGATCATTACTCTTCGGTCGTCTGTTCGTAAGGCTGCTGAATCGAAGTTGGCCCATGGCATTATCGATGTGAACGATCTGGTGAAGGAGATCAACAGTGAGAATGCGGCTCGTGTACAGTTGTCGGTGCATGAGATAGAGATGTTGAAGGAGATCTACAGTTTAAAATACACGGTGAATAATTAATAAGGTATGAAAAAGATATATATCATAGCAAGCGTGGCGCTGTTGTTGACGGCTTGCGGAAAGAAAGAGAAAGAGTATGATGCCACCGGTACGTTCGAGGCTACAGAGACTACCGTGTCGGCCGAACAGAGTGGAACCTTGCTTTCCTTTTCCCTGAATGAAGGTGATGAGGTGGAAGAGGGTAGAGAAGTGGGAATGATAGACACCACGCAGATATGGTTGAAGATTCAGCAGACCAGGGCTACCAAGGCCGTCTATAACAGTCAGAAACCGGATATGGAGAAGCAGATCGCTGCTACCCGACAACAACTGTCAAAGGCGCAGACCGAGCAGCGTCGCTATCAAGAACTGGTGAATGATGGAGCCGCTCCCCGTAAGATGCTTGATGACGCCGTCAGTCAGGTGCAGGTACTTCAGCGACAGCTCGCTGCCCAGATCTCTTCACTCTCTACCAGTACGGATGCGCTGAACAAACAGATGGCAGCCACCGATGTGCAGGTAAACCAGCTCCGTGACCAGTTGCAGAAATGTCATATCTATACCCCGGTGGCAGGCACGGTATTAGAGAAATACGTTGAGCGCGGGGAGTTTGTCGCCACGGGAAAACCTCTGTTTAAGGTGGCAGATACCCGTCAGATGTATCTCCGTGCGTATGTTACCTCGGCGCAGTTGCAACACATCAAGGTGGGACAGACCGTGAAGGTGTTTGCCGATTATGGCAATGGTCAGCGAAAAGCGTATGATGGCAGGGTGTCGTGGATCTCCTCTCGCTCAGAGTTCACCCCCAAGACAATCCTCACCGATGATGAGCGTGCCGATCTGGTATATGCCGTGAAGATTGCTGTCAAGAGCGACGGGTATATTAAAATAGGTATGTACGGAGAGGTGAAGTTGTAAAGTGAAGAGTTAAGAGTGAAGAGTGAAGAATTTAAAGTGTAGGGTTTAGGGTTTAGAGTGTAGAGCCCGTAAGGGCGACACAACATAGGCGAGGGTGTCAACCCTCGTGGGGATGCGTAAGCCCCCGTAAGGAATGAAGAATCATGGAAAGTATTGTAGTTAACGGCATATCGAAACGATACGGACGGGTGCAGGCCTTGCAAGACGTGTCGCTGTCGGTCTCCAAGGGTGAGGTCTTCGGGATTATCGGTCCTGACGGCGCCGGTAAGACATCGCTCTACCGTATCCTCTGCACCCTGTTGTTGCCCGACAAGGGAACAGCGGTGGTGGATGGTTTCGACACGGTCAGTCAGATGCGTGAGATCCGTCGTAGGGTAGGGTATATGCCTGGCAAGTTCTCACTCTATCAGGATCTGACGGTGGAGGAGAACCTCAAGTTCTTTGCCACCCTTTTCGGCACTACTGTTGAGGCCGGTTACGACAGTATCAAGGCTATCTATTCACAGATAGAACGTTTCAAGAACCGTCGGGCAGGTGCTTTGTCTGGTGGTATGAAACAGAAGTTGGCCCTCTCCTGTGCCTTGGTGCATCAGCCGAGCGTGCTCTTTCTCGATGAACCGACCACGGGTGTCGATCCCGTCAGCCGTAAGGAGTTTTGGGATATGTTGCTGATGTTGAAGGAGCGTGGCATCACCATCGTGGCTTCTACCCCTTATCTGGATGAGGTGAGGTGCTGCGAGCGGGTGGCCTTCCTTGATCAGGGTGTTATCCGGGGAATCGACAAACCAGAGATTATCCTGGAGCAGTTTAAAGATATCTTCAATCCGCCACCTATCGAAGCGGTAAGGACCACCGAGGTTAATGATGATTACGTCATCGAGGTGGAGCACCTGGTGAAGGCCTTCGGCAGTTTCCATGCGGTTGATGATATCTCTTTCAAGGTGAAGAAAGGAGAAATCTTCGGTTTCTTGGGGGCTAATGGAGCGGGTAAGACCACAGCCATGCACATGCTTACCGGACTCAATCAGCCCACCAGTGGCACGGGCAGTGGCACGGGCCGTGTGGTGGGGTATGATATCCGCACACAACATGAGCAGATCAAGAAGCATATCGGTTATATGTCGCAGCGCTTCTCCCTCTATGAGGATCTCACCGTGGCGGAGAATATCCGGTTGTTTGCCGGTATCTACGGGATGAAGGATGAAGAGATCAAGGTGAAGACCAAGGAACTGCTGCAACGACTGCAGTTCGACAGTCATGCCAACGATCTCGTATCCTCACTGCCTCTGGGGTGGAAACAGAAGTTAGCCTTCTCCGTGTCTATCTTCCATGAGCCGGGTGTCGTCTTCCTCGATGAACCGACAGGCGGTGTGGATCCCGCCACGCGCCGACAGTTCTGGGAACTGATCTACGATGCCGCCCGCCGGGGCATCACCGTCTTCGTGACCACCCACTATATGGATGAGGCAGAGTATTGCGATCGTATCTCCATTATGGTAGACGGCAAGATCAGTGCGATGGGCACCCCCGAGGAATTGAAGCAGAAGTACAACCAGCCGGATATGGATCATGTGTTTACTTATCTGGCCCGTCAGGCAACCCGTTCAAGCGATTAAGCGTATGAGACAGTTTATATCATTTGTCATCAAAGAGGCGAAGCATATCCTGCGTGATAAGCGCACCATGCTGATACTTTTCGGCATGCCTGTGGTGATGATGCTCATCTTCGGTTTTGCCATCAGCACAGATGTGAGGAATGTGCGTACGGTGGTGGTCACCTCACAGATAGATCATCTCACGCAGCAAGCGGTGGAGCGCTTGGTGTCATCCGAATATTTCACGATCGTTGCTACGGCTCCCACCCCTAAGGAGGCAGAGATGATCATCCGCAGTCAGAAGGCTGATCTCGCGATTGTCTTCGACAAGGACTTTGCCGCTAAGCGCAGTGGACTACAGATCATTGTCGATGGGGCCGACCCCAACATGGCGCAGCAGTGGACCAGCTATGCGCAGCAGGTCATAGCCAATCCCTCTCTTTCTCTGGTCAACACGAAGATGCTCTACAATCCGCAGATGAAGTCGGCGTACAACTTCGTGCCGGCCATCATGGGTATGCTCCTGATGCTTATCTGTGCCATGATGACCTCTATCTCGATTGTTCGTGAGAAGGAGAAAGGCACGATGGAGGTGCTGCTCGTCTCTCCGGTGCGCCCCCTGATGGTGATCATCGCCAAGGCCGTGCCCTATCTGGTGTTGGCCTTCTTGATCCTGATCGTCATCCTCCTGATGGCCCGCTTCGTCTTAGGGGTGCCTCTGGTAGGTTCTCTCTTCTGGATCGTTGTGGTAAGCATGATCTATATCCTCTTAGCCTTGTCGTTAGGACTCCTGATCTCTACGGTTGCCAACACCCAGTTGGTGGCCCTGCTCCTCTCTGCCATGGTGCTCTTGATGCCGGTGGTGATGCTCTCAGGAATGCTCTTCCCCATCGAGTCGATGCCCACGATCTTACAGTGGATATCGGCCGTCATGCCCCCGCGTTACTATATCTCTGCCATGCGCAAACTGATGATCATGGGCGTGGGCATCGGTGAAGTGATCGAAGAGGTGACCATCCTTTTAGGAATGACGGTCTTCTTCCTGACGATCGCCCTAAAGAAGTTTAACTCAAGATTGGAATAGTCATGACACTGAAATATCTCATACAGAAAGAGTTCCTGCAGATACGACGTAATGCGTTCCTGCCCCGGCTGATCATTATGTTTCCGATTATCATCATGTGTGTGATGCCATGGGTGATGAATATGGAGGTGAAGAATATCCGTGTGGGTGTGGTGGATAACGACCGGTCGGTGCGTTCCCAACAGATGGTGCACGCCATAGAGGCCAGCAACTACTTCATCTTCAGCGGTCAGAAGAGTTCCTATCAAGAGGCTTTGGCCGAGATAGAGAAGGGAGTGATCGATATCGTGATGGTGATTCCCAAAGACTATAGTCGTGACTTCGTAAAAGGTCGACAGCCGCAGGTACTCATAGCGGCCAATGCCGTCAATGGCACGAAGGGAGCGATGGGTAGTGCCTACCTCTCGCAGATTGCCATGTCGTCGGTCTCTATGCCCTCCGTCGCCTCTGTGCCCTCTGTTCTCCTATTATATAATAAAGGTCAGAACTACAAACTCTTTATGATTCCTGCCTTGTTGGCTATCGTGATGATGCTGATGACGGGATTCCTGCCCACACTGAATATCGTGGGAGAGAAAGAGGCGGGCACGATCGAGCAGATCAATGTCACGCCGGTATCCAAATGGGCCTTTATCCTGGCTAAACTGATCCCTTATTGGTTGATAGCCCTCTTTGTCATTACCGTCAGTCTGCTCCTGGCATGGCTGGTCTATGGCATCACCTGCGCGGGCTCTATCCTGTGGGTGTATGTGTTGGCTATGCTGTTGGCGCTGTTTTTCTCCTCTTTCGGACTGATCGTCTCCAACTACAGCGACACCATGCAGCAGGCCATCTTCGTGATGTGGTTCTTCGTGGTATGTATCATGTTGCTCAGTGGTTTGTTCACTCCCACGCGATCCATGCCACACTTGGCTTATCTCACCACGTATGTCAACCCCATGCACTATTTCATTGATGCTATCCGCACGGTGTTTATCCGGGGAGGTTCTTTCTCAACCATTGCCCATCAGATATATGCCCTGCTCGGCATCGGCTGTTTCATGGCGGTATGGGCTGTACGCAGTTATAAGAAGAACAGTTAGTCCCAGCCCTCGATATCCTTCTCTATCTCCGGCATCTTACTGCGGTGGAAGACGGGCTCCTTGATGCCCTGTCGCTTCTGACTCCTGTAGTCGTCGAGCAGACGGAAGGCGTATTTCCCTAAGATGATGATGGCGGCAACGTTGCATGCCGTCTGAAGACCCATGCTGAAATCCCCCACATTCCACACCATCTCCAGACTGGCCATGGCGCCGAGGATGAGGACCACACCGCCAGAGAGTATCCTGTAGATGGTCAGGACATACTTCTTGGAGGTCATAAACCGTATGTTTGCTTCTCCGTAATAGTAGTTGCCGATGATGCTGGAGAAGGCAAACAGCAGGATCGCCAGGGCGATGAAATATTTCCCGAAGGGTCCTATCTCAGCGGTGAGAGCGGCCTGTGAGAGTTGGATGCCATCCAATCCCGGTGTGTTGTATAGTCCACTGATCAGGATGATGAAGGCAGTGCATGAGCATACTAACAGAGTATCCGTAAACACGCCCAATGCCTGGATGAGTCCTTGTTTGACGGGATGTGAGGTGGTGGCTGTCGCCGCTACGTTGGGAGCACTACCCTCACCGGCCTCATTGCTGAATAATCCGCGCTTCACACCACTCATGATCGTGGCGCCTATTGCGCCGCTGATGCCCTGTTCAAGACCAAAGGCACTGGCGAAGATGACCTTCATGACCTGCGGAATCAACTGGATGTTCATGATGACGATGACCATCGACAGGATAAAATACCCGATGGCCATCAGGGGCACCAATACCGAACTGATCCTTGCGATACGGTGGATGCCGCCAAAGACGATGGATAATGCCAGGGCAGCAATGACAACACCTACCAATAAGGGGTTCCATCCGAAGGCTTCTTGCATGGCGCTACAGATGGTATTGCTCTGGATGGAGTTGTTCGAAAGTCCGAAATTGATGGTGATAAAGACAGCAAAGAGGATAGCCATCCATCTGCAGTGCAGTCCTTTCTGGATATAGTAAGCCGGTCCTCCGATAAACGAGTCTTTCTGAGGTTGCTTGAAGAGCTGTGCCAGTGTCGACTCAATGAAGGCGGTAGCCGACCCTAACAGGGCGATCACCCACATCCAGAAGATGGCTCCCGGACCTCCTAAGGTGATGGCGGTGGCCACACCCGCCAGGTTGCCGGTGCCCACACGGGTGGCAACCGATACGGCAAAGGCCTGGAAAGAGGAGATATACTTACGTTTTTCCCCTTTGTCGTTCATGCGACTGGCATCTGTCGTGGCAGAGTCGGTGAGCAGACGGAACATCTCGCCCACCATACGGAATTGCACGCCTTTCGTCTTCCAGGTAAACCACAGTCCGCAACCAATCAGGGCGGCTATCAGGATGTATCCCCATAGGATACCGTTTATTTGGGTTAATAGTTCGTTTATCATGCCTCACTTCTTATTTCCAGCGTGAAAGGTATCAGTTATTGAAATGCAAATATATAAATTTTTCCTGAAAAGCTTGGATTCTGTGGAAAAAAATGTATCTTTGCAGCAACCAATATCAAAAATAAAATGTTTAATACAGTAGATTTCAACAAGATGCCAGCGAACTATACGTTCTGCTACATCAGTGAGTGTCCTCAGAAAGACCAGTGTCTGCGCTATCTCGCAGCAAGTCATCAACAAGTGAAGAAAAGTCAGATCCTCGTCGTGAATCCATCGCTGTACACCGGAGAGGGATGCCGTTTCTTTAAAGACAGTACCCCCGTCATGGTGGCTTATGGCATGAAAGACTCGTTTCTTGATGTCAAGGCCATCCATTCCACAGCGATCCACAAAGAGCTGTATGATGAGTTCGGAAGGAGTAGTTTTTTTCACTTCAGAGATGGATCGCGACCTATCTATCCTGAGGATCAGCAAATCATTAGGAAAATCTTTGACCAATACGGCTATGAAGTGAGCTTTGATCGGATGGAAGAAGAGTCACGGTGGGTATGAAAGATACTTACGCGCGTTTTCCATAGTGATTAATCAAAGGAGTCCGGAGTATCCGGACTCATAGTCCAAGTACTCCGGACTCCCAGTCCGGCGTATTCGGACTCTCGTCGGTAGTCATTATTCCTCTCACCGTCTTTGCTCTGTCGCCCCTACGGGGCTAATCATAGGAGCCCCCTCCAACTCCCCCAAAGGGGGAGAGAAGAACAGTTCCCCGAGTGTAGCACAACACCCTCCACGGGGGTTGACACCCCCGCCTATGTTGTGTCGCCCTAACGGGCTGCGCAATACTCCTCGACAAGCATGATCCTCATTGCTTTTAGCGATATCGTCTTGACTCTGCTCAGGCTGTTCCTCTTATTCCGGCCACGAGCCGGAATCTCATCCGTGTTAATTCGGTGTAGATCCCGGATCAAGCCTGGGATGAGGGGTAATCATCATGGTTTGTGTGTTAAAGATTAAAAATTTAATAGATTTATTTGGTAGCTATTCTAAAAAATCATTATTTTTGTGGATATCGAATAATCGAATGGTGTTTTGAAAACAGTTACATTACTGATACCCTGTTATAATGAAGAGGAGTCGATCCCCTATATGCGGGACGCACTTGTCAAATTGATGAATGACAATACCCGTTATCAATGGGAGGTGTTGTTCATCAACGATGGCAGTCGTGACCGTACGCTGTCGTTGCTTGAGCATCTCCATCAGCAAGACAAACGCTTCTGCTATGTCAGCCTTTCGCGCAACTTCGGTAAGGAAGCAGCCTTGCTGGCAGGCTTTGATCATGCGCGTGGTGATGCCGTAATCATCATGGATGCCGATTTACAGCATCCCCCGCAGGTGATTCCGCAGATGTTGGCGGCCTGGGAAGAGGGTTATGATGATGTGTATGGCAAGCGGTTGTCGCGTGGAAGAGAGTCGTGGTTACGCCGCAAACTGTCGATGAGTTATTATCGTCTGTTGCAGCGCATGGCCCATGTGGATATCTTACCGAATGTAGGTGACTTCCGTTTACTTGACCGTCGGTGTATCGAAGTGTTGAAGCAGTTGCGTGAGACGGAGCGTTACACCAAGGGCCTTTACTGCTGGATAGGCTTTCATAAGAAAGAAGTTCCCTTTGAGACACAAGATCGCGTGGCAGGGAAGTCCACCTGGAGTTACCGACAGTTAACCGGTCTGGCTATCGATGGTATCATGTCGTTCACCACAGCCCCCTTACGCGTCTCAGCCTTCTTAGGCATTGTGGTGTCTATTGCCGCTTTTATCTACATGTGTGTCGTATTGGTAAAGACCCTCTTCTGGGGTGAGCCCGTAGCCGGTTATCCTACGATTGTTGTACTTGTTCTTTTCTTAGGAGGCGTACAACTCATTTCTTTGGGAATCGTCGGTGAGTATCTGGGCAAGACCTTCATGGAGGTGAAAAACCGTCCGGTGTATGTCGTGGATAAGATGGCGCTCAGCGATAATCCGTCTGAGGCGTGATAATTATCTGCAAGGCATAACCATACAATAAATAATGTTTTGCTTCGTTATTTATTCGTGCTGAAACGAACAATCATACTTTGTCTTCTTACACTTGCTTTTATGAAGGTAAGTGCGCAGTATGACGTGCCGTTTAGTCATTATTGGGATCTGGAGACCTATTACAATCCTGCGGCAGTGGGCAAACAACCTAAGCTGAATGTAGCTGCGGTGTATGCGCTCGACTTTGCCGGTTTTGAGCATAATCCCCGTTCGATGTTTATCACTGGCGACATGCCTTTCTATGCGCTGAACAGTTATCATGGCGTGGGTGTCAACCTGCTAAACGATCAGATAGGACTGTTCACCCACCAGCGTACGGCCGTACAGTATGCCTTTAAGAAGAATCTGTTTAATGGTGTGCTGAGCGTTGGTGTGCAGGCAGGATTGCTCTTGGAGGATTTTAAAGGCTCTGAGGTGGAGATTATCGATGATGACCCTCTCTTCACGAAGGCAGATCTTACGGGTAATGCCCTTGACTTGGCATTCGGACTCTATTATACTCATAAGAATTGGTATGTGGGATTGTCGGGGCAGCATCTCACAGCACCCCTGGTAGAGTTGGGCGAAACAAATGAACTACAGATAGATAGAACATATTATTTAACGGGTGGATACAATATTAAGTTGAGAAATCCGTTCTTAACTATACCGACCTCCCTCCTTGTCCGTACGGATGGGGTGGGTTATCGTGGTGATATCACTGCCCGACTGGTATATACCAACGACAAAAAAAAGATGTACGGCGGACTGTCGTATAGTCCTACAAACAGTATCACGGTGCTCATCGGAGGCTGGTTCCACGATTTCAATGTGGGTTATAGTTATGAGGTATACACCTCGAATATGAGTATAGGTAACGGCAGTCATGAACTCTTTGTGGGATATCAGATGGACATTAACCTATATAAGAAAGGTAAGAACAAGCACAAGAGTGTGAGGATTCTTTAAAGTGAAGAGTTAAGAGTGAAGAGTGAAGAATATAAGTGAAGAATAAAAAACAAGATATGAAGTCAAGTAGATTAGTTGTTGTACTATGTCTGTTCTCCATGCTGACCATGGCTTCCTGTATGGGTGGTAAGTTGGCAACCTCAGCAAACAAGGGTGGAGAGGTGACAGGTGTCGGTTCGGGAAGAGGTTTCTCAGAACCCACTCCTTATGGCATGGTGCAGGTAAAGCGTGGATTCCTGAAGATGGGCTTGGAGAAGCAAGACACTCTTTGGGGTAAGCAGACACCGGTGAAAGAAATCTCTGTGGATGGTTTCTGGATGGATGAGACAGAGGTGACCAACTCTAAATACAAGCAGTTCGTGTACTGGGTGCGCGACTCTATTCTCCGTACCCGACTGGCTGATCCTGCCTATGCCGGTGACGAGAGTTATGTGATTACCGAGGATAAGAACGGTGATCCGGTGCCTTTCCAAGTAAACTGGAAGAAGTCGTTGCCACGTAAACCCAATGAAGATGAGCAGCGGGCTATTGAGAGTATGTACGTCACTAATCCTGTTACCGGTGAGAAGATGCTCGACTGGCGACAGCTTAACTACCGTTATGAGGTATACGACTATACAGCTGCTGCTTTGCGCCGTAATCGTCTGAACCCCGAGGAAAGACAGTTTAATACCGACGTGGTAGTAGACCCCGATGAGGTGGTAATGATCTCGAAGGATACCGCTTATATCGATGATGAAGGACGTATCATACGTGAGACGATCGACCGTCCGTTGAGTGGACCGTGGGACTTCCTCAATACGTATATCGTGAATATCTATCCCGATACCACCTGTTGGGTGAACGATTTCCAGAATGCGGACAATGAGATGTACCTGAGATACTATTTCAGCAATCCTACCTATAATGATTACCCTGTGGTGGGCGTTACCTGGGAGCAGGCCAATGCCTTCTGTGCATGGCGCACCGACTACCTGCTAAAGGGATTAGGTGGTGAGGCTCGTTATATCCAGCGTTACCGTCTGCCGACGGAAGCCGAGTGGGAGTATGCTGCCCGTGGTAAGGATGGCACGGAGTTCCCGTGGGATAATAAAGACATGAAGAACGACCGTGGCTGTTTCTATGCCAACTTCAAGCCCGACCGCGGTAACTATACCGAAGACGGTAACCTGATAACCAGTAAGGCTGCTATCTACGGCGCTAACAGCAATGGCCTGTATGATATGGCGGGCAATGTGGCCGAGTGGACAAGCACGATCTATACAGAGGCTGGAGTAGAGGCGATGAACGACCTGAACCCAACCTTGAAGTACAACGCTGCACAGGAAGATCCCTACCGACTGAAGAAGAAGAGTGTGAGGGGTGGTTCATGGAAAGATCCCGAGAGTTATATCCGTTCGGCATGGCGTTCATGGGAATATCAAAACCAACCGCGCTCGTACATCGGATTCCGTTGTGTGCGGTCGATGGCTACCTCATCAAGTGTAAAACAGAAAAGCAGTAAGAAGAAAAGATGACACAGTATAGCAAATTCAATATCGTATACCGTCTGCAGAAGTGGATGGATAGCGTACCCGGACAGACGTTCCTCAACTATGCCTATAGTTGGGGTGCCTCTATCGTGATCCTTGGTACATTGTTTAAACTGACCCACCTGCCGGGAGCCAACTTCTTCTTGTTCCTGGGTATGGGCACTGAGGTATTCGTATTCTTTATCTCTGCTTTCGACCGTCCGTTTGACAAGACAGCTGATGGCATGGATCTGCCTACTCATGTGGGAGAGGAGTATGAGAAGTTAGAGACTGTTGCCGGTGAGACAGAGCAGATAGAATCGTCTGTAGGTCCTGTGGTGAGTGGCGGAAACCTCCAGGGAGGTACGATTATCATCAATGGCAGTGGCAGCGGTACTCATGCCGGTAGTGGCGTAGCTGCAGCTGTGGCTTCTCCTGTACCTGCTGCTTCTGGTGCTGCTGAGGCTCCTGTTGTAGAAGGTGCGGCAGCTTATGTCGCTCCACCGCTTACTCCGGATATGACAGATGCTACCAATGCTTATGTGGAAGAACTGAAGAAGCTCACAGAGGTGTTGGAGAAGGTGGCAGATCAGAGTCGCCGACTGACGACCGACTCCGAGGAGATGGAGAATCTGAACCGTACATTGACTGGTATCTGCAAGGTTTACGAACTGCAGTTGCGTAGTGCCAGTTCACAGATCAGCACCATCGATGAGATCAATGAGCAGACGAAGAAGATGGCCCAGCAGATCGACCAGCTGAATAAGATCTATGCCCGTATGATCGATGCGATGACTGTCAATATGCGTGTGGCAGCACCGGGTACAGGCATGTAATGTAGGATTGTTGATAACAAGATAAATGGCAATAAAGAAAAGACCTGTTTCTCCCCGTCAGAAGATGATCAACCTGATGTATGTCATCCTGATGGCGATGCTTGCGCTGAATGTGTCGACAGAGGTGCTGGAGGGTTTCTCTATCGTGGAAGAGAGCCTGAACCGCACGACGGCCAATTCAACGAAGGAGAACCTGTCGATGTATGGTGACTTCGAGGAACAGATGAAGAAGAACCCCGCCAAGGTCAAGGAATGGTTTGATAAGGCAACGAGCGTGAAGAATATGAGCGACTCGCTCTACAACTTCGCCCAGCAGTTGAAGGAAGCCATCGTCAAGGAGGCCGACGGCAAGGACGGGGATATCCACCATATTAAGAACAAGGAAGACTTAGAGGCAGCCGCTCAGGTGATGACAGCACCCGGCAAGACCAACGGAAAAGATCTCTTCGATGCGATCAATTCCTTCCGTGAGCGTATCCTGAAGATGGTTTCTGACAATCGTCAAAGGGAGATAATCGCCAGTAACCTGACGACCAGTATCCCTGAGGATGCCCATGCCATGGGTAAGAACTGGCAGGAGTATATGTTTGAGGGTATGCCGGTGGCAGCAGCTGTCACCCTTCTCTCCAAGTTGCAGAGTGATGTACGTCATGCTGAGGGCGAGGTGCTCCATACCCTGATATCGAACGTAGACGTAAAGGATATGCGTGTCAATAAGGTTGATGCTTTCGTGATTCCTGAGAAGACGACACTTTATCCTGGTGAACAGTTCTCTGCACAGATCGTCATGGCTGCCGTGGATACCACTCAACAGCCTGAGATCTATGTCAACGGCACACGTATCAATACACAGAACGGCCGTTATGCCTTTACTGCCGGTAGTGTGGGAGAGCATTCTTTCGGTGGTTATCTGATTACACGGAATGCTGCCGGTGAGACCTTACGCCGTGACTTCCTGCAGAAATACAGTGTCATACCGGCTCCTATGGGGGCTACGGTGGCAGCCGATCTGATGAATGTGCTCTATGCGGGTTACTCTAACCCGATGAGCGTGAGTGTGCCGGGTGTGCCTGCTAATGCCGTATCGGTATCGATGAGTGGCGGTTCGCTGACAGCAAAGGGTAATGGTCATTATGTGGCAGTGCCGTCAGCTGTTGGTAAGGATGTGACATTCACGGTGACAGCCAACGATAAGGGTAAGAGCAGACAGATGGCTCAGGTAACCTTCAAGGTAAGGAAACTGCCCGATCCAACTGCTTATATGGTAGTGGGTGACAACCGTTTCAGAGGAGGTGGCTTGGCTAAGGCCTCACTGATGTCGGTGAACGGTATCCGTGCCGCTATTGATGACGGACTGCTCGATATCGAGTTCCGCGTGACGGGCTTCGAAACGGTGTTCTTCGATAATATGGGTAATGCGGTGCCAATCGTCAGCAATGGTGCATCGTTCTCTGAGCGACAGAAGGAAACATTCCGTAAACTGTCACGTAACCGACGGTTCTATATCAACCGTGTGACAGCCATCGGACCTGATGGAATAACGAGAACACTGCCCGGATCAATGGAGGTGATCGTGAAGTAGTTTAGAGTTCATAGTTTACGGCTTCGCCGTGATTATCGGCTTCACCTCAGCAATAAGCAAGCTTGTTGCATTCGGTTTGCACGATAATTAGAGTTTAGAGCAATAACTCGTAGCTAATCATAAAGAAGATGAAAAGATTATTATTAATATTATCAATCGCGTGTGTTACTGTAGGACTGAGTGCACAGCCTGCGGCACGCCGTCAGCAACAACAGCAACAACGACAGTCGAATGCTGAGAATATCACGACACGTGCCCGGGTTACTTTCCCGACTGCCGCACCGATGTCGGAGGATGTGGTATGGCGACGTGATATCTACCGTGAACTGGATCTGAACACGGAGGCCAACTCCGGGTTGTATTATCCTGTTGAGCCTATCGGCACGCAGATGAACCTGTTTACCTATATCTTCAAACTGATGATGACGGGACAGATCAAGGCGTACGAATACCGACTGGATGGTAATGAGGTGTTTAACGACTCCTCACGTGTGAAGCCACTGGCCTTCCTGGACAACTACCATATCTATTATGAGCGGGTAGACGGGCGCGTGCATCTGGATAACAGTGATATCCCATCACGAGAGGTTACCTCTTATTATATTAAGGAGAGCGCCTACTATGATCAGTCGAACTCAACTTTCCATACGAAGGTGATTGCCATCTGTCCGATCATGAGTCGTGAGGATGATTTCGGTGACGGCGCTGCGAAGTATCCATTGTTCTGGGTCAAGTACGACGACCTTGCTCCTTTCGTCAGCAAGCAGATGATTATGACGAGCAACCGTAACAATGCGGCAACGATGAGTGTGGATGACTACTTCACGAAGAATATGTATCGTGGAAAGATCTACAAGACTACGAATATGCTCGGTCAGACACTGGCTCAGTATTGCAATACAGAAGAGGCGCTGACCGCAGAACAGAAGAGAATAGAGAAGGAGCTGGTGGATTTCGAGAAGAATATCTGGGGTGATCAGGCTCGGAAAGATTCTCTCGACAGTATTGCCAAGATAGAGACACCTAAGGCAAAGAAGACAGCCAGAAAGAACCGTCGTGCATCTGGCAGTAAGTCGAACGTCAAGGCTGCCAAACCAGCTAAATCATCCTCTTCGTCATCTTCCAGTCCTCGTGTGTCGGTAAGACGCGAGAGGCATTAAAAGGTTTAGAGTTTAGGGTTTAGAGCATTGGATTATCCTTCGGGGACTGGCTCTACCCGAAGGGTGTGCCTGTCCCCGCCAATGAAAAGATTATATGAAATACAATCTACGGGTTATACTTCTCTGCATCTGTCTGTTGACGCTTAACAACGTTCATGCGCAACATGCTACCAAACTTCTGCGCTTTGGCGTGAAGGGTGGCATCAATCTTGTTGACTATCCTTTCGGACATGATATGTTTAAAAGCGATAACCGTGAAGGCTTCTTCATTGGTCCTAATCTCCTTATCCACGTACCTATCGTCGGTCTTGACCTTGATATCGCAGCCCTGTATAATGATCGTAAGACCGTGGCTGTCAATGAGGAAAAGATTCATCAGAAAACCATCGACATCCCTTTGTATCTGCGAAAGGACTTCCGGGTTCTCGGTCCTTTAGGGATCTTCGTTGGTGCCGGTCCGCAGGTGTCTTTCCAAATGGGTGATAAAGACTTTTCCTTACGCGACGTCAACTGGAAACTGAAAGAGTCGTATCTCAGCGTAAATGTCGGCGGTGGTGTTACGCTGAGTAACCTGCAGTTGGCTGTCAACTACGGCATTCCTATCGGTAATACGGCTAATGTGGAATGGAAGGATGCCGTTGACAAGACCCTCTATGTACATTCCAAGGATAAGATATGGCAACTGTCCCTGTCCGTCCTTTTCTAATCATAGACGGGGACAGGGCCGCTTCATTCGGGGACTGGCTCTTACTGAAGGGTGCCTGTCCCCGAGTGTTACAACAGTATGCTGACGCAAAAGCCTCGAAGAGGCGATAGAGAATAGGCGGGGGTGTAACCCCCGTAAAAGAATAATCATTATATATAAGCCCTGCAGGGGCGACACAACAAACCTGCCACCCCGTTGGGGTTGCTTTGTTATACCGAATGCAACGGGGGCTTACGCCCCCGCCTATGCTGTGACATCCCTTCGGGATTGATCATAAGGCATTATACCATTGGCGGGGACAGGCACATGATAGAGCCTGTCCCCGAGTGTTTTTGCGAGCATGACACACTCATCGCGGACTTGATCCCCTCATCCCGGGCTTGACCCGGGATCTCCTGCAATTATAAACACAGAGGTTCAAAGACACAGTTACTATGTTTGCAGCTGCTAACGATAAGAAAAGACAAGCAAGACA
>Ga0256405_10003667_pt1 | contig 31108 bp, 23 predicted proteins | sample RumenRJG_02DNA_FD_189096 | JGI IMG/M metagenome (GOLD analysis project Ga0256405, IMG submission 189096) | Bovine rumen microbial communities from Lethbridge, Alberta, Canada - RJG_02 | ecosystem: Host-associated > Mammals > Digestive system > Stomach > Rumen | place: Canada: Alberta...
GCCCTGGACTGTCGTCAGGAATTCCTTCGCGATATAGTAGTTCTTCCCGCCGCGCTCTGTCTTGGCCCAGAAATCGCCCATGCCGACCACCGTCACGGAATCATTGTAATAGAGCACCCGGTCGATCGATGCAGACAGGTCCGGCGCCGTACGAAGATTCACTCCGTTCACGGCATTCGTGACATACATGGTCACCGGCTCCACCGCCGTAAAAGTCTCCGCCGCAAAAACCTGTCCTGTGAGCAGCAGGGCCGCCATCAGGCCGGCTGCAGCCGCAATCGTTCTTTTTCTCATATCTTTCCCTTTCCGCGCTCTCCGGCGCCATCTCATTATTATCTCAGGATCACGGTGGGTGTTTCCGGCATCTGAAGTTCAGAGTTCGTAAATCTTCCCGCCGGGGAAATGCCCGCCTCGCTGAAGGCGCCGTAAACTGCATCAAACCGGCCCGCCGGTGCGATGGCCACGCAGGTTTTTCCGCCGGCGTACATCCGGAGGATCGCCTGCATCGCCCGCGGATCCATGGCGACGCAGCCTGCGGTGGAAGGCTTGTGATCCTTGGTGCAGTGCAGGAAGATCGCACTGCCGGTGCCCTTCACATAATCGTGGTTGAAGGCGATGTTCAGGCAGTAGTCATAAATAGTCTTTGCCCAGCTCTCCCAGAGCCGCTCACCTGACTGTACAGAAACGTCGCTGTTGTGCTCCAGCCGGTTCGTGTCATCGGACCAGTACTGGCGGTGTTCAGCCACCATGATCTCCTCGTAATCCGCCGGGAAGCCTTCTCCCGCCGGCTGCCAGCCAAAGGGTGTATCCGCGCGGAAGAGGCCGATGGGGGTGGTGCCGTCTCCCTCATGACGCTGATTCGACATGCCGCCCCAGCCGTAGACCGCGGCTGACTGCACCACCGGCTTCCAGGCGCTTCCGGCGTTCTCCCGGGTATAGGCTGTCACCCTGGCACGGTTCCAGCGGGACGCGTCTGTCACCACTTCTTCTTTATAGGTATCCCTGCCGCCGTTCTTCGCAAAACCCTCGACCACCACCAGGTTCTTCGTGTCCTCCGGGACTGCGAAGCGGGCAACGTCGAAGGTCCGGGACGCCGTGTCGATGGTGCAGGAAGAATCGTCCGCGCACTGTGTTCCGGAAGGGAGTGCCGGAGCCGACACGACAGCGCCTGCCGGAGCCGCCGCATTTTCGCCGGGACCTGCCGCCAAAGCAGGAGCCGCCGAAAGTGTGAGCATGGTAATACCAAGCAGCAGAGCTGCCGCTGAATGTCTGATCATATAAGAACCTCCTATCCTGTTCTACTGTAGTTTAACCGAAATGACCGGGAATAGCATTGTGGGTTTCTTACGATTTTCGGAAGACCGGTCTGCCGGAATCCCTCCTTGCCAATCCTGAAGCCCGTATTGTACACTTAGCGAAGCGGATTGCGAATGTCCGCTTTTACCCGGGAATTCCCGGAAGCGGACCGGCGCCCTGGAAACGGCCCCCGGATCGGAAGGAGACACATGTCCATGAAAAGAAACTACAAGCTGACCGTCAGCTACGACGGAAGCCGTTATTACGGCTGGGAGCACCAGAAGTCCACGCCCCTGACCATCCAGGGAAAACTGGAGGCCGTGCTGACGGAAATGGCCGGGACGGCGGCTGATGTGACCGGCGCAGGCCGGACGGACGCGGGTGTCCACGCGAAAGCCATGACTGCCAGTGTACAGCTGGACACAGAGCTCAGCGAGGAGGAGATCCGGGATTATCTGAACCGCTATCTCCCGGACGACATCGGCGTGACCGACGTCCGGATCGCGGGAGAACGCTTCCACGCCCGCTATTCCGCCGTCGGAAAGACCTACTGCTACAGCTGCTGGGTCGGTGAGAACAAGCCGGTCTTCGAGCGGAAATACCTTCTGGTCCTCGAAAAGGCGCCGGATCTTGCCCGCATGCAGGAAGCCGCCGCGCTTCTCACCGGGACCCATGACTACAAAAGCTTCTGCGGAAATCCGCGCATGAAAAAATCCACGGTGCGCACCGTGGATTCCATCGAGATCCGGAAACAGGGACCTTATCTCCGCTTTTACTATCACGGAAACGGATTTCTGCAGCACATGGTCCGGATCATGACCGGGACCCTGCTGGAGGTGGGCTTCGGGAAGCGGGCCCCCGGAGAGATTCCGGAGATTCTCGCCGCGGCGGACCGTACCGCCGCGGGATACACCGCCCCTGCCCAGGGCTTGTGTCTGATCTCTGTTGATTACAACTGAGCGGTTTTCTCCGGCGGCGTGATCGTGACCGTGACCGTAGTCCCCTGCCCCGGTGCGGATTCCACCTGAAAATCCGCATTCATGACCAGGCGGAACCTTTGCCGCGCGTTCCTGAGACCGATTCCCGTCGGTCTCTCTGTTTTTTCCGCAGTGTTTTCTTCAGCTTTTTCTCCCCGTTCCTCCTTCAGGACGGTCTCCGGGTCAAAACCGACTCCATCGTCATGGATCGTAAGCCGGATCTTTCCGTCCACCGCCTCGGTGCGGATCAGGATGGTCCCGCCGCCGGGCTTTTTCCCGACTCCGTGCTTCACCGCGTTCTCGACCAGCGGCTGGACCGAGAGGGGAGGTACCGGGAATCCCATCACCTGCAGGTCATAGACGACCTTCAGCTCATCCTCGCCGTACCGGATCTGCTCCAGTTCAAGATATTTCTGAATATATTCCAGTTCCTGCGCGAAGGGGATGCGGTGCTGTGTCTCCATCACGCTGATCAGACCCCGGAGGTAATCCGAGAAACTGCTGACCGCCGTCTTCGCGGTCTCCGGATCCTGGTCGATCAGGACATAAATGGTGTTAAGGACATTGAACACAAAGTGGGGACGCATCTGGGACACGGCACTGCGGATCTCCATCCGGGCAAGCTCCTGCTCCTGACGGATCAGGAGTTCCTGCTGACGGATAAGTTCTTCCTGCTGTTCAATGATGACCTGCCGCCGGTGGATGCCCCAGACAATGGACTGGCACAGTACTGCCATTCCCAGGCCGATGTTCGGCGTCTGCATCCGGACAAAACAGATTTTCTGCTGAATCATGAACAAGATGGGAAGGATGACGTAAAGAGACAGGACAAGACGCCGGTCGGGATTCAGCGTCTTTCTCTCCTCATGCACGCCGAGCCAGGACAGTAGGATCGCAAAGAGAAACAGGAGCACGACATAACCGAATCCCGGCCCTTCCTGATAATAATGTCTGCTGTCAAAGGTAAACAGGAAGCCTGTCCATAAGGAAGAGACTGTAATCAGGGAGAGTACCCCGCAGATTCCATATACCGTATTCCGTACCAGACGGGACAGCGGCGTCATTTCCACCATTTCCGAAACGTAGGATATATAACAGAACAGGGAAAGGAACGCCAGCAGGTGGTCCATGACGGCGCAGAACCGGAAAAGCCGGTAGCCCGCAGGGTCAAAACTTCCCTCCAGCAGCCGGGCGCCCACATCCACCAGCAGGAGAAAGCCGGTGGAGAGCAGCAGACGGTTCAGCCAAAGCCGCTCTCTTTTGTCCTCCTGCCAGTCCGGGTACCTTGCAGGACCCAAGATATACACCAGGATCATGTTCAGCATTCCTGTGATCAGACAGAAGAATCCCAGAATACAGCTGACTGCCGAAAGATATACGACCATACCGTTCCTCCATGGATGCCGTTCCTTTTCAGGGACGAAAAAAGACCCGCATCAGCGGGTCTCTCGGAGAGCGATAGACGGGACTCGAACCCGCGGTCTCGACCTTGGCAAGGTCGCGCGTTACCAACTACGCCACTATCGCATGTGCTGCTCTCGCAACACAGGAATCTTAACATATTTTTTTCCGGAGGGCAAGCCCTTTTCCAGGAATTTCATTCGGAATATCCGCCGGACCCGGCGAAGTCTTCAGAACACGCCGCAGCGGAATACCGCGGCGTATCCCTTGGAAACGTCGACCGTCATGATCCGGCCCTGGACCGCATACTCCATCATTCCGACATTGTAGCCGCTTTCCGTGGTCAGCATGACTCTGCGGACCAGGTCATACTCCCGGATCCCCAGGATCCAGATCGGAAGGTCGATGCTTCGTTCCTCCTCGCCCGTATAGACCAGGACCAGCATCTTTTCCCTGCCCAGCATCCGCCCGTAGGCCACAATATCCTGCTCCATCATGACCGGGATCAGGGATCCCCGCCGGGCCGCGTCAGACTGCCGGTGCAGACTGCACATATAGTGGTGGAACTCCTGGAGCTCCACATTTTCCCGGCCCCAGGGGAAGGTCCGCCGGCTGTCCGGATCCGTCCAGCCGCAGGTGCCCGCCTCATCCCCGTAATAAATGGTCGGTGCGCCGGGCCAGGTCATCTGCATGACGACTGCCTGCCTCATGACCGGGAGATTGACGTCCTGTTCCGCCGCCGCGCTGCCTAACGTCGCGAGACGTCCGGTCTTGCGGTTCGTCCGGGTCAGGAAGCGGGAGTGGTCATGGTTCGAAAGTTCGTTCATCGCCGTCAGAAGCGAAGGCGTCGGAAAACGGGACATGGCGTTCCGCATGCTGATCCAGAATCTCCGCCCGTCCCCCAGAAGGGATGCGTCGCTCCGGTCGGAGTGCTTTTCCATACCCGTCAGGAACCAGCTCACCGGCTCCATGAAGGCGTCGTAGTTCATGACGCTGTCCCACTCGCTGCCGTTCAGCCACTCTTCCGGATCCCCGTAGTGCTCCGCCAGGATCAGGGCGTCCGGGTTCACTCCCTTGACCGCCTGCCGGAACTGCTGCCAGAACTTGTGGTTAAAGCGCCGGGAATGTCCCAGGTCCGCCGCCACGTCCAGCCGCCATCCGTCCACGCAGTAGGGCTCCTGCAGCCATTTCCGGCCCACGCCCATGATAGTCCGGACCAGACGGTCGCTGGCCTCGTAGTTCAGCTTCGGCAGCGTGATGTTGCCCCACCAGCCGTCATAGCTCGCGTTGTCCGGCCAGTCGGAGGGATTTTTCTCCGCGAAATCAAAGTAGCTGTGATACGGACTGGAATAGCTCTCGTAAGCGCCCGGCGCATACCCGCCGGAATTGTCGTAGATCTTCTCCCGGTCCATCCATTTGTTGAAGGAACCGCAGTGATTGAACACGCCGTCCAGAATGATGCGGATGCCCATGTCGTGGGCCTCCCGTACCAGGTCCGCGAAAAAGGCGTCGCTGGCTTCCAGGTTCTCCGGATCCGCGGTCCGGGAAATGTACTTCGTCGCCCTGGAGTTGTCCGACGCCCCCGGCGGGAGCACCTCACCCTCATCCTTCACGATCTTCGCGAGATGGGGGTCGATATGGTCATAGTCCTGGGTGTCGTATTTATGATTCGACGGTGAGACAAACAGCGGGTTGAAATAGATGACCTCGACACCGAGATACCTGAGGTAGCGCAGCTTTTTCCGCACACCCTGCAGGTCTCCGCCGTAGAAATAGCCCACATCGAAGGTGGAGGGATACTCATTCCAGTCGTCGATGTGCCGGACCGGAAGTCCGAGATAGATATATTCATCGTCCAGGACGTCACTCTTCCGGTCAGACCGGCAGAACCGGTCCACGAAGATCTGGTACATGATGGCGCCCTTCGCCCAGTCGGGTGTGTGGAACCCGGGGATAATGCGGAAGGGCCGGTCCGGTCTTCTCGAGATTACGAGGCCGATGCTGTCGTAAAGGAAGAGCTCGTCGTCTCCGACGATCTGGAAATACCACTTCAGCGGCGCGGTCCCGGTCTCCAGCTGAATTTCGAAGTAGCGGAAATAGCGGTCCCTGCCCATCTCGTACATCGGCACCGCTTCTTCTTCGTTCTGCAGAACGCGGATCAGATCGACCCGCACCCGGTCTTCCCGCGCCACGCGGAAACAGATCCGGACAGGCTGTCCCGGATCCGGTTCCGCCGGTGTGCAGTAATTTTCAGTTGTGTCACTGAAAAACGCGTCTGTGTTCATGTGTTTCTTTCTTACGCACGGAACAGGGCCTCAAATTCTTCCTGTCCGATCTTCTCCTTTTCCAGAAGCAGCGCCGCGCAGCGGTCCAGGACGGACCGGTTCGCCTCGATGATCTCCTTCGCCTTCGCGTAGCAGTCGTCGATGATGCGCTTCACTTCCTCGTCAATAATCGTGGCCATGTGCTCGCCGTAGGACTTGGTCTGTCCGAAATCGCGGCCGATAAAGATCTCATCGCCCTCGCTGCCGTAATTGACCAGTCCGACCTTCTCGCTCATGCCGTACTGCATGACCATGGATTTGGCGAGGGCCGTAGCCTGTTTGATATCCTGGCTGGCACCCGTGGTCACGTCGCCGAAGATCAGCTCCTCCGCGATGCGGCCGCCCAGGGAGACCTGGATATGCTGGAGCATGCGCCCCTTCGTGTTGAACATCTCATCCTCGCCCGGCAGCGGCATGGTGTAGCCTGCTGCGCCGATCCCGGTGGGGATGATGGAGACGGTGTGCACCGGTCCCATGTCCGGGAGGACGTGGAACAGGATCGCGTGGCCCGCCTCGTGGTACGCCGTGATCTTCTTCTCCTTCTCGGAGATCACGCGGCTTTTTTTCTCCTCGCCGATCCCGACCTTCACAAAAGCGCGGTCGATATCGTTCTGCTGAATATACTTCCGGCCTTCCTTGGCAGTGATGATCGCCGCCTCGTTCAGAAGGTTCTCAAGATCCGCGCCGACAAAACCGGCCGTGGTCCGGGCGACCCGGTTCAGGTCGACATCGTCCCCGATGGGCTTGTTCTTCGCGTGGACCTTCAGGATCGCCTCGCGGCCCTTCACGTCCGGTCTTCCCACCGCCAGCTTGCGGTCAAAACGGCCCGGGCGGAGGATCGCCGGATCCAGGATGTCCGGGCGGTTCGTCGCCGCGAGGACGATAATGCCCTCATTCACGCCGAAACCGTCCATCTCCACCAGCATCTGGTTCAGGGTCTGCTCACGCTCGTCGTGGCCGCCACCGAGGCCGGAGCCTCTGCGCCTCGCCACGGCGTCGATCTCATCGATGAACACGATGCAGGGAGCCATCTTTTTCGCCTCGTCGAACAGGTCCCGGACACGGGACGCGCCGACGCCGACGAACATTTCGACAAAATCCGAACCGGAGATGGAAAAGAACGGGACGCCTGCCTCTCCTGCCACCGCCTTCGCGAGCAGCGTCTTTCCGGTTCCGGGCGGCCCCACCAGGATGATGCCCTTGGGGATGCGCGCGCCCACCTCCGTGTATTTTCTGGGATCCCTCAGGAAATCGACGACCTGCTCCAGATCCTCCTTCTCCTCAGCAAGACCTGCGACGGAACTGAAATTCTCCTTATTGTCGCGGGTCATCCGGGCACGGCTCTTGCCGAAATTCATCATTTTGGCGTTCGTGCCGCCGCCGCGGTTCTGCATCAACCAGAAAATCAGGAAGCATCCGCCCACCGTGATCAGGGACGGAAGCAGAAGGCTGAGCCAGTCGTTGTTCACCGGGACATTGTCCAGGACAAAGTCGATGTTTTTTGCTTCCAGCTCTTCCTGAAGCTTATTGACGTCGGAGACATAGTAGCTTTCCCGGCTGCCTTTGCCCTCCGATCCTTTGTAGATCAGCCGCACCTCACCGGTGGGCGTCTCCCGGTTCTGGAGGATCAGCACCTGCTCCACGTCGCCGCCGGCGAGGAGTGTCTCAAACTCCGCCTTACTCAGACGACGCCCCGCAGTACCGCTTCCGAAGCTCAGGACGAGCCATATGGCCATCATGAGCACGAACATAAAACTGAAACGAAATGGTCCTTCTCTTCTCAAAAATCATTCCTCCTGGGGTTCGTCGAATTCCACGACCCCGATGTACGGATAATTGCGGTATCTCTGGTCGTAATCCAGACCATAGCCTACCACGAATTCGTCCGGAATGGTGAAGCAGGTGTAGTCCACCTTCACCATCTTTTTCACGCGGCGCTCCGGCTTGTCAAGGAGCGTGCACAGGCGGATGTCCGCCGGTCCGCGGCCCGCCAGGACCTCGATCAGGTAGGAAAGGGTCCGGCCGGTATCGATGATGTCCTCGACGATCAGGACGTGCTTGCCCTCCAGCGGCTCGTCCAGGTCCTTCATGATACGGACCACGCCGGAGGATACCGTGCCTCCGCCGTAGCTGGAAACGCTCATGAAATCGAATGATACCGGCATGGTCAGACGCTTTGCCAGCTCACACATGAACATGGCGCCGCCCTTCAGGATGCAGATCAGGTGGACCGGAGTGTTCCCGTAATCACGATTGATTTCTTCCGCGACCTCACTGATCCTCCGGTTGACATCTTCCTCTGTGATCAGAACTCTGATATGCTCCGACATTTCTTCATTCTCCTTTGAACCGCACCTCGAAAACTCTGCGGGTACTGTCGTCGATCTTAAAGCTTTCACTGATCCGGTAGCCTACCACCCAGAGAACATGGGAGCCGGCGGCCAGCATCGGCACACTGTCCCGCCCGGAAGCGGGGATCTTTTCATCCGTCATCAGGGACTTCACAGTCTTCCGGCCGCCGTCCTTCAGCGTGATGAAATCTCCCGTCCGCCGCGGACGGATCTCCATGACGTCGTCGATCTTGTCATAGTCGAACCACTTTACATCGTCCCCTGCGGGAATCACCATGGTGTCGTCGTAGTCGAAGACGTCGAAACTGAAATGCTTGCGGTAATACTCATTCATCTCCGCCGTCGGCACGCCCTCCGGACGCTTCGAGGTTCCTGCCTCGCCGCAGAAGCCCTGCTTCCCGACCCACAGCATGTCATAGGTCCGGACCGCCTCCAGCCCGTAAGGCAGGTTCAGGCGTTTTCCGGTCTCCGCCTCCGCAAGACGGTTCATATCGTCGATGTGCCGCGCCGTGATGTTTTTCATGGTCCGGTTCACCATGCCGATCATCAGCCGCAGCATATAGGTGCGGATGATGGGATCCTGCTTCACGAGATCCGCGGTGCTGACGCCGCAGCTCTCCTCGTCCCGGATCACGCACTCGTCCAGGATCTCCTGGGCATGCTTCGCGAGGTAGACGTCCGCCTCCCCGATCAGCCTTGCCGCGCGGGTGATGTTCTCCACCGCGCCGCGGTTCACGTCGCTGACCATCTTCGGCAGGATATCGTGACGGATCCGGTTGCGGGTATAGTCGTCCTGGAGATTCGTGGAATCCGTACACCAGGAGATCTCTTCCTTCCGGAGGTAGGCTTCGATGTCCGCCCTTCCGACCGTGAGAAGCGGGCGGATGATGCGTCCGCGGATGGGTTTCATACCGGCGACGCCCTTCAGGCCGCTTCCGCGGCAGAGCTGCATGAGTACGGTCTCCGCATTGTCCTCCCGGTTGTGGGCCACTGCGACCAGCACCCTCTTGTCGGTGTCGGCTTCCTTCTCCCAGTTCTGCGCTTCTTCATCAAAAGCAGCATAGCGGAGATATCTGCCGGCTTCCTCCGTGGAGATCCGGTGCTTTTTCGCGAACTGCAAAGTCTGCACCGAAACGACGCGGAACGGGACCTTGTACTTTCTGCAGAGCGCTTCCACATACTTTGCGTCCCTGTCCGCTTCCGCTCCCCGGATCCCGTGGTGAACGTGCACCACACGGTACTTTGCCCGGAGGATCCCTCCAAGCTGGACAAGGACATGAAGAAGTGCGGTGGAATCCGCGCCTCCGCTGACACCGATGATGACTCTGTCCCCTCTGCTGATCATGCGCGTGCGCGCAATGAACTGCCGGACTTCATTTTGAACCTGCAACATAGATGATGGTCTCCCGTCTGCAAAGTAAAACCCCCGTCCTGCTCTTCGCAGGTCGGAGGTTCTTTCCTGTCCGCTTACTGCTCCGGCTCCAGAATGATCTCTCCGGGATTTACAAGCCCCAGCTTTTCCTTCGCCGTTTTCTCCATAAACGCCTTGGACTGGACATAAACGCGGTACTGCTCCAGTTCCGCGGCGCGGTCGCGTTCTTTTTCCACCTCCGACTCAAGGATCGCAACACGCTCCTGATAGACTTCCGCCTTGGCGCGCAGGGAAGAAACCTTGATTCCGGACGCAACGGCCATGCACATGATGACAGCGCTGACCGTAACGACCGCCAGTCTGCTGTCTTCCCGCTTTTCCGCTTTTCGTCTGTTCGCCTTCCTCGTGCCCATTGCCGCCCCCGAAAATCCGAGTAGAGATAGAAAATCAAATATAATGATAATCTATTCTTCCGCATTTTTCAACAGCGAAGTTGCGGGATGCCCCGGGGGCATGTATCCGCATTAAGGCCCTGTCTGTCAACAAAACCATCGCAGCCCGACTGAGTGATCCGCGGATGTTGGAGCTTTTTTGACCGAGAGTATGCCGAAGGCCACTCGACCGAAAAAAAGCTCCAGATACATCCGAGCGGATCGCGAAGGAAGGGCAAGGGTTTTGGAGACAGACACAGGGCCTTCTGCGAAACAGAAACGCCCCCGGGGCATTCACTGCTCCCGGGGGCGCTGTCATTTTAAATGAATCGGAATAATTCCTTCGCTTCGTCTTTCTTCGTGGTCTCCGCAATGGAAAGGACTTCTGCCTTCACTGCCTTCTGTCCAAAGCGGATCTCGATGATATCCCCCTCCTTCACGTCGTAGGAGGCTTTGACGACCTTGTCGTTCACCAGGATCCGGCCTGCGTCGCACGCTTCGTTGGCTACCGTGCGGCGTTTGATCAGGCGTGAGACCTTCAGAAATTTATCGATCCTCATGAGACCTGAATTACTTCGCCGCCTTCTTGGTGGTCTTCTTCGCAGCGGGCTTCTTTGCGGCGGGCTTCTTCGCAGCCTTCTTCTTCGGGACGTTGACGGCATCCTTCAGAGCCTTGCCGGCCTTGAACTTCGGGTTCTTCGCAGCGGCGATCTTGATGGTCTCGCCGGTCCTCGGGTTTCTTCCCTCTCTTGCCGGTCTCTCGGAAACTTCGAACGTTCCGAAGCCGACGAGCTGGACCTTGTTGCCTGCAATGAGCTCAGCAGCGATGGTATCGGTGACAGCCTTGACAGCCGCTTCTGCGTCCTTCTTTGCGATACCGGTCTTCTCGGCGACTGCAGCGATTAATTCGGTCTTATTCATTATGTTTTCCTCCATGTGGTGAAAAAATTATGAAACGGCATCGGCGATTCAACCGCCGGTGCGCAAAAAATGCTTCTGAATTATTTATATCTACTGCATTTTGTGATGTCAAGCGTTTCCGCCGTGTTCCTTCCCAGATTTGTAAAATCAAGGCTTTTTCAGGTGTTTCACCCTTCAAAAGTGTGTAAAATTATGCATTTTCCGGAATCAGCATCTCCATCTCCCGGAGAAGCTTCAGCGTCTTTTCCAGCATGGGCGTCCCGTCAAAGTACTTTTCCGATTCTGTCAGAATGAAACGTACCTGTTCTCCCGGACGTACAGAAAGCTTCCCGCGGTACTGCTTCACGAGATCAGGAATCGCGTCCACGTTCAGCTGCGCCTCGGCGATCATGAGAAGCTGCGCCTCCTGCCGCGTGATCTTTACCTCGGTCACAAAGACGCGGTGCGCCGCGCTGCGGATCCTTGCCGCCAGAAGAAGATTCCGCACCGGTCTCGGGATCTCGCCGAAGCGGTCCATCAGTTCATCCTGCATGGAAAGATCGTCCTCGTCCGTCTCCACCAGTGCGATCCGTTTGTAGATATCCAGCTTCTGGTCTTCATATTTGATGTAAGTGTCCGGGATATAGGCATCCGCGTCCGCTTCGACCGTAGTCTGAAACTGTTCTTCCTGCTCTTCCTTCCCCGTCAGCAGCCGCACCGCCTGATTCAGGAGCTTGCAGTACATGTCGTACCCCACCGCCTGCATGTGGCCGTGCTGCTCCGCGCCCAGGACGTTGCCCGCGCCCCGGATCTCCAGGTCCCGCATCGCGATGCGGATTCCGCTTCCCAGCTCGGTGAATTCCCGGATCGCCTTCAGGCGCTTCTCCGCCTCTTCCGTAAGCAGGCGTCCGCGCCGGTACAGAAGAAAGGCATAGGCAGTGCGGGAAGAACGGCCGACGCGGCCCCTCAGCTGGTAAAGCTGGGACAGCCCCAGCCGGTCCGCGTCCTGGATGATGATGGTGTTCACGTTCGGGATGTCCAGGCCGGTCTCGATGATCGTCGTGGAGACCAGGACGTCAATATCCCCGTTCATGAAATCCAGCATAATCTGCTCAAGCTCACGCTCGTTCATCTGCCCATGGGCGTAAGCCACCTCAGCGTCGGGAAGCAGCCGGCGGATCTGTGCCGCCACCTCCGCGATCCCGTTCACGCGATTGTAGACAAAGTAGACCTGGCCGCCCCGGGACAGTTCCCGTCGGATCGCCTCCCGGACCGTCTCCTCGGAATACTCCATAACATAGGTCTGTATGGGATGACGGTCCATGGGCGGTTCTTTCAGAATGCTGAGTTCCCGGATGCCCGCAAGACTCATGTGCAGCGTCCGGGGGATCGGCGTTGCGGTCAGTGTCAGAACGTTGACATCCCGCTTCAGCTCCTTCAGCTTCTCCTTGTGCTTCACGCCGAAGCGCTGCTCTTCATCGATGATCAGGAGTCCCAATGCCTTGGGCTTGATATCTTTCGAAAGAACGCGGTGCGTCCCGATGATGATATCCACCAGTCCCTTCGAGAAATCCTGCAGTGTCTTCCGCTGCTCCGCAGGGCTCCGGAAACGGCAGAGGAGGCCGATGCGGACGGGGAAATTCGCCATTCGCTGGACAAAGGTATTGTAGTGCTGCTGCGCCAGGATCGTTGTAGGTACCAGGTAGATGACCTGACGGCTCTCCTGCACAGCCTTGAACGCCGCGCGGAGGGCGATCTCCGTCTTTCCGTATCCCACGTCACCGCAGACCAGCCGGTCCATGATCCGCCCCTGTTCCATGTCCGCCTTGACGTCCTCGATGGTCTTCAGCTGGTCCTCCGTCTCCTCGAAGGGGAACATTTCCTCGAACTCCTTCTGCCAGACTGTATCCGGGCCGTATCTGTGACCTTCCAGATCCATGCGGGAGGCATACAGGGAGACCAGTTCCTTCGCGATCTCCGCCACCGCGCTCTTCACGCGGCTCCGGGTCCTGCCCCACTCCGGACCGCCCAGGCGGCTCAGCTTCGGGGCAGGAGCGTCGCCCGCGGCGTATTTCTGTATAATGTCGAGCTTCGTCGCCGGGACATAGCAGTTGTCGCCCCCGCGGTACTCGATCTGCACGAAGTCCCGGATCACGCCGTCGGCTTCGATTTTCTCGATACCGCGGTAAATTCCGAGGCCGTAGTCCTCGTGGACCACATAATCGCCGACGGACAGCTCAGAAAGCGAGGTGATGGCGCTTCCTTCATAGGAACTCTGCTTTCTGCGCCGCTTCCTCTCCCCGCTTTTCCGGAACAGGTCCTTCTCCGAGAGGACCGCGAAGCGGATCAGAGGATACTCGAAGCCGCGGTGCAGATTTCCGCAGACCACCATGATAGCGCCCTCTGCCGCTGCCGGCGGCCCCGATGCGCCCGTACCTCTTCCCGCCGTTCCGGTGCCGCTCCCGGGGGATGCCGCCCCTTCCGTATAGCTGTCCGGGCAGTAGGCGGAAAGCTCATAATCCCGGAAGCTCTGGGCGAGTCGTCCGGCTCTGGTGCGGGACTGGGTCAGAAGGACGACCCTCCAGCGCTCCTTCCGGTAGCGCCGGAGATCCTGCAGAAGCAGTTCAAAGCTTCCCGGGAAGGACGCTGCCGCCTTGGAAGCCGCGGAATAGGGCGTCGAAACACCGAATTCCGGAAGCCGTGCGTCCAGGCCCGTCATCAGCACCGTGATCCCGGTCTTCAGGTCCTCGATGGTCTCCTCCGCAGTGAAAAGCTCCGGCATCTCTTCGCGGGTGATCTGCCCCGCCTCCAGCCGGCCGGCCATACCCTCCCGGAACTCCTTTTCCACTGCCTCGGCCTGTGCTGCCGTGCGCTGCGGCTCATCGAGAAAGATCAGTGATCTCTTGGTGTCCCAGTAGCGCAGGAAGGACGCCGTACCTCCAAGCTCCTGCTCCCGTGCGGGATAGATCTCCACCTGCGTAAGCCGCTCCACGGAGCGCTGGGATTCCGGGTCAAAGCTCCGGATGGAATCGATGTCCGTGTCCCAGAGTTCGATCCGGACCGGCAGGTCCTCCGTCGGCGGGAAAATATCGATGATGCCGCCGCGGACCGAGAACTGGCCGATGCCGTCGACCTCCTCCGTCCGCTCGTAGCCGAGGGCGACCAGCCGCTCCGAAAGCTTCCGGAGATCCACCGTGTCCGACTCGTCGATGACAAAGACACTGTTCCGGAACCGGTCCGGTTCCTCCAGCCGGTCCATCAGTCCGTCTATGGTCGTGATAACTACACCGTCCGGCTCTTCCGCCATGCGGCGGCGGATACTGATCCGCTCTCTGGATACCTCAAAGCCGCGGATATCGGCCGCAAAAAAGAGAAGGTCCCTGGCCGGATACAGCCAGACCCTCTCCGTAAAACAGCGGCAGTCGTCCAGGAGTTCCCGCGCCCGGGCCTCGTCGTAGGTCACGACCAGCTTCCAGGGGCGCTCCTTCTCGCAGAGCGACGTCAGAAAATGTGCTTTTGCGGTATCGGAAAGACCGGTCACGTGCAGCGGCCCTTTCCCGGCCGCCGCGCGCTTCTCCAGCTCCTGATACCATTCCAGATCCCTCAGGGGATTCGCGAAAATACTCATCCGTTCCCTTCTGCTTTGCTCTTATCCTCAGCCGGCGGCACAGCCGGCGCAGCCGTATTCTCCGGCTTTTTTTCCTTCTTCTGCTTCTCCGGCTTGCGGTTATAGCGGTTCATGGCGATATCCCCGCCCTCGGAGATCATGGCCTCCACCGCGTCCGCCGCAGTATGATACGCATTCTGCATGGCTTCCGCGTCATTTCCCTTCAGCTGTCCCAGGACATAATCCGCCAGGTCCCAGCCCTCCGGCTTTCCGCCGATGCCCACCCGGACCCGGGGGAAATCCTGTGCCCCCAGGTGCTGGATAATGGACTTCAGTCCGTTGTGTCCGCCCGCGCTGCCCTTCAGCCGGATTCGGAGCTGCCCCTGCTCGAGGTCGATGTCGTCGGAGATCACAATGATCTGCTCCGGCTCCACCTTATAGAAATCCGCGGCTGCCCGCAGGCTCTGCCCGGAATTGTTCATATAGGTCTGGGGCTTCAGAAGGACCACCCGCTCCCCGGCGAGAATTCCCTTTCCGCAGAGGGCGAAATGCTTCTTTTCATCTACCCGGATCCCCATCCGGTCCGCCAGCGTGTCGATCACGTGGAAGCCGACGTTGTGGCGCGTATTCTCATACTTTCCCCCGGGATTCCCGAGGCCTGCAATGATGTACATGATCCTTTCCTGTCCTTACTTTGATGATCAGCTGAAAAACACCCGGTAGGATGCCGGATTCAGGCAGTATTTCGTGAGATCGCCGCGGATCACGGAATATTTTCCGGTCCCGGTGTCCGGGTCGAAATCATAGACCCGGTACAGACGGTAATGGGCCGGGTCCTCCGCGCTTCTCCGACGCTCCGCCTCCGTGACGCTGAAGCCGCTGCTCTCCGGCCCCGTCGTCACCTTGACGGAAATATACAGTTCCTCCCCCTTCCGGTTAAAGGAAAGGAGATCACAGCCTTCCCCGAGAGCCCGCCCTGCGTTCAGGATCTGCGGCACCTTCCGCGCCGCGATCCGGTAGCTCCTGACCTTCAGCTGCTCCTGCGCAAGAATATAGGTGAGCGCCCCCTCCCGGAGTCCTGCTTCATAACGGGCCACCTCGACCGCGTCGTAAAAAGGCACTGCCTCCAGCGGGATGGGCCGCTGCACCGGATCAAGACGGAATTTCTTCTCCTTCTGCGCGGTCCCGCTGCCCTGAAAGAGCTCCGCATGACGGAAATAGGTGGCCATGCAGATCACCAGATCCTCCGTCAGAAGCCGGAACGCCGGATCTGCGCCCGGATATTCGGCAGTCCGCGCCTTTTCCATCTCCATCAGCGCCTCATCCGCCAGCACCGCCCCCCGGACCTCGTCGCAGAACTGTACATACTCCGCAAGATTCCTGCTGTCCTTCCGGCGCGGGATGTAATCCGCTTCCAGAAGCGCAGCGGCCGCGCGGAAGGCACTGTATTTATAGATATAGTATTTTTCCGGATACCTGAGGAACAGATAGACGGAGACCGCATGCTCATCCTGATCGTCGTCAGGCAGTTCCTCATCTGTGTAGTACTTCCTTCGGAGCGCCCCGGCCTTTTCCGAAAAGATCGTGATCCGGTCGCCCACGGGGTCCGCCTCCCGGTACAGATCCGTGAACATATACCGGACCGCCTCCGGATCACGGTCCATCAGCATGAACAGCGCGGTCCGCGGATAATAATGACCGGAATCCAGAAGATTTCCGGTCTTCTTCAGTCCCTCCCGCAGCGCTTCCTGGAAATCAGCCGCGTTCATGGGCGAAGCCGCCTGCCATGCAGCCGAGGCTTCCCACTTATAGTCCTCTCTCCGGCGGATCTCCTCATAGTGTGTTTTATAAAACTCCAGGACCTCGCGAAGACGATCTCTGTTCATATCATTATCCTTTCGGGCATCTCGTAAAGTCCCGGCCGTTCTTCCGGGGCCTCTGATTTCGTTTCCTGTGTTTTCTCTATATCTTATCATCAAACACGGAAAAAGCATACCGCGCTTTCTTTGCACTGTACCTTTACAATTTTCTTACCTTGTGCCCGCAGGGTGCATTTTCCCTCTGTTTTTGTTATACTGAATTCGATTATGAGCCGCATGGAGGACCGTGCGCACAGTTCATTCCGGTATTTCAGTCACGAAACATTCAGGAGGTCAATAATATGAGAAAGCATCTTATCACTGCAGTTCTTGCCGCAGCATGCGCATGCATCATGGCTGTCCCTGCCTTCGCAGGCGTATGGCTTCAGGACAATGCCGGAAACTGGCATTATGATTACTACGGCAGAGGCGTGGAGGAAGGATTTGCAAGGAATCAGTGGGCATGGATCGATACTGACTACGACGGCGTCTCCCAGTGCTTCTATTTCGACGAGAACTCCGTCATGGCTGCCAATACAGTCGTCCAGGGCTACACAGTCGATGAATTCGGCCACTGGACCGTCGACGGCGTGATCCAGAACCGCCGCGAGGGCGTCAGCGAGCAGCAGGTCTCTGCAGAAGTCTCCAGGGACATCACAGCACAGGCCCCGAAGGAGTCCAACTATTATTCGGCCTATGAGACTGCGGAGACCGACTCCGGTCTTACCTGGACCAACGGCTTTATGCTGAGCGGCGGAATTGACCACGCTGCCTACGCGATCTACGACCTCGGCGAAAACTACAGCTATATGACCATCACCTACGCGCCGAAGGCCGGGCAGGATGTCAAAAACCTGGGCCGCGTCTCGGTGACGGGTGTTACCACCGGCAAGAAGCTGTATCATTCCCCGGAGATCGGCGTCCACTCCGCTCCGGTCAGCGTCACCTTCGGCTGTGCCCGTGAAAACGCAGTCCGCATCAATATGGTGCGCGGCTTCGATGTCCTTTTCACCAAGGTCGGCCTGATCAAATAATCCCGGTGTGTATTTTTTACATTTTTTAAGCTAAATTTCAGCTAAGCCTGATACGATATCAAACGGTTAATGATTCATTAACCCTCATACCCACCCTTTACAGTAGGCGTCCTGCTCCCCGGCAGGGCGCCTCATCCCTTTTCCGGAGATTCTGATCCTGAAAACACGTTATACAAGGAATGACAGCAGAAGCCGTTCCCTGCCGACGTTTTTCTGAAACAAAGAAGCACCGCAGGCAAGCCTGCGGTGCTTCCGTGTGTTTCGGGATATGCGTATCCAGAATTAGAATGCGCGGCCCTGCTTGATCATAGCGTTTGCGACCTTCTCGAAGGAAGCAAGGTTAGCGCCGGCGACCAGGTTGTAGCCAAGGCCATATTTCTCAGCTGCTGCTGCGGTGGAGTCGTGGATGCCCTTCATGATCTTGTGCAGCCACTTGTCAACTTCCTCACCATCCCAGAACAGTCTCTCGGAGTTCTGAGACATCTCAAGAGCGGAGACGGAAACGCCGCCGCAGTTGACTGCCTTGGACGGAGCAACGATCATGTTCTTCTGATCCATCAGGAAGCGAAGAGCATCGTTGGTGGTGGGCATGTTCGCAACTTCGATGTAGTACTTGACGCCGTTGGCGACGATCTTCTTAGCCTCGTCCATGTTGACATCGTTCTGGGTTGCGCACGGCATGATGATGTCGACATCCTTCTGGCCCCACGGCTTCTGGCCCGGGAAGAACTGAACGCCGAACTTGTCAGCATAATCCTGAACCTTGTTGCGGCCGGATGCTCTCATCTCGAGCATGTAGTCGATCTTCTCCTGGGTGGTGATGCCGTCCGGATCGTAGATGTAGCCGTCCGGGCCGGACAGGGTGACAGCCTTTGCGCCCAGCTGAGCCAGCTTGGTGCAGACGCCCCAGGAAACGTTGCCGAAGCCTGCGACTGCGACTCTCTTGCCCTCGATCGGGTCATTCTCGTGCTTCAGGACTTCCTGCAGATAGTAGACAGCACCGAAGCCGGTAGCTTCCGGACGGAATGCGGAGCCGCCGAACAGCGGATCCTTGCCGGACAGAGCGCCGTTTGCATAGGAAGCGGTCAGTCTTCTCCATGCGCCGAACATGTAGCCGATCTCACGGGCGCCGACACCGAGGTCGCCTGCCGGGCAGTCGACATCCGGGCCGATGAAGCGGAACAGGCCCTGCATGAAGGATGCGCAGAATCTCTGGACTTCCTTGTCGGACTTGCCGTTCGGATCAAAATCGGAGCCGCCCTTTGCGCCGCCGATCGGAAGGGTGGACAGAGCATCCTTGAAGGTCTGCTCGAAGCCCAGGAACTTAATGATGGACATATTGACGGAGGGAGCAAAACGGAGGCCGCCCTTGTACGGTCCGATCGCGCTGCTGTACTGGACTCTGTATCCGGTATTGACGTGCAGATTGCCCTTATCATCCTCCCACGGGACACGGAAGACAACGGTTCTCTCCGGAATGATCATTCTCTCGAGGATTGCGTTCTCCTCATACTCCGGATGAGCGTCGACCAGCGGGCTGACGGAAGAAAGGACTTCTTCTACAGTCTGGACGAATTCCGGCTCGGTAGCGTACTTCTGCTTAACTTCGTTGATGACTCTCTCGACATAAGCGTTCATAACAAATTCCTCCTTTAAAATGTGCTCCCCATTTTCAGTGAAACCTTGACACTGCCGGTGGTTTCCGGCAATGCTGCTTACATCTTGCATTCTACTCCATTTTTCCGGTTTGTGGTTATTTGCCCTTACGATATGGTTATCAGCACGCCTTCATGGCCAGAAATTCCCCCGGGAGGGGCTGCCGTATCCGGCCGATATGGGTATCGGCCCGGAAGATAGCGTTCCCGGAGAGACATGCGGCGCTGACATTTCACCGGAAATCATGTATACTGATATGCGGACAAATTGCGCGGAAATTAATAGAATTTATCTATTTGTTTTATTATATCACAAAACATTCCATCTTGTACTGCGGAGAGACTATATGGATCCAAAAAATCTGAAATACTTTGTCGCCGTCGCACAATACGGCTCGATCAATGCCGCCGCCAAGGCAATGTTTATCTCACAGCCCCAGCTTAGTCATATCATCAAGAGCATTGAGGAAGATGTGGGCTTCGAACTGTTCCAGCGGACCAGCTCCGGTTCCAGCCTGACCCGGAACGGGGAAGCCTTCATGAGCCACTGTCAGATCATCCTGAACGAGATGGACAGCCTCGACCGCTTCGTCAGCCAGGTGCATCATCAGGGAAGCCGTCTGACTGTTTCCATGACCCGTTTCTCCCACACAGCCGTCTGCTTCAACGACGTCTGCTCCCGGCATGAAGAACAGGAGAACCTGTTTCTCCGTCTCAGGGAAGACAGCACCATGAACGTGATCGATGACGTCTACAGCGGTTATTCCGAGATCGGCGTCATCCACCACGCCACCAGGGACTCTTCCACCCTGATGCGGAATCTGGAGGCCAAGAAACTCTGGTATATTCCGGTGGCGAAATTCCGCCCCTATGTCTGCATCTCCGCGAACCACGAGATACTCCGCGGCCGCTTTGTCCAGGCACTGGATCTGAGCGAGCTCCGGGAATACGGGTTCGTCCGCTACATCGGGCAGTACGAGGATTTCTTCTATCATATCTCCACCACCAGCGGGGTAGTCGACCTGAACGATTCTCCGAAGATCATGTACTGCAACGACCGGCTGGAGCAGCTCCGCCTGATCTCCACCACCAACTTCTACACCATCGGCATCGCCCGCTTCCCCTACCAGGGCTCATCCTTCAACATCGCGAACATCCCGCTCCGGGACTGCCCTGAACACCTTTCCTTCGGCATCATCATGAAGGAGAACAAAAAGCTCACCGAGATCGAGAGTGAATTCGTCGAGTCTGTGAAGCAGCGCTACAAGGCCCTCTCCAAGGGGGAGCCGCGGATCGGGGAAGCAGCGCCCGCAGAGTGACGCCGGTTTCCGGGAGAAAACAACCGCCGGGGATCTCCGCGGCGCCGGAACAGGCATCCGCCGAAAAAGCACAGGAAAAGACCCGCCGCCGGGCAATTGCCGGCAGCGGGTCTTCTTTTGTCTGATCCTCTCTGTTTATCTGCGCTTTCCGCAGGACGGCTCCGCGGCGCCATGCCGCCTCTTCAGACGGCTCAGCGCAGGAAGCCCTGGATGATGGTCTCCTCCGCTTCCTTCTCGCTGAGGCCCAGGGTCATCAGCTTCATCAGCTGCTCCCCGGCGATCTTTCCGATGGCCGCCTCGTGGATCAGGGACGCGTCCACGTTCATGGCCTTCAGCCTCGGGGTCGCCAGGATCACGCCGTGATCCATGATGATGGAATCGCACTCCGCGTGACCGGAGCATGCCGCATTGCCGGTGATTCCCAGATTGACCTCCTGATAGCTGTCCTCCTTCGCGACGCCGCGGCTCACGATATCGCAGCTGCCTCCGTCGCCTTCCATGTCCACATCGATCTCAGCCACGGCCTTCTGATCCTTGTTGGTGAGGATCTTGTCGTGAATCACCAGGCTCGCGTTCTCCTTCACCGTCGCCTTCGTGACACGCTTCGTGTCGTCGATGCCGCCGATCTGGGAGGTCTCAAGCTTCATGGAAGCCCCCTCCTCCAGGGTGACGATGGTGGTGGGGTTCATGAACCGCTTTCCTGTGCCGGTCCCTTCCCCGTAATGCTTCTCCACATAACGGACCACGGAATTCTTTCCGACAAAAAAGCTGTGGATGCCGCTGTGCTCCGAATCCTGGCCGCCGCAGTTCGAGATGCCGCAGCCCGCAATGATCGTGACGTCGCAGTCCTCGCCCACGTGGAAATCATTGTAGACCAGCTCTTTCAGGCCGGTCTGGCCGATGATGACCGGGATATGGACGCTCTCGCGCTTCGTCCCGGGCTTGATATAGATGTCGATGCCGGACTTGTCGGTCTTGGTCTCAATCTCAATGTTCGCGGAATTGCTCCGCGCGATGCTCTTTCCGTCGCTCCGGATATTGTAGGCGCCCACCGGCAGCGCGTCCAGCTCCGCCACTTCCTTCAGAAGGTCCTTCTGGATCTGAGTCAGCTCTACCATGTCAGCACTTACCTCCTTCCGCAGCCGCCTTCGCCCCGGTCTTTTTCTCTTTTTCCGTTCCTGCCGCCTTGGACGTCAGCACGGAACATGCAGTGCCGGTAATGCTCAGCTCCTTCATGACCTCCTGCCCGGCGGCGTAGCGCTCCACGACGCCGTCCTTCAGATAAATGATCTTGTCGGCGATGTCCAGGATGCGCTCCTGGTGGCTGATGATCACGATGCTGCCCGCGGTCTGCTCGTACAGCTTCTCAAAGATATGGATCAGGCTCTGGAAGCTCCAGAGGTCTATACCGGCCTCCGGCTCGTCAAACAGGGAAAGCCGGGAGCCCCGGGCCGCCGTCATGGCGATCTCGATGCGCTTCATCTCTCCGCCGGACAGTGTATCGTTCAGTTCGCGGTCGATGTAGTCACGGGCGCAGAGCCCCACCTCGGACAGAATATTGCAGGCGCTGTTGAAGGAATAGTTCTCCCCCGCCGCCAGCTTCAGAAGGTCCTTTACCCGGAGTCCCTTGAAACGGACCGGCTGCTGGAACGCGAAGCTGATGCCCCGGTTCGCGCGCTCATTCACCGGAAGATCCGTGATGTCCTCGCCGTCCAGCAGGACTCTGCCGGAGGCAGGCTGAAGAATTCCCATGATGATCTTCAGAAGGGTGGACTTTCCGCTGCCGTTCGGTCCGGTCACGGCGACAAAACGGTCCTCGATGGACAGGCTGACGTCCTTCAGGATGTCTTTTCCGTCCACGTGATAATTGATGTGTTCCAATGTCAGCATTATTCGGTCCTCCACTTCCGCTGTATTCAACTGCGCATTATATCACAAAAGAACACCGCGGGAAAGCTTCCCGCGGTGCAAGGAAATCTGAATTTCCGGTTTTCATGACTCTCCTGTGTCTGGATCCGCCGTCTTCTTTATTCGGTCAGCAGGCTGACGCCGGTCATTTCCTTCGGCTGCTCCATGCCCATCAGCTCGATCAGAGTCGGGCAGATGTCGCAGAGACGTCCGCCTTCCTTCAGCTTATACTTCGGATCCGCGTTGATCAGGACAAAGGGAACCGGATTCGTGGTGTGCGCCGTGAAGGGAGCGTCGGTCTCGTAGTCCCACAGCTTCTCCGCGTTTCCGTGGTCCGCGCAGAGGAACATGACACCGTTCACGTCCTTCACCGCCTGGACCGTGCGGCCCACGCAGGTGTCGACCGCCTCGACCGCCTTGATGACTGCAGGTTCGATGCCGGTGTGGCCGACCATGTCGCAGTTCGCGTAGTTGATGATGATGACGTCGTACTTCCCGCTGCGGATCGCTTCGCAGAGCTTGTCGCAGACCTCGTACGCGCTCATCTCCGGCTGCATGTCATAGGTCGGGACCTTCGGGGACGGTACCAGAATGCGGTCCTCACCCTTGTAGGGGACCTCGACGCCGCCGTTGAAGAAGAAGGTGACGTGGGCGTACTTCTCGGTCTCGGCGATGCGGAGCTGGGTCATGTCGTGATCGGCGAGGAACTGGCCGAAGATGTTGTTGTAGCTCTCCTTGCCGAAAGCGATCAGCTTGTTCGGAATGGTCTTGTCGTAGTCCGTGAAGCAGACGTAGGTCGTCTTGATCCGCGGCCCGCGGTCAAAGCCGTCGAAATCGTCGCAGCAGAAGGTGCGGGTGATCTCGCGGGCACGGTCCGGACGGAAGTTGAAGAAGATGATGCTGTCGTTCTCTTTCACGGTGGTGAGCGGCTTGCCGTCCTTCACCACGGAGAAGGGGATGACGAACTCATCGGTCTTTCCGTCGTCGTAGGAAGCCTGGATGCCGCCCGTCGCGGAATCCGCGGTCTTTCCGTTGGCCTTGGTCAGATTGTCATAGGCCAGCTGCACGCGCTCCCAGCGGTTGTCGCGGTCCATCGCGTAGTAACGGCCGCTGACAGACGCGACCTGGCCGATGCCGATCTCCGCCATCTTCTCTTCCAGGGTCGCCACATATTCCTTCGCCGCTGCCGGGGGCGTGTCGCGGCCGTCCAGGAAGCAGTGGACAAAGACCTTCGTCAGACCGTGCCGCTTTGCAAGCTCCAGAAGGGCGTAAAGATGGTCCGTATGGGAATGGACGCCGCCCGGGGAGATCAGACCCCAGATATGCAGCGTGGAATCGTTCTTTTTGCAGTTTTCGACCGCAGCCAGGAGAGCCGGGTTCTCAAAGAAATCACCGTCCTGGATAGACTTGGTGATCCGGGTCAGGTCCTGATAGACGATGCGGCCGGCGCCCATGTTCAGATGGCCGACCTCGGAGTTGCCCATCTGGCCGTCCGGAAGACCGACAAACAGGCCGCTGGCCTGACCTTCCACAAAGGGGCAGGTCTTGAACAGCTCGTCCAGATTCGGGGTCTTTGCTTCGCAGATCGCGTTGTGTCTCGTGTCCTTGCTCAGGCCGAAGCCGTCCATGATGCATAAAACAACAGGTCTTTTATCCATAAATGCCCTCCATTCCGGTGCGTGTGTTTCCGTCATAAATCATTAAAAATTCAGCCGCTTCTATCTTACCACAGTTCCCGGAATTTTTTTCAAAAGCTTTCAGACCCGCAAGGTCTTTTTTCAAAAGCGCTCAGGTGGTAAAATAAAAGGGACTTTCGGCTTCTTGTCAAATGGCTTTTCACAGCATTTAAGAAGGGAATTATCGTGGACATATTTTATAAGATCATTGCCCTGCTGGGCGGTCTGGCAATGTTCCTTTACGGCATGCGCGTCATGGGGGACGGCCTGAAGTCTTCCTCCGGCACGGTCATGAAGGATGCGCTCTCCAAAGTCACCAATAATCCTGCCCTTGGTTTTCTGTTCGGCATGCTTGTCACCTGCATGATCCAGAGTTCCACCGCCACCATCGTCCTCACGGTCGGTCTCGTAGGTGCGGGGCTTCTCACCTTCCGTCAGTCCATCGGCATCGTCCTCGGCGCCAACGTCGGTACCGCCATCACGGCACAGATCATCCGTCTGATGGACCTGAGTGCCGGCAGCGGCAGCATCCTCTATTTCTTCAAGGCTGACAACCTGGCCCCCCTCGCGCTGGCAATCGGAATGGTCTGCATCATGTTCCTGAAAAGCGACAGAGCCAAAAAGGCCGGAGGCATTCTCTCCGGATTCGGCATCCTGTTCATGGGCCTCATCTACATGAGTGCCTCGGTCAGCACCATGGGCGAAAGCCTGGGCCATCTCCTGACAGCCTTTGAGGACAACTATTTTCTGGGTTTCCTTTCCGGTATCGTCGTGACCGGCATCATCCAGAGTTCCTCCGCGGTGGTCGGTATCCTGCAGTCCATGGCGAGCTCCGTGGGCGTCCGCTTCTGCGGCGTCTTCGCCGTGATCCTGGGCGTCAACATCGGCGACTGCCTGACCACCTTCCTGGTAAGCCGCATCGGGGCAAAGCCGGAGCAGATCCGCACCGCCCTGGTCCATGTCATCTACAATGTTTTCGCAGCCACGCTGATCACGATCCTGCTGGCGGCGCTCCGCCTGACCGGCGTTCTCGGGGACAATATCTGGTACGCGACCCTGAATTCCGGCGGCGTGGCAAACGTCCACGGAATCTTCCGTCTGCTCCCGGCGGTATGTCTTCTGCCCCTCACGGGTGTCTTCGCGGCCATTGCCGAGAAGCTCGTTCCGGATGCGCCGAAGGACGCCGAGGACGAGGAGATCGAGGACGCGCTGCGCGACCTGGATTACCACCTCATCAACAGTCCCTCCATTGCCCTCGGACAGGCTGCCCACCTCATCAGCCACATGGGCGCCGTCGCGCTGCATAACTATGACGCGGTCCTGCAGCAGATCGAGGACTATGACGAGGCCCGGGCAGAGCGCATCGAGCACCGGGAGGACATGCTGGACAGGATGGCCGATGCCGCCAACCGTTATGTAGTTGATATCTCGCCCTACATCAGCGAGGAGGCAGACAGCCGCTCCCAGGACTTCCAGATCAAGGCGCTCACCTGTTTTGAGCGGATGGGTGACCACGCAGTCAATATCACCGATGATCTGAAGGCACTCCGGGAGAACGGCGGAACCTTCTCCCCTCACGCGGAACAGGAGCTTCACGTGGCTCTGGACGCAGTGGGAGAGATCCTGGGGATCACCTACGATGCCTACAGGAGGAACGATCTGTACGCCGCCACCCACGTGGAGCCGCTGGAGGAGGTCATCGACGAGCTGATCCAGACCATGCGTGCCAACCACATCTACCGCATGACCCACGGTCTGTGCCAGATCTACAGCGGCCTGCAGTATGAGAACATTCTGTCTAACCTGGAGCGTCTGTCCGACCAGTGTTCCGACCTGGCAGTCTTCATGCTGAGTCACGCCAATCCGGCTCTCATCGGTCAGGAGCACCAGTATATTCATGACCTGCACCGGTCCCATGGTACGGAATACCAGACCCTGTTCCAGTCGAACTTTGCAAAGTATTTCGGCCAGCTGGAAGCCATCACGCCTCCCGGCGAAGCCCCGCAGCCGTGACTGAAAGGTGAAAACGGACATTCGCGATTCGCTTCGCTCTCCTCTCATGAACCGCTGTATCGTGAAATCAAAAAAAGTCTGCTGCATCAAGGTAAATGCAGCAGACTTTTTTTACCATCATGCGGCGGCAGTACTACTTCTTTACCTTGATTTTCGCCCCGTCCGAAAGGCCTTCCGCATCTGCATCCGCCGCGACGGTCTCCCCTGCAGCGATTCCGCCGGATGCGCCTTCTCCGGAAATCACGGCGATGTCTCCCGCCCGGTAAATGACGTCCACCGGGATGCGGACGGCCCGTCCTCCCCGGATGGCGAATACGCAGTCCCGGGACGTTTCCCCCGTCTCAGAGGAGAAGACGGCCGCCGCCGGCACCGTCAGACAGTTCTCCCCGTAAAACATCCGGAACTTCATCAGAACTCCGTAGCCGTCGCAGTTTTCCGGAAGCGCTCCTTCCGGAAGGTCCGCCGTCACGTGGACCCGGTGCTCCCGGAGTCCCAAGGATGAGACACCGTCCGTCGCGTAGCTGTATACTTCTTTCACTGTGCCCGTGCAGGAAAGATCCTTCCCCCGCATGGTAACTGTGACCTCCACCGGATCGCCGGGCCGTATCCGCGGGGCGATGTAGGAAAGCACATCCGCCTCTGCCCGGACAGCACCGCCGCTCCGCAGCACGGCGCCGGTCTGTCCGGGCTGGATCACGGAGAGGTTCTTCACCGGAAGCTCCGCCACCACGCCGTCCTGCTCCACGCAGACATCGCAGCGGCACAGATCCTCGGATATCTGGTCGATGCGGATCTTCTGGGACGCGATCTGCGCCTCCAGCTGCTGTGCCTCCATCTCAAAAAACCGGGAGTTCAGACCGGCCTCGTCGATCCCTTTTTCTTCCAGCTCCTTCAGCCGCGCGGTCCCTTCGTTCAGCCGGTTCCGTGCCGCTTCCATGGCAGCCTCCGCGGATGCAAGCGCCGCCCGTTCTTCTGTCAGGACACTGTCTGCCACCGCGCCGGCGGCAGCGAGGGTCTGGTCCGCCTCATAGTGCCGTTTTTTCGCAGCGTAGTTCTGTTCCGCCGCTGCCAGCGTCTCCCTGGCATTCTCCAGATATTCCTTCGGAGAAGTGCTGAAGACCTGGGAAATATAGCTCCGTTCCAGCTGCGCCTCCAGTCCCTTCAGGGAACTCTCCGCCAGCGTCCTTTCATATTCCAGATCCTTTTTATCGATCCTGAAAAGAAGATCCCCGGCATGAACCTGCGAATTTTCCGAAACTGCGACCTCCTTCACCGCGCCGCCCACCCGGGCAGTTACCGTCAGGACATCTCCCCGGGAGAGGACACCCTCTTCCGTATAACTGTCCTCCACGGTACGGAAGGAAGCTTCCGCAGTCTTGATCCGCACCCCCGTGCCGGCCGCGGAGATCCCCGCCGCCACCGCGGAGATCAGTCCGGCGCCGAGAATGCCCGCCAGGATTTTCTGCTTTTTTGTCAGTTTCATCATATTACTCCTTCGACTTCAGGATTTCCGTCAGCGAAAGCCGGTGCAGATACCGGTATTCCGCGATCCCCGCCGCCAGAGTGATGGCAAGGCAGGTCACAAAGGCCAGTCCGTAGCCTCCCCGGGATACCCGGATCGGGATGTCGTAATCGTCGGAGATGATCAGCACCTCAATGAGCTTCGCCACCCCCAGGCTTCCCGGGTATCCGAGCAGGATCCCCAGGATAAAATAGATCACATGCTCAGCGGTCAGCATCATCCCCAGTTCTCCTTCCGAGGCGCCAAGCACCATCATGCTTCCCAGCTCCCGTTTCCGTTCCCGGATATTGATCATAGAGATCTGGAAAAACAGGATAAAACCGGCTGCCGCGGAAAGCAGCGCAAACATGTTGATCATGGAGATCATGCTGTCCACCATGCCGACGTAATTCCCCACGGTGCTCTCACTGTCCGAAACTGCCGTGACATTCCCGGCATCGACCAGCTTCTGTATGAGCCGGGCCTTCCCCTCCGCACCCCCTTCCGCCTTTAAAAGAAGGAGGTTTGCGGCAGGCGGCGTGTTCATGACGGTCCCCATGCGGCTGAGGTCCATATAACAGCCGCGGCCCAATGTCTCGGCGATCACCGCGGAGACCTTCACCGGGATCTCATCCACCGTGAAACCGGGGCCGGAGATCCAGATCACATCGCCTGCAGAGGCCCCGATCCGGTCTGCCACACGGTAATTCAGGATCACACCGTCCTGCGGGACGTCATAAAACCGCTGCCTGTTGTCCATGATCCGGCGCAGCTCCTTATCCCGGGGAACTCCGTAAAGCGTTCCGAATTCCTTCAGATTCTCCTTCCTCGCCTCAAAGGATACGCGGAGCATCGGCTCCGCTCTCTGCACTTCAGGGAAGACCGCTGCGCTGTCCTTCACGCGGGCGGGGGTATCGTACCCCCTGAGCGAGACCATAAGGTCGTAGGTCTCCGCCATGGAATACTGTTCCTCGAAAAGTCTTATGACCAGCGGCATAAAGGAGGTCAGGACTGAGGTCATGGAGAATGGGAAGGCAATCGCCAGGGCGATCAGTACGCCCCGGAAGGGCTTCCGCAGTGCCGACCGGATCCCCAGCTTCGGGAAGGTCCCCAGCCGGCGGAACAGCCCGGCGGGAAGCCGGAACCCGGTGCCGCCCGGGCTGTCTCCTCGCATGGCTTCCACCGGAGTGATCTTCAGGATACGGGCGGTTCCGAGCCATGCCGCCGCAGTTCCTGTCCCCGCCGCGATCCCGACGGCAAGAAGCCGTGTCCTCAGAACATTATGCCAGGAGGGATCCGGCAGCGTAAAGAAATCAATATAAAGATCAAACATAAACCGGCCGAGAAGCTCTGCCGGGATGCATCCTGCCAGGGCGCCTGCCAGTCCCGCCGCGGCGCCGCCGGCAAGATACGGCTCCATCAGTTCCCGGTCTGTCATGCCGCAGGCCTTCATGGTCCCGATCAGGCTCTCGTCCTGCTCGACCCGTTTTCGAAGGACCACATACAGCATGAACACCGACACCGCCATGAAGATAAGCGGCAGGATGGTTCCGGTGGATATAAGCTCCACAAGCTCTCCCTCCACCATGGATACACTGGGCTGGTCAGACTGCTTCACAATGGATTTCAACCCATAGGGTTCCAGCCGGTCCATCAGAGCCGCTCGCACGTCTTCATACGTGGTCCCGGGGTCCAGCCGGAATCCGAGTTCATTCAGGGAGTCCCGTTTTCCCAGGAATTTTTCCATGGCCCCGGTCTCCATGACAGCGATGTCGTAGACCTTCCCGTCCGGTACCATGGCTCCGCCCGGAGGAATGGAATAAATATAGTCCGGCTGCTGTACGGTGCAGGAAAAGCGGCAGGTCTTCCTCTGCCCGCCGCCCAGAAGCTCCAGCCGGGAGCCTGTTTTCAGACTGCAGGCCTCCGTCATCCGGACACCCACGGCGATCCCGTCCTCCGCGTCCAGGTTTCCGGAAAGCATGGGCCGGTTCAGTGCTGCGCTGCCGGCATCGTCCGCGTCCAGGGAAAGGAGGTGCAGGGTAACCACCGACTCTGTGTCAAGATTCAGTACCCGGACGTCCTCCGCGAGCCGCCCTGACGCCTTCCGGATTCCGGGGATCTCCTCCAGCCGGGAAAGCTGTCCGGGGCTGATGCCTTCCACCTCGGCAAACACGTCCGCGAGCTCCGACCGCGCATAATACCGGCGGATCTGGCCGTTCAGGTTCTCCATGGTGTCCAGCATCGACACAAAGATAAAAACTCCGATGGCGATGATCAGCACCGCGCCGATAAAAGACGATTTCCGGCGCAGCGTCCCGCGAAGCACGTTTTTCCGGTACTGCTTCACCGTTCCGCTCCTTTCTTTCCTCTGTCCGGCAGTTTCGGTCCTCCGGCTTTCCGGTCTCAGAGTTCCCGTTTTCCGGCGGCGGACTCCTCCTGCCACTGGTCCCGTGTCAGGATGCGGCATATCTCGCCGTCCCGGAACAGGAAGATCCGGTCTGCATAGGACGCAAGGCTCTGGTTGTGGGTGATCAGGACCACGGTCTTCCCGAGATTCCGGCTGAAATCCGCAATGACGTTCAGGATCTGCTCTCCTGTTGCCGAATCCAGCGCGCCGGTGGGTTCATCACAGAGCAGGATATCCGGATTCTTGCAGAGAGCCCGGGCGATGGCGACCCGCTGCTGCTGTCCGCCGGAAAGCTCCGACGGGTAATGACTGCTCCGGTCCTCAAGTCCCACCTGGCGGATCAGTTCCGCGGCATCCAGCGGGGCCGGCGAGAGCTCCGCCCCGAGCTGCACATTTTCCAGAGCTGTCAGATCTGAGAGAAGATTATAGAACTGGAAGACGAAGCCGACGCTTTCGCGCCGGTAGCGCTGCAGGGATGCGGGATCATTCCAGTCCAGTTCCTTTCCCCGGAACAGGATCCGGCCGGCCGTGGCAGTCTCGATCCCGCCGAGGATGTTCAGCATGGTGCTCTTCCCCGAGCCGCTGGGGCCGAGGATCGCGATAAATTCACCCTCCCGGATGTCAAAGGAGACGTCCCGCAGCGCGTGGACTGTCGTCTCCCCGGCAGAATAATCCCGGGAGACGTGTTCCGCGCGGATCAGCGGCACGCCGGCAGCGTTCTGTAACTGTTTGTCCATCCGGAGCATTTCCGGTCCGGGCTCCTTTCGCAGGTAAAATAGTCTGACTATAGTTAGTTACATATAACTCATGCATATACTTTATGCCCGCATCCGTCAAAAGTCAATGAACGCGGGCATGATCTGTCAGAATTAATATTTCCCGGGACAGGGTCCGTCAGGAAAAGAACTTTTTCCCCAGCGGCAGCAGCACGCCGCCGACGGCATTGCCCACGGTGCAGACAAGGATAAAGGCAACTGCTTCCGGGGTGACCATATCCGCCATGGAGAAATAGAACATGTTGGCGACGCAGTGCTCGAAGCCGCAGAGAATGAACACGATCACGCCGAAAATGATGGC
>Ga0256405_10003668_pt1 | contig 31104 bp, 28 predicted proteins | sample RumenRJG_02DNA_FD_189096 | JGI IMG/M metagenome (GOLD analysis project Ga0256405, IMG submission 189096) | Bovine rumen microbial communities from Lethbridge, Alberta, Canada - RJG_02 | ecosystem: Host-associated > Mammals > Digestive system > Stomach > Rumen | place: Canada: Alberta...
ATATCATATTTTTACCATTTTTTAAACTTTTTAATAATAAAACAAGCAAAAAATGTGCATTTTCTAATGAAAACACACATTTTATGGCCAATTGCACTTATTTGTGCACTTTAGTTTGATTTAACGAAATAAAAAAGATCATAAAAATAAAAATGTAAAATGTTGCAAATGCAACAAAGAAATAAAAAGGCATATGATACAATAATGCAGGAGGTAGATAAAATGATAGCTAGAAATGAATGGAATGGATTTAATGAAGGTGAATGGTGTTATGAAATAAACGTAAGCAACTTCATTAAAAAGAATTATAAAGTATATACAGATGGTGAAGAATTTCTAGAAGGGCCTACAAATAAAACTAAAAAAATATTAAAAATATATGAAGATGTATGCAAAGAAGAAGTAAAAAAACATGTTATTGATATAGATGTAGATAATCCTGCAGGAATAAATAACTTTAAACCAGGATATATATGCAAAGAAGATGACGTAATAGTAGGATTACAAACAGATTCTTTATGTAAAAGAAGTATTGTTCCTAAAGGTGGATTAAAAATGCTTTATCAAGAATTAGATGCTTATGGATACAAAATGAATGAAAATCTTGATAAATTTTTAAATAGTAATCTTGTAAAAACACATAATGATGGAGTTTTTGATGCGTATACTAAAGAAATAAGAAAAGCAAGACATAATAAATTATTAACTGGTCTTCCAGACGCCTATGGAAGAGGAAGAATAATTGGAGATTATAGAAGAATTGCCTTATATGGAACAGAAAAGTTAATGGCTGACAAATATGAAGAATGGGACAAGATGGAAATAAATATAATGGATGAAGAAACCATTAGGTTACGTGAAGAAATAGCTATGCAATATAAAGCTCTTGACGAAATAAGACAAATGGCAGAAAGTTATGGATTTGACATAACTAACCCAGCAAAAAATGCTAAAGAAGCAGTTCAATGGACATATTTTGGATATCTAGCAGCAATTAAAGAAAACAATGGTGCTGCAATGTCTTTAGGAAGAGTTGATGCATTCTTTGACATATATTTCCAAAGAGATTTAAAAAATGGATTAATTACTGAAAAAGAAGCACAAGAAATAATAGACAATTTTGTAATAAAATTAAGAGCAGCAAGACACTTAAGAACTCCTGAATATGATGAATTATTCTCAGGAGATCCAACATGGGTAACATGTTCACTTGGTGGCATGAGTACTGAAGGTAAAGTTATGGTTACTAAAACATCATATAGAATTCTTCATACACTAGAAAATCTTGAGAGTGCACCAGAACCAAATATGACTGTATTATGGGCACAAAACCTACCAGAGCCATGGAAGAAATATTGTGCAAAAATCTCTATTAAAACAGATTCAGTACAATATGAAAATGATGACTTAATGAAGAGAACTATGGGAGATGACTATGCCATCGCATGCTGTGTTTCATCAATGAGAATAGGTAAAGACATGCAATTTTTTGGAGCTAGATGTAATTTAGCGAAAGCATTATTATACTCAATTAATGGTGGAGTTGATGAAATTAAAAGAAATGTAGTTATAAATGGCTTTAATAAAAACAGTGATGAATATTTGGATTATAATAAAGTTAAAAAATCATATTGGAGGATGCTAAAAGAAGTAGCAAGAATCTACAGTGATGCTATGAATATAATTCACTATATGCATGATAAATATGCATATGAAGCAGGACAAATGGCTCTACATGACACAAATGTAAATAGATTAATGGCATATGGTGTTGCAGGTTTTTCTGTCGCAGTAGATTCACTATCCGCAATAAAATATGCAAAAGTAAAACCAATTAGAGATGAAGATGGTATAACAGTAGACTTTGAAATAGAAGGAGACTTTCCAAGATACGGAAATGATGATGACAGAGTTGATGAATTAGGAAAAGAATTATTAGAAAAATTTTATAAAGAATTATCATCACATAAATGTTATAGAAACGCTAAACCAACATTATCAGTTCTTACAATAACATCTAATGTAGTATATGGTCATAATACTGGAGCAACACCAGATGGAAGAAAATCGGGAGTTCCATTTGCACCAGGAGCAAATCCAATGCATGGAAGAGACACATCAGGAGCAATCGCGTCACTTAACTCAGTAGCTAAATTAGATTGGGAAAATGTATGTAGAGATGGTATATCTAATACATTCTCAATAATTCCAAAGTCATTAGGTAAATCTGAAAAAGATAGAATAAATAACTTAGTTCAATTATTAGATGGATACTTCCAAAAAGGCGCACATCATCTTAACGTAAATGTACTTGATAGAGAAACTTTAATAGATGCAATGGAAAACCCAGAAAAATATCCTCTTCTTACAATAAGAGTATCTGGATATGCTGTTAGATTTAATAAGTTAACAAGAGAACAACAAGAAGAAGTTATAATGAGAACATTCCATGAATCAATCTAAAATAAGCGTAAGTAAAATAGAATCTTTTTCAACAGTAGATGGCCCAGGTATAAGAACAACGATATTTCTAAATGGATGTAATTTAAGATGTAAATTTTGTCATAACCCAGAGACATGGTTTAAAAGCAAAAATAACTATACAACAGAAGAACTATTTGACAGAATAATTAGAAATAAACCATATTTTAATAAAAATGGTGGTGTGACATTTTCTGGTGGGGAGCCATTACTTCAAAGCAATAATCTAATAGAACTAACAGAAAGATTAAAAAAAGAAGGAATTCATATTGCTTTAGACACAGCAGGTATAGGAAAATATAATGAAAAACTCCTAAAACTTGCAGATTTAATTATATTAGATATTAAACATATAACCAAAGAAGGTTATAAAGAAATAACTCAAACGGATAATTATGACAATTTTATACAATTTACAAAAAAAATAAATAGTTTAAATAAAAAAGTATGGATAAGACAAGTAATTGTGCCTAATGTAAATGACAATAAAGAATATATCAAAGATTTAGCAACCTTTCTAAAAAGCACAATCAAAAATATAGAAAAAGTTGAATTTCTTCCGTTTCATACATTAGGATTTGAAAAATATAAAGATTTAAAAATTAAGAATCCATATATTGCTAAAAAAGCAATGGATGAAAAAGTATGTAATAATTTATACAAACTATTTATAGAAGAATATAAAAAAGAGCTTTAAATGCTCTTTTTTGTTTTAATTATACAAAAATAGAAATTTAATATCTTTGTTTTAAATTTTTTTGAACTTCTCTATTAATATCCCTTTCCTTCATTGATTCTCTCTTGTCGTAGTTTTTCTTTCCTCTACATACTCCCAAGAGAACCTTTAAAACATTATTTTTAAAATATAATTTCAAAGGAATAAGAGTTAATCCCTGAACTTCAATAGCCTGTCTAATTTTTTTAATTTCTTTCTTATGAAGTAAAAGTTTTCTATTTCTAGTTTCATCATGATTAAATATATTTCCTTCTTTATATTGACCAATAAACATATTTAATAGATATATTTCATTATTCTTTAAAATACCATAAGAATCTTTAATATTACAATGTCCATTTCTAACAGACTTTATTTCAGTACCTGTTAATACAATACCCGCTTCATATTCTTCTTCTATAAAATAATCAAATTTTGCTCTCCTATTAAATATTTCCATTATATCACTCCCAAGTTAATCCCCATGTAAGATTTGGATAACATTCATTTACTACAGCTTTATACTTTTCATATATTTCATTATGATTTGGTAACTGGTTATCCTGTAATTTAGGGAAAGGTATTACTCTAAAATTAGTACTATATCCCCTACTTTGATTAGTTACAGTATATAGCAATTGAGCTTTAGGTTCAACAACTGAATTTGTAACACTATCGTCTACATCAACATGCTTTCTTAATGTAACTTCCATTGCAAGTCCAACATAATTTTCTACATTTAACTGATCACTTATAAAATTACCTAAAGAATATACTACAAATGTTTTATTATTATTTATATATTCAACTGTTTGAACAACATGTGGATGTGCACCAATAATTAAATCAACACCTAGTCCTGATAAATATGCCGCAATTTCATCCTGTTTGTTATCTGTTCTTAATGAGTATTCTGTTCCCCAATGCATAGCAACAATCACAAAATCAACTTTATCTCGTACAGACTCTATATCTGCTTTTGCTTTTTCAGGACTATAAAGATTATTCAAATATTCTTTTCCAACAGGAGTTTCTAATCCATTTGTCCAAATAGTATATGAAATAAATGCATACTTTATATTATTTTTTTCATAAACTTTCGCAACACTTGCATTTCTTTCTTCCGCACTAGACCATTGCCCTGATGCAGCAACCTCTGGATGATTTTTCCAATAAGCAACAGAGTTAAGAACTCCAGCTTCACCCTTATCCATAGTATGATTAGTAGCTAAAGATACCATATTAAATCCTGCATCTATAAAAGCATCTCCCACTTCTTGAGGTGAATTAAATCTTGGATAACTTGAATATCCTAAATCAGCACCACCTAAAATAGTTTCCTGGTTATAATAAGCTAAATCATATTTTGATGAGATAGGTTTTATATATTCTAATTGAGGTTTAAAGTCATATGAACCGTCAGCTTGCTTAGCATCATTGTATACACCCCAATGAATTAATGCGTCTCCTACCATAAAAACTTTTGCTTCATAATCAACTGCTTTCTTTTCTTCTTTTTTTTCTTCTTTTTTAGGACTATCCTTTTTTTCAAGTTTATGACTATTATTTATGAAAAGATAAGTACTAACACCTGCTAATAACAAAATAAGGAAAACCAAAATAATTTTAGGAATTTTTTTTAATTTTCTCTTTTTATGTCTACTACTCATACTACTAATCTACCTTTCTTACTACTTCAAAGTCTATTGTTTTATCTTCCTTACTTGCTCTTACAACTTTAACAACAATTCTTTCACCAATTGAATATTTTATATGACTCTTTTCACCAGTTAAACACAAATGTTCTTCATCAAAATGAAAGAAATCATTCATATCTCTAAGTGGAACTAATCCCTCAATTAAATTATCTAATTCAACAAACATACCAAAACTTGTTATTGATGATATCATACCTTCAAATTCTTCGCCAATATGTTTCTCCATATATTCAGCCATTTTCATATCTTCTACTTCTCTTTCACAATCAACTGAAGCACGTTCTCTTTCAGATGAATGTTCAGCAATATAAACAAGTTTTTCTTCCCACTTTCTTACAGTTGACATATCAATTTTTCCATCAAATAAATATGTTCTAAGTAATCTATGTACAGTTGTATCTGGATATCTTCTAATTGGAGAAGTAAAATGAGTATAACAACTACTTGCAAGTCCATAATGTCCTAAATTTTCAGGTCTATATACAGCCTTTTGCATACTTCTAAGTAACAATGTACATAAAATTTTATATTCAGGTTTATCCTTAAGTTGTTCAAGTATATTTTGCATTGTAGTAGGTTTAAAATCCTTAATATTCCCAGTTATTTTATAACCTAATCCACTTACAAACCCCAAAAAGCTTCTGATCTTTTCTTCCTTAGGATATTCATGTACACGATATATAAAAGGTAAATTCATAAAATATATATGAGAAGCAACACATTCATTTGCAGCAATCATAAAATCCTCTATTAACTTTTCTCCTGCTCCCCTATCTCTTAATATAACATCAGTTGGTACACAATCTTTATCAACCAATATTTTTGCCTCATCTACTTCAAAATCAATATATCCACGTTTTTCTTTTGCTTTTCTTAATATCTTTGCCAATTCATACATTGTTCTAAGAGACTCCTCATATTCTTGATAGCCATCAGGAACTTCGTTCTTTTCTAAAATACTATTAACTTTTTTATAAGTCATTTGTATTCTTGATCTTATCACACTTTGAAAAATCTCATAATTATGTTGCTTTCCATTTGAATCAAATTCCATTACACATGAAATTGCTAATCTATCAACGTTAGGATTCAAAGAACATATCCCATTTGATAATTCATGTGGAAGCATTGGAATTACTCTATCAACCAAATATACACTTGTTCCTCTTTCTAAAGCCTCATTATCTAATGGACTTCCTTCTCTAACATAATAACTAACATCAGCAATATGCACACCTAATTCATAATGTCCATTTGGAAGTTTTTTAATACTTATCGCATCATCAATATCCTTAGTATCGTCACCATCAATAGTAAAAATCATTTCATTCCTTAGATCTCTTCTATCTTTAAGTTCAACATCGTAAACTTCCATTGGCATTTTTGAAACTTCTGCTTTAACATCATCAGGAAAATCAATATTGATGCTATACTTATATATAATAGATAATATATCTACACCAGGATCATTTACATGACCAATTATATCAACTACTTTACCATTATACTTATTATTACCTATTTTTTTTCCAAGCTCAACAACAACCTTATGACCATCAACAGCATTTAAACTATCTTCTTTAGGAATAGAAATATCAAGTTTAACTTTATTATCATCTAGATCAATATGTCCTAATCCAGATTTATCAAAACTTATTAATCCAATGAATCTTTCTGTTTTTCTTTTAATTACTTTTAAAACCCTTCCTTCAAGTCTATCTAAGTTCATTTTACTTGTAATTTCTACCAAAACAACATCATCATGTATTGCACCATTCATATCATCAGAAGGAATATAAATGTCATCATCCATATTATCTACTTCAACAAAGCCAAATCCCTTTTTATTAGCTCTCATAACACCTTTTCTTAAATGACTGTTTTCAAGAAGCATATACTTATCCTTATTAGAATGATATATAATAACTTCCTTTTCAAGATTAATTAATTCTTCTGACAAATTCTTTATATCATCTACATCATTAATTCCTAATAAGCTCTGTAATTCATAAATATCAAGAGCTTTATCTGTATTTTTCAAAATATTTAAAATATCATCTCTCACCGTATCACCTTCTTATTATATTATAACTTAAAATAAAAAAATAAAAAAGGGCTAAGCCCTTAAATAAACATAGAAACTAAACATATAATAAAGAAAGCAGCTCCTAATACCATTGTAATTCTTGTAATAACAAGTTCTGAACCTCTTTCTTTTCTGTTAGAAAATAGTTCACTTTGACCACCTGAAATAATTTGAGGTCCGCCATCTGCTTTTGAACTTTGTAATAAAACTATAATAATTAATAAAATAGAAATTATTAATAACGCAATTTGCATCTAATCCCTCCATTTAACAATATATATAATAACATATTAGATAATTAAATGCAAGAATGAATACTTAATCGTCATTTCTTAAATTATATACTAATTGTTTAAACTCTGACCCCCTAACTTCACATTCCTTATATTGATCCCAAGAAGCTGAAGCTGGACTGAGTAAAACAACATCTCCTGAAGACGATAAAGTATAAGCCTTTTCAAAACCATCTCTTAAAAATTCATAACTATAACATTTAATATTAATACTGTTACAATAAGCAACCACTCTATCTCGACATTGCCCTATTGCAATTACAGCTTTTACATTCTTCATATAAGGTGTAAGTTCATTAAAATCTTGCCCTCTTTCTAAGCCACCCAAGAAAATAATAGTTGGCTTATTAAATGATGAAAGAGCAATTTGAGTACACTTTATATTAGTTGCTTCTGTGTCATTATAATATTTACAACCATTAATAGTATCAACATATTCTAATCTATGTTCAACACCCTTAAATTCAGAAATAGTCTTTACTATAACATTATTAGGAACATTAAACTCCTTTGATACCATAATTGCAGCCATACAATTTTCAATATTATGTTTACCAACAATTAAAATATCATCACATGAAATAACTTTTTCTCCATAATAATAAATATTATTATTTTTTAAGTAACAACCTTCTATTTCTTTATTACTTGAAAAATATTTTTTATTAGCTTTAATATTTTTTGTTGATTTTAAAACATCATTATTATCAGTATTAAGAATAGCAATATCATTATGTAATTGATTTTTAAACAATTTTGCCTTTACCCTTTTATAATTATCATAGCTTTTTAAAAAATCAATATGTGCAGGACTTAAATTAGTCATAACAGCTACATCAGGTCTAAAACTATTCATATTCTCAAGTTGTTGACAAGAAATTTCCATTACAAGTATACTATCTTCACTAAGTTTACCTAAAACACTACTCAAAGGATAGCCTATATTTCCTGCCAAAACCACTCTTTCACCAAAAGCATTTTTTAAAATATTATAAATAATTGTTGTAGTTGTAGTTTTTCCATTTGTTCCAGTAATTCCAATTATTTTAACACCTTTAGGCAAAAGTCTATAGGCCATTTCCACCTCATTTATAACCTCAATATTTAATTCTTTTGCTTTCAATACATACTTATGATCTATAGGAACACCTGGATTTTTTATCAAATAATCAAATGAATTATCCAATAAATCATCAGGATGAGAACCAAATACAAATTTAACACCCATTTTTTTCAATTCATTAATTTTATCTATATCTAATTCCTGTTCCTTTTTTGAATCATTCAAAACAACAGTATTATTTCTACTAATAAGTAATTTTGCGGCCTCATAACCACTTCTTGCAAACCCAAGAATTAATATTTTTTTATTTTCAAACATTTTAATCACCTATATTATTATACTATATTTTAGAAAAAAAGTAGAATTATTGATAACACATATTGTAAATAAAAAGCAGAAATGTTGTAAGAATTATTTTAATTATGATATAATTACTTATAGAATAGGATGTGGGCATATAAATGAAAATAGTAAAATTAAACGCTGCACAATTTGATAAATACGTATCAAATCATAGATATAGAAATTACTATCAAACATCAATGTACGGTTCAGTAATGTCAAAATTTGGTTATAAAACACAATATATTGGAATAGTTAATGAAAGTAATAAATTAATAGGCGCTACACTATTAATATACAAAAATGTATTTATGAAAAATAAAATGGCATATGCTCCTAGAGGAATACTATTTGATTATGAAAATGCAGATAATGTAGAAAATTTAGTGGAAGCATTAAAAAAAACACTAGGAAAACAAGGTTTTATGTTACTAAGAATAGATCCATATATTCCTCTAACAATAAGGGATGCCGATGGAGCAATAATGAACTTTAATAATAAGGGAAATCAAATAATAGAAAATTTAAAAAATGCTGGATTCGCATATAAAGGAAAAAATCTATTTTTTGAAACAGAAAAACCTAGATGGGAAGCACTAATAACACTACAGAAAGATGTTAGAGAAATATTTGCAAAACTTGATAAAAGAACAAGAAACAAAATTAGAAGAGCAACAAACAGTGGAGTAATCGCTATAAAAGATCCAAATAAAAATGTAAACAAATTATTTCAATATGTTGGTAAAAAAGATAAAAAACCTCTCACATTTTATAGAGAAATGAGAGATCAATTTGCTGATGATATAGATATTTATTATGCAAAAATAAAAACAGAAACATTTTTAATTAATTCAAGAAGAAACTATGAAAAAGAACAGGAATACAATGATGACCTAGCAGAAAGAATACAAGATATGAGTATTGATCCAAAAGAAAGAGAATCATATTTAAACAAAAAAATGCAATCAGATAAGTTAATAACCTCATATAAAACAAGCCTTTTAAAAGCAACTGATCTTTTAAAAGAAAATCCTGATGGAATAGTAATAGGAGCAGCAATGGTTATAAGATATGACAATGCCGCTTATATTTTTACTGAAGGGTTAGATGAAAACTATAGTAATCTAAATGCAAATTATTTACTAAAATGGCAAATGATAAATGATTATACAAATGAAGGATTTAAATATATAAATTTAAATGCTGTAGTTGGTGAATTTGAAAAACAAAATAAATATAGTGGTTTAAATGAAGCAAAACTTGGTTATAATTCAATGATTACAGAATATATAGGAGAATTTGATATTATACTTAATAATTTTTCATATAATTTATATCAAAAGATGAATAAATAATTATTCATCTTTTTTTATTATTTCTTATAAACTTTTAGAGCAAATAATCTTTCTGAAAAAGCAGACATAATTGGATTATGTTGATCAAATTCTTCAAAAACATCACCAATATATGGCTTATTGTCTGCATCAGAAAAAATAATATTTAAACCATCCTTCATCTCCTTTGAAATAGACAAATCAGAAACTAAATCTTTTAATACTTCTTTATTTTGATACAATTCAATTGCCAAAAACGGAACAAATTTTTTATTAAAGTTATTATATGTTAATAATGATTCTAAAAAAACAATCGCCCATACATATTTATCACAATCTTCTTTTGAAAAATCTTTATTGTATACTTTATTTGCCCAAAGAGATCTAGGAGATTTTATATCATAATCATAATCTTTATATGCTCCTCCATCCGTATCAATAAATATTGGATTATCATCTTCATTTATCATTATATTCTTAGGTCTTAAATCTCCAACAGTATACCCAACTTTGTGAATTCTCTGTAAAGCCATATCTATCTTGAACAAAATATTATACACAGTTTCTATACTTACATCACCATTAGGAATATGATCAAGAAAGAAATCTAAAAAACCACCATATTTTTTTGAATTTGTAATGAAATCATATTGTATACCTATCAAATCATCTCTTTTTGTATAAACTAATCCCTTAGGAAAACAAAAGTTTTCATCTCTTAAATAATATAACTGCTTAGTTTTTTTAAATTTATTGGGGAATTTTTGGGGATTGAACATTTTTATAGCAGTTGTATCATTGTACCTATATACTTTTCCTTCACTACCAGATCCAATATTTTTAAATTTTATATCTAAACTACCAGGTTTTATAGAAATACTTGGAATACTACAATTAGATGGAATAACTTTCATATTAACCCCCTTAAGTAATAAACTATTTTATCATACAAACAAAAAAAGTCAATCAATAGATTGACTTTATATTTTATCATTATTCAACGATTTCAGTAACTGAACCAGCACCTACAGTTCTTCCACCCTCACGGATAGAGAATTGAGTTCCTTGTTCAAGAGCGATTGAATGGATTAATTCAACGTCCATATCAACATTATCTCCAGGCATTACCATTTCAGTTCCTTCTGGTAAAGTAATTACACCAGTAACATCTGTAGTTCTGAAATAGAATTGTGGACGATAGTTGTTGAAGAATGGAGTATGACGTCCACCTTCTTCTTTGCTTAGAACATATACTGTAGCTTTGAATTTGTGATGTGGAGTAACACTTCCTGGTTTAGCAAGAACTTGTCCTCTTTCAACTTCTTCACGAGCAATACCACGTAATAATACACCAGCATTATCTCCAGCTTCAGCATAATCTAATTGCTTTCTAAACATTTCAATTCCAGTAACAACTGTCTTCTTAGTTTCTTTAATACCAACGATTTCAACTTCATCATTAAGTTTCAATGTTCCACGTTCAACACGACCAGTAACAACTGTACCACGTCCAGTGATTGTGAATACATCTTCAATACTCATTAAGAATGGCTTGTCATTATCTCTTTCAGGAGTTGGAATCCATGTATCAACAGCATCCATTAATTCATCAATCTTAGATACCCATGCAGGATCTCCTTCAAGAGCTTTAAGAGCTGATCCTCTAATAATTGGAGTGTCATCTCCTTCGTAACCATATTCATTTAATAAGTCACGAATTTCCATTTCAACTAAGTCTAATAATTCTTCATCATCAACCATATCACACTTATTCATGAAAACAACCATTTTAGGAACTCCAACTTGACGTGCAAGTAAGATATGTTCACGAGTTTGTGCCATAGGTCCATCAGTTGCAGCAATAACTAAGATTGCTCCATCCATTTGAGCTGCACCAGTAATCATATTCTTAACATAATCAGCATGTCCTGGGCAGTCTACGTGAGCGTAATGTCTCTTATCAGTACTATACTCAACATGAGCAGTATTAATAGTGATACCACGTTCTCTTTCTTCTGGTGCTTTATCGATGTTAGCAAAATCAACAGCTTCATTTCCGTTTTTACCAGCTAAACATTTAGTAATAGCAGCAGTTAAAGTAGTTTTACCATGATCTACGTGTCCAATTGTACCAATGTTAACATGTGGTTTTGAACGATCAAATTTTTCTTTTGCCATAAAATAATTTCCTCCTTATTTATTTACAACATATATTTTATCTAATAATTGATTTTTTTTCAACTATTTTGATACAACTTTTAATTAATTTCCACTCTTTTTAATAATTTCTTCAGCAATGTTTTTTGGAACTTCTTCATAATGATCAAAGAACATTACGAAAGTTGCTCTACCTTGTGTATTAGAACGAAGGTTAGTAGCATAACCAAACATTTCAGAAAGTGGAACCATTGCACTAAGCTTAACAGCATTTCCTTGAGATTCTTGTCCAAGTGGTTTACCACGACGAGAAGTTAAATCTCCCATTACATTTCCAAAATATTCATCTGGAGTTGTAACATCAACTTTCATAATTGGCTCAAGTAATACTGGCTTACATTTATTTTTAGCTTCTTTTAAAGCAAAGCTAGCAGCAATTTTAAATGCCATTTCGTTAGAGTCTACATCATGATAAGATCCATCAAATAATGTACACTTAACATCTATCATAGGATATCCAGCAAGTACACCTGTTTGTAATGCTTCTTGTAATCCCTTATCAACAACTGGAATATATTCACGAGGAACAACTCCTCCAACGATTTGATCAACAAATTCATATCCTTTATCTGGATTAGGCTCAAATTTAACCCAAACATGTCCATATTGTCCACGTCCACCAGATTGTTTAATATACTTACCTTCACAATCAGCTGCTTGCTTAATTGTTTCACGATAAGCAACTTGTGGAGCACCTACATTAGCTTCAACATTAAATTCTCTCTTCATACGGTCAACTAATACATCAAGATGTAATTCACCCATACCAGCAATAACTGTTTGACCAGTTTCATGATCAGTATGAACTTTAAATGTTGGATCTTCTTCTGCTAATTTTTGAAGTGCTAAAGCCATCTTATCTTGGTCAGCTTTTGATTTAGGTTCAACAGCTAATTGAATAACTGGTTCAGGAACTTGTAAACTTTCCAAAATAATAGGTTTCTTTTCATCACAAAGTGTATCTCCTGTAGTGGTATTCTTAAGACCTACTGCAGCAGCGATATCACCTGTATATACATCACTAATTTCTTTACGAGTATTAGCATGCATTTGTAAAATACGACCAATTCTTTCTTTTGAGTCCTTTGTAGAGTTCAATACATATGAACCACTTGATAAGTGCCCTGAATAAACTCTGAAGAATGTTAAACGACCAACAAAAGGATCAGTCATAACCTTAAATGCTAAAGCAGCAAATGGTTCACTATCACTTGGATGTCTTTCAGCTTCTTTACCATCTAATGTAGTACCTTTGATTGATTCAATATCAACTGGACTTGGTAAATAATCAATTACAGCATCAAGTAATAATTTAATACCTTTGTTACCTAAAGCAGTACCACACATAACTGGGAAGAATTCTGCAGCTAATGTTCCTTTTCTAATAGCATTCTTAATCATATCAACAGTTACTTCTCCACCATCTAGATATGTCATCATCATATCATCATCAAATTCAGCAACAGCTTCAATTAATTCTGCTCTCTTTTCCTCAGCTATATCTTTTAAATCAGCAGGAATTTCAATTTCCTCTGCATCTTCTGCTTGTTGACCATCATAATGGTATGCCTTCATAGTAACTAAATCAATAACTCCATTGAATTCAGATTCAGCACCAATTGGCCATTCTATAGGTTTAGAATTTACTCCTAAACGATCTTTAATAGTTTTTAAACTATATTCAAAATTTGCACCCATTTTATCCATCTTATTTGCAAAAATAATTCTTGGAACTTTAAATTCAGATGCTTGTCTCCAAACTGTTTCAGTTTGTGGCTCAACACCAGCTTGTGCATCGATCAATGCAACTGCACCATCTAAAACACGAAGTGATCTTGAAACTTCAATTGTAAAATCAACATGTCCCGGAGTATCGATAATATTTAAACGATATCCCTTCCAATGAGCTGTTGTAGCAGCAGAAGTGATTGTTATACCACGTTCTTGTTCTTGCTCCATCCAGTCCATTTGAGATTCACCGTCATGAGTTTCACCAATCTTATGAGTAACCCCCGTATGGAATAAGATTCTTTCAGTACAAGTAGTTTTACCTGCATCGATATGAGCCATTATTCCAATATTTCTTGTCTTTTCTAAAGACGTATCTCTTGCCATATTATTGATTCCTTTCTACCATCTATAATGTGCGAAAGCTTTATTAGCCTCAGCCATTCTATGAGTATCTTCACGTTTTTTAACTGCTGCTCCTGTACCATTAGCAGCATCAATAATTTCATTAGCTAAATTATCAGCCATTCCTTTTCCACCACGTTCACGAGAATATTTTGTTAACCATCTAAGACCTAAAGCCTGGCTTCTCGCAGGTGTTACCTCAACTGGTACTTGATAGTTAGAACCACCAACACGACGGCTCTTAACTTCTAATTGAGGTTTTATATTTTCCATTGCTTCATTAAATACTTCTAAAGCGTCTTTTCCAGTTTTTTCTTTTACTGTATCAAAAGCTTCATAAACGATTGTTTGAGCAATTCCCTTTTTACCATCCAACATAATAGTATTAATAAGCTTAGCAACTATCTTTGACTTATATATTGGATCTGGTAAAACATCTCTCTTTACTGCACGTCTTTTACGCATTTTTAAATCCTCCCTTCAATTGTTTTATTACTTCTTTTCTTTTTTTGCACCGTATTTACTACGTCCTTGTTTACGGTCTTTAACACCAGCTGTATCTAATGTACCACGAATTATATGGTAACGTACTCCGATAAGATCTTTAACACGACCACCACGAATTAATACAACACTGTGTTCTTGTAAATTGTGACCAATACCAGGAATATAAGTATCAACTTCTTTTCCATTTGATAAACGTACACGAGCATATTTACGTAATGCTGAGTTTGGCTTCTTAGGTGTTTTAGTACCAACACGAGTACAAACTCCACGTTTTTGAGGAGCATTAGTATCAGTTGTTTTCTTCTTTATAGTGTTTAATCCAACACCAAGAACTGGTGCTTTACTCTTTCTTACTTTACTCTTACGCTTATTATGAATTAATTGATTAATTGTAGGCATTAAATCTATCTCCTTTCTCTACACATATCCAGGTGTATCATTTTACCCTTTAAATAAATCTTTGCCACATAGCAAAGATATTTAATCAGCACAAATAATATAACACTACATCCAGTTAAAGTCAATAAGTATTTTTAAAAAAAACCTATTTTATATGCTAAAAAAGTAATAATTAATAAAACCAATAAAAATGCAACTAGAAATGCAACTAATTCGCCTATTTCCATTCCTTTGCTATTTAGTTTTTTCATACCATCACCTAGAATAATAATACAAAATTTATACAAAAAAGTAAAGAAAAAAGGAGTAAGATTCCTTACTCCATAAATTGATCTTCAAGTTGTTCTAATGGTTCTTCGTCAATGAATTCTGTTTTTAATTCATACTCAACATTACGGTAAATTTTGCTTCCTGTTCCAGCAGGGATTAATTTACCAATAATTACATTTTCTTTAAGTCCTGATAATTCATCAACTTTTCCTTTAATAGCTGCATCAGTTAAAATTCTTGTTGTTTCTTGGAATGATGCTGCGGATAAGAATGAATCTGTTTCTAGAGCTGCTTTTGTAATTCCAAGTAAAATTGGTTTTCCAAGAGCTGGAGTTTTGCCATTAATAATTGCTTCTTTATTTCCATCTGTAAACTCACGGAAGTTTACCAAACTACCTGGTAAGAATTTAGTGTCTCCACCTTCAATAATTCTTATTTTACTAATCATTCTTCTAGCTATTATTTCAATATGCTTATCAGAAATATCAACACCTTGAGAACGATATGTATATTGAACTTCTTTTAGGATATACTCTTGTGTAGTAATTGGGTCAGTAACTGCAAGTAACTCTTTAGGACTAATAGCTCCTTCTGTTAACTTGTCACCGCAATGAACTTCTGCACCTTTTTCAACACATAATTTTGCTCCGTAATTAGTAACATGTTCTTTAGTTTCTAATTTATTAGTAATGCTTATTTTATATTTTCCATGATCTTCTTTTATCTTAGAAACAGTACCATCTATCTCAGCAATAGTTGATTTAGCTTTTGGATTTCTAGCTTCAAATAACTCTTGAACACGAGGAAGACCTTGAGTGATATCTGCATCTCCACCATGAGCAACTCCACCTGAATGGAATGTACGCATTGTAAGCTGAGTTCCAGGTTCACCAATTGACTGTGCTGCCATAACACCAACAGCTTCACCTATTTCAACAAGGTTACCTGTAGCTAAGTTTCTACCATAACATTTTTGACATACACCATTAACTGTGTTACAAGTTAAAATTGTTCTTATTTCAACTTCTGTAATACCTGCTTCAATTATCTTATCAGCTAAGCTTTCAGTTATCATCTCCAATTTTTCAACAATAACTTCTTTTGTTTCAGGATGAACAATCTTCTTATTAGCAAAACGACCAACAATACGATCTCTTAAACTTTCAATAATACTTCCTGTTTTTTCATTAATAAAGTCCTTAACAACAACACCTTGATCAGTACCACAGTCTGCTTCTCTAACAATCATATCTTGTGATACATCAACTAAACGTCTTGTTAGGTATCCAGAATCAGCTGTCTTTAATGCTGTATCTGCTGAACCTTTACGAGCACCATGTGTTGATAAGAAGAAATCAGCAACTGATAATCCTTCAATAAAGTTTGATTGAATTGGAATTTCAACTGGAGTACCATCAGGCTTAGCCATAATACCACGCATACCAGCAACTTGTGTAAAGTTAGAAATATTACCACGTGCCTTTGAATTCATCATGATAAATATTGGATTATCAATATCTGTATGAGCAACTTCCTCTAACTCTTCTTTAACTTGGTCAGTAGCATTATTCCATGTATCAATTACTTTATTAAATCTTTCTTCTTCAGTAATTAAACCACGTTTGTATTGTTTATTAATCTTATCAACAACTTTTTGTGCTTCAGCAACTATTTCTGGTTTTTTCTTAGAAATTTCAACATCAGCCATACTAACTGTAATACCTGAAATTGTAGAATATTTAAATCCTAAATCTTTCATTTTATCAAGCATTGTTGAAGTCTCAGTTGTTTTATAACGTTTAAATACTTGAGCAATTACTTTCTCTAAAGTTCCTTTAGCAAATGGTTTAACAAGTTCCATATTAGCTATTGCTTCTGGAATATTTGTACCCATTTCTAAGAAATATTTATTAGGAGTAATATTTGTAATATTTTCATCTGTTGGCTCATTAATGTATGCAAATGTATCAGGTAAAATTTCATTAAACTTAATTTTACCAACAGTAGTTACTAAATATTTATTTTTTTGACTTTCAGTAAATAATTTATATTTAAATGAATTTACTGGAATAGCAATTCTTGTATGAAGAGTAATTTCTCTTCTTTCATAAGCCATTAGTGCTTCATTACTATTCTTAAATACTCTACCTTCTCCTTCTTCTCCAGCTTTCTCCATAGTTATGTAATAATTACCTAAAACCATGTCTTGAGAAGGAGTAACAATAGGATCTCCTGATTTAGGATGTAGAATATTATTAGAACCTAACATTAACATTCTAGCTTCTGCTTGCGCTTCTTCAGAAAGCGGAACGTGAACTGCCATTTGATCTCCATCAAAATCCGCATTAAATGCAGGACAAACTAATGGATGAAGTCTAATTGCTTTACCACCAACTAATACTGGTTCAAATGCTTGAATTCCAAGCCTATGTAATGTAGGAGCACGGTTAAGCATAACTGGATGTTCTTTAATAACTTCTTCAACAATGTCCCATACAACTGGATCTTGATTATCAATTAATCTCTTAGCAGCCTTAATATTATGAGCAATATCTTTGCTTACTAAACCATGAATTACATGAGGTTTAAATAATTCAAGAGCCATTTCTTTTGGAATACCACATTGATACATCTTTAATGATGGCCCAACAACTATAACTGAACGTCCTGAATAATCAACACGTTTTCCTAATAAGTTTTGACGGAAACGACCTTGTTTTCCTTTTAACATACTTGAAATTGATTTTAATGGTCTATTTCCAGCACCAGTAACACTTCTTCCACGACGACCATTATCAAATAATGCATCTACAGCTTCTTGAAGCATACGTTTTTCATTTTGAATAATGATGCCTGGAGCTCCTAAATCAATAAGTTTCTTTAAACGATTATTACGATTAATAACACGTCTATATAAATCATTCAAATCAGATGTTGCAAATCTTCCACCATCTAATTGAATCATTGGACGTAATTCTGGAGGTATAACTGGTATACAATCCATAATCATCCATTCTGGTTTATTTCCTGACTTATAGAAAGCATCAAGAACGTCTAATCTCTTTAATAAACGAGTTCTTTTTTGTCCTTGAGCACCTTCTAACTCTTTTTCTATTTCATCAATATCTTTTTTTAGGTCAACTTTTTTTAGAAGTTCCTTAATTGCTTCAGCACCCATTCCAACTTTAAAACCAGTACCATATTTTTCATAATAAGCTCTATATTCTTTTTCTGATAATGTTTGTTTATTTTCAAGCGGAGCATTTCCTTTATCAATAACAACATAACTTACGAAATATAATACCTCTTCAAGATCTCTTGGGCTCATATCAAGAACTAACCCCATTCTTGAAGGAACACCTTTAAAAAACCATATGTGTGATACAGGAGTTGCTAATTCAATGTGTCCCATACGTTCACGACGAACTTTAGAACGAGTAACCTCAACTCCACATCTATCACAAATAATATTTTTATATCTTACTCTTTTATACTTTCCACAAGAACACTCAAAGTCTTTTGTTGGACCAAAAATCTTTTCACAGAATAATCCATCTCTTTCAGGTCTTAAAGTACGATAATTAATAGTTTCAGGTTTTTTTACTTCACCATATGACCATTCTCTAATTTTTTCAGGAGAAGCTATTCCAATTTTTAATGCTTCAAATTTATTAACATCTATCATTAAATATCAGCTCCTTCCTCAGCCATTATTTCTTCATCTGTTGGTTCCTCTTCAAATTCATCACTATCTTCCTCATCAAATTCATCATCATTTGACTCATCTTCAGGTTGTTCGTTAGTAATAACTTCTTTTATTGGACTCTCAACTTCTTCTATATTAGTCGCAAAATCTTCTTTGTCCTCAGATTCCTCAATTTCCTTAAGTTGTAACGTTTCACCGCTATCATTAATGATTGAAACATCTAAACCTAATGCTTGGAATTCTTTCATCAATACTCTAAATGATTCTGGAACACCAGCTTGGTTAATTTCTTGACCTTTAATAATTGATTCATATACTTTAACACGACCAATTACATCATCAGATTTAACAGTTAATATTTCTTGTAATGTATGAGCAGCACCATAAGCATATAGTGCCCAAACTTCCATTTCTCCAAATCTTTGTCCACCAAATTGAGCTTTACCACCTAAAGGTTGTTGAGTAACTAATGAATAAGGTCCAGTTGCACGAGCATGTAACTTATCATCAACCATGTGATGTAGTTTAATCATGTACATAACTCCAACTGCAATTCTATGATCAAATGGTTCACCAGTACGACCATCATATAAAACAGTCTTACCATCTTCATCCATTCCTGCTTCCTTCATCATAGCTTGAATATCAGAAATATGAGCTCCATCAAATACTGGTGTAGCAACATGTACTCCTAGCTTCTTGCAAGCCATACCCATGTGAATTTCAAGAATTTGTCCAAAATTCATACGAGAAGGAACACCTTGAGGGTTTAACATAATATCAACAGGAGTACCATCTGGTAAATATGGCATATCTTCTTGTGGAAGAATAAGTGAAATAACACCTTTATTACCATGACGTCCAGACATCTTATCTCCAACTTGAATCTTACGTTTTTGAATTATATATACACGGATAACCTTAGAAACACCAGCTGGTAATTCGTCATTATCCTTTCTTGAATAAATCTTTATATCATGAACAATTCCATCTCCACCATGTGGAACACGTAATGATGTATCTCTAACTTCACGAGTTTTTTCTCCAAATATAGCATGTAATAATTTCTCTTCAGAAGTAAGTTCTGCCATACCTTTAGGTGTTACTTTACCAACTAAGATATCTCCTTCTTTTACCTCTGTACCAATAGTTACAATACCATTCTCATCTAAGTTACGACGAGCTTCTTCACTAACATTTGGAATATCACGTGTTATTTCTTCTGGTCCTAACTTAGTTTCTCTACATTGCATTTCATAATCCTCTAAATGTAGAGAAGTATATTTATCATCTTTAACTAAATTTTCATTTAAAATTACAGCATCTTCATAGTTATAACCATTAAATGTCATGAATGCAACTGTCATATTTTTTCCTAAAGCTAATTCACCTTTATCTGTAGAATTTCCATCAGCAAGGATTGTCTTATCAGCCTTAACTTTATCTCCAACATGAACAATTGGTCTTTGATGCATACAAATACTTGAGTTACCTAATTCAAAATTAGCAAGATTATATGTTTCCTTTCCATCTTTTGAAGCAACAACAATCTTTTTTGCATCAACATATTCAACGATTCCATCTTTCTTAGCAACAATTTCAACTCCAGAATCTTTTGCTGCAATAAACTCAACACCAGTTCCAACATAAGGAGCTTCAGTTTTAATTAGAGGCATTGCTTGACGTTGCATGTTTGCACCCATAAGTGCACGAGTAGCATCATCATGCTCCAAGAATGGAATACAACTTGTAGTAACTGAAACAACTTGTTGTGGACTAACATCAATATAGTCAACCTCTTCAGGTTTAGCTAAAATATTTTCTCCACGGAATCTTGCAGATACATGTTCATCAATTATCTTATTATCTTTATCAGTTCCTACTGTTGATTGTGAAATAATATAATCTAATTCATCATCTGCAGTTAAATAAACAACCTCATCTGTTATTTGGCAATCTACAACTTTTCTATATGGTGTCATAATAAAACCATATTCATCTATTTTTGCATAACTTGCTAAAGATGTAATAAGTCCGATATTTGGCCCTTCTGGAGACTCTATTGGACAAATTCTACCATAGTGAGAAGTATTAACGTCACGAACTTCAACTCCAGCTCTATCTCTAGATAATCCTCCTGGTCCTAAAGCAGATAAACGTCTCTTATTAGTCAATTCTGCAATCGGATTTGTTTGATCCATAAATTGAGATAATTGTGAACTACCAAAAAACTCCTTCATTGCTGCTGTAACAGGACGAATATTAATCAATGTCTTAGGTGTAACTTCTTCCATTTCTTGAGTAGTCATTCTTTCTCTTATTACTCTTTCCATTCTTGATACACCAATTCTAAATTGATTTTGTAACAATTCTCCAACTTGGCGTATACGTCTATTACCTAAGTGATCAATTTCATCAAAATTTCCAACACCATTTAACAAATTCAAATAGTAAGAAACAGAAGCATAAACATCAGAGATAGTAAGTCTCTTAATATCACAATCCTGATCATTACCAATAACAAGAATTTTTTTCTTCTTATCTTGTGGATTTTGAATTTTAATTGATTGAACTTTATTATAAGTATCTAATTCATCATTAATTTTAGCTTCGTGAACACCAAAACCTGCTTTAAAAGCTTCTGCTAATTCATTGATATTTGCCTTTGTAATTAAAGTACCTTTTTCAAAAACAACCTTCTTATCAACAATTACATCTTCTGCAATAACTTGATTTAGCATTCTATCAACAATATTAAGTTTTCTATTAAACTTATAACGACCTACTTTTGATAAATCATATCTAAATTCATCAAAAAATCTTGTAATAATTTGGTTTTTAGAAGAATCAAGTGTTGCAGGCTCTCCTGGTCTTAATTTTTCATAAATTTCAATTAAAGCTTCATCAGTATTTTTTGTTGAATCTTTTGCTATTGTATTTTTTAAATATTCGTTATCTCCAAAGAAATTTAAAATATCATCATCACTTGATAATCCAAATGCTCTTAATAAAGTTGTAATAGGAACTTTTCTAGTTCTATCAATTCTTACATAAAGAACATCTCTGGCATCTACTTCAAACTCCAACCATGTACCACGATTTGGAATAATTTGAGAAGTAATTAGTTCTCTTCCATTTTTATCAATTTCATGATTAAAATATACACTAGGAGATCTAACTAATTGTGAAACAATAACACGTTCAGCACCATTTATAACAAATGTACCACTATCTGTCATTATTGGCATATCACCTAAAAATACTTCTTGTTCTTTAACTTCTCCAGTTTCACGATTAAAAAGACGCACTTCAACTCTTAAAGGTGCAGAATAAGTTGTTTCACGATCTTTACTTTCTTTTATTGAATATTTTGGTTCATCAAAATGGTAATCTCCAAATTCAAGCGATAAAGTTCCTGAGAAATTTTCAACAGGAAATAAATCTGCAAAAACTTCTTTAATACCAGCATTTATAAACCAATTGTATGACTTCTTTTGAATCTCAAGTAAGTCTTTTAATTCATAAGTATTTCTAATACTAGAGAAATTTCTTCTTTCTCTATAATCACCACATTTTGTTATTTTATAAGACACTATTTTTCACCCCACGATAAATTATTTTTCTTATTAAATTTTAAAAAGCAGAACATTTTAATATATAAAACCCTTTCTTTCTAATTAAAATTTCAACAAGATATTTTTTTTCTAAGTCTCTAATAAGCGATTTAGCACCTTGCTCTTTCCTAATTACAAGAAATAAATTACCATTTTTTTCTAAATAATTATAAGCATTCATCACTATATCATAGACTACTTTTTTACCAGCCCTTATTGGTGGATTGGTAATAATTGTTGCATATTTAGAATTAACATTTTCATAAGTGTTACTTTCAAAAACTCTTACATTTGTACAATGATTTTCTTTTATATTAATTTCAGACAAATGAATTGCTCTAAGATTAACATCAACCATATCTACATCACATAAGATAGCCTTGTTAAGTACAATTCCTAATACACCATAACCACAACCCATATCAAGAACTTTGCCTCCAACTTCTTCAAGCGGGATTGATTCAAGAAGAAGTCTACTGCCAAAGTCCAAACCGTCCTTCGAAAAAACACCGTTATCGGTATAAAAAGTGAAATTGTTATTCAACACAAAGCATTTTGTTTTAACCATTTTACTTGGTAAATCTTGATTATCAAAATATTGCCCCATTTTATCACCCTGACAAAAAAAGAAGAAGAAAAACAGCACAAATTACACCTATTTTTCTTCCTTTCGAAACATATAATACAATAATAATATAATAATGTCAACATTTTTTTAACAAAAATTAAAAAAGAAAGAAGTAATTGTTAAAATTACTTCTTAATACATTATTTAACTTCTACAGTAGCTCCAGCTTCTTCAAGCTTAGCTTTGATTTCATCAGCTTCAGCTGTAGGAATATTTTCCTTAACAACACCGTTTGAATCAACGATATCTTTAGCTTCTTTTAGTCCTAAACCAGTAATTTCTTTAACAGCTTTGATAACACCAACTTTTCCAGCTCCAGCATCAGCAATAGAAACTGTAACTGTACTTGGTGCAGCATCAGCTCCTGCTCCAGCTGCTGCAGGTGCAGCAACTGCTACAGCACTTGGATCAACACCAAATTCTTCCTTCATTGCATCTACTAATTCTTTAATTTCTAATAAATTCATTTCTTTTAAACTACTGATAAAATCTTCTTTTGTTAATTTAGCCATTATTATTTCCTCCTTATATTTAATAATTTTTAATTAATTTTCTTCTTTTTGTTGACTATATAAGTCTAAGCAGATTGATAAATCTCTTACTATACCAATCATACCACCAGCAAGCATTGTAAGTAATTGTTCTCTTGATGGTAAAGTAGCATATTCAGCTAATTTAGCTTGATCAGCTTTTTCTCCATCAACAATCCCTACTTTTAAAACTAATGCTGGATGTTCTTTAGCAAATTCAGATAAAACCTTAATTGGAGCAATCTGATCTTCACCAAATGCAAATGCACTTGGACCAGTCAAACCTTCAGTAAGGTCAATTCCTAAATCATTAAAAGCACGTGACATTAAAGTATTTTTATATACTTTATAATCTGAATTAGTCTCTTTAAGTTTAGTACGTAACTCTTTTGATTCAGCATCAGTAATACCACGATAATCAAACAATACAATTGTCTTAGCACTTTGAGCACGTTCCTTTATCTCATCAATAACTAATTGCTTTTGACTTAAGATTTTTTCACTTGCCATAATACACCTCCTTATTAATTTATTGAGGGATGCCATAAAAAGGTTCTTTAACACCATGCCAAAGAACCTCTATAATTACTTAATTAAAGTCCTCGGCAGGATTTACTTGTACACCTGCTGTCTATGGCACCTACAAATTGTCTTTATTATATACTATTATTTTTTATTTGTCAAAATTATTTTCTATTTTAATACCAGGTCCCATTGTAGCTGATATAGAAATATTTTTAACATATTCACCTTTTACAGTTGCTGGTTTAATTCTAAGAATTTGAGCAACAAAAGCATCAAGGTTAGCAAGTAAATCTTCTTCACTAAATGAAACTTTACCAATTACACCATGAACATTTCCAAAACTATCAGTTCTATATTCAACACGTCCAGCTTTAACTTCTTCAACTGCTTTTTTAATATCCATTGTAACTGTTCCAGTTTTTGGGTTTGGCATTAATCCCTTTGGTCCTAATACCTTACCTAATTTTCCTAATAAAGGCATCATATCTGGAGTAGCAATAATTGTATCAAAATCAAACCAATTTTCTTTTTCGATTTTTTCTAACATATCAGTATCTCCAACATAATCAGCACCGGCATCCTTAGCCTCTTGTGCTTTAGGTCCTCTTGTTACTACTAATACCTTTTTAGTTTTACCTGTTCCCTTTGGTAGAACTATTGCACCTCTTAATTGTTGATCAGCTTTCTTAGTATCAAGATTCAATCTCATTGCAATTTCAATAGATCCATCAAAAGAACTAGTAGAAGTTTCCTTTACAAGCTTAACAGCTTCTTCTTTTGAATATAAATGACTTTTATCTATTTTAGATACAGCCTCAACATATTTCTTACTTCTTTTTTTCATATATTTTCCTCCTTATGTGGTTTAAGCGGATTTTTCCTACCACTAGGTAATACCTATATGGTTATTAATTTAATTATTCTTGTCCTTCTATTTCTATTCCCATGTTTTTAGCAGTTCCAGCAACTATCTTCATAGCACCTTCAACATCATATGCATTAAGATCAGGTAATTTAATTTCAGCAATTTCCTTTAATGTAGCTTGTGAAATAGTAGCAACAGTTTCTTTGCTTCCATTTGCAGCTCCTTTTTTAATCTTAGCATATTTCTTTAATAGGAATGCTGTAGGTGGAGTTTTAATAATAAAATCAAAACTTCTATCCTCATATATAGAGATTTCAACAGGTAAAACATCGCCCATTTTATCTCTTGTAGCATCATTGTACTTAGTACAAAAATCTTGTAAATTAATTCCTGCAGGTCCTAATACAGTACCAACTGGTGGAGCTGGTGTAGCTTTTCCTGCTGGAATTTGTAACTTAATCTTTTTTACTGCTTCCTTTGCCACGAAAAACACCTCCTATAAATTTTAGTTTTCGCGAGTGGTACAAATAGCTTGATTACCGCTTTAAAATGCAAACCATGCTTCCCACTAAATCTATATTAATTAAATATAGCCCCTAAATAATAACACAATAATTATATTATTGCAAGTATAATTAAGCATTTTCTATTTGACTTAATTCAACTTCAACTGATGTTTCCTGTCCAAATAAATCAACAAGCAACATAACTTTTTGATTTGGTAAATCTACAGAATCAACTGTTCCATACATACCATTAAATGGTCCAGCAATAATTTTAACTTTATTGCCCTCAGTTAACTCAGTATCAACATCCATTCTACTAATTCCAAGGTTACCAAGTATTTTGTCAACCTCATATGGTTGTAATGGAGTAGGTTTTGCACCTTTTCCACTTGATCCAATGAAGCCTGTAACTCCAGGAGTGTTTCTAACAACATACCAAGCCTCATCTGTCATAACCATTTCAACAAGAATATATCCAGGAAACATCTTCTTTACCTTCTCTTTTGTAACTCCATCCTTAACTTCAACAACTTTTTCCTCAGGAATTACAACTCTATAAATATAATCTTGCATATCCATAGATTCAGCTCTCATTTCTAATTTTTCTTTAACCTTATTCTCATGACCAGAATAAGTATTAACTACATACCATTGTTTTTCCATTTATAAACCTCCTAAGAAAATAATGATTGAACAAAAGCAAATAAAACATCAATCAAATAGAAAAATAAAGAACAAAAAACTATAAAAACAATACATGCAATAGAATATTTAATCATATCCTTTTTTGATGTCCAGTGAACTTTTTTAAACTCACTCTTTACTCCATTACAAAATATACGAAATTTATCAAAAATATTTTTCTTTTCTTCTACTTTTTCTTCTCTTTTTATAGATTTTGTTTTTGTATTTGTCTTTTTCACTTTACTTTTTTTCTTAATACTTGAAGTATTGTATTTATCATCTACAACTTTTTTTCTAACTTCAGCCATATTTTCACCTAATCCCATTTTTTCAAAATAAAAACACTTCCAAGTGCTTACACCAATAAAATAACATAAGCATCTAGAAATGTCAACATAAAACTACTAACTATATATTAAAATAAAAGCTATTAAACATATAAAGACAATACTTAAAATTATAACAGTTGGTATCAAAAGATTATTAATAAACGCAGCTTCTCTTGCATCACTTTTCATCTTATATATACTATCATTTATCTTATCATTTGATAAATTATCAATAATCTTGTTATCGTCATTAGAATTAGTTAAAGACTTTCCCCCTTCACTCTCATTTATTTGTTGCTCTAATTGTTTATAGTCTCTATTCATTTTTTCCAAAACAAATTCAGAAAAATAAACAGTTGCTCCTCTTTGAACAACACCTCTATAATAAGGAACATCTCCCTCAGGTAAAAATCTAGCAATTTCATCAAAATTATTCTTCAAAAAACTAGGAGTCAAACTTTTAAGTGTATTAGTATAAATTCCGATTTGAATTAAAGAAGAATTAAAAATATCAGTTTTTATCATTTCACTTCGTTCAGAAGGATCGGAACTTAATTCTACAAGATCTTCAAACTTAACATAATTAGGATTATTATTTAATATTTTTATTCTAGACGGATGAAAATTTCCTATACAAAACCCATGGTTATGAATATATTTAAGTGCAATATCCATTTTCAAAAAAACTTCACGTTTATCCTCATCAGTACAATGTTCAGAAAGCCAGACAAATAAATCAACAATATCATTATCTAACTTATTGTCCTTCTTCATATAATCACCCTATCCTACATATTAATTCTAAAACAAAAAGAAAAAAAACACAAATAATTAGTGTTATTTTTTTTCAACTTTACTTATTTTGACTATTAACAATCTTCTTTAATTTTCTTCCAATAAATTGAACTTTTCTTAAAGGAATATCCAATAATATACTTATTTCTTTATAAGAAAATCCATTGTATCTTAATTCCATTACACATGAATCATCAAAATTCAAATTTAAATAGAAATGTTTAATACAATCATTATTAATTGTCTCTTCAAGATATTTTTCAATATTACTATCCTCATAAATAAATTGATTGTCATCAATATTTACGAAATAATTATTATTAATATTCTTCTTCTCACAGCTGATTTTTCTACAAAAAGTCATCAATGCTCTATTAATACAAAGAGTAACAAAAGTATAAAACAAACTATTTTTTTCGTCATTATAACTATGAATTGCACTACAAAAAGATATATATGCTTCTTGTTGAAAATCTTCCAACTCATATCCATAATCCTTATAATTAGAATAATACTTATATGCAATTTTTTTCATAAGTGGTACATATTTATTAAATAAACAATCATAAGATTGCTCATCATTTTCTCTAACACTATATATTAATTCATAATCATTATATTTTTTGTAATTCATTATACCTACTTTCTATTTCGAATTACCTCATAAATCATTATTCCAGTAGCAACACTTGCATTCAAACTATTAGTTTTACCATACATAGGGATTTTAACTAAAAAATCACACTTTTTCTCAACTAAATTAGAAATACCACTACCTTCATTTCCAATAACAATTGCAATCTTTCCAGAATAGTCAACAGTTCTATAATCAACACTATTATTAAGTGCTGTTCCAACAACCCAAAAGCCATTCTTTTTGAGAGTATCAATACAATTGCTAATATTAGAAACATTAATAATATTCATATTTTGTAATGTTCCTGCACTTGTTTTCATAACAGTCGCATTAATTTGAACTTGTCTATTTTTACTTATTATAATTGATTTGATACCAGCTGCTTCACAAGTTCTAATAATAGCCCCAAGATTATGTGGATCCTCCAAGTGATCAAGAATAACAACAATTTCCTCATTGTTTTCAAATAATGAATCTAAATTACTATATTGGTAATCCGGAATAGATAAAATTATACCTTGATTTACTCCATCACACAAATTGTTAATTTGTGATTTTGACAGATAACTATACTTTAATTTTTTCTTTTTTAATAGATCAACTATATAATTATCACTAAAATTATCCTGAAGAAAAACCTCTTTTATAGGATAATCACTAATCAATAAATCCTTTGCTACATTCTTTCCATAAACTAACATATTAATCCTCTAAGATAAAATTCATTATCTCATTTATCCTTTCATTAGATTTTGTTAAATCAAGATATCCAATTAAAGCTTCCAAACCAGTTGCATATTTATATGTAATGATATCACAATTTTTTGGATGTGATGTTGTCTTATAATTTCTAGCTCGTTTAATTATAGAAATCTCATCATCCATAAAAAAATTATTATCCATTAATACTTTTAAATATTTAGCCTGACTTTTCGCACTAACATATTTTATTGATTCAGTTTGTAAATCATTTACATTAGATATTCCTTTATTTATAAGATACTTTCTTACATAATTTTCATAAATCGCATCTCCTAAATACGCAAGTACTAAAACATTTATTTCTATCACATTCATAAAAAACTCCATCATATTATAAAAGATTAGACATCTAATCTTTTATAAATTCATAACTTGTACCATCTCTTGTGTCAATCAATTTAATTCCTTTTTCTAATAAGTGATTTCTTATTCTATCTGCTTCCTCAAAATTTTTATTTTTCTTTGCTTCTGTTCTTTTATTAATTAACACTCTTATTTCATCATCTAATTCAGTAGGTATTTTTGTATTACTATCACATAAATCTAAAGCTAACACCTTGTCAAATTCTTTAATTATAGATAATTTGGTTGTTCCATTAACATTATTATCTTTTAATAATTCATAAAGTACAGATAGCGCATTAGAAGTATTTAAATCATTTTCTAAATGAGTTTTAAACTTTTCTATGTATAAATCAAATATATTTTTATCATTATTTCCTTCTTCTTTAATATTAGAAATTTTTTTCAACAATTTCTTATATATATCTTCTGCATGAATAAGATTATCATTTGTAAATAATAATTGTTTACGATAATGAGAACCTAAACACATAAATCTAAATGATAAAGGATTAAATCCTTGATTTTCAAGAGAACTAACCGTTAATATTTCACCCTTAGATTTACTCATTTTTCCCGATTCATCAATCAAATGTTCATTATGAAACCAATACTTACACCATTTATGTCCTAAATAAGATTCACTTTGAGCTATTTCATTAGTATGATGTGGAAAAATATTATCTACTCCACCACCGTGAATATCTAAATATTCACCTAAGTACTTAATTGATATGCCTGTACATTCAATATGCCATCCTGGATATCCCTTTCCCCAAGGAGAATCCCATAACAATTCATGATTTTCAAACTTACTGGTTGTAAACCATAAAACAAAGTCGGCTTGATTTCTTTTATTTGAATCTGCAGTTACATCATCCCTTGCACCTACAACTAAATTACTATCCTGATTTGTTAAACAATAATAATTATTAAATTTAGAAGTATCAAAATAAACATTTCCACCTGAAATATAAGCAAAATCTTTTTCGATAAGATCAGTAATAATTTTTATATATTCATCTATATTATCAGTAGCAGGACTTACAATATCAGGCATTATACAATTAACTTTTTTAAAGTCATTGAAAAAAGCATCAGTATAAAATTTAGCAATTTCCATAGATGACTTATTTTCTCTTTTACGGGCAATTTCCATCTTATCATCACCAGTATCTCCATCACTAACTAAATGACCAACATCAGTTATATTCATTGCTCTAGTAACTTCATAGCCTAAAAATTTAAGTGTTCTATATAAAATATCATGGCCTATATAATTTCGTATATTTCCAATATGAGCATAATGATATACAGTAGGTCCGCATGTATACATTTTTACTTTGTTTTCCTCATGTGGTATAAAATCTTCTACTTTTCGTGTCAAAGTATTGTATAATTTCATACATATCACCTCTTCATGAACAATTATAACAAATAATATTAAAATAATACACAAAAATATGACTAAACTTAAAAATAAAAAAGGAAGAAAAGATTATAATACCTTTAAAGTTCACACTAAATAAAAAGAACATAGAAATATGTTAAAATATTATTTAGAAAGAACTTTGGAGGTGTTTTTTCATGGGTAAGCATAAAAAATGGACTTTAGAAGATAAG